>Ga0164313_10002845_pt1 | contig 15394 bp, 14 predicted proteins | sample GuaBasSedimGuay4_FD_113735 | JGI IMG/M metagenome (GOLD analysis project Ga0164313, IMG submission 113735) | Subseafloor sediment microbial communities from Guaymas Basin, Gulf of California, Mexico - Guay4, Core 4569-4, 0-3 cm | ecosystem: Environmental > Aquatic > Marine > Hydrothermal vents... | reverse complement strand
TGGACCATCTGGTTAAGCTGTCCATCGGTAATTCTTAAGCCGCGGTTTTTTGCCTCCTGAAGTAATATTGAATCAACAATCATTACCTCCAGAACCTGTCGCTTCAAGGTATCCGGATCGGGTATTCTTCGATTAGATTGTTGAAAATCGAGCCGAATCAGTTCAATCCTTTTGTCCAGTTCACGCTGTGAAATGATGTCTTCGTCAACGATTACAATTATCGAATCGATCGGCGTTTGTGCAGCACTGGCCAGTTGAATACCGGCGATTGTGATTAGAAAAATGATCAATAAACGAGTCATAATTATACTGCAAATGTTTTAGGGAGCCTCTGATTCATTCATGAATTGATCAGAGGCTCCTTAGTTGGCTTTCGGCTAAAATGTTGGCTGGTAGCCGGTAATGGAATTCTTTAGTTTGCCTTCGACATCCTGACCGGCGCGAGATAAGCCTTTGAAGGTTATTTCGAAATAAATTGCCTGATCGGTGACAAGGAAATCAGCATCATTGGTTTCACTAACGAGTATTTTAATGCCCCAGCAACAGGATTCATAGGCCATTCCGAGTAAATTTTCGACCGGTTCATCAAACTTCAGGGATTGATGTACCTTGGCTATCAACGCCCAGTGATTACCCACCGGAAGGGCTGTTGATATCGCCACCTGTTCTAGCACCTGATCGGTGAAAAAGTATTCGAAATTTGCCGCAATACCCCGGCGGGCGTAATTAACTGACAGGTTCTTTTGGGTAAAGCTGCTTTCTTCCTGGCCGTGCACGAGCTTGGCACTTACCCTCCAGCCCGGATTTGGGATGAGGGAGAATTCAGCTATTAGATCAGATTTGGAGCTATCGTCGACGACACCACTCAGACTCACACGCCTGTCTTGCAGGTAATAAATTTGTCCCAGATTGAAATTCATGATTTCCTGGCCACTCAACCTGCTATACATTCTAGAACCGAGACCAACCGTAAACTGATTAGCATCACCGATCCGGTCGGCACCGCTAAAACGGTTAGTAGCGAAAAAATTATCCAGTGTCTGGGATAAACGAGCAGTATCGAAATCGGGTATTTCGTCCTGATCCTGGTAGGGTGTGTATAAATAAAACAGACGTGGTTCCAGGGTTTGAACCCAGCCCCGTTGCGCGTTAGCCAGACGCTCGAAAATTAACCCGCTATCGAGACTGAATGTTGGTATATATCGGCTAATTGAGTTGGGGTCCGGTTCATTATCTTCGATTTTATATTCGGTTAAGGCATACTGTAGCCTGGGCTCAAAGAAGGACCAGCTATTGGAATTTGGCCAGGCAATAGAGGGTACGACATTTAAGCGGGTACCTGTAACACTCTCTTCTCGATCGAATTGCACCAGTTCATTGCGTAGCTCCAGTTGGGTGTTATTGGCAAGTGGCTGGAACTGGCTGTTGACAGTGAGCCGGGGCAGACGACTGTAGGGGAGCTCGTCAGCGGTAAGCGTTGGATCCAGTGTCTGATAATCTTGCAACATTAAATTACTTTGCCAGGAAGTGCTGTTGTGGCTAAATATTGCATGCCTTTCCAGATTCTTGATCAATTTATCCTCGGTTGTAAGAAAGCTAAAATCGTTGAAGTACAAATCATCCGACACTTCCTGTAACAGGATATTGGCTTTGATATCTGAACCCAAATCGCCGCGATGCTGCCATTTCGTCATCCAACGTTTGCTATCCAGTTGATCATCATCCAGGTAAGACAAATCGAGCTGACCTTCATGGTTTTCAAACAGGTAGCGGTTTTCAGTGTTTAATTGCAGGCCTCGTTTTCTATACCAGACCGGGGTAATAGTGGCGTCGGTTTGCGGTGCAATGTTCCAGTAGAAGGGAACCACGAGGGTAGTTCCCAGGTTCTCGCTAGAACCATATTTTGGTGCAAGGATACCCGTCTTTCTACGATCGTCGAGCGGGAAGGTGAATTTGGGAAGATAGAAAAATGGCACGTTCTTGAAATACATGGTCGCGTGCCTGGCAGTACCTATGCCGCTTTCTTCATCGATAAGTAACTCGGAAGCCTTCAGGTGCCAGTCGCGGTCTTCAGGGTCGCAGGTAGTGTACAGAATGTTCCGATAACGGCTACGCGCATCATCAATCTTTTCGATTTCATCGGCGGTTCCACTGGCGTGGCTCAGGTTTAACTGGAACTCGACATCTCTAAAAATCGCCGTTTGATCTTTCGTGTCCAGGTTTAACCTTTCCATTTGCAGGCGATAATTCATGTCTTCGTAAATTATCTGGCCATTGGCTTCCAATTGATGGCTTAGACTGTTGATTAACAGATTGTCGGCACGGATATTTTGCCCGGACCGACTTAATTCAACCTCCCCCGAGAACTCTATTAAGTCGTTTCCGGACCGACTCATAAACTGAGATTCTATTTCGACAGGATCAAGGATCGAGGTTGGTTTATCTGTAAACTGAAAAGTAGGGGCTCGACAAAGGCCCCAGTCATCGGCGGCCAAAATGTGTTCGGAAAACACACTGAAGATCAGGCCGGTAATAAATAAATATCGTCGGGACAGCAAATTTATAGAACAGTAGGAAATGATACGATTTTGGCATATTAAACCGCGAACAGCGAGTCACTATTACAAATCAGATTCAGGTTCGGAAGATATGACAACACCTTATAGCCACTATTTAGTGGCTTCAGATAATTACTGAAATGGGATTTTGGTGGCCTAACTGGCCTTAAACACCAGTGTATCCGGATGGAAGGCAAACCAGGCAAACCAGAAACCCTGAATTCCGGCAATTCTTTTGCCGCTGCTGTCGAATAACTCTACCGATCGATTTTCACTATCCCAATCGATCGTGATAGAGACACCATTGATAGAGTCCTTGAACTGAGATTGATTATTTTTTTCCAGTTCGGCAAAAGGATATGCCTTGAATACGCCATCTATTTCGAGACCGATTACCTGCTCTTTGGGGTGATAGGTGTCCGGGGCGCGTTGGTTGACACCGAAGTATAGTTGCCTGGATTGCTCGTATCCGCGGTAGGGGTTTCTACCATAGTCGCGAGAGTAACCTGTATCGGTCGATAACACCTGGGTATCCGGATGTTGTTTTACCCAGTCGCGCCAGGTGGTGTGACTGACTGGAAACGCTTTTAGCTTTTCGCCGACGAGTTTGCCGGCAACTGCCTGGCCCATGATTTGCGACCACAGGGATTCGGTTTCCCGGTCATATAGCAGCACATCGCTGTTATAGAGTAGTCCAGAAACGCCAAAGTCGGTTGTGTTACCGGCTATGTCAGAATAAAAAGCAACACCGGTTCCACACAGTGGGCAAAAGGTAACGGCATAGCGTTGACCGTTTATGGTATCGTTTACGATTTCATGCCAGTTTAAAATTGCGATTGGATAGGCGCGGGATACACCGTCCATGGTAACGCCAATGACGCGGTCATCCGGTGTTAGATAACTCGCTGCCTCGGCATCGATCAACTCGGGATCGGAAAGTGCGGGAATGCCATCCTTTGGGGGGCCGCCAGAAAGGATTTCTTCCGCCGGAATAATAGCATTAGATACATCAAATCCATTTTTCGGACCAGCGGAAGCACTGTAGTGGTAAGTCACAATACTCAAAAATACTGCCAACAGCAGTATTACACGATTTCGCTTATTCCAGATGGCTCTCATAGGTACTCCGGGCGGCTATTTCGGGAACTTCATGGCTTTGATTGCGAAATGGCCAATAGATTCAATTATCTCACGTCTTTTTCATATTATATCGACATTATATGGTGTCTTGACTGTAAGAATTATTCAAATTAGTCTGCACGCCATAATTCATTTAATAACCGATGAGGAAGCTCAATGAAATGTAAAGCAGCAGTCGCCTGGGAACCGAAAAAGCCCCTGCAGATTGAGGAAGTAGAGGTAGCAGGACCACGTGAAGGTGAGGTTTTGCTAAAAGTGGTTGCTTCCGGTGTCTGCCATACCGATGCCTTTACCCTGTCCGGAAACGATCCGGAAGGTGCTTTCCCGGCAATACTGGGTCACGAAGGAGGATGCGAAGTGGTTGAGTGCGGTGCGGGAGTTAAAGATCTGAAACCGGGTGATCATGTTATTCCACTTTATATTCCAGAGTGCGGTGAATGCGAGTACTGCCATTCGAAAAAAACGAATCTGTGTCAGTCAATTGCCGGCACGGTATGGACTGGTTATATGCCGGATGGTACACGTCGATTTTCGATAAATGGCAAGGATATCTATCACTACATGGGCTGTTCTACATTTTCGGAATACACCGTGGTCCCCGAAATCGCTTTGGCGAAGATCAACCCTGCGGCGCCGCTTGATAAGGTCTGCTTGCTGGGCTGCGGTGTGACCACCGGCATAGGTGCAGTGATGAATACGGCAAAGGTTGAACCCGGGTCCTCGGTCGCAGTTTTCGGTCTCGGCGGTATTGGGCTTTCGGTTATCCAGGGCGCGGTGATGGCAAAAGCGGGGCGCATTCTTGCCATCGATATCAATCCGGCAAAATGGGGAATAGCGAAATCTCTAGGTGCCACCGATTTTGTTAACCCGAAAGAGGTTGACGGTTCCCTGAGCGAGTATATACAGGAAATGACCAACGGCGGTGTGGATTACTCGTTTGAGTGCATTGGAAATGTACATGTGATGCGAGATGCGCTCGAATGTACCCACATGGGATGGGGTGTATCGACGGTTATCGGTGTCGCCGGCGCGGGTGAAGAAATAAAGACACGGCCCTTCAACCTGGTAGTCGGTCGTAAATGGCAGGGCACGGCTTTCGGTGGTGTCAAAGGGCGAACCGAACTACCGGGATATGTAGATCGATACCTGGGTGGTGAGATCGAGCTCGATTCGATGGTCACCCACACCATGCCGCTGGAAGATATTAACCGGGCATTTGATTTAATGCATAGCGGTGAAAGCATTCGCTCAGTCATCATTTTCTAGAATTTTGTGAGCAAGGATCTATGAAAGAAATTGAATCTATCAGGGAAAGCGGCGGTTACTTAAATCGATACACCCACCATTCGGAAGTTTGTCAATGTGAAATGACATTTTCGGTTTATCTACCACCGGTCGCCGAAATCGAAAAAGTACCGGCACTCTACTGGTTGTCCGGGCTTACCTGCAGCGATGATAATGCGCGTACCAAGGCGGGCGCTCAGCGTTACGCGGCGGAGCAGGGTATCGCTATCATTTTTCCGGATACCAGTCCTCGCGGAGAACAGGTCGACGACAAGCCAGACCGCTATGACCTGGGTCAGGGTGCAGGATTTTATGTCAATGCGACCCAGGCACCCTGGTCGAATCACTATCGCATGTATGATTATGTGAGCTCTGAACTACCAGACCTGATTGAAGCGAATTTACCACTTCTGCCCGGGGTGAAATCAATCAGTGGACATTCTATGGGCGGACACGGTGCACTTGTTTGCGCGTTGAAAAATCCTGGCGCTTTCCGTTCCGTTTCGGCTTTTGCGCCGATTGCCAATCCGGTAGCCTGCGGTTGGGGGCAGGGTTGCTTTGGTCTCTACCTGGGGGGCAATAAATCCGAATGGGAGGCATACGACGCCACCTGCCTGGTCAAGGCCGGCGCCAGGGTGGAAGATATCCTGATCGATCAGGGCGATGCCGACGAATTTCTGCATGAAGGTCAACTACTGCCTGAAAATCTCCAGGCTGCCTGTGATGCCCAGGGCCTTTCCTGCCGGATACGCATGCAGCCAGGTTACGATCATAGCTACCACTTCATCGCGAGCTTCATCGGTGATCATATTGAGTATCACGCGAAGTATCTGAAATAATAAAAAACTCCGGGTTCCCTAAGCGGCCTTCTGGTCCGTGTCGTGACATTTGCTTATGTCGAAATTGGCGGGTTTGCGCATGTTCGTGCAGTTAACAGGCCTGTTTGCGGTTTTCCACCACAGTGGATTACTTTCCTGCGGCAATAATTGATTGTGATCGTGAAATGCGTAGTGATTACCCTGGCTTTGTAAAAATCCCCAGGATTTTGCCTTTGGTCCGTGAATGAAAAGGGTCCAGACTTCACTGTCCTCAATTAAATTAATACGATGAAAAACTGAGCCGTTAATCCAGTTCAGGCGTCCAGCGCGAACCATGCGGGTCCGCAGGGCATGGTCAGCATGCCCATCCGCCATCCGAATTTCTTCATACCGGCCGCTAAGAACTAGTGAGAGTGCGCCTTTCCATGGGTGATTATGTAGTCCACGTCCAGGGTCACTGGCCACAAATCGATGCAGGTAAACCTGATAACCAAAAGGTAATTTTAGTAAATGATATCGTTCCAGATAAGGTAATTGCTCGGCTCCGTTGATGATGCGGCATCGACAATAAGAAGTGATCCGGAACAGCAATTGGCTCATAAATGACATGGTGTCTCCACTAATAACAAATCTCCGTGCTATTATCCCTCATACAGTGGCTCACAAGATGAGCTACTAAAAAATTTAGCTGCGAATACCGATGGATAGAACCGAGCGCTTTCATATTATCGACCAGTTACTTAGCAACCAGCGACTGGTAACACGAGATCAGTTTTTAGCCGCCCTCGAAGTATCATTGGCAACCTTTAAGCGTGATCTTGAATATATGCGAGATCGTCTGGCCGCGCCTATTGTCTGGAACCCTGAACTGCGTGGATATAAGTACGACGACAGTGAATCCGGCATGGATCAATACCAGTTGCCGGGCCTGTGGTTTAATTCCAGCGAAATTCAGGCTCTGTTGACGATGGACGCTTTACTTGAGAACCTGCAGCCGGGAGTTTTGTCCAGTCACGTTAAACCACTGCGCTCACGGATTCGATTGTTACTGGATAAAAGCGATCACAGCGCCGATGAAATCTCAAAACGTATTCGGATCTTGCCGTTGGCCGCGAAGGCCTATCGCAGCGAGAGGTTTCAGATTATTAGTCAGGCTTTGCTGACCCGAAAACGGTTGCGTATACGCTATTACAGTCGTCAGCACGATAGTGAAACCAGGCGTGACATTTCGCCGCAGCGCCTGATCTATTATCGTGATAACTGGTATCTCGATAGCTGGTGTCACTGGCGTGAGGGCCTGCGAAGTTTTTCAGTCGACGCAATCAAGCATGTCGAAATATTAGCGGAAATGGCAAAGGATATCGACGAATCACATCTGGATCGGGAACTGGCCAGCGGCTACGGAATATTTTCGGGCGCGCAAACGCGTGAGGCGATTTTACGCTTTAGTCCACTAATCGCGCGATGGGTGTCGCGTGAGTCATGGCATTCGCAGCAACGTAGTCATTATGACGAGACGGGCCACTACATTCTGCATATTCCCTATAGCCAGGATACCGAGTTGATAATGGATATCCTCAAGCACGGCGCCGAGGTTGAGGTTCTGGGGCCAGCAGATTTACGAGAGAAAGTGATAGGTCGAATTCAGGCAATGGGGCGGGTGTATTAGTTAAATGAATCGACTCCGCCTGGAACGTCATTCCGGCATGTCTTTAAGCCGGAATCCATTGATGAATTTCCTAAGTATTTAAATACTGGCTTCGTTTTTAATGGATACCGGCCTGCGCCGGCATGACGATTGCTGTTTTTATAAGCTATCTAGCATTACATGATTTTCACACATAGCCATTTTAAATGATTACCAGAGGTCAACTTCGATATTATCCAGTAATCGAGTATCGCCCAGGCGTGCGGTTACCAGGATAACCAGTTTCCTATCTTCGGTAGTTGCTGTTTTCAGTGTATCCGCGTTACAGATGCTAAAGTAATCGATGTCAAATCCAGCCTGGTTGAGTCTTTCGATTGCCTGCTTTTCAAGTTTTACGAAATCTGTTTCTCCGGCGTTGATGCCAGCCGCTGAATCTTGCAGGGTTTGATATATTAACGCAGCCTGTTTCTTTTGATCATCGCTTAAATACTGGTTCCTGGAACTGGTAGCAAGACCCGAGGCTTCGCGCGTAGTTTCCTGGCCAATGATTTCGACATCGAGATTTAAGTCCTGCGTCATTTTCCTGATCACGCAGTATTGCTGGAAATCTTTTTTGCCGAAAATGGATATGTCTGGTTTAACTATATTGAACAGTTTGGCGACTATGGTTGCGACACCGGTAAAATGACCGGGTCGATGCGCACCTTCAAAGGTATCGGTCAAATCGGTCACTATTACCTGGCTAATATTTTCCAGTCCCTGTGGATAGAGTTCCGAGGCGGTTGGCATATACACCAGATCACAGCCAATCGATTCGAGAAGTTCTATATCGGTATCGAGGGTACGAGGATAGTGATTAAAATCTTCATTGGGTCCAAACTGCATCGGGTTAACGAAAATACTGCATATAGACCGGTCGCATAACGACTGGCCTTTCGTGATTAGCGATAAATGCCCCGCATGCAAATTTCCCATGGTTGGCACGAAGGCAATCGACTGTTTATGGTCTTTCCAGTGCTGGACATATTGTCGCAGTTCGCTAACCGAGTTGGCCTGATCCATGCGGGGTTCCCTCGAGCCTCAGGAAAAACTATGCGATGGATCGGGAAACTGACCGCGTTTGACTTCGCTGACATAACGGCTAACCGCCCCCTGTATACTGGATTGATCCTGCATGAAGTTTTTTGAAAACCTCGGTTTTTTGCCCTCGGTTACATTCAATATATCGTGCAATACCAGGATTTGACCATCGACATGGACGCCTGCGCCTATGCCTATGACCGGGATTTCCAGTGTTTTTGTGATACTGGCAGCGAGATTGGCCGGCACGCATTCCAGTAGCAGCAGGTCGGCACCGGCCTGTTCTAGCTCGCAGGCAGTTTCAAGCATTTGATCGGCGGCTCCCTTGCTCTTTCCCTGCACCCGATAGCCGCCCATTTTGTGCACTAGCTGGGGCTGTAAACCCAGGTGCGCACAGCTTGCAATACCGAACTTTGCCAGCATTTCTACGGTTTTTAACTGTGTAATCCCACCCTCGAGCTTGACCACCTGGGCCTGGGTGGCTTTTAATAGTTCACTCGCATTGTCCAGTGCCTGTTGTGGTGAATTGAGTGATCCAAATGGCATGTCGAGCATTAACATCGCATTGTTCAATCCAGCCTTTACTGTACAGGCATGATATTTAATATTATCGAGCGTTACCGGAATGGTAGTGTCATGCCCCTGTATAACCATGCCCAGGGAATCGCCGACGAGGACAACCTCTACACCGCATTGCTCGACGAGGCGTGCGAAACTGTAGTCATAGGCGGTCAGACATGCGAACTTTTCTCCCTGCTGTTTTAGTTTTTTTAAGTAGGGAACGGTTATCTTGTCTTCCAGGGGTTTAGGTATATACATAAGCTTGCCGATCTATTAATCAAAGGCTCTTTAATGATGACTGATTGAAATAATGGCGTCCAGAACGGATGGTACTTATTTCGTCGAGTAATGCCGCATAATCTTCGCTGCTGTTGATAAGATCAATTGACTGCGTATTTACCGTGAGTAGTGCGCTGTCGTCGTAATCGTAAAAAAAACGGGTATACAATTCGGACAGATGGGTTAGATAGTCGTCCTTGATTTGCTGTTCATAGTCTATGCCTCGTTTTGCAATGCGTTCGCGTAGTACCTCTACCGGTGCCTGTAAATAAATTACCAGATCGGGTTTCGGGGCGTCTATCGTCATGTGCTGGTAAATTTGTTCGTATAGTTTTGTTTCGTCGCTATTCAATGTCAGTTCGGCAAATAATCGGTCCTTCTCTATCATGAAATCGGCGATATGAGAACTCTGGAACAGGTCAATCTGGCGAAAACTTTGTACCTGCTGGGCGCGTTGTAAAAGAAAGGATAACTGGGTCGACAGGGCATATTGTCGTGGGTTTTGATAAAAGCGAACAATAAATGGATTTTCCTCTGCTTTCTCGAGCAATAACTCGCTACCTAAGCTGTCTCCTAATTTTTTTACGAGACTGGTTTTTCCCACTCCTATAGGGCCTTCGACGACTATGTATCGGTGTTGGATCTGCATTCTAGCCCGGGATGAAGGGTTTTCTAATTATGCGCATATCGATCGGAGCCGCCTGGTCGATTAAATAGCTCAGACTGCCGAGGCCGGGAATATATATTTCACCCGCAACTTCGAACAATGGTTTTAGCACAAAAAGGCGTTTGCCCATTTCCGGATGCGGCACGGTAAGGTGACTGTCATTGATATTGCGATTACCGTAGAGGATGACATCCAGATCGAGAGTTCTCGGCGCCCATTTTAATTCGGGGTCACGTTGCCGGTAAAACGCATGCTCGATTGCCTGTAATTCAAGTAATAAAATGGTAGGTTGTAAATCGGTTTTAATGGCTACGACGGCATTAACATAATCATCCTGGGGAATATCGCTGACAGGCTCGGACTGGTAAAGCGATGAGCATTTTACCAGTTCGCTACCGGATATTTTGTCAAGGCAGATGATCGCATCATGAACAATCGAAACCGGATTGGTAAGATTGCTACCAATTCCTATGTATATATCTTCAATCGACATTTCTCTTGCGCCTTCTCTGGGGTCTCGGCTCCCGTTGCCGCCGGCTGTGTGTTGGCGGTGGATTGGTCTTTTGGTAGTCGGTCCACCACAGACAAAGATTAGCGGGAATCAGACTGACCATTGATTGAATGCACATAAAATCATAGGCGGCCCGAAAATACGGTAGACTGAGTAATCTGGCGGGGTGTTTGCCCTGGGTGCGTTGAAACTTGGGCTGCGCGGTCCAGATATCACGAGCCATTTGACTAAAACGCCGGGGAATCGAGATGTGTTCGAGTTGTCGGCTCATCACATCCGATCCAGCCTGTAACAGGGCGGGTACAATTCTTAGTTTATCCGACTGCAGCTTCATTGCCTGTTGATGCACTGCCGGCCACAATAAAATAGCGAATATGAAGGCAGGTGAAACATGCATGTCATCATTGATTCTATTATCGGTATTTACCAGGCCCTGATCAACAAAATCAAGCATTGCTTCGGCCGGCTCGCCCTTTAGTATTTCGTTCAGTGCCGGGAACAGGTATTGAAGTAAATCGTAGGACCGCAACAACTCGAAAACCCGGACCGCATTGCCGCAGTGAAACAATTTTACGGTTTCATCGAAGAGCCGTGCGGGAGGTATGCCGGCGAGTAAATGGCCGCAGTAGAGTATCGCCTCACCGGCGAGCTCTTCAATTTCAAAATCGAGTTTGGCGGCGAAACGTATTGCCCGCAACATTCGAACCGGGTCTTCCTTATATCGGGTTTCGGCATCTCCGATTAAACGCAGGGTGCGATTCTCAACATCTTTGAGCCCATTGGTATAGTCGAGGATGGAAAAATTGGCGATGTCGTAATAGAGGGCATTGGCGGTGAAATCACGACGCATTGCATCGTCCTCGATATCGCCGAATGTATTGTCGCGTAGTATACGGCCTTCGGTACTGAGTTCGGTTTTTGGAGAATCGGAGGAATGGCTGCGAAAGGTAGCGACTTCAATAATTTCGCGCCCAAAGCGAATATGCACGAGACGAAATCGCCGTCCAATAATACGGCTGTTTCTAAATAGCTCCCGCACCTGCTCCGGTGTCGCATCGGTGGCGACATCGAAATCTTTTGGTTGTATTCCGAGCAGCAGATCACGAACTCCACCACCCACCAGGCAGGCGCGAAAACCCGAATTGGTGAGTCGATATAAAACCTTGAGTGCGGCTTCAGATATCGATTTTCTTGATATATTGTGATCGTTTCGGGTCAGGGTCGCTAAATTTTTTGAACTTGCCTCTGTCTTGCTAGCCACGTTAAATGAATCCTTTAGAATGCGTCAATCATAACATTTCATCATCCTAATGTAGTGTTAAGTTTTATACCAAAACACGGTTGTCCCGTTAACTAAAATCTGTCATGCCGGACTTGTTCCGGCATCCAGTAAGCCATTGAAATCGCTGGATTCCGGATCAGCAAAAAACGCTGTCCGGAATGGCGGGATACTTTTTTGATTTTCATGTTCGCGAGTCTTCGAGTTGTTCCCAGCGGGCAAACATTTTTTGCATTTCCTGCTCACAATGGGCCAGTCTGCTCTGCAATCTGCTTATTAGTTCAGGGTCTTGCTGGAAAAAACCAGGACTGGCGATTTCTGATTGCAAATGTTCGATCTCGATCTCCAGTTTTGCAATTTTATCCGGCAATTCATTCAATTCTTTTTGCTGCTTGCTGCTGGGATTGATCTTAGCCTGTTTCCTGGTACTGGTACTGGTACTGGTACTGGTACTGGTACTGGGCCTGGTAGCAGCTAACGCCTTCTCCCGGGGTCGTTGCCTGAGCCAGTCTTCATAGCCCCCCACGTATTCATTTACCTGCCCAGGAGAATCAAATACCAGCGTACTGGTGACGATGCGATCGATAAATGTGCGGTCATGGCTCACCAGCAGTAAAGTGCCCTTGAACTCGACCAGCAATTCCTCAAGCAACTCCAGTGTTTCCATATCGAGATCGTTGGTAGGTTCGTCCATAACCAGGAGATTGAACGAACGCGTAAACAACTTTGCCAATAACAGGCGGTTACGCTCACCTCCCGATAGTGCTTTTGCGGGCATGTTGATTTTCTTCTCATTAAACAGGAAATCCTTTAAATAGCCGATGACATGCTTTTCCTGGCCATTCACGATTATCCGGTCGCCTGTATCGGCGATATTTTCACGTACTGTTTTTTGTGGGTCGATGGCTTCACGAAGCTGGTCGAAATAAGCAATTTCCAGTTTGGTGCCGAGTTTGACCTTGCCCTGCATTGGTTCCAGATCACCTAGTAATAGCTGGATCAGAGTTGATTTGCCACAGCCATTCGGGCCGATAATACCGATTTTCTCTCCGCGTTGTATTTTGCAGCTGAAATTGTCGACTACAGGTTTATCCGGCCAGGCAAAGCTGATCGCCTCGGTTTCGATGACAATTTTGCCGGAAGCTTCCGAATCCTGGGTTTTCAGGTTTATCCGTCCCTGCTGCTCGCGCCGTTGAGATCGCTCTACGCGCAGTTTTTTAAGCACGCGCACACGGCCTTCATTGCGTGTTCTTCTGGCCTTGATGCCCTGGCGATTCCAGACTTCTTCCTGCGCCAATTTTTTATCAAAAAGGGCGTTCTGGGTGGTTTCATTGTCTAATTGGGCCGCTTTCAATCGTAGATAGTTATTATAGTCTCCGGGCCAGCTAGTCAGTTTTCCTCGATCCAGATCGACTATGCGGGTTGCCAGGGCCTGTAGAAACGAGCGATCGTGGGTGATAAACAGCAGGCTGCCGTTAAATTGCCGAAGAAATTCCTCTAGCCAGACTATCGAATCGATATCCAGGTGATTGGTCGGTTCGTCGAGCAGTAACAGGTCAGGCTCGGCCACCAGTGCCTGACCCAGCAGAACCCGCCTTTTCATGCCGCCGGAGAGTTGGCCAAAGGGCGTATCCGCGGGTAAACCGAGGCGCGATATAGTAGAGCTAACGCGGTTCTCAAGATTCCAGGCGTTATTGGTTTCAATGGTATCCTGTAATTGCTGAAGGCGAGGCAACACTTCTGCATCGCTGGCAGCCGCCAGCGCCAGGTGATGCCACTCGGTGATTACATTTGACAGGTTTCCAAGGCCGAGAGCCACACAATCGTAAACACTGCCTTCCAGGTTATCAGGCACTTCCTGTTTGAGTTCGGCAATTCGAATCTCGCGCGCAAAGTTAAACTCACCGTCGTCGGGTTTGATTTCGCGCGAGAGCATTTTCAACAGGGTAGATTTGCCGGTGCCATTTCTACCAACCAGGCAAATCCGTTCACCGCTCTCAATCGTCAGATTGGTGGAATCGAGCAGAGGCTGGTCGCCAAAGCTATGGTAAATATTTTTTGCGTTAACCAGGTTCATGAGGTCTTCAAATTTCAGGATGCGATATTATGCGGCTTTTATTGCCAGGTTGCGGTATATTTTTACCTGCGGGCCTGCGACAGTTAGAGTTTCAACAACAGCCTGTATAAAAGCAGCGAGCGATATATGTGTGGTCGATTTTTTCTGGATACCAGCGTCAAGGACATTATGGAGCATTATAATGAACCGCCGCCGGATATCTTCAGCGCTCGCTATAACATCGCCCCGACTACTCCGGTGATGACCTGTACCGATAAGGGTCTCACTTTTTTTCGCTGGGGATTGATACCTTCCTGGGCGAAGGATGTCACCATGGGTAATCGGATGTTCAACGCTCGTGCCGAGAGCGTGGCGGAAAAACCCTCGTTTCGACATGCCTACCGGCGTCGTCGGTGCCTGATTCCGGCTAGTGGATACTACGAATGGCGGCTTGAGGGTGGACGTAAGCAACCCTATTGCTGCCATATCGAGCACCAGTTGTTTTCGATGGCGGGTATCTGGGAGCACTGGCAGGATGGCGACGGCAATGAAATCCAGTCCTGCGCGATAATTACCACTGAAGCCAGAGACGCGATAGCGGAAATCCACCATCGCATGCCGGTGCATATATCGCGACCGGACTATTCGAAATGGTTAAACTGCAGCACGGAAAACACCAGCGACGCCGATAAGCTGTTGAGCAATACCTCACCCCGGTATCAATATTACGCTGTGAATTCCACGGTCAATAATTCCCGCAACGAAGGCAAAGACTTAATTCGCGCACTAGATCCGTAACGGTAAGTCGCACTTATTCGGCCTCGACGCCGCCGCTGCGTACCAGCTCCCCGAGACGATCATCGTCATAAGCCTGTTCGAGTTTCGCCGCAGCTGCATCGACACTGGCTTTCAGGTCATTGCCGCATTTGACTGATTCCTGCCGCCACTGTTCGAGATAAGCGTCAGTACCGGCCATCTTGGCGCGCATTGCCGCCTTATCGATAGCTATTGCAAATCGTTCGGTTAACACCAGTTTTGAATTTTCACGGCGTTCTTTGGCAATCACCTGGGCGGGAATATCGCGCCAGTATACAGTGGTTAATTTAGGCATTGGGTTGTCTTCGGGTAGATTAGTGATGGCGAAAAGTGCTGCGATTATAGATAGCCTTATGATGCAAATCTAGTGATGAAATCAGTTTTTCGCGGGCTAGAAAGGGAACATAGGTGCGAGTCATTTGGCTTGTAGTAAAAATAAAATCACAATCTACCCCTTCTCCCCCTTGGGGGAGAAGGCAGGGATGAGGGGGATGCTTTTAGACTGACCCCCTCAAGCTTCCGCTCCTGCTCACGCCCCTTACCTACATCCATGTAGGCAACCCCAGCCCTCTCCCTCAGGGAGAGGGAGAAATGCCATTTTTTGATAACTTTCCCCAGAATAGTAGAGAAGGTATCTTTTACTCTATATTGAAGGGCATCGCCCCGGTAATTAATGATTGCGTCGAACCACCAGCTT
>Ga0164313_10002844_pt1 | contig 15397 bp, 12 predicted proteins | sample GuaBasSedimGuay4_FD_113735 | JGI IMG/M metagenome (GOLD analysis project Ga0164313, IMG submission 113735) | Subseafloor sediment microbial communities from Guaymas Basin, Gulf of California, Mexico - Guay4, Core 4569-4, 0-3 cm | ecosystem: Environmental > Aquatic > Marine > Hydrothermal vents... | reverse complement strand
CCGACGAACAACCCCGTCATACCGGCGAAAGCCGGTATCCATTTTCTACTCTGCCAAAGAACCTTTAGCCGTTGCTTTCACGATATAACGCTTCGGCGCATGCCCTACAAAGTAAAAAGGGTAACAGGTCACAATGGTCAGGGTTTTATCCGAAGTTGGTTCCAATATGGAAGTATCGCTCTTGGGGATGATGGTAATCGACGTCACCGCATAACTTTCAACTCCGCGGGTCGTTTGTATCTCAATATCATCGCCTACCTCAATGTCTTTGAGGACCCGGAAAAAACCATCCCGATGACCAGAGATCCCGAGGTTGCCGACCTCGTCCATTGTTGCCATTCCCTTGATACGCCCGAGGCCACGGTTCAGATAGAACTCGTCCGTTCCGTTATAAATTGGAACCTGGAGATTCAATTTTTCTATCGTGAATATTCCCAACGGCGGCGCAGTCTTAACTTTCAGCGTATCCTCATAATCCGTGATTCGCTTCGCATTCCATAAGGACGTATCGGGCTCACTTTCATGTGTAAGGACATTTTCTCCCGTATGTCGATTCTGGATCCAGATGGGGTTCAACGCCGGTGATTGAGATTGAAGCCCGCCTTCAGCTGGCTCTTGCCCGGTGCTTGCTTCAGCCTGTATGTTCAGCGTAAAAAATGCGATTGCAGCCAGGTAACAACCTGCTTTCAGCCTGCCGTGATGATGCTTCATATTTTGTCTCTCGTTAACCTCAGGGTTTTAAGATATTCATACCCGACCGAGAAATCAATATACCTGTGCGTGATTACTCGTATCTCAGGGCATCAATCGGGTTTAGCTGGGCTGCCTTGGCAGCTGGTACGATACCGAAAATCACGCCGACAGCGCCGCAGAAGCCGAAGCTCAGCATGACCGCCCATAGTGGTACATGAGCCGCCGGGAAGCCTGGTAATAAGGATGCCACCAATGCGCCTACGCCATAGCCGATGGCGACACCTACCAGGCCGCCAATCATGGTTAACGTTAGTGCTTCGATCAGGAATTGCAGCAGAATATCCTGGCGGGTTGCACCCAGGGCCTTGAGGATACCAATCTCGCGTGTTCTTTCGGTAACAGATACCAGCATGATGTTCATGATGCCGATACCGCCAACCAACAAGGATATACCGACTATTCCAATCGACACTGCGGTAATGGTGCTGATGACCTTGTTAAAAGACTCAGTCAGTTGCTCTGCGGTCTGTACTTTGAAATCGTCGGGTTCACCGGATTTTAGCCCATGTTCCTGCCGCAAAACCCGGCGAATCCGATCCTTGATCTCTTCCTGGCGGTTCATATCGTCCACGATCAGCTGGATCTGGATATCGAGGTCCCGTGATGCTCCCATGATGCGTTTGGCCGTGCCATAAGGCAGCAATACGTAGTCATCCTGCGAAAACCCCAGCAATTCACCACGCTTTTCAATCACGCCAACGATTTTACACCACTCGTTACCAACCCGAAAAAACTCACCGATGGGATCACCCGGGATTTCAAGATTTTCAATCACATCAGCACCAACCGCACACACCAGCCGACGCCGTGCATCGTCATCGGCGGTAAAAAAACGGCCTTTCTCGGGATAAACACTGTTGACATCAAGGTAGCTGGGGCCAATTCCGATTACCTGTGAGAAGGATGTCTGTGAACGATAGCTGATTGAGCCCCGCCGCCCACTTTGAGTGTACAGAATCGGCGTGATATCGGAGATGCCGTCAATACGGTGTGAGATAAGCTGCATGTCGCTGTCTCTCAGCTTTGCAAAACGGCCCTGTAACTGCTTTTTAAATGGTGTGTATGAGCGCACTGTCAGGGAGTTACCGCCCAGGCCTGCAAACTGCGCATTAATTGTGTATGACAAACCCTGCACGATAGAAACGACTGCGATGACCGAGGCCACTCCGATAATGATACCCAGTGACGTGAGCAGGGAACGGAATCCATGCGCCCGTATGGACTCAAGTGCTGAACGGAAGCTTTCGAGCAACATGCACATCAGTGCGACAAGCCTCCACGGTCTCTTAGTGCTGTCCCCTGTTGTTGTATATCAGATTCGATTTTTCCGTCTTCCAGTCGAATGACACGATCACAATGAGCGGCAATATCAGCTTCGTGCGTCACCATGATGATGGTCTGGCCCTGGATATGCAGTTCATCGATCAAAGCCATGATTTCCCGGCTGGTCTTGCTATCCAGGTTACCGGTGGGCTCATCCGCCAGCAATATGGCCGGCTTTCCCACCAACGCGCGGGCAATAGCAACGCGCTGGCGTTGCCCGCCAGACATTTCGTTGGGCCGTGAAGCCAGGCGGTCACCGAGGCCGACATGTTCCAGTGCTTCACTCGCTATGCGTTTACGTTCCACTCGCGGGATACCCCGATAGACCAGTGGTTGCATGACATTCTTTAAAGCAGAAGCCCGTGATAACAGGTTGAAGCTCTGGAATACGAAACCGATCTCACGGTTGCGCGCCCTGGCCAGCTCGGCCTCGCTCATTTCGCTGACATTAATGCCATTGAGCAGGTATTCCCCTTTTGTCACACGATCAAGGCAACCGATGATGTTCATCATGGTTGATTTACCCGAGCCCGAGGCGCCTACAATGGCAATGTATTCATTGCGCGATATGTCTACATCCACGCCATCCAGTGCGTTCAGCACCTGGTCGCCCATTTTGTAAGTCCGGTAAACATCCTGGAGCTGAATGACCGGCGTGTCTTTATCAACCATTAGTCGACGGTCACCGATACGTCATTATCCCCTTCTTCATCTTCTTCTTTTTCTTCGACTTCCTCTCCATCCTGCAAATGTCGTAATATCCGGAACGGACCGGTAATCACAATCTCACCCTCTTCCAGTCCTTCGAGAATTTCCTGGTCGCTATCACTGGAAATGCCTGTCTTTACGTCTTTGCGGACCGCTTTGCCGTCTTCCATGACAAAAACAAAAGCCTGTTCGTCCTGACCTTTGGTTTCCTCATCCAGCTCTTCGTCATAACGCACCGCCTGCACCGGTACTGCCAGGGCTTCCTCGCTACTCTCTGTGTAAATGTCAGCGCGTACGCTCATGCCGGGCCGAATGGCCATACTGTCCTGTTCATCCAACAGAATTTTGACCAGGAAAGACAGGCTCTGCTGGCCGGTTTTTGCACGGGCAACGGTTGCGATGGATTGAATTGTGCCGGATAGCGGTGTGTCGGGGTAAGCCGCGGTAAAGATATCAGCACTTTGATTTTCTCTGATCTGGGCGATGTCCGCCTCGTCCACCTGTACCTCGGTTAATGTCTCCGAAGGATCAGCGATGACCATCATGGTAGAACCAGGGATATTGGTGGTGCCGGCAATCACGGTTTCGCCCACCTTGATATCCACCTGGATCACCACGCCATCAATCGGTGATGTAATACGCGTTTTGCTCAGTAGCTCTTCAGATTGATCAAGTGCTGCACTGGCCTGTAACAGGGATTCCTGTAAAGAGCGCTTATCGACATGAGCCAGCGCCAATTCGCTTTCCAGCGCTTCATAAGTGTCCTGATCAACCAGGTTTTTGGCATACATGATTTTCTGGCGCTTGAAACGATCGGTCAGAGTTTGATTAACAGGTGCTGCCTTTCGATGGCAATTTGCGCCATCCGTACACGTGCTTCTGCCTGGTCAACCTGGGCCTGGTAGCTCTTGGGGTCCAGCGTAATCACCGAGTCACCTTTGCTGACCTTGTCAGCCTCCTCGACATGCACCTCAATGACCTGGCCGATTACTTCGGAGCGCAATTGCACCTGTTCGCGGAAGGCGAGGGTGCCTGAAGCCAGGATTGAGCTCTGGATCAGCGTGAATTCAACTGCCTGTATCTCGACCTGCTTGGCGTCGGTGCCACCGGTGAACTTTGATATCAGAGGCAGGCCCACCAGCAACACTGCCAGACCGGCAAAAATCAGAATCTTTTTCATGTGAAATTACCGCGCGTTCAGTGCAGCCCAGATGCCAAAAATGAGCACCCACGGCAAGGCAGCGACGACCCAGGACTTCACCTTAGAAGCACCGGTCCAGCGTTCAAAACCGATAGCGGCGAGGAAAATGGTCCAAAAGCTCAACAGGTTTACCGAGTTTGCCCAGGTATGCCAGGTCTCACCCGGGTTTGCATGAATCAACAGTGCATTCAGCGACAATGGCTGCAAACTCGTTTGTGCCAGTTGGTTTGAGTCGGCCATCAATATCGTTGCCAGCATAGCCAGTGACCCAAATACATTGACGAAACTGACCCATACGCTAAATCCAAACCATTGGCCAAAACCAATTTCTGCACCCGAGGTCATCTTATTAACCAGGTGGTAATAAACCGCCGAGATGGTATAGATGACAAACGACATGATCAGGATGCTGATCAATGTAATCCACATGGTTTGCCCAGGTTTCATAAAGTTCCGGACTGCATCTGCAGCCTCAGCACGGTTTTCAGGCGGCAGACCGCGGATGGTCTCTTCAACCAGCCATGAAAAATCCACCCAGCTGTAATAGTACGCAAATACGCCCATTGCCAGCGCAATGCTGACCAGTAACGGCCACCAAAACCAACGTGTGTGTAGTTTAACTTCGTCCAGGGCTTTCCCTGGTGACGCAATGATATCCGTCATCGCGTTAAAGACCGAATAGGTTTTATCGTTCATTTATTATCTCCCTCTTGAACCCGCAGTATCTACCTTTTTCAAATTGCGTAACAGGGCCAAAAGTCGTGTAGGAGAGAGCAGCTACGCTGCTTACGATTTCTAAGCTCAAAAAGAGCTCATAAGCAGCGTAGCTGCTCTCTCTTACATGGTTACAACTGCCCCTCGGGGGCTATGCGCATGATAAAAGCTTTGAACCTGAGCCAGGTGCTGGCCTGGGGCTCCTTCGTTTCGACCACTTCCTTGCCATCGATCAGGGTCGTCCAGCGCAGCTTGCCTTTCTCATTCTCGGTCACCCTGTAAGCCGCCGATGGCAGCTTCTTAAAAACACGCTCAGTTATTCCATCGGTAAGTTCGGTATTGTCAACCAACACACCGAACTCCGTATTGATATCAATGGAGCGTGGGTCGAGGTTCAATGAACCTACGAATGTAAAACGACCATCAATCAGAAGTAACTTGGTATGCAAGGTTGTCGTGTCATAACTCTGCCCGACACCACCCTCCGGGACTTTCGATGCATCAACCCTGGCCTCATACAGCTCCACGCCGGCGTCGATTATGTCATGACGATAGCGGGCGTAACCCCCATGCACCGGTACGTGATTATTCGATGCCAGTGAATTGGTAACAATGACAACCCTTACACCCTTGGCCACAATACTGCGCCAGAATTCAACTCCGCTTTTACCTGGAATGAAATAAGGTGTGATGACAATGACCTCGGACTCCGCTTCGTCGATCTGGTTGGCAAGCGCTGTTACCAGGATCTTTTGATCGGCCGAGACTTTATTCAGAAGTTTGTCCGGGTCATCGGTCACCACCTGGCTATCAGCAGGAAACAGCTCAACGCGGTCCTCGACCACATCCAGCATCAGGGGTGACTCCAGGGCTTTACCGTGAATCGAGTTGATGGCCTCGATCACAGTCTCGTCGAAATTTGCACGGGCCACTGCCAGGTCCGGCTTTTCTTTATCGTTTTCAAAAGCCTCCATCGGCACCGCCAGCTTGTGATTCCAAAAACGATCAAAGGTCTGCGCAATCTCCGCGGCAACCGGGCCTGCTGCAAACATATCAAAATCCATGAACTCGCTATCATCCAGTAATGCGAAATACTCGTCGGCGATATTGCGCCCGCCTATAACACTCATTTGATTATCAACGGTAAATGACTTGTTGTGCATGCGCCGGTTGGCGAGTTTGAAGTCCCCGAGGTAATTCATCATGTAGGCGCCACCCCTGCCAACAGGGTTAAACAGGCGTACCTCAATATTGGAATGCTGGTTGAGCAATAACAAACCGTCATCTTTAACAGTCGTAAAGATATCGTCGAGCAATAGCCTGACACGCACACCACGGTCCGCAGCCTCCAAAAGTTTTATCACAAACAGGACACCCGCCGAATCTGGCTTCATCAGAAAATATTGGGCATCGATCGTGCGCTCTGCGCGCTCAATCATGGCTAGCCTGATTCCCAGCGCATCAAGCCCTCCTCCCAACGGATAAAACGCGGATTTTCCGGGATGCTCTGCCGTCCATTCAGCAACCTCCCGGCCCAGGTGCGTATCACCGGTCTCAACGATGGCTTCACTGTATTGCTTCGGGAAATCAAGCGGTGCGGTCGCACAAGACGCAAGAAACAGTGTAAATATGAGGGGTGCAAGCGTTCTTGAGAAGCGGTTCATAATCATGCGGCACATGATACCTGATTGCTATGCTGACATTGGGAGGCGAAACGGGTTTTAACGATTTCTGCCATTATTTTTCCACTTTACCGGTCGGGTACCAAGTAAGTAACTCCATTTTCAGGATAATAACAATGATCAGACTATTGCCAATGTTAATGCTGACCCTGGCTTTTGTTGCACCGCAAGCGGTTGCGGAAAAGCCCCGGGCACCTGCATTCACCCTGATGGATGCCACAGGTAACGAGGTCGTTTTACCAAGCAAACAGCCTGGTGTGGATGTCTTTTTTTTCTGGGCAAGCTGGTGTCCATATTGCAAAGCACTGATGCCACATTTACAGAGCATGCAAATCGAGTATGGCGATGATGTCAGGATTTACGCCCTCAATATCCGCGATGACGAAGACCCGGTGGCCTTTATGCAGGAACACGGATATGACTTTGTTCTACTACCCAATGCCGACCCGATCATGGAGCTTTATGGCGTAAAGCCTACCCCGGCTGTATTCCTGGTCGAACAGAACGGAACCATTCATTTCAATCTTTACGAGATGCTTTTTAATGACAGTGCTCAATACCAAGCACTTGGCCATCGTCAGAAAGCTGGTCAACGTGCACCCCATTGGGCTGCTGAGATCCGTCGGGTAACTGACCAGATCCTCGAAAGTGACTGATTCCCCTGCCACACCAGAAAAAATAGCCTGAGCAAATGCCGCTAAAACATCCCCAGTACTTTTTTTAGGGTCTTCACTACATAAGTATTCAGGCTTTCACTAACCTTCATAGACTCTAGCGCAAGCCGTTCATGCAGTTCTTCGCCTGTGCGGAGATTGAACTTGCCGGAATAGGCTTTATTAGCTGTTGGGCCTGGAAGTTTCTTACCTTCTTTTTCGCAGGTTTCCACTACATCTTCGATGGCCACAATAAGTTGCCTGAACACATCAGTTTCATCATCACCGTGTACCCCGCCATAAAAAAGACCGGGCGAACGCCCAACATAGCAGTCGTCTTCATCAGACCAGTAAACCAATTTCAGATATTGATCGCTTGTGTTCATTTTCTCACCAATGATATAGCGTCACGAACCATGTTGATCTGATATGGACGCGCATCTCCACTCGCTTTCCCGCTAATTACCACAATCCCACCGGCTGGATGAATGTATTTCCGGTGGCTGCCTTTCCCTGCAGAATAAATGAAGCCAGCCTTCATCAATTTTTTCTCAAGTATTCGTATCTTCGGTGGCATTCAATCATAGTACCAATATGGTACCATATTTAATGTAGGTAAATTGCACTGATGTTTGTGAGGTTTCGCCTTGGAACTAATGTCTTTTAATCCAGGGTGAATGAGAGTACAGCTGAGTTTGTTGTAATATAATTCCCCCTGTCTCCACACTGGCTCCCTGATGACATCCAAACCAGACCCGGTATATCTCGATCACAATGCCACCACACCAGTGCTGCCGGAGGTTGTCGACGCCATGCTGCCCTGGCTGAGTGAGCATTTTGGTAATCCATCGAGCAATCATGTTTATGGTTACAGGACGCGTGAAGCTGTCGTCATTGCCCGGCAGCAGGTTGCAGAGCTGATTGGCTGTTTGCCTGATGAGATTTATTTCACTTCAGGTGGGACCGAGTCGAATAACCTGGCCATCTACGGGGTTACTGCCGCGCGGCCGGACCGTAAACGCATTATCACTTCGGTCATTGAACACCCTGCAACTGAAATGCCCTGCAAGTTCCTGCAGGAACATGGCTTCCAGATCAGCTGGACAGGCGTGGATGAGACCGGCATGGTCAAACTGGACGCCATTGAGTCTTCAATAAGCCAGGCGACATCGCTGGTTACCATCATGCACGCCAACAGCGAGACCGGGACTTTGCAACCGATTCGGGAAATTGCTGACATTGCACACTCGCATGGCACCATCATGCACACCGACGCAGCCCAGACGACCGGTAAAATCAGATATTCTGTTGATGAGCTCGGTGTCGACCTGCTTTCAATCGTTGGCCACAAAATGTATGCGCCAAAAGGGATTGGTGCCCTCTATGTACGCAGCGGCACTGACATCGCACCACAATCCCTCGGTGGCGGGCATGAGCAGGGCCTGCGTTCAGGTACGGAGAACGTGCCTTACATTGTGGCATTAGGTCAGGCCTGTAAAATTGCCCGTGAAGATGGAGAACTGGCAAACGAGCGGATCCGGCAATTACGGGACGACCTGTGGAATGCATTGAACCAAAAGATTCCTGGGCTTGTGCTTAATGGTCACCCTGAACTGCGCTTGCCCAACACACTCAACGTCCGTTTTCCCGGGGTTTCGGGCAATATCTTGCTGGCGCATGCTCCGGAAATTGCTGCTTCCACCGGTTCGGCCTGCCATGCTGAGGATGAATCGGCTTCTGCGGTGATTAAGGCGATGGGGTTGACGGAAACGCAGGCGCTTGGGTCTGTGCGGTTGACGCTGGGCAGGGGAACGAGTGTGGATGATATTGGGGTGGCGGTTGAGTCGTTGGTGCGGGCGTATGAATTGGTAGAGCTTCGCAGCCAGCGGAGCTGACCTCTCCTACACTAGTTTTCTAACACTAGTTCTTTTAGGGGGCGGTTGTAGTGGGCGAGCATTTTTTGGGGTGCTAGTTCCCTTGCGCGGTGCAGGCTGTCCTGGGCGGCCACTGTCTGACCGGATAAATATTGTGTTTTGGCCATGGCGAAATACAATACGTGGTCATTGTCTTGTTTCTTTATCGCACGCTGTAGCAATTTGATGGACTCCTCGTACCGGCCCATTTCCAGCGATTCTTCACTCAGCTTCATCAGGTAGTAAGGGTTTTTCTTACGATAGTTCTCAACTTTGACTCGCAGGTTTTCTGCCGCTTCGGTTTTTTCCCGTACAAGGTAAATTTCGTACAGGTTATTCATCGCTGAAAATTCTGAATGGTCAATTTTCAGTGCGGTTTGATAGACCAGTTCTGCCTCGTTGAGTTGTTCGTTGCGGCCAAAAACCACGCCCAGGTTTATCCACGGATCAGGCAAATCAGGCTCCGTCTCAATCGCTGTCACCAGGTAGGCCCAGGCCTTGGGCAATTCGTCGTCCAGTAACGCTTCGGCACCAATGTTGTTGTAATACAGCGCCTTGGCGTATGGGTCCGGGATAATCCGGCGTCGTTCAGTCGGCTTTATTTCAACACCGCTAACATCAATCACGTAGCTGTATCTCGGGCTCGAAACAACAACATTGATGTGCTTGATCAATAACAATGTATCTTCCCGGCTGGTCCACTCCGGTCGTCTGAATACCTCCTGGTAATCCGCTTCCAGGCCGGCCTCACGCGCCAGCGCGATCATCATATTGGCAAATCCGATACAGTTACCCGAACGGGTATCAAAGGCCTGCGCAGCTGTCAGGGTACGGGCTTCATCATAATCAAAGCCCAATACACCGCTGCTGGTAACGGCCAAAGTAAGCAGGTTAAGCCTTGTTTCAGGATCACTATAAGGCAGGATATAACGTTCGAGAAAGGCTTCCATCTCTGGCGTAACTTCCAGCACATCAACCTCGGTAATCTGGATTTCAGGACCGGAATTCAGTAATGGTGGTGGGGTGGTGTTAACCGGTTGCTGTGTGGCGCAAGCAGAAAGCACAAGAAAACCAGCCAGGAGCGTCGCCCTCCCGGGTAGAAAACCCATAACACTGACATCTGCTAACAGCTTCATTTCCAAATTCGTAGACACGATTACCTGATTATAGTTCTTCAACACTTACAATTTTCAGAATGACCTGAAAACAATCTCAGTTTTTGAGAATTCAACCCGTATGATAGACCAATGACAAACCCTCACCCGAACCTGCCAAGCCTGGTGCTTGATCATGAAACGCTGTTCAGTCGCCTGCAAGCCGGCCACATACTCATCACCGGTAACAGCAGGCTGACCCGCGTATTGACTGACAAATACAATCAATGGCATATGAACCAGGGCGACCGTCAGTGGCAAAGCCCCGCTATACTTTCCTGGAAACTATGGCTGGACGGCCTTTGGGAAGAAGCATGCCTGCAAGGAGTTGCCGGAACTGATCGTGCCGTGCCGGCTGGCAGGCAATTGGTCAGCCTGTGGGAAACTACTTTAAAGACTGAGCCTGTTACACATAACCTTTTATACCCGGAGTCACTTGCCACTCAGCTACGCGATACCCGCAGACTCATGACCGAGTGGCAGCTGAGTTTTAAGGACCCGGCATGGTTTGGTGGCGAAAACGAAAACTTCACTGCATTTTATTATTGGAACAAAGCCTTTGAGTCGCAGTGCAATGAGGGTAACTGGATCCCGCCGGAAGACAGGACAGCCCTGCTTTATAAAGCAATCAATCAATCGCAACCAATTGTATCCGACAGCATCGATTTTCTGGGTTTTGATGAATTTAATCCCGACCAGGCTGAATTGATTTCGGCACTTACTAAAAACGGCACTTCCGTCTGCTGCCTCACAATAATACCTGGTCAAAATGTTGCCGTACTGCATAAAAGCGAGGACAGCAAAACCGAGCTTGAGCAGATGGCGCGCTGGGTGCGTTACTGGTTTGAAAAAGAGCCTGAGTCCAGTATCGCCATTGTGGTTCCGGATTTACAGGCTCGTCGGCAAATAATTGAACGACAATTGAAAGAGATTTTAACACCCGGTTTTCAGGGTGACAGCACGCAAGCGCGACCCTGGAATATCTCCATGGGCACACCGCTCGCACGCATACCTATGGTCGAAACTGCGTTTGATTTACTGAAGTTGCTGGACGATCGCGTCAATATCCAGGATGTTGGCAGCATTTTAAGGTCGCCCTGGCTGCGGGGCGGCGTCAAGGAGCGCAATAGCCGGGCGCTTTTGGAAAAGCACCTGAGGGAAAACAGCCCACGTCAGCTAAAGCTGAAAGAGGTGAAATATCACTCAAGTGAAATCAGAAAACGTGACCATCAAGGCAACGAACTACCCGAAGACCAGCGAGACCCGCGTGACTGGAACAGCCCGGAGCTAACCGCTGTACTTACCCGGCTAATGCGTTTTACTGGTGAAAGCAAGGCTGAGCGACCACCTTCTGCATGGGCAGAGGCTTTTGATCAATTACTGGTTGGCCTGGGCTGGCCGCTTGATGAACAAGACGCTAACCGGGATGCAAACTGGGAAGCATTACAGGCCTGGCGGGATGCGTTACGCGAGCTTGCTTCGCTAAATGCCACCGTCCCCGCGCTCAAACGCAAAGCCGCCATCAACCAGTTAAAACAAATTTGTCGGGAAAAGATTTTCCAACCACACGCATCCGCTACACCAATCCAGGTATTGGGCCTGTACGAGATCAGCGGGCTACGTTTTGACCATCTTTGGGTTGTCGGTTTGCACAATGACAACTGGCCACCCAGCGCCAGACCCAACCCTTTTATTCCCGGCAAACTACAAAAGGCCGCTCAGATACCCAACTCCAATCCCCAACGCGAGTTGGAAGTAGCTCGCACCATCACCAAACGCCTGCTGGAGACGGCTCCGGACTGCGTTTTTAGTTATCCGGGGCAAGTCGATGGCGAGGATGTGTTGCCCAGCCCGCTGCTCAGTGCCGGGATAACAGCACTGGACGGTGATTTGCCGGCCTGGCAGGGAGACAGTTGGCAAACGACTGTCGCCAAAGCTGATAAACCACGGCTTGACCCTTTACGGATGCCGGGCAAACTCAGCTATGGGCGAGCCAGGGGCGGTAGTTCAATTTTGAAGCACCAGGCACTTTGCCCTTTCCGCTCCTTTGCAAGCAACCGTTTGGGCGCTGATGGCCTTGAATCGCCGGTCGACGGCATCACCGCCTGGCTGCACGGCAACCTCGTGCACAAGGTGTTGGAAACCTTCTGGATAGAAACCAGGACACAGGCTGCTTTGTTGCAGCTTGATGATGACGACCTTGGAAAACGGGTGCGCAAGCACGTAGATGCCGTGGTCAATGATGACACGAGTCTCAAACAACGACCTGCCTTCCTGGGCGTCGAGGCAAAACGTCTGTACCGTCATGTGATGGATTACCTGGCGCTGGAAAAAGATCGTACTCCTTTCGAAGTCACAGGTTTTGAGAAAGAAATCCAGCCGGAAATCGAAGGTCAGACCATTCGCCTGTTTATAGACCGTGTTGATACATTGCCATCCGGCGAAGAGATCATCATCGACTACAAAACCGGCAAGGTTGACCCAAAAAAGTGGTTTGGCGACCGTCCGGATGAGCCGCAACTGCCTCTGTATGCTATCAGCGCTGAAAAAACGCCGGCAGCCGTGATATTTGGCATCGTTCGTGAAGATGGCTGTGAATACAAGGGTGTGGTCAGGCAGGGAGGACTGTTGCCCGGCTTGCCGCCGAATGCAACCAACACCAATCAATACCTTGTTGATGCGGGTCATGATATGCCGGAAACCATCAACAAATGGCGCGAAACCCTGGGGCACCTGATGGCTGATTTTCTTGAAGGCGAAGCAGCCATAGACCCCAAGGATGACGATAAGACCTGTGACAACAGCTACTGCAAACTACAACCCTTGTGCCGTATCGGTGAACTGCGCCAACGCCGGAAAGCACTGCCGGAGACAACGGCGTGAGTAACCCGGAAATAACCCGGCCTGCAGACTGGGAAGCCAGGAACCAAGGCCGTGACCCGCAGCATTCCTATATTGTTCAGGCCCCGGCGGGCTCCGGAAAAACTGAATTACTGACCCAGCGCATGCTGGGCTTGCTGGCGCACGTTGAGAATCCGGAAGAGGTCATCGCGATCACATTTACCCGCAAAGCGGCAGCAGAAATGAACCACCGGTTGGTAAGCCGTTTGCACGCAGCTGCCAGCAATAACGATGAGGCAGAGCTGGAACCACATGAGCAGGTCAGCCGTGAGCTGGCTTTGGCCGTGCTAAAAAATGACACAAAGCAGGGCTGGAACCTGCTGGAGCAACCCAGCCGTTTACGTATACGCACTATCGACAGCCTGTGTAGTGAGCTTGCCCGCCAGCTACCGGTTCTGTCCGGGCTTGGCGGAGGCCAGCAAATTGCCGTCGATACTGACGCGCTGTATCGTGTTGCGGCAGCCCGCACCATGGCATCCATAGAGGATGCCTCCGACCCATTGCAAGCCGATGTCATCCGGGTGCTGGATCGTTATAACAACCAATACGACAAGCTGGTGGAACTGCTCACCGGCATGCTGTCAAATCGCGATCAGTGGTTATTGCACCTGGTTGATTTAAGTACAGATGATGGCTTTGACCGGCAGGGCCTGGAAGAAGCCTTACGCTACCTGATTGAGACCCAGCTAGAGAAAGCACTGCAAATCATGCCCCGGGCACTATTGACTGACCTGCCCCGTTTTTATAACTATGCCATCGGCAACAACGCGAGCAATGAAGCCGGGCTGAGGGCATTACTGGAAGCTTGTGGTGGCTATGATTGTAGCGTCCTTGATCTGCCGGCCTCGGCAGAGGCCCTGTCTTATTGGAAGACCATGATCAATAGCCTTCTCACGACCAGCGGCGACATACGCAAGGCTTCGCCAAGCACTGCAGGCGGTTTTCCCGCGCCTTCCAATACAAGAGATGCCGGGGAAAAAGTTCTTTTCAAGCAGTGGAAAGATGATTTCAAAGCGTTACTTGATGACTACCGTGAAGAAGACAGGCTACGGGAGGTTCTTGACATCATCCGTACACTGCCTGATCCCGACTATGAAGACGAGGCCTGGGAATCTCTCGAGTCTCTTATGCACATACTGATACGGGCGGCCGCTGAGTGGAAAGTGGTGATGGCAGAAACCGGGGAAGTCGATTTTGGTGAAATTTCCGATCGCGCCATCAAGTCCCTGGGGCATGAAGGTGCTCCCAGTGAGCTGGCATTGCGTATGGATTATCGGATTCAACATTTACTGGTGGATGAGTTTCAGGATACTTCAGCCAGCCAGATTCGATTATTGAAACAACTCACAACCGGCTGGAGCGATGGTGACGGGCGCACTTTGTTCCTGGTCGGCGATCCGATGCAATCCATCTACCGTTTTCGCAAGGCGGAAGTGAGCTTGTTTATCCAGGCCTGGCAAGGGCATCTGTTCGACCATATTCAACTAGAACCCCTGCAACTAACTGTAAATTTCCGCTCAACCCAACCCATCGTGGATTGGGCGAATAAGACTTTTCCTGTCGTCATGCCATGGGAAGATGACCCCGTGCTGGGTGCGGTCAGTTACAGTAAGGCCAGCACCAGGCCCGGCGTCTCGAACAAGGGGACCATCAACATTCAAATCCTGCCGGACAAGGATTACGCGCAAGAGGCACGGCAGGTCATTGAGGTTATAAGCCAATGTGACCCGGATGAAACCATCGCCATCCTTGTGCGTTCACGAACACACGCCATTGAAATACTGGCCGGGCTGGATAAACAAAAAAAGGAAAAATCCCGGTTTCGCTACCAGGCCATCAATTTCACGCCTTTGGCGGAAACCACCCCGATTCAGGATCTCGTTTCCCTGACGCTTGCACTGACTCAACCTGCAGACCGGCTCGCGTGGCTGGCCACGCTCCGTGCACCCTATATTGGCCTCGATCTGGCTGACCTGGATGCCCTCGTGGCCGGAGACACAACCAACATTCTTCTCGACGCAATCTCTGCATATACAGACGGGCAGGGCGATCAAGCCATGCTTAGTGAAAATGGCCGGCAGCGCCTTCAGCGTACCGCACCCGTTTTAGTTGAGGCCATTAACCGGCGGGGCCGGCAATCCGTCAGGTCCCTGGTTGAATCCACCTGGATTATGCTCGGTGGCCCGGCCTGTGTGGACAATGCCAGCGAGCTGGATGATGCAGCTACCTACTTCGATCTGCTTGGCTCACTTGAAAATGAAAACCTGCCCATCGATCATGACACCCTCAAATTACGCATGGAAAAACTTTACGCCGAACCGGATGCCGGCGCTGATAAAAAACTGCAGATCCTGACCATCTATGCCGCCAAGGGTTTGCAATTCGACACGGTGAT
>Ga0164313_10002843_pt1 | contig 15398 bp, 10 predicted proteins | sample GuaBasSedimGuay4_FD_113735 | JGI IMG/M metagenome (GOLD analysis project Ga0164313, IMG submission 113735) | Subseafloor sediment microbial communities from Guaymas Basin, Gulf of California, Mexico - Guay4, Core 4569-4, 0-3 cm | ecosystem: Environmental > Aquatic > Marine > Hydrothermal vents... | reverse complement strand
TCCGTTGAGTCTTGCTCAGGTAGCCTCAGACAAAACACTTTGTCTTTACCCAATGCACGTACCGCCAATGCTGCTGAGCATGTACTATCGATACCACCAGACACTGCGACAACAAGTCCTCTACGTTTTAATTTCGTACGTAAGCTATCGCGCATAAAATTACAAATACGGTCGGCTTCTTTCTCACAATCTAGATCGAGCACGCTCTCGTTCAACCTGGTCATTTTAAACTCCAAATTAGTTATTATCCTGCAACAAAAATCGCTTCACCTTTCCTGAAGCAGTCCTGGGAAGATCATTTGTAAATTCAATTATTTTCGGAACTTTATATATAGCTAAGTTCTTTCTACAATGAGCTTGAACGCTCTTTTTTTCAAGCGCGCCTTCTATTGTAGGTACAATTGTTGCCTTGATAACCTGCCCTAACAATTCATCCGGCACACCAACTACAGCAACTTCCTCCACTTCAACTAGACGAGCAATCACTTCTTCTATTTCCTTTGGGCTAATTCGATGTGCTCCCGTTTTAATCATATCGGAGTCGCGGCCATCTATATATAAATAACCATCCTCGTCATAATGAGCCAGGTCACCTGTTCTCAACCAGCCATCCTTAATAACTTTACCTGTAGCATCAGGCGCATTCCAGTAACCAATCATTACACTATCACCCTTGGCACATATCTCACCGGTGACTCCTGGCCGACAAAGTTTGTCGTTTTCATCTCGTATTTCAAGTGTGACACCTGGTATCGCCTTACCAATAGAACCTATTTTATTAATCAGCTTCTCAGGGGGTAAATAGGACAACCGTGCAGTACCCTCTGTCTGTCCATACATTACATAAAAGTCAACTTCTGGCACCTCTTCAAGGAAACGTTTAATACTTGCAGGCGGCATTGCTCCGCCAGCCTGAGCCATATATCTTAATTTTGAGAAATCATATTCTTTCAGCTTTGTTCGGCCAAGCAATAATGCATAGGTTGACGGCACACCAGAAAATCCTGTTACTTTTTCATCAACCATTTTTTCAAGCGTTTTATGTGGATACATGAAATTACTTTCCAGTACAAGCTTGCCTCCGACTGCCAGGTGAGTATGCATTATTGAGTTGCCAAATGAATAATAAAACGGTAGCACACTAACAATACTATCCTTATGTGTTAAGCCAAGGTATTCAATTATTGACTGTGTATTACTGGCTAAATTACTATGGCTAAGTGTTACACCTTTTGGGCTACCTGTTGTACCAGACGTATATATAATTGCAGCAGGCATCACAACATCTGTTATTTCCGCCAGCCTGGGCTCTGTTGCTTTGTTGTTAAGTATCTCATGCCATAAGTCAAAAGCAGATACAGCTTGCTTTCCAGGCTCGCCAATCCCGACAATCGACATATCATCCGAACATGTTTTCGCTATATCATCCAGCTCCGGGTGTTTCAAACTTGAGAACAAATATCTTGCTCCACAATGTCTAAGCCAATTTGTCAAATCAGCAGCTTTGGCTGACGTATTAAGCCCTACTGCAACACCACCTGCAGCAAGCACGCCATAATAAGCAGCTATATATTCAGGTGAATTTTCGACTAATAGTCCAACACGACCACCTCTTTCTAACCCTTTCGTGTGTAAATAATCCGCTACAGAACAAATCATGTTCCACAGCTGTAAATAGCTTACTCGCTGATCATTGTAAATCACTGCTTCGGAACAGGGATAACGACTTACACTATTTTTTAGAAAATGAACAACTGTTTCAGACATTTATTCTTCCAGCACTATTTTGTTTTCTTTTCCACAAATGCAACCAGATTATTAACTGAGTCAAGATTTTCGGGAACCATCTCATCATCTTCTACCTGGACCTTAAATTCTTCCCCCAGAAAAAAAATCACTTCCAGTATACCTGATGAGTCAATAATTCCCTTTTCCATAAAAGAATCCTCACTGGATAGTTCCGACTGATCATCTGTGAAAAGAAAATTATCCAGTATATACCCTCTTACTTTTTCTTCGACTGACATTTTTTTCCTCGTAATTGTTACGTTTAATTATTGTTTTCAATAAATGTATGGTGCCAAATTTGCGTTGATAATATACCTACCAATGACATATTATCTTTATACCCGATAGCCATTCCCCGATTTATTTTTTTAATCAATCGCTCAACCCTGTTAGCATCAAAATAACCATAGTCAGCTATTTTTTCCTTACTTAACAGTGCATGAACATATTCAGGTGAGCCTTTACTACTGAAAAATGCTGGAATATCCGGTGCCCGATAAGGTTGCTTATATCTATTGATGATACTTTTTGGTAGATAGCGACTTTCTGCTTTTTTAAGCAAATATTTTTCATTAAGAACTTTCATTTTATGCTTTGGATGCACTCGATTTGCGAACTCAATTATCCGGTGATCCAAAAATGGAAATCGTCCTTCTACAGAGTTACTCATTAAAGCACGATCACCCTGGGAACATAGTAAATATCCACCCATTAATGACTTTGCTTCAATATATTGACTACGATTAAATGCGTGCCAATTTGACATTGATGATGGAAACGTTTCTGCAATTCTGTCAATTGCATCATTATTTAGCTGTGCTTTCATATCATCTGAAAAAAAGCCTTTACATCTGGCAGTCGTTTCCCATCGTGGCAAATGTGAAAACCACAATAAATCCGGTGTTTGGATAGCAGTACCAAAAAAGTTTTGTAAATAGGCCTGTCCTTTCGACAAATCAAGGTATGGATATAACCGCTTTAATAAAATTGGTCTGAATTTTGATTGTGGATTCCTTGCCCAGAACTGCCGTATCTTCGCCTCTTTAAAAATATCATAGCCACCCAGAACTTCATCTGAGCCTTCCCCGGTTAATACTACTTTGTAGTTTTGTTTATGCACAAGGCCGGATAATAAACTCATCGGAACAGGTGCAGTTCGTAATACTGGACTCTCAGTATGCCAGATTGTCTTTTGAAAATTATCGGCTATATCAGAATTACTACACTTAATAGTACTGTGATCTGCGTCCAGGTGTTTTATCATTTCTTTTTGATAACTGCTTTCATCTAGTTTTGCATCTTCGAAACCTATTGAGAATGTCCTCAACGGGACATCACCATAGTGATGTATTAATGATGTAAGCACAGAGGAATCAAGCCCCCCTGACAGATATGCTCCGACAGGAACATCAGACCTGAGTCTTATTTTAGTGGCATCGACCAATAGCTCATGCAGCTTATCAGCCAAATCATCCACACCTGCTGAACTATATTCATCTTCAGATTCCGGGAATTGCCAATCCCAATATTTGCTTTTGCTTATTTTTCCGTTTTCAAGGACCAGCAACTGCCCTGGAGACAACTCATATATATCCTGAAAAACAGTATTAGGACTAACGGGAGACCAGAATGTCATTAACTGGTCAAGAGCATAAGGATTTAGCCTGGGCTTTTCATTTGTAACAGCCAGTATGGCTTTGATTTCAGAAGCAAAAATTAAAGAACCTGCTTCTTGCTTGTAAAATAAAGGAACTATTCCTACCCTGTCCCGAACAAGAACCAGTTTTTTTCTTTTCGTATCCCATAAGCCAATTGCAAACTGCCCATTAAGGTGGCTGACGAAACCATCGCCATACTCCTCATATAGATGGACAATAACTTCTGTATCCGTTGTTGTGTAAAATTTATGGCCCTTCTTTCTTAATTCATCCCTTAATTCAATATAATTGAATATCTCACCATTAAATGTCACCCAGACCGTTTTATCTTCGTTATGAATGGGCTGCTTACCGGTATCGAGATCAATAATACTAAGGCGAGCATGCCCTAGCCCTATACCCTGACTCACATAAAAGCCCTTACCGTCTGGTCCACGGTGATAAAGCATATCAATCATAGCCGCAAGTTTTTGCTCTGTGATTGATTCACTACTTGAGATATTACAAATTCCAGCTATTCCACACATAATAAGTTATCTAAGGCAGGCTCTTGATAATAACCGGACCAAGCTTGTTAGTAACAAAAGTCGGCAAATGTTGCCACACATTTATCGCAACTTTATATTTTGTATTATCCGGTGTTAACTGGGGCATTTCTTTTCCTTCTGCAAGCCAGTAATGCCAATAAAGTTGCTTTGGAACTGCTCCCCATTGTTTTTTGAATCGATATGTTCCGCTATCGATTGATGAACGGCCAAAATCAAACTTCCTGTAGCCTGACTCGATAGCCAATTTTAAAACTTCCCAGTACAACAGCATATTAGGACTGAACCTGTTATATTCTTTTAAAGTTGAGGCCCATGGTATTTCTAGCTGCTCTTTGAACCCTATCAAAAAAGCAGCGCTTATGGGTTTGCCGTTTAATCTGAGAATAACTATTTTTACCTGCTCCGGAAACGTCTTCAACATTTCTAAAAAAAATGTTTTGGCGTAAACCGGCGTGCCTAAATCACGCATATTGATCGAAAACACCTGATAAAAGTCATCCAGCAATTCAGCCCCGCCAATTATACTTTCAACCCCCTCTTTTAGAGGCCGCCTTATTTGTGAGCGTTTTTTAGCACCTATTGCCTTACCAAGCAATTCAGCAGTGTCGGGCAATTCAAGAATCATATTTACTTTATCTTTGCGTACAGGCCATGCTTCCTCTCTGATATCTGTATCACGAAATTCAATATGTTCAGCACCTGATTCTAAAGCAACCTCAATTGCTGTTTGCATCATTTTGCTTTCAATTACTTTATTATTTGCTATTGCGCCACCATAATTAAAATAAGGCATAGAAACCAAAAAATTCCCAAACAACCGACTTTTAAGCTGCACCAGAGGCAGTATCCCGACAACAACCCCCTCCTCTAATGCCAGGATATGGTGACTATCGTGACCAAACACCTTTTTAATCAAAGGTATCCATCGGCTATCGTGATAGATACTTGCCCCACTGTTCAATGCATATTCATTCCATTTGCATTCCAAATCTTGCGTTAGCTTTTGTACGCTCAAAGACATTTTAATAAGCCAGTTCTCTTTCATGAATAGTGAGCATAATTTTCATAATATTCCGCTTAATATATTTTTTTTCACATTGGGTGTTACTTTAAACATCCAACACAGGGGCTAGGATATCGACCTTGTAGTGGAATTATGAGGCAGAGTTCACTCATACGAAAATTTATCTAACAATGACTATAGATCATCTCACGAACTAAAATGGAAAATCTCTCGTTAAAGTTTTATCGGCCAGCCGACAATCAAAGCTATATGATCTTTATCAAACGAGGTGCCCTTAAGTAAAAGAGGACGCCCATAAGTCGCTTCCTGTCAACATGGCGATAGAAATCGAAGCGTCACCACATTGGGCAATATAAACTTGGCAGTCCAACTGATAAAAGACCTAAATGATGCTATCTTATCAGCTATATATACATTTTAATTTTGAGAATAACATGACCTATAGACTCAAGCTCCGCTGTTTGTTCAAACATTTTCTTCTGACTGGTTTTTTACTAACTGTAATTGCCTGTGACAGCATAGACATGAATGAACAGCAGATGCTGAAAAATGCAAAAGCCTATCAGGACAAGGGTGAACTGATGGCGGCATCCATTGAGTTGCGCAACACCCTGAAAAAGAACAACAACAATGCAGAAGCACGCTACTTGCTGGGCAGTATCAGCCTGAAAGTTGGCGACCTGGCAAGTGCTGAAAAAGAATTCAGGCAAGCTGCACTTGCGGGATGGAATGAAGAGGAAACTCAAACCGGACTTGCGCGCATTTTCATTACCAGAAAAGAATATCAGAAACTACTTGATGAAATTGTAATCATAAATACATGGTCACTAGCTACACGTGCAAATATTTCAGCACTGCGCGCTCTAGCTGAGGCCGGTTTGGGTCATATTCCTCAAGCAAAAATCACCCTTGATGAAGGCAGGACATACCAGGCAAATGCGTTCCAGGTACTTAAAACAACAGCCATGTTTCAACTATCCGGCATGCAGGATGGTGACGCCTCAAACACTCTTAAAACAGCTCTGTCTCTTTACCCGGACAACCCTGAACTCCTGTTGTTGCTTGCTTCTAGCCATATACATAACAACAATCTTACACAAGCCGCCGACACTTTTAAAAAAATCATCGGCCTTGACCCCTCTAAATTAATAACTTTCAATAGTCACAGAGCACATGTCGGACTTGCTCGCCTGCAAATCATTGAAAAAAATTATGACGAGGCAAAGACTACCCTGGCACCTTTGCTGAAAAGAAATAATAAGGACTTAGAGGCAAATTATCTTAGCGGACTACTTGCTTTTAGTCAGGGAGATTACCATCGTGCCGAAGATCATATTCGCACATTGCTGGCAATAGCGCCTGACAATAGCCTGTCACAACTATTGATGGGGAAAATCAAATACGTACTAAAAGATTTTGATCAGGCAGCTTATCACCTCTCTACTTATCTGAACTCAGAACCAGGCGATATTGCTGCCCGCAAACTGTTAACAAATATCTACCTCATTCTTAACCAGCCCGAACAGGCAAAATTAACTTTGCAAAGCACCCTCAGAATCAATCCCGATGATGCCGATACGCTCACATTATTGAGCCAGATAGAATTTAATAAAGGTGATATAAATGCTGGTATACGAGCCCTCAACAAAGCCGTAAAATCCAGCCCTGATAACATAACACTGCATAAACAACTAGCAAAAGCCTATATAGCAACTGGTGAAACAGCGCTGGCACTAAAAGAAATAAAAATATTTCTGGCACTGAGCGGTAATACTGAAGAAAGCCAAAGGCTTACTATCTCAGCCTATTTACGAGCTGATAAAGTAAACATTTCGATTAAGATTGCTAATGAGATGCTGCAAGCAGACCCGAAAAACCCGGTAATTATTGCGCTAAACGGTAGCCTACATGCTGCTCAGAATGATCGGCAACAAGCACGCAAATACTTTAACAAAGCACTACAGCTACAGGAGAACCTGCCCTCTGCCACTATTGGATTAGCCCGCTTAGAAAGAAAAGAGGGTAATCTCGGCAAAGCTATAGAGCTATACGGCAGCCTGGTTGAATCCAATAAGGCAGGAGCTATACCGATGCTGGCGCTATCAGAGCTGGCAGCACAACAAAACCGTACAAATGACATGCTTGCCTGGTTAGAAAAAGCCCGAAACTCTGCACCAACTGAAACAAAGTCACGCATTATTCTCACTAACTACTATTTACGTAATGCTCAGCCTGAAAAAGCGGAGGTTTATATTCAGGAGGCCATAAAGGCATCTCCGGAACAGGCAGATTTATTAGCACTTCATGGAAGAGTCTTGATTGCACAGAAGCGTTATAGCGAAGCGTTATCTACGCTTAAAAAACTGCTTAAGAAGCTGCCAGACTCTACAAATACACATATTTTGCTTGGCGAAGCATTTATACGCATGGGAAAGACAGAGAATGCCCGCGAACACCTGCAGACGGCTCTAAAAATAGAGAAGAATAATCTTCTGGCCATGAGCTTAATGGCAGAGACAGAGTTTAAAGCAGGTAATTACGATAAGAGTCTTAAATACGCAAAAAAACTGCAAAAAATACAACCTCAGCTTTATCTCGGTTATATGCACGAAGGCGACGTATGGATGACTAAGCAGAATTATAGTAGAGCACGTTCCACTTACGGTGAAGCATGGAGACATCAACATACAGCAGAATTGGCGAAAAGACTATTCCACGCCTCTAAGCACACTGCCAATTTTGAAGATGCCATCAAACCCGTAGTTGCATGGCTCAATGATCACCCCAACGACAAAGCATTACGCTTTTTTCTCGCTGTTCAATATCAGGATGCAAAACAGAATGATAACGCTATCCGGGAATATGAAAAAGCCATTGAAGGAACTACTGATAACAGTGTCGCGCTAAATAACCTGGCGTGGCTTTATCACCTAAAAGGCGCCCCTAAAGCACTGGACCTGGCAGAGAGAGCATATAGAGCGGCACCTGAAAACGCGGGCATTCAGGATACCTATGGCTGGATCCTGACCCAGAAAAATCAGGCAGACAAAGGTAAACACCTGATAAAACAGGCAATGGAGCAAATACCTGACAATCTGGAGATCCGCTACCATTATGCTGCAGCCCTGATTAAATCTGGTAACGAAAATGAAGGTCGGCAAATACTAGAAGAATTACTCAAACAAGATAAGCCATTTAATGGCAAAAATGAAGCACAACAACTACTTAAAAGCAGAAAACTCGCAGGTAAAGTGTAATCATAAATACAGGCATGTAGCTATGTTAATTAACGCACACTAAGCTAAGCCGAGTCATCTGTAAGGCCAAGAGCATTCAAAACATCCCAGGCTGTTGCAAACTGAAAGTCAGTCATAAGGCTTCGCAACCTGGCTTCGCATTTATCAAGATTATTATAATGCCTGAAACGTGAAAACCAGCTAGCTGATATTCGTGGTTGCTCTGGATCGATTTCCCATGGATGCAAATAAAAAATAAATGGCTTTTGCTGACGGTTAATCTGCTTCAATCCCGCTTTACTTAACCAGTACGGATACAAACGAAAGTACCCGCCACCAGCAACAGGCAGTCGATAATTAATAATTTTCGCGGTTGAGAGGGGAAACTCAATAATGGAGTGACCTGCAGGTGTCTTCAGTTTATAAGGGTGCTCAGGTGTATCCGGCATGCCGTAACGATCATGGCGCACCGGAAATATACTGGAATCGTAAACAAACCCGCTCTCAGCCAGAATATCAAGCGCCCATTGCGATTTTTCAGTAATTGAATAACTGGCTGCCCGATAGCCGCGAACCTGCTGCTGAATAATATCTTCCAGAATATTTTTTGCGCGAAGTGTTTCCTGTCGAAACACGTCAGGACTCTGATTATATACAAGCTGATGACTATAGCCGTGACAGGCTACCTCGTGCCCTCTTTTGGCAATTTCAAGAACCAGGTCTTTCTTTCTTTCAGCCACCCAGCCAAGGATGAAAAACGTGGCCCTGACCTGATACTCATCAAACAGATCCAGAAGTTTCAAGGTATTATTTTCAACTCTTAAAGGATGCTCGTCCCATTCATGCTGATCAATACTGTCAGCAAATGCCGATACCTGGAAATAATCTTCTACATCGACAGTCAATGCATTTTGAATAGGCATTTGCTATGAACCACCATTGCTAATCACAACAAAGTTAACGCTTCTTGTCATCTTCTGAACCATAGTATCCATAGTGATAACTACCGCGACTCGATAGCCCTTCATTTTTATTCATTACCAGTCCGGTTGCCTGCTCATCCGAAATCATTTGCAGCGCTTCCTCAACCAGCGACTGTGGCGTCTTTCCGGCTTCAATAACAAAGACAACCTGCCCAACCAGCCTGGCCAGAACTTGCGTTTGTGGTGTTGCCAGCATTGGCGGCCCGTCAAAAATAATTATACGATCAGAGTAACGACTGGCAATTTCATCAACCAGGACAGACATACGCTGGCTAGCCAATAACTCAGTAATATACTCATTCTGCTTACCTGCAGAGACAACACAAAAATTAGGAATATCGGTTTGCAGTAAAACATCGCCAATGGTTAAATCATCATTTTCCAGAACATCAACCAGCCCGCTAACATTCTCCAGACCTAACATCCTGCTGACGCCCTGTTTATTGACGTCGCAATCCACCAGCAGGACGGTATTATCCATTTCCTGGGATATAGACAGCGCCAGATTTACCGATGTATAGGTCTTGCCTTCGCCCGGCAAAGAGCTTGTCACAAGAATAAGGTTGCCACGATTGACCATCAGCTTGTTTCGTCCACAGGCATTGGACACTAATGGTCGTTTAATTCTGCTATAGTCGTCCCGAATATCCCGACCGATATTACTCCCTGGCACCAGCATATTTACAGCTGCAAGCCGGTCTAATAAGTTCACTTTTTTTCTGTACTTGCAGTGTGATTCGTCATCAATAGCATCAGGATCAGGACGCCCTGCTATATTAACTGAGTTATCCAGCTCAATATTATTCACTGTTTCGGCACTACTCGATTCAACCAGTTGTGTGATTGTTGTTGGTGCCTGCTTTTTGTTGTGTGCAGTCATATCGTCAAACTCCGCGAGGATATTAAAGCATTAAGCATCTCACTACCTGATGCACTAAATACCAGAACACCTCCATATGAAAATACAAACAAGGAAAAAATCATCAGGAAAGAAATTAATTGCATCTGCCGCCTTTTTTTATGCTGAGATGTCAGGTAAAGCCCTACAGAACCAAGTACTGGAAGACCGACCTTCTCTCTGACCTGGCCTGAATCAATAAATGTTGGCTGAATAAGATACCTGAGAAACCCCCAACCTAGACCGGCAGAAATAGCAGCAAGGAAAACCATGCTCAATAAAAGCAGGCGATTAGGCCCTGATGGTTTCGTTGGCACCCGTGGTGAATCAATTATCCTGAAATTAATGTTATTGCCGCTCAGCCCAACTTCTTGAGCAAGTCGTGCAGATTCTCTTCTCGATACCAGGTCAAGATAGCGGTCACGAGTAATATCATAGTCACGATTCAACTTGGCAAGTTTTGCTTCCACATCAGGAAGAATATCCACCGCCTGCTTAAGTGCTTCTACACTATTTGCCTGCTCCGCAATTCTTATCTTTAATGTCTCTACTTCAATACTGGTTCGGTGAATATCAGCTTTCAGCTCCTGATAGACAGGGTTAAACTCAACAGAGTCACCCGTGCCAACATCCACTGCCTCATCACCTTCAACATTTTCATTGGCTATAGCATCTGCGATGCTTGCTCTCAAAGCCTTAACATCTGGATGCTGTTCTGTATACTGGGACAGCAGGGTTTCAAGCTGCTCACGATACCTTCGCAGTTTCAGTATTTGCGGTGCACCATAACTGTTATTATCAAGTATTGGTGATTCACTCTTTAACTGCTTAAGCATTTCTGAATGTCTTCGTTTTGTCAGCCGTAACTCCGAGCGAATATCATCCAGTTTACCTTGTTCTCGTTGCAGCCGGCGGTAATAACCGCCTTCTTCGTCCGGCATAAAACCAACATTAGCACGTTTAAATGCAGCCAGCTTCTGCTCTGCCTCGATCAGCCGAGTTTCATCTTCAGCAATCTGGCGATCAAGAAATACCTGGGCCGCCGCTGTATCCGTGCGTGCAGAACTCATGGTAGTTTCGATCAATGTATTCAGTAATTTGGAAACGACCTGGTACGCAAGCTCTGCTGAATTTCCCTGATAGCTTAATTCATATATTAAGCTACCGCCTTTTCTTCTTCGTTTGTCCGCGCTTTTCTCTTTCAAAACAATCGAACTGGCAAATTTTGTTACAAGTTCGTCCATGGCCATTGAGTCATTGACCTCCAGATCCATGTCTGTTTGTCGAATGACTTCTTCCAGATTTTTTCGGCTTAATAAAAGCTGGGACATAATGCTTAGCCCTGTCTCCACTTCTGAATCTACAGCAAGCCCCTGAAGGAGAGGTTTCATCACTGACTCAGTATCAATATGCATTATTGTTTTCGATATATATTGGTTAGGCAATGAATACACGACAATCCATCCAATCACTGCGACAATCCAGCAAATAACAAGTGCCGACCATCTGTATCTCCATATACCATGCAGATAACTATAAATTAGAATTAACTGTTCCCTCATCCGGCAATCACTCTGATAAAAATATTTAATGTTAGTGAGTGAACTCACTGCTACACAGGCGGTTTTTAAATCCGCCCCAAAACTTAGGCCATGTCTTAGCGACTATTCAGCCTGAATAGTATTTTAGTTGATATATGCACAAATATTTCTTTTTATTTCATAGAATCAATACTTACTATCATAAACATGGTACCTGCAGCCCACCCTGTGAGCACCAATCCATGCAGCAAAACACACTTAGCTTCATTTGTAATCATCAATCACTCTTATTAAAGATGGCCCCATCTCCATAGCGAACCGAGCAAGTATTTCACGTGTATATTCAGGCTCAGCATCCAGCTTAGCGGCTATTGCGACAACAGAAGCCTGCTGATTATCTTTGAACAAGCCTAGCGCCTGCAACAGTTTGGCATGATATTTATTTACCGTATCCTGCCCCGCAACATGGTACCAATACCATACCAGGCGTTGCGTTCCATCATTCTTTACTAATAACTGCTCAAGCACCTGCTGCCCACCGGCATCATACTGCTTTGCCTTTTGGTACCCGGGATGCCAAACCTTGTTATCGCTGATTCTATTTAGATCATTGATCAGCTCTTCACCTTGCCTCTGTGTGGGATAGATACCTAAATACAAGTGTATTTCATGATTATTTTTATCGCGAAAGGTCATTTTATGGGTAATAGCCCCTTGATACCGAGGAGCCCAGCCATCTTCAACAGCATCCATAAGCGACCATTCTCCAGCAACTAATGGCAATTTTATTTGCACCGGGTAACTATCAGATTGTGCTTGATTGTTTATCCAAAAAATAATTACCGGGCCTGCTGAAATAAATAAAGCAGCCACTAACACAAATACAGAAAACTGTAATTTTCCTTTATCACACGGGGGCGACTTACACACAACACTACCCTGCCTGCCACCTGGATCAGGCAAATATTTTCTATGCAACAGCGCCTCAACGACCAGTAAAATTACAACTAAGCCGCCAAAAAGATACCATCCTAAAGTAACGTGATCGTTAACCAGCGGATGTTGCATATCAGTTGTATAACCAAGATAAACCACAATAAAAACTCGCAGTATATTTGCCAGCACTGCTGTACCAGCTGAAACCAGTACAACAATCAACCTGCTATGAAAAGTTGTATAATTCAGATACGCATAGAGCACACCTAAGGTTAACGCTGCCATCAAGTAGCGCAGGCCAGCGCAGGACTCTTCTACTGATAATTTACCGGCAGGCAAAACAATTATATTTTCGACGCGAAATGCCGGTATCTCCAATACACGAATTGACCAGAATACCACATCTGCCGTTAATTCCTGCAATAAGGGAGTTAATGGAAACCAGACAGGAAGGGCAAAACTAATGTAAAAAATAGGAAATACAAGTATCTTTGTTATCTGGTTACCCAACAATGCCCACACAATAGACAGCACCAATAGTAACAAACCTACCGTCTGCAGCACCTCTATATCGACAAGAGCCGCCAGCATCCATATCATACTGGCGAATACGATAGCCAATATTGCTCCGTACTCCGGACAAGGCGTCAACGCTGCCAGCCTTTGACGATTAAAAACTATCAGGTAGACACTAATCAGCAGAACCAGATAACCATGTCCATAATCCCCACCTCCCAGCTGATTCCACTCATCAATCAGAAATAAAACCGGCTGCTGATACAGGATGAACGTAAGCAGTAGCAAAACTCCGGTCGAAATTCCTGCAATACGCCATGTTTCACGTGAAGACAGACTGCTCGCTCTCCCGCTGATCACTTTCCAGGGTCCGGCATATCAAGTTTTTTGATCAGACTGTAAAGGGAAGGACGGCTGATACCCAATGCTTCGGCTGCATGGGTAACATTGTTATTATATATTGATAACGCACGCTGAATAACCTCACGCTCCACCTGTTCCCTGGCATCACGCAAATTTAATAATGGCAAATGCTCTTCACCCTCGGCAAACCCCAGATCAGTCGTCAAAATTTGCTTGCCTTCAGCAAGCACTACTGCGCGTTTAATCCGGTTTTCCAGTTCGCGTACATTACCCGGCCATTCATAAGCGTCAATTTCTGCACGCGCTGAGTCGGTGAAGCCACGAAAACTGCGGCCATGTTGTTGACTGAAATCATCCAGAAATGTTTGCGCCAGTAGTGCTTTATCAGCTTCACGATCGCGTAGCGCAGGAATTTCAATAACAATTTCACTGATCCGGTAAAATAAATCTTCACGAAATTCACCGCTTTTAATTAATTGGTCAAGCTTACGATGTGTTGCACAGATGATTCGCACATCAATTTCAATCGTACTTCGCCCCCCCAGACGTTCAATCACACGCTCCTGCAAAAAACGTAACATTTTTGCCTGTAAAGACATTGGCATGTCACCAATTTCATCCAGAAAAAGGGTGCCGCCTGTGGCGATTTCAATCTTACCTTTGGTTTGTTTTACCGCGCCGGTAAACGCACCTTTTTCATAACCAAAAAGCTCACTTTCAAGCAAATTTTCGGGTATGGCTGCACAGTTCAGTGCCACAAAGGGTTTCTTTTTGCGCGAGCTTAAGCGGTGTAAAGCCCTGGCGAACAACTCCTTACCTGTGCCACTTTCACCCAGCACCAGTGAGGTTGCGTCTGTCGGCCCAACTTTTTCCACCAGACGACAGGCCGCCAACATGGGCGCACTGGCACCAATAATACCATCCAAAGGTGAATCACGGCCCTCTAATGCCAGTCGCCGGTTTTCTTCTTCCAGTTCATATAATTGATAGGCACGATCAACAATCAAACTTAAAACATCAGGCTCTATCGGCTTCTGGTAAAAATCATAGGCACCGCATGAAATTGCGTCCAGGGCACTTTGCCGGTCATCATTACCGGTCACCACAATGACCTTGGTATGTGGTGACAGCTGCAAAATTTCTTTTAATGCAGCCAGACCTTCACTGGCATTTGCCGGATCCGGTGGCAAACCCAAATCCAGCGTAACCACAGGGACATCATGCTTTTTTAATTGTGAAATAGCAGATTCACGATCACCCGCAAGGTATACCTTATAACCTTCAAAAGACCATTTCAATTGCTTCTGTATTCCTGGATTGTCTTCAACAACCAGAAGTGGTTTTAATGCATTACTCACCATAATTTAATTTAACTTACCCTGAAATTGTAAACTTTTTATGTAATACCAGGCAATCACCTACTTTGTTTATTGCTAAGCAGGCGATAACCGAGATGGAATATATAAGGTGATTATAGACCCTTTTTCAGATTTACTTTGAACACTGATATCCCCGCCTAGATGGCGGGCAAACTCGCGACTTTCAAACATACCAATGCCCATACCCGCATTACCTTTGGTGGTGTCAAAAGCCTTAAACAAACGGTTGCGGATAAAGTCTTCATCCATACCATGACCGCTATCTTTTATTTGTATTAAATAAAAACCGGTGGTTTCAGACAGTGTTAATAAAATTTCACCATCATCTTCTGTAGCCTGTTGAGCATTGTCTATCAAATGCGCCAGTACATTGCTCAAACCCGACTTATCGAGTGTAACAACAGCAGAAGCCATAACCACTTCATATTGCGGAGCCGGCAAAGCCTGCTGCTTTGCTTTAATAACCTGTACAATAATATCGCTTAAGTTTACTTCTACCTTTTTTTCACCCTGCGCCCTTTTATTACG
>Ga0164313_10002842_pt1 | contig 15404 bp, 8 predicted proteins | sample GuaBasSedimGuay4_FD_113735 | JGI IMG/M metagenome (GOLD analysis project Ga0164313, IMG submission 113735) | Subseafloor sediment microbial communities from Guaymas Basin, Gulf of California, Mexico - Guay4, Core 4569-4, 0-3 cm | ecosystem: Environmental > Aquatic > Marine > Hydrothermal vents >... | reverse complement strand
GATGGAATGAAAAAAGGGTCCTAGGACCCCTTATCCAAAACCAAAACAACCAACTAATAGTTATTATTTATAATTAATTCCTTTTTGGAATAATTTATATCTCTTTTTGTGAAACTATTATTAAACACAAAGCTATAGTATCATAACAATCACAATATGATATTTGTCACATAACAGTTAATTTTAGCATATCTCTATCCCAGTCATGTAAATGTAATTGTACAAGTTCACCTGCTTGCTCATATATAATCTAGCCGCAGGCAGGGTTTTTCCTGGTTTCTAATGTTGTTTTTTATTCTGTCCTTGTTTATATTGAATTGTTAATTTCAATTTTTTAGAAAATGGCTATGCTAAAAATATTTACCTTTTTACTGGTGCTTACCTTGGGGTTTTCGTTTTGTACCACGAAAAATGACCCCGTTCTTTTAATGGTTGAAGGAGTTGAAGACCCTCTATTGTCATTAGATGGTCTCTGGCAGTTTTCATTAGAACCTCCGGCTGAATTTTGGAGTCCTGATGAGGTTCACGAAGCCTGGCCTGAAATTGAGGTGCCCGGTGAACCTGCCATGCAGGGTTATCGTGTCGTACATGACCATCCGGTCGGATATAAAAAATTTGTATTAATACCGTCTGATTATGATGGTAAAAAAGTTTATCTCCGTTTCGATGGAGTATATAGTTATGCAAGGGTATGGGTAAACGGTCACTTTATACGCGATCATAAAGGTGGGTTTACGCGTTGGTATTGTGATATCTCCGAATTTACAGACCCGGGTAAAGAAGCTTTGATTGCTGTGGAGGTGACTGATAAAATCGATGATATATCCTATGGTAGTGGGTATGCAAAACACCCGATAGGAGGTATCCTTCGAAGTGTGTTTTTGGAAGCTCGACCAAAGATCAGACTGGAATACTGGAGAACGGAAACGGATCTTGACATAGATTATAAGGATGCCATGCTTCACGTAGATCTTAAGGCTGTATTTGATATAGATAAAAATGTAAATGCTACAATTCGATTGTTTGATCCTATGGGGAAGGAAGTTATACTGGAAAATAATACAGTTGATTTGAGTATAGAGGCGCCTGAAAATCACATAAAGATTTTTGTTAAAGGTCTTGCAAAATGGAATGCAGAACACCCGGCGTTATACACAATTCAATGTGCATTGAAAACGGGTGGCAGGCAAATATGGGCGAAGTCGAAAAAGATTGGTTTTAGAGAGGTTAAGAGATCTGGGAATAAGCTTTTGGTGAATGGCAAGGAGGTGAAATTGCGAGGGGCCTGTCGTCATGATATTCATCCCCTTTTGGGAAGGGTGGGTACACGTAAGTACGATAGTCTGGATGCGTTGTTGGCCAGGGAAGCAAATATTAATTTTATACGAACCTCTCATTATCCACCTACAGAAGCTTTCGTGGAATTTTGTGACAGGTATGGTATATACGTGGAATGTGAGTCGGCTATTTGTTTTGTAGATACTCATAGATCGGGTAAATATAGTCCCGGAGCATCAGAGAATGATCCGGCATTTCGAGATCAGTATGTATCCCAGATTGAAGAGATGGTGGCCCTGTTCAGGGATCACCCCTCTATAATCATGTGGTCTTTAGGGAATGAAAGCCGGTATGGAAGTAATATTGCTGCATCCTGGAACCGTATTGATGAGTTAGATTCTACTCGTCCGGTGATTTATAGTTATCCTGGTTTGATGCCTGATTCTATTGATCGAAATGATATTTTGAGCATGCATTATCCTGGTTATAAAGGTGATTTGCAACAATATGGTAAACAAACAAATGGATTTTCATCCGGTGATAATATGCCGGTATTATTCGATGAATGGGCACATGTGGCTTGTTATAATACGGTCACACTTAAGCGAGATCCAAATGTCAGAGATTTTTGGGGAAAAAGTCTGGATAGGATGTGGTATAAGTGCTTTTTGTCTAAAAGTGGACTGGGTGGAGCAATATGGGGATATGTAGATGAAACATTTATGTTGCCCGATACATGTGTCGGGTATGGTGAGTGGGGGATTATAGATACATGGAGACGGAAAAAACCGGAATTTTGGAACACGAAAAAAGCGTATTCACCCTTCAAACTACCACTTCGTTACAGTGCCAGTTTTAAACCATGGGAAGAACTGAAAATGCCTGTAATTAATCGCTTTGATCATACGAACCTTAAAGATCTTACTATAACTTGGGATGTTGGTAGTCAGTATGGCACTATCGATACAACTGTCCTGGATATTCCCCCGCATAGCCTGGGAGAGCTAATATTTCCTTCCCGTGAATGGAAGAAGGGGGAAGTGATTTACATAGAAGCAAAACTGAATGGTCAGGTTGTTGACAAGTATGACATTGTTTTAGGGGCACCCCCGAAAACACCCCCGAAAACCGTTAAAAATGCTGGTGTTTTACCACTGGTTCTGGAAGAGGATGGTGATAATTTTCTCATTTTGGGAGAAGATTTTACTGTTGTTTTTTCTTCTATCGATGGTTTAATTCAAAACATATCTGCTGCTGGTGATGATCTTTTACAAGGAGGGCCCTATTTGCACTTCAAAGGTAAAGTGATAAATGAAAAGGGGGATCCAAGTGGTTCCAGGTTGAAAAATATGGCCGGTTTGTGGCATTTGGATCATATTAAAAAGATCGTATATGGTGATTCGGCACAAATAGATATATATGGAAAAGCAGGCCCTGTATCTGTTTACTGGAAAATCCGGATCGATAAACATGGCGTTATGGATGTGGACTATCATATCACCGGGCTTCAGGAGATTCAGGTGGCTGAGTTGGGCGTCAGATGGAAACTCCATGATGGATATGACAGTCTGGCCTGGAAGCGCAGGACTTATTGGTCGTCGTATCCTGAGGGTCATTTGGGTGTGCCGGTTGGAAAAACGGCATTGTACAATATACATTCAATGGAGGAATATAGAACTCTTCCAGAAAGTATATGGTCAATGGACACGAAAAATTATTTTTTGTTTGGAAAAGAACAGGCCGGACAAACTATTGGCATGACTAATATGGCGAAGGCGTTGAAAGAAAACATCTATTATTACCATTTGACGAATCCGGAAAAGCATAAAAATCTCACTGTTCTTTCCGGTGGAAGGCTGGGGTGTAGAGTCCGGTCAGAGATAGAAAATGAGTTGGAGTTGGTTATGGACGATTTATGGGATTATACCAATCTTGGTTGGGGCAATTATATGCGCGATATTCATGTTAAGGATCATTTTGAAGGGCAAATAAGGCTTTGTTTTAATATATCTGACCTAAGGGAATTAGATTGAATAAAGATTGATAAGAGATTGATTTATTAATCCCCTATTGATTCCTTATTCTTTATTAAAGGTAATGAGGTCAAAAACAGTCCGAAGCCGGAAGTCCGGGGTCCGAAGCAATTACCTTATTTTCTAAGCCCTACCTAATACTTCAAAATTAAACCTGCTGACTTCTGACTTTTGACTAAAACATCCACTTCCATTAAAATCGTAGTAGTACCAATAACATAATCATCGGAAAGTAAATACTAACTGATTTACTATTCAACCCGTATCAACCTTGTTGTTTTTTGATCAGGTTTAGTGCTGAACCTGCCTTAAACCATTCTATTTGATTTTCATTGTAGGTTTGATTTGTTTTGATCACATCTTCAGTGCCATCTTTGTGCTTGAAGACAAGTGTTATTTGTTTGCCCGGAGCAAATGCCTGCAAATCGATCGTATCAATAGTATCGTCTTCCTGAACTTTATCATAGTCTGCTTCATTGTTAAAGGTCAATGCCAGCATCCCTTGTTTTTTCAGGTTTGTCTCATGAATTCTTGCGAATGATTTCACCAATACAACACGGGCGCCGAGGTGCCGGGGTTCCATGGCGGCATGCTCCCTTGAGCTACCTTCTCCATAATTATGATCACCGACAATAATGGTTTGTATGCCTGCATCTTTATTGGCCCGTTGAACTTTCGGTACCGAGTCATATTCACCTGTCAGTTGATTTTTTACATTGTCAGTTTTTTCATTGAAATAATTAATCGCCCCTATTAGCAGGTTATTGGAAATGTTATCCAGATGTCCGCGGTATTTAAGCCATGGACCTGCCATTGATATATGGTCTGTGGTACACTTGCCTTTAGCTTTGATCAGCAATTTCATGCCTGAGATATTCTTACTATCCCACGGATCAAAGGGTTTAAGAAGTTGCAACCTTTCAGAATCAGGATTTACTGTAATTTCTACACCTTCGCCATCTTTAGAAGGAGCTTGATATCCGGGATCTTCTACGTCAAAACCCTTTTGTGGAAGTTCTTTGCCTACCGGCGGATCCAGCATTACTTCTTTGCCGTCTACATTTACCAGTTTGTCGGTCAATGGATTAAAAGACAGATCTCCCGCAATTGTCAGGGCGGTCACTAGTTCGGGTGATGCCACGAAAGCATAGGTATTCGGGTTGCCATCAGCCCTTTTTGCAAAATTTCTGTTGAAAGAATGAACGATTGTATTCTTTTCACCCTTTTCGGCTCCGGGGCGGGCCCACTGTCCAATGCAGGGTCCGCATGCATTTGCGAACACACTAGCGCCTATCTTATCGAATGTGTCAATAAATCCATCACGTTCGATTGTGTAACGTACCAGTTCAGAACCGGGGGTGATAGTAAACTGAGATTTGGTTTTAAGGTTTTTATCAACTGCTTGTTTGGCAAGAGATGCCGCTCTTGAAATGTCTTCATAAGATGAGTTGGTACAGGAGCCAATTAGTCCGTATTCCACTTTCAATGGCCATCCATTTTCAGCGGCAGCTTTCTTCATTTTAGAGATAGGCGTTGCGCGGTCGGGAGTGAAGGGTCCGTTGATGTACGGCTCTAACTCGTTCAGGTTGATTTCAATAATTTGATCAAAATATTCCCCGGGATTTTCATATACTTCAGGGTCGCCTGTCAGGTGTTCTTTGACAGCATTTGCAGCATCTGCAACATCATCTCTGCCTGTGGCCCTAAGGTATCTTTCCATAGAGTCATCATAGCCAAATGTTGAAGTAGTTGCTCCGACTTCTGCTCCCATATTGCAAATGGTGCCTTTCCCTGTGCATGATAATGCTTTCGCTCCTTCACCAAAGTATTCAACTACTGCTCCGGTACCACCTTTTACGGTTAAAATACCGGCTACTTTTAAGATAATATCTTTTGCTGAAGCCCATCCACTAAGCTTTCCGGTCAGTTTTATGCCTATTAGTTTAGGAAATTTCAATTCCCATGGCATACCGGCCATTACATCAACAGCATCTGCGCCCCCCACTCCGATGGCTATCATTCCCAGACCACCGGCATTTACTGTATGTGAATCGGTGCCGATCATCATTCCTCCCGGAAATGCATAGTTCTCAAGCACGACCTGATGTATGATGCCTGCGCCGGGCTTCCAAAAACCGATACCGTATTTGTTTGAAACAGATGAGAGAAAGTTGTACACCTCATTGTTTACATTGAGAGCTTCCTGCAGGTCTTTGTCTGCACCTACTTTGGCCTGGATTAAATGGTCGGCATGCACGGTAGATGGCACGGCTACTTTGTCCTTGCCCGCCTGCATAAATTGTAATAGAGCCATTTGGGCTGTTGCGTCTTGCATGGCTACCCGGTCAGGTGTAAAATCAACATAAGACGCACCCCGTTCGTAAGCTTTGGTCGCAAAGCCTTCATGAAGGTGACTATATAGGATTTTCTCGGTTAGTGTAAGGGGCTTGTCAAGTGTTTTTTTTGCTGCAGCAATGCGGTCGTTCATTCGGGCATAAGCTGCCTTGATCATTTCAATATCAATAGCCATATCGTGGTGTGATTTAGATTAGAAACTCAATTCGTGTTTTTTCGGCAAAGGTAATAAGAATACCTGTAAATCAAGATAATTTTGTCACATATACTGGAAAATTGTCGGTAATAGATTGATAATAGATTGATAAGAGATTGAATAGAAATTGAATAGAGATTGATAAAATATATTTTTGCAATAAATTTGTTTAAAAAGTTTCTAAATTAATATATTGGGAAACTATTTAATTTGTATTTCTGGATATTCCAGGAATTTTGAGAATATTGCAATTGAACTTCTTACTCCAGTAAATATTTTATATCATAGTAAAGTCTTTTTTAGCAGGGATAATTAAAGGGATATTACTAATAAATGTAATAATTATAGATGAAAGATATTTTTAGTAAGTGCTTACTAACCGGTTCTACTATATTTTTAACATTTTTTCTGTTAGCTTTCATAAGTCCGGTATGGTCTCAGGGAGATACAGATAAAACAATTCCAACAGATGATACTTCTATTGCGTCCGGTGAAGAATTGTTTACAGCCAATTGTAAGGTTTGTCATACCGTACATGAGCAGGTCATTGGGCCGGCGTTAAAAAATGTTTACGATCGTAAGTCAGTAGAATGGATTTTGAATTATGTGCCCGATGCGCAAAAAGTAATTGATAGTGGCGATGAATATGCCGCTCAGTTATTTGAGCAGTTCAATGGGATTTTAATGACTCCTTTCCCGAATTTAGATGAACCCGGGATATTGAATATCCTTGCATATATTCAATCCGAAACAATCAAAGGACCTCCTCCACCTGTAGTTGAACTTGTGACGGCTGATGCAACTGGTTCGGAAGCAAAATCAGGAAGTTTTTCTTCTTTATTTTCTTCAATGTACCTGGTAGTCCTTTTTGTAGCATTATTGATAGTGCTGGTGTTGATTTTGATAGTGCTGTTCACTTTAATTAAAACCCTTACACAGTATTTAACCTTTCAAAAGGATCTTTCCGGTGATGAACTTGAAGACTTAGAACAAAGTTTGAATCCGATGGAATTCACCCGTAAACCGGCTTTTATATGGGTAATAGCATTTCTTATTACAGCTATAGTTTTGAAGGGGTCATTGGATAATTTATTTATCATAGGTGTGCAACAAGATTATGCGCCAACACAGCCTATTGCTTATTCACACAAAGTACACGCTGGAGATTTTAAAATTGAATGTCAGTATTGTCATACAGGTGTAGCCATTAGTAAGAATGCAAATATTCCTTCAGCAAATATTTGCATGAACTGCCATAGCAGCATCACTAAGATTACAGGAGAAACTGAGCAATCAGAAGAAATTCAAAAAATTTATGATGCCATTGAACAGGATAAGCCTATCGAATGGATACGCGTTCACAATCTACCTGATTTGGCGTATTTTAATCATGCACAGCACTATAAAGTAGGGGGCCTTGAGTGCGAGGAATGCCATGGTCTTGTCGAGGAAATGGAAGTGGTGAGACAACAGGAAAATCTGACTATGGGTTGGTGTGTTGATTGTCACCGTACTCAGGATGTGAATACCAAAGGCAATGCTTATTACGATCATCTCGTGGAGCTGCATAATGCAAAATCAGAAGAATTACTTAAGGTTGAGGATATCGGCGGATTGGAGTGTTCTAAATGTCATTATTAACGGTCAAAAATTTAGAAATCGATCATATAGATTTATATGAAGAAGAATAAAAAACATTATTGGAAAGGGATTGAGCAACTGACCAACCACCCGGAGTTTTTGAAATATGCCGAGCGGGAGTTCCCGGTAGAATTGCCATTGCATCCCAATGAAGTATCTGGTGATCACGGTAGTTCCAGACGTGATTTCCTAAAAATGATGGGGTTTGGAGTAGCTGCAGCTTCCCTGGCGGCATGTGAAGCACCAGTAAGAAAAGCTATTCCGTATTTAAATAAACCCGAAAATATAGATCCTGGAATTCCGAATTATTATGCATCTTCATATACTTCAGGCGGAAATTATTGCAGTATTGTTGTAAAGACACGGGAAGGCAGACCGATTAAAATAGAATCGAACAGATTAACTGATATTTCGGGTGGAGGCACCGGGGCACAAGTAGAGGCCTCTGTATTAACACTTTATGACAAGGAGCGTCTTACGAATCCGCTGATAAACAAACAAGATGTTTCGTGGGAGGAACTGGATACACAAATCAGGACAAAACTGGAAAGTATTTCCTCAGCAGGAGGAACCATTCGCATCGTTAGTAAGACAATCCTAAGCCCTTCAACTCACGAAATAATCAAATCATTTGGTGAACGGTATAAGGGCGTGGAATGGATTACTTATGACCCCGTGTCCAATTACGGGATGGTTCTTGCCAATGAACAATCTTTTCAACGTGCAATATTGCCATCTTATCATTTTGATAAGGCAAATGTCATTGTAAACTTTGCCGCTGATTTTCTAGGTACATGGATTGATCCGCTGAAATTCAGTTCCGACTTTATAAGCACCCGGAAGTTAAATAAGGGAAAGACGGACATGTCACGGTTGTATCAGTATGAGGCTAACCTGTCTCTTACGGGAGCCAATGCAGATTACCGTATTCCTGTAAAGCTTTCTTCTGAAGGGTTGATGTTAAGTAAGTTATATAACCTGATTGCAAAAAAAGCTAATATTTCGCCGGTTCAGGTATCGGATATTGAAGTCCCGATGCTCGAGAAAGCGGCGGATGAATTGTGGAAAAACAGGGGTAGGTCACTGGTTGTCAGTGGCAGCAATGATGAAAGAAATCAAATTATCGTCAATGCTATCAATGATCTTCTGGGAAATTATGGCACTACTATCGACCTTGATACACCGGTGTATTTCCGTCAGGGAAATGATCGGAAAATGCAAAAATTTATTTCTGATTTATCCGAGGGCCTTGTAGATGGAGTTATTTTTCTGAATTGTAATCCTATATATGATCATCAGTTGGGAAATCAGATTGCTGATGGTCTTAAAAACATCAATTTGAAGGTTTCTACCTCAGACCGTATTGATGAAACGGCTGATTTAGTTGATTATATCGTGCCGGAACACCATTACCTGGAATCCTGGGGGGACGCAAAACCTGTAGACGGTTTTTATAGTTTAGTTCAACCGACTATTACACCTCTGTTTGATACTCGTCAGGTACAGGAATCACTGTTGATCTGGGCTGGAAAAGACAAACCGGATTATTATCAATATTTAAGAGCTTATTGGAAAAAGCATTATTTCCCACTACAAAAGGAAGATTCAGAGTTTGATACGTTTTGGAATAAATGCCTTTTTGATGGTTTTTTTAAGCCAGACCTCATGTCTGAGCATAAACAAGCAGTTTTCGGAGTTGATATGGAAGCTGTTGTAGCCGGTGCGTCAGCCAATTCCAAAAAGGATGGTTCTGGAATAGAACTTGTCTTGTATGAAAAGATCAGCATGGGTGATGGAACCCAGGCCAACAATCCCTGGCTGCAGGAGATGCCGGATCCCATATCAAAAGCTTGTTGGGACAATTACCTGACTATATCGCAGTCTATGGCTAAAGAACTTGGCATAGCTATGGTTGAGAGTGAAACAAAAGTGGTACAACTGAAAGTTGGCGATAAGACATATAAATTGCCTGCTATGGTTCAGCCGGGTCAGGCCCGGGGTACCGTAGGGCTTGCTATTGGATATGGCCGGTCAAAAGCAGGTAGGGTGGGCGATAAAGTTGGGTTTAATGCTTATCCCTTGATGGCTGAACAGGATGGGCTCCCTATTATGTTGCAAAACAGGGATATATCAGTTTCTTTCTCAGGGGAGGATCACATTATTCCGCAAACACAAACTCATCATACATATATGGATCGTGATTTTGTGATCCAGGAAGCCTATTTGCCACAATACAAGGAAGATCCTTCAGCAGGCAGGCACCACCCATTTGTAGCTGTTTCACACAGCCTGGAAAAGAAGTTGGGAGATTCAAAGATTGATGGTAGGGTTGCACCCAAAGCGATATCATTGTGGGAGGGGCATACTTACAACAATCATCACTGGACGATGGCAATCGATTTGAATGCATGTACCGGATGTGGTGCATGTACGATTTCATGTCAGGCGGAGAATAATATAGCTGTTGTAGGTCCTCAGGAAGTAATCAACCGGAGGGAAATGGCCTGGCTGCGGATCGACAGGTATTACAGTAGTCAGGAAGGTGCCGAATCCTATGAGGAATTGGAAAAGGCTGCAGAAAATCCTGAGGTTACATTCCAGCCAATGTTATGTCAACATTGTAACAATGCGCCATGTGAAACGGTATGCCCTGTGGCTGCTACAACGCATTCGACAGAAGGACTTAACCAGATGGTATACAACCGCTGCATAGGCACACGGTACTGTGCCAACAATTGTCCTTATAAGGTGCGGAGGTTCAACTGGTTTAAATATCATGACAATACAGCTTTCGAATTGAATTCTTCTCAAAATAATGATTTGGGTAAAATGGTCCTTAATCCGGATGTCACCGTTCGCTCGAGAGGTGTTATGGAAAAATGCTCATTTTGCGTTCAGCGTATTCAATACAGCAAACTTGAGGCCAAAAAGGAAGGCAGACGTCTTAGGGATGGTGAAGTCTTACCTGCCTGTGCATCTGCTTGTCCGACGGACGCCATAGTTTTTGGAGATATAAAGGATCCGAAAAGTGAGGTTACAAAATTATTGCAGTTGGAGGATAAAGGGAAAGAACAAATTGTTCATGAGCCCAGGGCCTTCCATGTGCTTGAAGAAATAAATGTGAAACCAAATGTTTGGTATTTTACTAAAATAAGAAATAAAGACGAGGCTTAATTATAATAATCTATGGAAGTTGTTTCAACTATACGTGATCCACTGATAACCGGAGGCAAAACCGTTGGAGATGTAACGGATGACATTTGTGTTCGGGTGGAGGCAAAGCCACCAAAAACCTGGATGTTGGCAATGGCCATCTCATTGAGTGCTTTGGTGGTTGGACTATATGCTGTGACTATCACACTTTGGGATGGGATCGGATCATGGGGATTGAATAAAACGGTAGGTTGGGCATGGGATATCACCAACTTTGTATGGTGGGTGGGTATAGGTCATGCCGGAACTCTGATCTCTGCTATATTATTGCTTTTCAGACAAAAATGGAGAATGGCGATTAACCGTGCTGCTGAAGCTATGACCATCTTCGCTGTGATATGTGCTGCCATGTTCCCAATGTTTCATATGGGCAGATTGTGGTTAGGCTTTTACTGGAGTATGCCCTTACCAAATACCTGGGGGTCGCTGTGGGTTAACTTTAATAGTCCACTGCTTTGGGATGTATTTGCCATATCTACGTATTTCATCGTATCTCTTGTATTTTGGTATATTGGTTTAGTGCCGGACTTTGCTACAATCCGGGATCGTGCAGAAAACAGGATATCAAAAGCATTTTATGGTACTTTGAGTTTTGGCTGGACAGGTGGAGCGAAGGATTGGTCCAGGTATGAAAGTGTTTCTTTAATTCTGGCCGGTTTGGCTACTCCGTTGGTGTTGTCAGTTCATACAATTGTATCTTTTGATTTTGCCACTTCGGTCATACCCGGCTGGCATACTACCATATTCCCGCCATATTTTGTTTCAGGCGCAATCTTTTCCGGATTTGCGATGGTGCTGACCCTGATGTTGGTTACACGAAAAGTTTATCATCTGGAAGATTATATCACCATAAAACATGTGGAGTATATGAATATCGTCATTATCTTGACTGGTTCCATTGTGGGTGTTGCATATCTTACCGAGTTTTTTATGGCCTGGTATTCGAGGGTGCCGGCTGAGCAATATGCTTTTATCAATCGGGCAACAGGCCCGTATGCATGGGCGTACTGGATCATGATGACAGCTAATGTGGTCAGTCCACAATTGTTTTGGTTTAAGAAAATACGAACCAGTTTGTGGGCTACATTTATATTGTCCATAGTGGTCAACATCGGTATGTGGTTTGAACGATTTGTAATCATTGTGACTTCTCTTCACCGTGATTTTCTGCCATCAAGTTGGGCGATGTTTTATCCGACATTTTATGATGTAGGTGTGTACTTGTTTAGTTTCGGTTTCTTTTTCACTTCATTTTTCCTGTTTGCCAAATTTTTCCCAATAGTGAATATGGCCGAGATTAAGAGTATTATTAGATCATCAACAGTTTCCGAAAAAGCAATAAAATAAATGGAAGCAAATAAGAATTATATATTGGGCGTTTATAGTGATGATGATATCCTGATCAAGGCTGTGAAAATGATCCGCGCGCACAATGTGCAGATCCACGAGGTGTTTTCTCCCTATCCATTGCATGGTATTGATGATGTATTGGGAATTAAAAGGTCCAGACTACCGAAAGCGGCTTTTGCTTTTGGAGTGTTAGGCTTCATTTTTGCTGTTTTCTTACAGTTCTGGACGATGGGGGTTGATTGGCCTATGATCATCGGCGGAAAAAATTATACTTCAATTCCTCCTTTTATTCCGATCATGTTTGAACTCACAGTTTTGTTGAGCGCACTGGGAATGGTTGGCACATTTTTTATAGCGAGTGATCTGAAGCCATATAAAAAACCAAAAATATTTGACCCCCGGATCACGGATGATAAGCTGGTAATTGCTATAGATATAGCGGACAACTCTCTGTCGAAGGAGGACCTAAATAGTTTGATTAAAGAGACAGGGGCGGAAGAAGTTAACGATAAAATATTTGAATAAATTTGACAGCTATGCTTAAAGGAATAGTTATAAATATTTTGGCGGTTATAATTGTTGCAGGCATTTATTCCTGTGGAGCCGGCGGCGATGATCAGGGAACGGAATATGCGCCTAATATGTACCATGCCGTTTCCTATGAGCCACTCAAACAGATAACAGATGAAAGTGCGGGAAGCTGGCTCAGCAACAGAGAGGATGGAAAGGGGGAGTATTTTAACTCTAATATAAACAATCCATATTTGATGAATTTACGGGTGCCACCTGCCAACACAGTAAGGCGTGACAAGGATGGTTATAATCCATTTGATTATTATAGTGTTCCTAAAGACAGTTTTGATTATGCGGCTAAGTTCGTGAAGAATCCGCTGGATTCTACTGCTGAGATTGTTGATGAGGGCAAAGCTCTTTACATGATTTATTGTACACATTGCCATGGGGAAAGTGGGACAGGCGATGGTTTGGTTGGGGAAATATTTCTTGGAGTTGCGGCTTATAATATGGGAAGAGTGAAGGATTTGCCTGAGGGGCATATCTTTCATACTATCACTAAAGGGAGGGGTAGAATGTACCCCCACGCTTCTCAGGTTGCCCCTGATGACAGGTGGAAAATTGTCAGATACGTTCAAGTATTGCAAAACCAAAACTAAATTCAGATCATGTCAGAGGATAAGTTTATAATTAGTGCATCGGATAAAAGAAGATTATTAATTGGCGGCATTGCGGGTGTAGTTTTGGTGATTCTTGGTATTATGTTCCTCGCCATGGGAGGACATCACGAAGCAGAGGGTGGAAACGGGCATTCCTTTCATTGGTTGCAGCGCGTTTATGTCAATTTATGGATTAATAATGTATATTTTGCTGGTATTGCATTAACTGGTGTATTGTTTTTGGCCATTCAATATGCAGCTCAGGCAGGTTGGTCTGCTTATATCAAACGAATCCCGGAAGCTATGGGTGCCTGGTTTCCATGGGCGGCAGGACTAACAATTATCCTTTATTTTGTAACCAATTATACTTTACCTCATTTTCATTTATTTCATTGGCTGGATCATTCTTTAGTTGAAGAAGGGAATCCAAATTATGATGCAATAATTGCAGGTAAGAGCTCCTATTTAAATGAGGGATTTTTTATTGGACGTATGCTTGTGTATTACCTGCTTTGGATTGTGATGTTTTGGCTGATACGTAGGGAATCGCTGGCTGAGGATATAGATGGGCTGACTGATCATTGGAAGAAAATGCGCAAGTATTCAGCTATCTACATTATTATATTTGCCGTTTCCTCTTCTATGGCTGCCTGGGACTGGGTGATGTCAATCGACCCACACTGGTACAGCACACTTTTTGGATGGTATAATTTCTCAAGCTGGTTTGTTGCAGCACTGGCATTTATAACATGGGTTATAATCTATTTATCTGAAAGGGGATACTTACAGCAACTCAATGTGGGCATATTGCATGATATGGGCAAGTTTGTTTTTGCTTTTAGTATTTTTTGGGCTTATCTGTGGATTTCCCAATTCCTGTTAATTTATTATGCCAATATACCTGAGGAATCGGTTTACTTTGTTGAACGCTTGAAAAGTGGGCAGTATGCCTGGGTTTTTTATTTAAATCTTGCAGTAAACTTTGTGTTCCCGTTTTTTGTATTGATGACACGTGATTCCAAACGTCAAACGACTTATCTGAAGATCACCAGCTTAGTATTGTTTATTGGTCACTGGTTTGATTTTTATCTAATGATTGCACCGGGTTCCCTACAGGAAAATGGTCATATTGGTTTGATGGAACTTGGTTTTTTCATGATTTTTACCGTTGCATTCATTTATGTAGTGTTGCGCATGCTTACCAAAGCGCCACTGGTTGCCCGTAATCATCCTATGCTTGATGAGAGCCTTCATCATCAAACCTGATATATGGTATAGCAATTAAGGTTACCTATTGGCTGTTACCCTATTAAGGGGTATAAATATTAAGTTATGTCAACCATAGCACGACAACTCGCAGCCATAATGTTCACAGACATAGTTGGGTACACAGCCCTGATGGGAGCTGATGAGCAAAAAGCGATGGCGATGATCAGTGTAAATCGTGAAATTCACAAAAAAATAATCAGGAAACATCAGGGACGTTGGTTAAAAGAGGTGGGTGACGGGACATTGGCAAGTTTTCATTCTGTGTGTGACTCTGTATATTGTGCCGGGGAGCTGATCAAAGTTTGTAATGAGAAAGGGTTTGAGCTTCGGATCGGAATACATATGGGCGATGTGATTGAAAAGAATGGTGATATTTTTGGTGATGGTGTAAATGTTGCTTCCAGACTTGAACTTTTAGCTTCTCCCAACCAGATTATGGTGTCTGATCCCATTCACTGTAATATTAAAAATAAAAAAGGAATACAAAATACTTTCATTGAAGAAAAGCAACTAAAAAATGTTGATGAACCTATTCGTGTTTATTCGGTTGAGGTTAAGGAGTTTTCAGATGATAATGATATAAGCAGTTATGCCACAATTGCTAAACACCCACGTGCATCTTTTTACAAAAAAATGCAATTTGGTCTGATTTTAGTTTTGGCGATAGTTCTCGGCAGCTCTGTTTTTTTCAACCCTTTGACTCCGGGCCAGTCAACAAATGATGTGATCATATCAGATTTGGAAGAAAATTCTGATTTCAAGAGATCTATCGCCGTTTTATCTTTTAGAGACATGAGCCCTGACCAGGATCAGGAATATTTGGGAGATGGCATAGCCAAGGAGATCATCAATAAACTTACAGAAGTAACTGACCTGAATGTAATTTCCAGCACATCT
>Ga0164313_10002841_pt1 | contig 15407 bp, 18 predicted proteins | sample GuaBasSedimGuay4_FD_113735 | JGI IMG/M metagenome (GOLD analysis project Ga0164313, IMG submission 113735) | Subseafloor sediment microbial communities from Guaymas Basin, Gulf of California, Mexico - Guay4, Core 4569-4, 0-3 cm | ecosystem: Environmental > Aquatic > Marine > Hydrothermal vents... | reverse complement strand
TGTTTAAATGAAGCTCTGAACATTTTAAAAATGTCTTTATTTTCACTTTCAAGTCCAGCTAACCACTCTTTGGTAGATGCCCTTGCATGAGGCATTTTTACATCTTTTAGCATCGCAGGACAAGCCTCATCACCTATAACTTGCAGCTTATTCTCTTGGGCAAAGTCTCTGAGCTGTCGCTCTCTCACCTGTATAAGTGGACGTATGAGGTGAAAACCTCTGCTTGTTTTGTAGATGGGTGCCAATGCTCTCATGCTTCCATTGTAAAACATATTCATAAAAAAGCTCTCCACTGTATCATCAAAATGATGCCCCAGTGCTACTTTGTTAAAACCGCCTTCTTCAGCAAAGCTATACAATGCCCCTCTTCTCATACGGGAAAAGTAAGAACAGAAAGAGGAGTTCTCACGTATAGCATCATGAGAAATTTCAAAGATATTAGTGTCATACACCGTATGTTTTATGCCATATTCTTCACAATGTTTCGTCAGAAAATTATAATGTTCATCCGGCATACCGTACTTGATAGTACATGCTTCAAATTCAAACTTAAAAGGTGCATGGCGCTGTACATGTTTGAGTGCATGAACCAGAGCTAGAGAATCTTTTCCTCCACTGAGTCCAACCAGTACTTTATCACCCTCACCTATGAGCTTAAACTCAGCATTGGTCTTACCTATGAGCTTCAGTAATTTTTTGCTGATAGGTATCCCCTTGGAGGCCAAACGTCTTTCTCTATCGGTCAATTGCATCCACCATACTCAAAATAAAATCTGCAGAGATCTTTGCAGAACTCTCTAAAAATGTATCAAAATTAAAACTGGCATCCATATCTGCAGAATCAGAGATCGCACGTAAAATGAAAAATGGGATATCTAAAGATGAACATACCACCGCTACAGATGCGCCTTCCATTTCCAGTGCATGTGCTTTGAAGGTTTCGCTTATCCAGTCTTTTCTTTCCGGATTTGCTACAAATTGGTCACCCGTTGCAATGATACCTTCTACCAATTTTAAGCCTTTTTCTTTAGCCACTTCTTTAGCAATATTTCGCAAAGATACGTCCGTAGGAATACATACTTCCCCCTCAGGCACATAACCATAAGGATGACCAAAGGCTGTAATATCAAGATCATGCTGGCAAAGGCCATCGGCGATAATAAGATCACCAATATTCAACTCTGGAGAGATCGCTCCTGCAACACCGGAAAAAAGCAGTGTATCACAGCCAAATTTCCCTATAAGGCTTGTTGCAGTCAATGTTGCAAATACTTTTCCAATTTTAGAATAGGCTACAACCACTTCTTGACCATTATACGTGCCTTCATAGTAGGTATTGGCTGCATACGATGTCTCTTTAAGATCTTTTAATTTAGAGATAATGGGTTCTATCTCTTCGGGCATCGCACCCATGATCGCTATTTTACGATTTGACATCAACTACCCTAACTTTGCTATCTCTTCAATAGCAGTAGCCAATGATGCCATGTCTGAGACCACAAAGTGCGGTTTTGATGTTGCTTTACGGTTCAACCCCTTCAGTACGCCACCATGTCCAAACTCAACATAACAATCTACGTCATCATCAAAGTTTGCGATAGACTGTTTATACAGTACAGGAGAAACCAACTGCTTAGGCAGTAGATCCAATGCTTCTTCTTTTGTGTTATAGGTTTTAGCCGTTACATTTGAAACCACCGGTGCGATGAACTCATCTTTGAGCATTTCAGTTAATTTAGCTTCCAAAGGTGCTGTTGCTGATCCCAATAATGGACAATGACTTGCCACAGACATATTAAGAAGCATTGCTCTTTTTGCTTTGGCTTCTTTTAAAATAGGTGCCAACACTTCAAGATCTGGCTTGATCCCTGCAATAACGATCTGTCCTGCTGCATTATAATTCACAGGCCATACTTTCAAGCCTGCCTCTCTTTGTGCATCACAGATATCTTCTACTGTCGCATCATCAAGTCCCAATGAAACCAACATACCCACATCTTGACCTGAACATGCTTCAGCCATAAGCCGACCACGTAAGTTTACAAGTTCCACCGCATCAATAGCATCAATAGCACCAACAGAAACCAATGCAGAAAACTCACCTAGAGAGTGCCCCAAAGCATATACTGGTTTCATAGGTATTTCGTTTTCAAATAATTTATGAGCTATAGCAGATACAAGCAAGATAGCCGGTTGTGTATATTCTGTCTTCTCAAGCTTATCATTCTCCTCAAAAAGAAGATTCTCGAAATCGATACCTGTTCTTGCACTTGCATCTGATATCATTTGTTTCGCAATATCAGAATGATTAAAAAAGTCTTGACCCATCCCTACAGCTTGTGATCCCTGTCCTGGAAATAAAAATGCACATTTGATTGACATACGTTATCCTTAAATTTATGATATACCATATTTTACCATTTTAAAATTATGCTATGATGAGAAAAAGGATATATTATGAGTCAAAAATATATTTCAATACATTTATGATTCGGTGTTAGAGAACTCTATCGGTAGTATTGGAACAGGAATATATACAGAAGCCTAAGATTTAATATTTAAATGTTTTCTTATCGCTTCAAGAAGGTTTTGCAGTTCTATATGATATTTTCCCGGATAAATAGGTAACATATCTAACTTGTCATAGACAAAAATAAGGCTGACAATATCTGCAAATCTAAACATACTTTCAGCCCCAATAAGTTTAGAGTGTTTCTCCAGATCAATACAGAAATCTTTTATTTTATTACTTGCTTTTTCATTGACAATTTGTCTAAAGTAGATATCTGAACGATCAAAGATCTCTACGAATTTTTTTAACTCTTTAGTATATATTAATCCCATTTTTTGGGTATTTTCTTCACCTTGTTTAATATTTAAAAGAGGATTTTTAAGCTCTTTTTCCTTTTCAATAATCCGATTAAGATTGCCACTCGACAAATTATCTATGGATGACACTTCTGCTTTAACACTTATGTTTTTATGTAATATTTTTTCAAGATCAAGAATACACTTGCTGACTTCTGGTCTGTTAGCTACAGGTTGAATATCATTATGAAATAATGCCGCAATCAATTCAAAAATACTTTCCTGAGTCACAGGTTTGATCAAATATGTTGAAACCGCGTCTGAGTGCGGCACTTCATGAGTATGTGAATCTCTAAGCAAAACATACTTAATAGGTATCTTTTTTTGTACTTTGGCCACGATCTGTTCAAAGGTATCTGTCGCAATGCAATCATCTATGACTAAAATGTCATACTGAGAGAGATCATTCCCCTGTTTTTTAAATTCTTCAAAGCCTATATCTACTTTATAGAGAAAATACGTAAACATTTTTTTAATGCTTTGTGTGATCTTTTTACTCTCAGAGATCAGCAAAACCTTTTTACCCAACATACCGATATCGGGTAAACGATAATGACGTCGATAGCCTAATTCATTAATTTGAAAAGGTATATTTAGTTGGACATCCGAATCTTTATCATAAATAATTTTTCCTTCAAGTATTTCAAGCTCTTTGGTGATATTATTTTCTAAATAGTCTTGAATTCTTTCTTTTGGGATAAAGATATCATTCAGTTTAAAAGAGATAAACTCTTCATATAAAAAGTCGTCCGGCGCATGCAGAGACAATACTATCTCTTTTGTTTTCGTATTTTGAAATACAAAAGTAAGTACCTTTGTAAGAAGTCGTGTAAATACAACTACATCACCCTTTAACTCTTTAGGTATGCTTGCTTCCATTTCATAGATAAGTTCAATTTTTCTTTCATCTTTGATAGACTCCAAAGAGGAAAATACTTTTAAAAGTACTCCATTGATATCAAAAGCTTTTTCTATTTTCTGCATGATACCCCCCTCTGTAAGAATTGATAAGATATTCTTTTTTATATCATATCAAAATATGAATTCAAGACAAGTATTTTTTTTAAGATGTAGAAAAATTTGCTAAGAAGAACGTTGATAAAGTGCAAGAAAGAGATAAAAAAAGAAAATATAAAAGATGCGCCAAACCTCAAAATGAAGTTGACGCTTAAGCATTTAAAGGATTAGTGACAACCACATCCTGTGCCACAGCTTTCACCTTCTGTTGCTGAACCACCAACTACACCAGATGCTACTTCATCTGCTGTTGCTTCTCTTGCAGTAAGTACTGTCACTGAGAACATAAGATCTTTACCAGCCAATGGGTGGTTAAAGTCTACTTGTACTTCTTTATCATCAAATGAATTAACCGTTACTTGTGTTGTTTGACCATCTTCACCTTGACCATAAAGTGTCATACCTTCAATAAGATCAACACCTGCGAACTGATCTTTTGGAAGTGTCTGTACAGCTTCCGGATTAACGTCACCATAAGCATCTGCTGCAGATACCATAATGTCTCCACTTTCACCTTTAGCCATACCAACAAGTGCATTTTCAAGACCTGGAATGATCTGACCTTTTCCAATGATGAACTCTAGTGCTTCTGCACCTTTATTACTATCTACAACATCTGTTGTACCCGCTTGTTTTACTTCGTATTCAATTCCTACGACACAGTTTTCATTTGTAATTGTCATATTGACTCCATTTATGTTATTTTTGTTATTTTATCCAAGCAAACTTTAGTGAGGCTTAGGTAATAATAATTTTTACCTTATCTGTCCAGAACCATATACTTTAAACTTGTAAGTAGTCAAACCTTCTATACCCATCGGTCCTCTTGCGTGAAGCTTGTTTGTACTTATACCCACTTCAGCACCAAAACCAAAAGCACCACCATCTGTAAATCGTGTCGATGCATTCACATAAACTGCTGCGGCATCTATACCATTTAAAAATATCTCTGCAGTCGTAATATTTTCAGTAATGATAGCTTCTGAGTGCCCTGAACCAAAACGCACAATATGATCAATCGCCTCATTCACACCATCCACCACTCTTAGATTTAAAATATTGGCTAAATACTCCGTATCATAATCTGCATCAGTAGCTCTGTCTACGTCTATACTCTCCTGCGTACGCTCACAGCCTTTAAGCTCAGTATGTGCTGCGTCAAAAGCTTCTTTAAGTTGTGGCAGTACCTCTGCTGCGATAGCAACATCAACCAGCAAAGTTTCCATAGAGTTACATACCCCTGGTCTTTGCACTTTTGCATTAATGGCTATGGCTATGGCATTTTGTACATTCGCATCTTCATCAATGTAAGTATGGCACTGTCCTTTGTCATGTTTGACTACAGGTACAGTCGCATTATCACTGACATAACGGATGAGCCCCTCTCCACCACGTGGTACTATGAGGTCAACATATTTATCCATTTTTATCAGTTTTGCAACACCCTCACGTGACGCATCAGGGATCAGTGAGATCAGTGCCTCAGGTAAATCATTTTCTTTCAATACTTTTTGTAATACTTTTGCAATGGCCTCATTAGAATTTTGCGCCTCTTTACCACCTTTAAGGACACAAACATTTGAAGATTTAAAACTTAATGCTGCTGTATCAGAAGTGACATTCGGACGTGATTCAAAAATAATACCGATCACCCCTATTGGCACTGAAACTTTTTCAATTTTGAGTCCATCTTCAGTCACCCATCCATCCAATACTCGTCCTACCGGTTCTTTTAGTGCAGCGATCTCTTCAATCGCAACAGCCATTCCATCCACACGACTCGCATCTAAAAAAAGTCTGTCTTTTAGTGATGCAGCAAGGTCATTTGCTTCTGCATCTTGCATATCTAATGCATTTGCTTTTAAAATGTCCATAGTATTGACACGTAAAGCAGTTGCCATCTCTTTTAAAATTTTATTTTTATCTGCTCCGCTCAAGGTAGAGAGTATTCTGCTTGAGGCTTTGGCTTCTTGTAAAAATGCTTCCATAAATGTTTCCTCTTAATATAATTGAAGCTATTTTAACAAATAAATGCTAATAATGATATAATTCATATAATTAACTAGAAGAGAGTCAGGTATGCAAACAATCACATTTATTGGTAACGGAAATATGGGACTGAGTATTGCTCAGGGTCTCAAAGGTAAATATCATATTGAAGTAGTAGGTCGAGACATGAACAAACTTGATGCGTTTGAAAAAGCACTTGATGTGCATGTTGACAAATATTTATTGGATGATTTTGATATGACAGATAAAACCGTACTCCTGTGTGTCAAACCAAACAATGTGGAAGAGATCGGTAAAAAACTCTCAGGTAAAGCAAGAGTACTTTTCTCTGTTTTGGCAGGTACTACAGTCGAAAAACTGAAACAAAATATTAAAACTAACGCCGTAGTAAGAGCTATGCCAAACTTGGCAGCTTCTGTAGGTGCTTCTATGACCACACTGACAGGTGACCACAGATACCAAAAAGAAGCTTCTGAACTTTTAGGTGCCATAGGCAAAACACTTTGGTTAAACTCTGAGAAAGAGATAGACATTGCCACTGCACTCGCTGGCTCCGGACCTGCCTACTTGGCACTCATCGCTGAAGCTTTGGCAGATGGTGCAGTTAAACAAGGTTTAAAAAGAGAAGACGCAATGGCTACAATGAGAGGTTTATTTGCAGGCTTTGGTACACTCATACAAGAGGTACACCCTTCACTTCTCAAAGATGGTGTTATGAGTCCTGGTGGCACAACAGCTGCAGGTTATGGTGCATTGGAAGAAGGCAACGTAAGAGCCGCTTGCATGAACGCTATAGAAGAAGCCTATAATAGAGCAAAAGAGTTATAGAATTTACTTCTTCTCATAAATTTTTCTAAGATCTTTTGCAGCAAAAGGCATATAAGTATGCCTTGTGATAACCACTTTGGTTTTAAAATTTGACCATTTATAAATGACTGGTACATCTTTTGGATCAATGTGTATACAGCCATGAGACATCCAGTCAACACTTCCTTCATGTAAGGCATGCCCAGAATTTGTAAATTTCATCATATAGTTCATATTATTCACACCATTTTCTTCAGGGTAAAGTGTTGACATATGGTAACGCTTTTTTTGAATAATAGGAAAAATTCCTGAAGGACTTCTAAATTCCACTGCACCCGAAGTAACCGCTCCACTCCACCATACCGTACCGTCTCTGTCAACTGCATAAAAACGTCCGTCACTGCCACGTTCACGTACAGAGACCACGATGAAGTTTTTACCTGTAAGGTCAACTGTTCTTTCACTGTCACCTTTGATCAATTTAAAAACCGTTTTGGAGACAGGCTTTGTCTCTGTACCTTTAGGGGGTAGGTATTTATAGCTTTCATTCGCCATTACTGTATATAAAAATGAAATACTTAAAAGTAGATATTTGAACATGTTTTATCCTAAAGTTTTTTCAGTCTTTCTTTAGCAATTTTGACAGACTTCTTTCCCTTATAGTTTGCTATAATATTTTCATAAAATGCTTTTGCCTGACCTTTATCTCCACTCTTCTCAAGTGAGACTGCCGTATGCAAAAGTAATGTGTCTATATAACTCGCCTTATCGTACAGACCTGCACTCTTTTTAAAGTAAAATATAGCATCTTCATACTTCTTTGTATAGTATGCGATCTCACCCAGATAATAATTTGACGCGGCAGGCTTATATCGTTTTGTATCTGTTATCGCAAATCTTTTTTGTGCTTCCGTATAACGTTTTTTTACAAAAAATCTTACACCCTCACTATACAGTGTAGCATTAGTTTTATTTTTAAGTGAATCATTCCCTTTTTGAGAAGAATTTACTGTATTTTTTTTAGTCGTTGTTTTTTTCTTTGGCTTATTTTTGGACTTTTTATTATCTAGTGCTGATTGAAGTTCTTCTTTACTGACATAGTTCGCATTAATTTCATCTATCATACCCGCCAATTTTTTAAGCAGATCATCATTTGGAAGATTAGTATTTACAGATGGACCCTGTACTTCTCTCATTTGTAATTCATTCAGAGATGCACTTAATCCTTCAATGATCGTGATCAACCCATCTATACGCTCGTCTTGTTGTGCTATTTTCTGTTGCATGGCTGACATTGATCTTTTAGAAGGAGGGGAAGAGTGTCTATTCTGTGTATTGTCGCTGATGCCAAATCCATAGACAGAAGGTTCTGCATGCAGCGTCATAGAGTTCACAGCCAACATCAACGTCATAATGACTAGGTATTTACTTATTCTATCCATCTTATATATCATTTTCATCCTACTTAACTAGACGGATATCAACTCTTCTGTTTCTATCATAACAGCTATCATTGGGTTCTGTACAGACCGGACTACTCTCACCAAGACTGACCATCACTGTTTTACCTGCAGAGAGACCTTGTGATACAAGACTGTCTTTGACCGCTTTTGCTCTTTTGAGACCTAAGGCATAATTGTATTCATCCGTACCGAACTCATCACAATTACCTTCAATTTTGATTTTGGAAGAAGCAGCCATGGCTATTTTAATATTATTATTCATATTATTTTCCATATTCGAAGAGATAGCATAATCGCCAAAATCAAAATAGACAGATCTAAAACCATCTGTACTGCTATTGTAATTTCCTTCAGATTCATTACCGTAAGCACTCTCGTCTATACTAACAGTATCACCAGAGATTGCATTTGTATCTGAAATATTATTATTGCTACCATTCAAGTCAGGTGCTGTTTGTCCACATCCACTCAAAAATAGTGAAATAACTGCTGTAAGTGTGAGTAATTTATGTGTCATTTTATATCCTTTTTTTTCTTCAAATATATTACCAATCTATTGATTGAACTTTTTTATCATTAAACGGGAAAAGTAAACTTTGGGAACTTTTCAAATTAATATACCCTATAGAGGTGCTATATCCTTTTTGTTTAAGATAAAGTATGATTGAACCATCCGTTGAAAAACGTGGGAATTGGTTTGTCCCCATTGTAGTAATAGGTCTTGTACTTGATCTTCCTGAAGTGGCAAGATAAAGATTAAACGTATTATTACCAAAGGCATTATTACTTTCTCTGCTCGAATAGACTATTTTATCTCCATGTGCATCACAGGCATTGTTGTTTCGTCCACGATACACTACCTGTGAAGTCGCTGCAGAATTTATAGACTTTTTAAAGACATTCGGATAGCCCAAACGGTTAGAGATAAATACAATGCGACTCTCATTGTCAATATATCTTCCATTCACATCGATCCCTTTAAACTTTGTTACTCTTTTTTTAGACTTTGATGCAACATTCATTTCAAAGATATCTGCCTGCCCTTCCGGTGCCATGGTTAGTAAAATCTTTGAGCCGTTTTTACTAACATCTGAACAAACCATCATTCCCTGAGAACTTGCTATCTTTTGTTTGGAACCATTATAAATATTGAGTTTGTACAAGGTAGGGATCAACTCTTTATATGAGGTATAATAAATAGCTCTCTGTTGTGCATCTGCCCACTTTGGAAAGAGATTTAATCCCCCTTTAATAATGGTTTTTTTATATGTCATCGTATAGTCAGCTAAACGAATTTCACTGCGTCCAGGCGTTGTATAAACGGCATATACCACATAACGGTTTATCCAGGAAATATCTGGATATTTCAACACATTATTTACATCATTGATTGCTTTGTGCAGTAAAAATGGCATCTTCGCCTTAGATGGAACAGCATAACTTTTTTTGAAAACCTGCGTACCGTCAGACGCTTTCAAAAGGCGTATTAAGAGTTTTGAACCCGAGTGTTGATTCATACTATATTTCAGGACATACTCCTGACTCTTGAGTGCAGGCGATATAAACTTTCCTGTAATATCACCCTTATGGTGTGTTGTGTCTGGTATAAAATGTCCAGAGATCTTAAGATCTGAGAGTAAGATATCAAAGACTCTTGGATTTTTAACAGATGAACCGTCAAGAAGTGCTATACGTGAACGATGCTCTACATCTTTCTCTATTTTGAGTGTTGCATCCACCCCAAAAAGACTTAAGGTAAAAAAATGTAGTGATAAAATAATGGATAATAAATGTTTCAAACTAATTCCTTGCATATTGAGTCTTTTTTAATAGACTATAGGCTAGTATTGTATCAAGGCAGACTTGAAATCTTCATTAATTAATATTAAAATGATTTTTTTGATTATATTAATTATGTTAGAATGGTATTAAAGGGGGATTTCATGACTGATATACTTATATCTCTTGCCAAAGCTGCTATTTTAGTTGCCCTCAACCAACCTGATACATTTGATTTAGAGCATGCACTTAAAGCATACCCGACACTACAGGAAGATGCTGCGGTTTTCATTACACTTAATACGGGTCCGGATGAAGAACTTCGGGGATGCATCGGCTCACTGCAAGCCTATCGACCTCTATACAAAGACATCATTGCAAATGCACAGGCTGCTGCTTTACATGATCCAAGATTTAAGCCACTGACAATGAAAGAGTTCAAAGATATAACCATAGAAGTGTCTATCCTCTCAAAACCTAAGATACTCGAATATGATGATATCAAAGATTTAAAAAATAAGATCACTCCTCTCCAAGACGGCATCATACTCAAATACCAAGGTAAACAAGCTACATATTTACCTGAAGTTTGGGAAGATATTCCTCAATTCGATGCTTTTTTCTCCTCTTTATGCAAAAAAGCAAATTTGTCAGATAAGTGTCTCTCTCTTCATCCGGAAATTTCAATCTATCATGCTACAAAATACAAGGAGAAATGATGTCTAATGCTACTAGAAAAGCTGCAGTACGAGGTCAGTTTTATCCTGAAGAGTGTTCAAAAGTACAAGCATATTTTAAAGAGTTCACTCAAAGTTTTCAAAAAACTTCAATCTCAAAAGAGGTGCTGAGCATTATGCCAAGAGCAGTGATTGTCCCTCATGCCGGCTATGTATACAGTGGCTTTACAGCCAATTTTGCCTACGAGTTTTTAAAAAAAACAAAAGCCAAACGTCTCATCATCATAGGCCCCAGTCATCACCACTACTTTCAAGGTATTTCCGGAAGCTATTATGAAAACTATGAAACCCCGTGTGGAGCGTTGGAGATAGACAGCCCTTACCTCTTTGCTTTGGCAAAAAAGTTTGACATGGGTTTTGAACCCAAAGCACATGAAAAAGAACATTCAACTGAGGTGCAAATGCCCTTTGTAAAACACTATTTTCCAAAACATAAGATCATAGAGCTTATCTACGGTGACATATCTCCAAAGACATTAGCACCACTCATCATGGCGCTCCTAGAGAACAAAGACAATGCAGTTATCATCAGCTCAGACCTTAGTCATTTTCACTCTTTGGAAGAGGCAAAAGTATTTGACGAAAACTGTTTAAGAGCAGTTGCCAATCTAGATCTAGATGCGCTGGCACAAGGATGTGAAGCCTGCGGACTCATCGGCATAAAAGCCATGATATTCGCAGCCAAACAACTCAAACTTAACGCCAAACTCCTTGACTACCGTACTTCTGCAGATGCCAGTGGTGACAGTAGTTCTGTGGTTGGATATATGTCTGCAATGTTTTATTAAGGATTTTTACGAACTATCTCACTTCTCGTATCATCCGCAAATGTCACCTGTACTGCTATAAACTTTGCTGTACCCAATGGCACAGTCAGATAAATAATATCTTTAGTCACTGCCATAGGATTCTTAGGGTCACATGGCTGAAGTTCCCATACTTTATCCAGATCATCTGAGTTGATGCTGTAATGCACTTCTTTTATACCACAGGTGTAAGACTCCAAATGGGTAAAGTAGATCAACTGCTTACCGTTAAAATCACGAAAACTCACCCAATTGTTTTGAGTAATGTTAAGTATCTGCTTCATCTGTTTAGGTGCTATGGCGCTTACAGGCAAAGAAAAAACTGCTAACAGTAGTACAGATACCATAAGTGTCGTTATTTTTCTCATCTAATTCTCCTTTGAAAATATAATATTGACCAACGTATAGTCTCTTAGATCGTATACTCCACTTCATGTTCTCTATGACTCTCATACACACCCAGTATCCTGACATCTTCTGCAAAGAAAGCTACTTCTTTTAAAGCAAGTCTCAAGATATATGAATCTATATGCCCGTCGATATCGATATGAAACTGACTCCCCGGAAGAATTTGTGTTCCCATATAACTTTCTATCTTTAAAAGATTTATGCCATTACTTGCAAAACCACCAAGGACTTTATAGAGGGCAGCAGGGATATTTTGTACCTGGAATACTAGTGAAGTAATGTATTTCTTTGAAGGTTCATAAGAAGGTACGGTCTTTTCACGTGAAAGTATAAAAAAACGTGTAGTATTGCCATGTATATCTTCAAAATTTTCTTTTATAATCTCTAAACCGTAAATATCTGCTGCGAGTTTTGATGCTATAGCAGCTTTTTCTCTATTATTTAATGTGACCAGCTCTTTTGCCGCTCCTGCAGTGTCAAGTTTTGCCTCTGCTTTCAATCCCAGATCAAGTATATTGTTATGACATTGTGCCAATGCCTGAGGGTGGGAGGCAACAGATTTCAACTCTTCCAACGTAGCATTAGGAAGCGCAAGTAGACAATGCACGATAGGCTCAAAATGCTCAGCAATGACATGCAGTGCCATTTGAGGGATCAATCTATAGATCTCTTCTACTCTACCTGCCGTAGAATTTTCAAGAGGAATCATCGCCAGATCAGCATCCCCACGTTCTACCATCCACATCGCTTCTTGGAAAGTATTACACGCAATGGTCTTATATGTCGCATAGGCATTTCTACATGCTTGCTCCGAATACGCACCTTGTACACCTTGATATGCTATCGTTTTATGCATGATTGTACCACCCTATTCTTTCGCTATAAACTCTGCTTCAAAATTATACGTTCTATTACCTTTATGCCGACCAAAACCAAATTCTTGGAGTTGTTCCAGATACTCCGTCAATCCATCATTAAAATCAGGATTGTTTGATGCAGATTTAACTTTGAATTCAAAAAAACCGGTAGGATTAATGTAAAGTATTACTTTTACCTTCTCACCGGCATATTCACTTTGTGCAGGCCATCCTTCCAGCAAACTTTGTACTTTAGCCAGATACTCATCTGCAACACCGCTATCCATTTGTTTTTGCATCTTTAGGGAATTTGAAACCAGATTACTTGCACTGGGTTTATCTGATACTTTTATAAGATTACTTTTTTTAGGCTTTATAGGTTTATCAGTCACTTCAAGTTTCAATTTAGGTTTTGGTTTTTTAGTTGGTGAAATATTGGCAAAAAGATCTTTTGGTTTAGTTACTTTTTTTGGCTTGCTAAGATTTTCATCTTTTTTCTTCACAACCTTTTTAACCACCTTCTCTTTTATTACTTTTTTCTTGATCTCTTTTTTGGGCTTAGGTTTTACTTTAGGTTTAATCTTTTTCTTGGGTTGTACTTTTTTCTTTACAGCTTTAGGCTTTGTCTTTTTTTCATTTAATGTTTTCCTGGGTGAAGAAAGAGCTACTTGTATACGATGTTCATCTTTTTTGACATAACGTTTAGATTTTTTTTCATCACGGGTATTAAAATAAAAAATCAGTAACCCGATCACAGTAAAATAAATGACAAAAGCCAAAAAACCAGAAATATATGTAGAAGACTTTTTTATCATAATGTTATAAGTGAAACCTTGTCAAAACCTGCAGCTTTTACGCTTTTGAGCAAATAGATCACATTTTTATATTGTAAATTTTCATCCGCGCGGATATAAACTTCAGATTTTTTATTGAACTTTGCAGATTTATTAACAAAATCATCTGCAAAGGTATCTAATGCGTAAACATCTTTATTTAAATATATTTTTTGATTTTTATCCATACGGATAGTAAGCGTTTTTGCCTTTTCAACTTTAACTGTTTTAGAACCTTGGGGAAGATCTATCTGCTCTTGAAAGGTTATCGTGGGGGCAGTGATCATCAGTATGGCCATAAGTACCAGCATAACGTCTACAAGCGGTGTGATGTTTAAGTCTGGACTATCATCCCATGAATACATAGTAGTCTCAATCCTCTACCTGAGAAAGAATGACTTCAGACTGGGATGTGAGAAGAGAAGAAAGTTCATACGCTTTACGTTTTAAGATAAGATGGAATGTATAGGCAAAAATAGCCACAGCGATACCTGCAGCCGTTGCTATCAGTGCTTCAGAGATAGCAGGTGCCACTACAGATAAAGAAGCTGAAGACTGTGATCCCAGTTTTGAAAAGGTTTCAAGTATACCGATCACTGTACCAAAAAGACCAATGAATGGTGAAGTAGAAGCAATGATAGAAAGCCATGTAAGCCCTTTGGTAGAAACACGTATGGCATCTGAAGATGCCGCTTCCAATATGGCTTTGTTAGGTGTATTTACGCGAGACAGATAAGTAAAAATAAGTGAAGAATGCGCCACTGATTTTGACTGACCTGTATAGAGTGCTTTAAGTGATTTTGCTTCTGATGCGATGCGAGAATTTAAAATATAAAATCTGTCTAAATATACCCAAAATGTTGCAACAAAATAGACAGAGAGTAAAAGCAGTACAAAAATAGTAATTGCACTGCTTTCCAGGAAATAAGTAAAAAGAGAGCCCAATGTTAAAAAGACTTTCCGATTTGTTCGACTTTGCTTACTGCAGCTGCAATAGCTGTATTAGAAGCTTCTGTACTTTTAAGTAACTCTTTCGCTGCTTCAAGTGCCTTCGAAATATCTGTGTCATCACCTGAAAGAGCGACTGCTCCATCTACGATACACGTTGTTTTTTCTTCATCCACTTTTACATATCCAGAGTTAATGGCAACCGCAACTTCTTTGCCATCTGCTCTATCATAAACGATAACACCCGTCTCTAATAAAGATACCAAAGTAGCGTGACGAGCTAAAACACCAAATTCGCCTTCACTACCTGGTAATGTTACCTGTTTGACTTCACCATCAAATATCATACCATTAGGTGTGATGATTTCTAGTTTCATGAGTTCCATAAATATCCTTTAAAGATTAGAACTAAGATTACTTAGCGTTAATCTTATCGTTTTTAGCAACAGCTTCAGCTATGCTTCCTACCATGTAGAACGCAGCTTCATTCATATGATCATATTTACCTTCGAGAAGACCTTTAAATCCTTCGATAGTCTCATCAAGTGTAACATATACACCTGGAGAGCCTGTAAATACTTCAGCAACGTGGAATGGCTGAGAAAGATATTTTTCAATCTTTCTTGCTCTTTCAACAACAAGTTTATCATCTTCAGAAAGCTCATCCATACCAAGAATCGCAATGATATCTTGAAGGTCTTTATATTTTTGAAGCATTTGCTGAACGCCACGAGCCAAGTTATAATGCTCTTCACCGACAATTTGTGGAGAAAGCATTCTTGAAGTTGAATCCAATGGATCAACCGCAGGGTAAATACCTTTTTCAGCAATAGATCTGTTAAGAACTGTAGTTGCATCCAAGTGAGCAAATACA
>Ga0164313_10002840_pt1 | contig 15407 bp, 11 predicted proteins | sample GuaBasSedimGuay4_FD_113735 | JGI IMG/M metagenome (GOLD analysis project Ga0164313, IMG submission 113735) | Subseafloor sediment microbial communities from Guaymas Basin, Gulf of California, Mexico - Guay4, Core 4569-4, 0-3 cm | ecosystem: Environmental > Aquatic > Marine > Hydrothermal vents... | reverse complement strand
TGTAGGTGCTTGTCAGGGTGGTAATCATGTCAGGCGGGAGAGCGGCCGCCACCCGCGCACTTGCACCGGTCCGATGGAGCGCGCGGAGCTCCGGTCCTCCGGCGTCCGCCGCCAGCGGGACCATGACCAGCCCCAGGACAATGAACATACTCGCTGCGGTCTTCATCGCATCCTCCTTCCCAGAATAAAATCTGGATGTTTTAACCCTCATATCTCACCAGCTTTCTGCTGCGGACGACGTTGCATCGTACCCAGCGGTGTTTTCTCGCCTCGGGGTGCTCGACGTACTGTTGAGTACGCGCTCCGCGCCCCTCAGGTCGAAAACTCCACTGGGCACGGCACCTCGTCGCCCTCGCTACGAAACCTGGTGAGATATGAGGGTTACACCGATTCATAAATCACTCCTCGAAGAGCCGCGGATCACGGTTCGAACCGTGGATCGCGGCGTGGCAGTTCGTACAGCTCTGGTAACGCACCCGGCTCAGATCGTGGAACGACGGCACGTCGGTGTGGCACTCGAGGCACAGCAACGCCGTCCGGTGGCGCGTCAGCAACTTGGGATTTGGGGAGCCGTGCGGCACGTGGCAATTGATGCACCCGTTCACCTGTTGCGGCGGGTGGGGGTAGACGAAGGGACCGGTCTTCTCTGTGTGACAGTCGAGGCAGACGCCGCCGCTGCCGATCATGGCCAGGCGACCTTGACGGTTCGCACCGTGCACCGAATGGCAATTGGTGCACTCGAATGGCCGTGTGCCGCTGCGGTGGGCGTACGGCATCTGGAACGAACCGGACTCGGAGAGGTGGCATTCGGCACACAGCTTGTGGGGCTTCGAAGTCAGCATGTGATCGGTCTTGAGCTCGGTGTGGCCGGTGCCGTGGCAGTCGAGACACGCGACGCCGTTGCGCACGTGGGCGGGTGCCGAGATATCGGTCATGCCCTCGCGTCCGGGATGGCAAGTGAGGCAGGCGCTTGGCGCCGGTTGACGGTTGATGTTATCGGCGGACGGATCATCGATGTGCTCGGTGGCCGGACCGTGGCAGCTCACGCACGACCGATCGAGCACGGCGGCGTCGACCGAGATCATGGCGCGACCGTGGGGTCCGGAGGCAAAGGCTGCGGCCTCATCCTCATGGCACATGGCGCAGGTCTCCATGGTCACCGGTTCCTGCGCTGAAGCCGTCCAAGCCAGGGCGACCCATGCCGCCGCCATCACGAGAAGCCTGAGGCGCGTCATTCGAATCTCCAGTTCACGGCGAGGCCGTAACGAATCACGTCAAAGTCGTCTATATTCCTCTGGACCTCGTCGTACGACCAGTACTGGACCAGCGCGGAGTACTCGAGCCCGCTGGCGCCGTAGAGGGTCAGGCGAAGACGGCCGTTCCAGGCGTCCACCGGCCAGCTGTTACCATCATCGGTGAGATAGGTCGCCGATCCCGATACGCCGAAGATCCCAAAACGGGTGTGGCCGTAAAGGGTTGCGGTGGAAAGGTCGAGCTCGTAGATCGAGCGACCCGGGTCACCGCTGGGAAGGACCAGACTGGTATCGGTCTTGAAGGAGTAGTGCTCGAGATCGAGCCCGACCGATGACGAGCCGCTGCTCGAGGTCCATGAACCTGCGATGCCATACGGTGTCGATTTGTTGTCGAGCCCGGCAACTTCTGGGGGATTGTCGGATGTCACATAGCGGCCGTGGAGGTCGAGGCGCCAGCCGCCGCCGAGCTTGGTTCGGACCTTGAGAGTCGCGCGATCGACCGTTTTCGGTTCGATGCGGAAGATGTAGTCGTCGAAGTCGCCGCGGTCGAGCTCGAGGTTCAAGTCGACCGCCTTGCTCGGGGACCAGGACGCGCCGAGCAGGTATCCGGTGCTGTCGCGCTCGCCGTCGAAAGTGGATTCATCGGTGGTCAAACGCCACGATGTTTCGCGGCTGCCGAGGCTGCCGCCGCCCCACAGGGCCCAGCTGTTGCCCCGGTACTCAAGGGTCAGGCGTGCGCTGCTGTCAGTGAAGTCGAAGAAACCGTCATCCTCGTAAGAGGAGCGAAAAACATTGTCCCCCCCGAGTGGACTGGTGACGCGGAAGACACGGTCGATGGCGATCTGCGAGTTCGACGAGCCGTCGCGGTAGTCTCCGGAGAGCCTCAGGGTCCAGTGCGAAGCGAGCTTGAAACCGAGCGAAAGGGCGCCGGCAAAGGTGTCCTGAGAGGCCGAGCCGAGGGCCCTGTCGATCAGATTGAAGGTGCCGATGTCGCCGCCGCCGATGAGAAAGGTCTCCGCCTCACCGCCGGTAACGTCGAGGTCGGCCGAACGCCATAGCAGCGATGCAACGCCCTCGAATCTCTTGCTGCTGTAGCTCGCGATGAAGCGAGTGGTGGGCACGCTGTCCATCTCATCGACAACGTTCGAGGTGATGTCTGCAAGCTCGTCGGGGTCGCCGCCGATTGCGGGATCGCCGGTGGCAAAGGGGCGATTCTTGCGCGTGTAGGAGGCCATCGACTGCTCGAGTTCGAGCCGCACCGGCAGGGTACGGGTGACCAACCGCAGCGTCCACTCGTGCATCGCCTCGTCGAGGTCGATCCCGATCGGATAGAGCTCGTTGAGACCGTAGATTGGACGCATCACCGTGCCCTCTCGATCGACCGCATGGTAGGCGAGAGAGATCTGCAGAGGCCGCCAGGCATCGACCACAAACTCACCCCGGTAGCGGGTGATATCCCAGTCATCCTGTCGCTCGGAGAAGTCACCGCCGGCGAGGTTGAAGAACGAGGCGCGACGATCGTAGTCGAAGTAGAAGCTGAAGCCGGCGCCGAACTTGAGGCCGAGCGTTGCCGCCTCGGCCGGGTTGGCGTCACCAAAGCCCCAGGCGTTGATCTTGAACTCGGAGATCGCCCCTTGACCGTGATAGAGCAGGTTGAGGTCTTCGAGAAAAAAGCCCTCCTGGAGGTCGATCTGGCTGCGGAAGCTGTCCTCGTTACCGTCCACATCCTGCCAAAGATAGGCGGCGCCGATGTTCCCGCTCCACTCCTGCGCGGCCAAAGGCGAGGTCGCCGCGACGCAGAGGACTATCAGCAACAGGAACCATTGTGCTCGCTTCATGCAGATCCCCTTCGCCGGGTGGTGGGGCTGAAATCCGTCACTACCGCCTGTAACCACCGGTATTTGGAGCTACCGGCCGAGGCACCGCTGATTCTCGTTTCGACGGACGTATATCTCAACAATTGCACCACTAATACAAAATGAACGAGTCTCGATTCGATGTCAACTCAAATATACACATCCATAAATAGAGATTTAGTTATTCTATTTTGTGCCGTTTGAGTTTCCTCCCGGAAGTCATGTGATTGCTATGAGATCGTTGCGAGCTATTGTCTCATCTGGAAATCACCCTTGAGACTCAGGAGCAATTATCTGACGGATGCGAATTTGCGGCTTGCACCATGAGACTGCTCGGGAGACACTGCTGGTCATGGCGACGAAATCGAAAACCCTGGTGATTGTAGTTGTGGTTGCAATTGCAGGCGTCGCCGCTGCATCTCTCTATCTGCGCGGGTATCTCCGTTGCGCGGGCTTTGCCGGCCCCGGCGTCACGGCCGATGAGCTACCGCCTCCGGTTGCCGGCGGCGACCTTCGTGTCGTTACGTGGAACGTGCGCAACTTTCCCCTCGACGAGCGCCCGCAGGCCGACGATCTGGGGTATTCGCGCCGCACCAACATTTGCGATTTCGAGAAGGCCCTAGGCGGTCTCGATGCCGATCTCTACGGGCTGCAGGAGGTCAACGACATTCGTCGCTTTCAGCCAATCCTCAAGCGCGCCTGCGGGAAGCGGATGATGCAGGTCAGGTTCTCCCCGGGGGGTGGCCGCTTCGGCCAGCACCTCGCCATCGCGTGGGACGATGGCGTCCTCGAGCTGATCGGGGAGCCGATGGAAATCTCTGGGCTCGTACTCGAGCCGGGGATGCGTCCCGCCTTTGCCGGCTACCTCCGCAGCCGCCGCGTCGACGGCATCGATTTCACTCTGGTTGTGGTTCACCTCGAGTCGGGACCGGACAACTTCGGGGAACGCCGGCGCCAGAACCGTGTGCTGGCCTCCTGGATCGAGCGGTGGATCGACGAGATCGGCGATCCAGATGTGATTCTGCTTGGCGACCTCAATACCACCGGTTCGCCCAGCGGTGGTCTGGCGGGCGAGCTGCAGTCGATGGACGCGATCCTGGGTCGGACCGGGTTGCATCGGCTGGAAAATGAAACCGGGTGCTCCCAGTACTGGGAGGGTCGCGGAGATCGTGATGGGGTGCAGGTGCCGTCGCTGCTCGATCATGTCTTTCTCAGGGGGTTCGGCCCGGACGCGGTCGTTCAACCGCTTCAGGCCTGGCTGCATTGCGCACGTTGGGAGTGCTCCGAGTTCGTCTCCCGGGTGGGCGAGGAAGACGGTACGTTTTGGGATGTCTCCGATCACTGCCCGTTGACGTTTGAGATCACGGATTCTGTCCGCTGATTTGTCGCCGTGGCGGATCCAAAAAGGCTTGACGGCTATACGGGAGGACGGCTATGCGGGAGGACGGCTATGCGGCAGGACGGCACATCGGCTTGACAATACTGATGCAACGTTCAAATGTGTTTGCCGTAAAGCCGTAAAGCCGTAAAGCCGTAAAGCCGTAGAGCCGTAGAGCCGTGTGGGCCCTCCTCGCCCTCCATCGTCTTTATCGGTATGATGCATGAGATGACTGTCGATACCTCCCGATTCCGTGATGGCGCGCCGCGCGAGTTTCATGTCTCGCGCCGGGCGCGCGAGATCTATGGCCTCGAAGGGACCTTGTTTGCGGTCTCCGGGAACGTGGTCTTTGCAGATTTCCACGCCGCTCGCCTGTTTGCCCACAGCATGAACGAGCGTCGCGATCTCCTCCATTACCCAGAACGGGCTGTAAGCGCAAGCCAGATCCACGCCCTCGGGCTCATCGATGAGGTGCTCCATCTGGTGATCGCGCGGCACCGTCGGGAGCGGGCGCCACAGCTGTGGTCCGACGCCCTGTCACAACTCGAAGAGGAACTCGGTGGGGAAGCGGTGGACCGGGTGCTTGGAGCATTCGTCGACGGATTTCCACCGGTCGCCGTTTTCCGAGGCGAGCTCACGACCGAGGCCTACCTGGAAGGCGCCACCGATGGCGTGGACCACCGGGAGATCGCTCTGGAGGAGTTGGTCCTGCTGTGGCTCGGCAACGGCAACCCGGCCTTCGCCGAGTTTCGCGAGCTCTTCGACGACGAAGTTTTGCGGCGCGATACCCGGTACCTGCCTGCAATGGAAGAAATTGAAGCGATCCTCGGTTCGGCGCCGGCGTCCGGCCACGGGGGACAGAGCCTGCTCGACCTTCTCTATGCACCGATGCGGGCCGCTCCCCACTCGCTCGAGGGTCAGCTCGAGTTCATCCGCACGACCTGGGCCGATCTGCTCGGCCCCGATCTCTACCGCGTCCTCGGTGGTCTCGACTTCCTGGCCGAAGAACAGCGTGCGTTCTTTCCTGCCGGGCCGGGACCGGTCGAGCCCCCCGACTATCGCGTCCTCGCAGAGACGGGGGAGAACTACTCCGCGGATCAAGAGTGGATGTCGCGTCTGGTGCTGGTTGCCAAAAACGCTCATGTCTGGATGGCCCAGCTGAGCGCGAAGTACGGACGAGAGATCACCACCCTCGACGACATTCCCGACGAGGAGCTGGAGATTCTGGCGAGCTGGGGGATGACCGGACTGTGGCTCATCGGGGTCTGGGAGCGCAGCCGGGCATCTGAACGGATCAAACAGATGATGGGCGACGAGGATGCGGTGGCCTCGGCGTATTCGCTGGAGGACTATCGAATCGCGGACGCTCTCGGCGGCGAAGCCGCCTATGAGGATCTCAGGGCACGGGCGTGGGCCTTTGGCATCCGCCTGTCGACCGACATGGTGCCGAACCACATGGGCATCGACTCGCGTTGGATGATCGAGCATCCCGACTGGTTTGTGTCGTTGGATCATTCGCCCTACCCCTCCTACACGTTTGACGGACCCGATGTATCGGATGACGAGCGGGTGGGCATCTTCATCGAGGATCACTATTGGCAAAAGAGCGACGCTGCAGTCGTCTTCAAGCGCCTCGACCGCGCCACCGGTGACGAGCGCTTCGTCTATCACGGCAACGATGGTACCTCGATGCCTTGGAACGACACCGCCCAGCTCGACTATCTGAATCCCGAGGTTCGCGAAGCGGTCATTCAGACGATTCTCGCGGTCGCCCGACGATCGCCGGTGATTCGCTTCGACGCCGCGATGACCCTCGCCCGGCAGCACTACCACCGGCTGTGGTTTCCGGAGCCGGGTGCCGCCGGCGCAGTGCCATCGCGGGCCGAGTTCGGGATGTCGCGGGCCGAGTTCGACGCGGCGATGCCGCGCGAGTTTTGGCGCGAGGTGGTGGACCGGGTGGCTGCGGAGGCGCCCGATACCCTGCTTCTGGCGGAGGCCTTCTGGCTCCTCGAGGGGTACTTCGTCCGCACCCTCGGAATGCACCGGGTCTACAACTCGGCCTTTATGAACATGCTGCGTGACGAGCGCAACGCCGAATACCGGCAACTGATTCGCTCGACCCTCGAGTTCGATCCGCAGATTCTCAAACGTTTTGTCAACTTCATGTCCAACCCGGACGAGCGCACCGCCGTCGACCAGTTCGGCGCCGACGACAAATACTTCGGCGTCGCAACGCTGATGGCCACCATGCCCGGGTTGCCGATGTTCGGTCACGGTCAGGTCGAGGGGCTGGCGGAAAAATACGGGATGGAGTTTCGGCGCCCGCGCTGGGACGAAGAGCCGAACGAGGGGTTGGTATGGCGCCACGAGCTCCAGCTCTTCCCGCTCCTGCGACGGCGTTCGATCTTTGCTGAGGTGGACAAGTTTCTGCTCTACGACTTCGTGACAGGGGATGGTTCGGTCGACGAAAACGTCTTCGCATACTCCAACGAGGTCGACGGTGAACGCAGCCTGGTCGTGTATCACAATCGATTTGGTGACACCCACGGTCGTCTCCAGATCTCGACTGCGGTGGCCAAGCGCGACAGCGACGGTAATCGGCGATTCGCTCGCATTTCTCTCGGCGACAGTCTCCAGCTTCCCGACGAGGATTCGTCGTTCGTCATTTATCGCGACGAGGTCTCCGGGTTCGAGTACCTGCGATCCTGCCGCGAGCTGAGAGCGGACGGGCTCCACCTCGATCTCGATGCCTACCGGCTCCACTGTTTTCTCGATTTCCGCCTTGTCACGGACGGTGAAGATCGTCCGTACGAGCGCCTCGCCGGCAGGCTCGGCGGGCGGGGGGTGCCGAGCATCGAGGATGCGCTCGGACAGCTTGTGCTGTCGCCGGTGCTTGAACCGCTTCGGCGCATTCTCGCCGAGCCGATCGTGCATGACCTGGCGTTTCCCGACAACGCCGACGAGGCGAGCGCCGAGCTGCGGAAGGTGGCGAGCACCGAGGTTGCGATCTACCTCGAGGCGGTTGCCCGGCAGGCCGGGTCCGGGGCGCCGCGTGCGGAGATCGAGCGCTCGATTCTCGTCGACATCGAGGCCGCGCTCGCCCTACCCCAGCTCGTAGCGAGCTCGGAAACGGGTGAGACAAGGTTCGAGGGCGTGGCGGCTCGCCTCCTTGGTGAGGCTCTCGAGAATCCGCAGGGATGGCTCATCCTGTTGTCATGGATTCTGGTACGGCGTCTGGGTGAGCTGTCGGAGCGAGACGATGTGCGCGAGCTGTCCCGGAGCCGGCTCGAGGAGTGGCACGTGGGATCGACCCTCGCCGATCTGGCGCAATCTCTCGGTGCGACGAGGGATGACGCACGACGCGCCGTGGCGGCCATCGATCTGATCATCGCCGGCGGCGGCAGGGAGTTTGGATTGGGGCAGGGCGAGGCCGCTCTGGTCGAGATCTTAGCGAGTCCTGCAGGGCAGCGGTTCCTCGGCGTCCATCGCTACGGTGATGCTCTGTGGTTTAACCGTGAGGCGTTCATGGAACTCGTGCGCTGGATGATGGTGACGGCAGCGGTGGCGGCGATCGCCGACGGTAAAGATGAGGTCCGCCTGCGAATCGACGAGATCCAACAAGCTGTCGATTGGGTGGTTTTCGCTGGCGAGGATTCAAGCTATCAGATGGACGAGTTTCTTGATTCTCTCGGATCGGCGGCAGGCTCACGATCAATCGAGGATTGATGGACCTCCGGCCCCTGCTCCGACCCGTCCCGCTGTTTCTGATCTTTCTCTTTGCTGCGGTCGCGATCGTCGATCTCGTGCACTCGCTGCGGGTGACTCCCGAGCAGCCGCCGGTCCTCCTTCGCCGGGGGATGATCCAGTTCGAAGAGCTGAATCCGGTCATCGACTTTCGCCCACGACCTCCCGAATCCGATGCGGTGTATCAACCTGAGCCGCGGTTGGCCGGTCGAAAGTGGTCGGTGCCCGAGCGGCGGGGAGTGTGGATGACGGCCGACGGCGCCGCGCTCGAGCTCACCGTCGCCGCAGGTGGTCAGAGGGTGATGATCCTCGACTGCCGGCCCGCCGGCGGCAAACAGCTGATTCGTAGCCTGGTCGTCACGATCAACGACCGCGGGTGCGGTACGGTTAACCTCACGAAGGGCTGGGGGCGTTACCGCGTTGATCTGCCTCCTGACGCAGTGCGGGCGGGGAACAACCGGATCGTTTTCGGGCTCCCGGACGCGAACGGGGTGCCGACACTCCGGCCGCACCTCCTCGTGCGACGCCTGGGCTTCTTCTTCGATGAGAGTGTCCGCGACCGTGCCGTCCTCCGAGATCGCCCGGTGTCGGTCGACATAGCGGAAGGGGCGGTCAGCGTTTTCGCGTCGGGGGTCCTGGAGGTGCCGTTTTCAGTCGACGATCGGATCGACGCCCTGAGACTGAAATACAAATTCCGCAGGGCCGGCGGCCGTGCGGAAGTGGTTGTCGGCCGCCCACAGGGGGAGGGTGTGGGGCGTGACGCCGACGTCCAACGCTCGATGTCCGTGGAGAGGAGACGGGGCGGACGCATTCGCATTCCGCTCCACGGACGGCGAGGCGATTTCGTGCTCAAGATCCGTGTGGATTTGAACTCTCAGCCGGCGTGGCTTGATCTCACCTCGCTGCGGTTGGTCAAGGAGAACCGGTCGGTCGATCGTCCCCGCCGGCGCCGAGCTCGTCCGGTGGAGTGATGTCGCGCGGTGGCGGATGATCCTCCTCACGCCGGGTGGTGAAGGTCGCGGCGATGAAGGTGAGGACAGCCAGCAGCATTTCGTCGACAAGCGGGATCGGGTCAGGGGTGACGAGATCGACCAGAAACAGGCCTCCGAGGATCAGGAAGAGGTAGGGATACCGTAGTCTCGCCAGGTACCGTTGAATGATGGAGACCAGCGGGGAACGGGTCGATGACACGTCAATCCGCCGTGTCGGGGTCGGGGGTCGGTTTTTCCCTGGGCTCGTAGCTGGAGTAGGCCTCGGGTTTGCCGAAAAGCCCGCTGATCTTGATTACCAGCACATTGCCCGTCGGCGCCGCTTCGATCCAGCGCAGGACCTTGTCGTGGATGCGGTGGGTCTCATACTCCCCGAGTTCTACTCCCTGCTCGGCGAGAAAGCTGTCGAGCTGCTCCTTGGCCTCGACCATCAGCTCAGTGACGCCCTGAAAATGCTGGAGGAGCGGGAGCTCTTCGGTGTGATCGAGGATGAGGCGCGCATCCCGGTCGACGTCGGCCACCGGGCCGAGATCATCGCTCATCAGCGGCTCCGGCCCATCGGTGGCCTCAGCTTGCGAGGCCGTGGAGGCGTACGGACGTTCTATCGTCGGGGGCGAAGATGATTCCTCTGCGCCCGCAGTCGACCTCGTATCGGAGGGTGTCTCGAGAGCTGCGGATTCGAGCAGCAGACCCAGGGCGTCGCTGGTGCCTCCGAGAGAGCCCTGGATCGATCGTATGGATTCCTCGGAGCCGGCGGGGAGATGAATGTTCTTGTGGGAGGCAAACCAGTCCTGGAGTTGTCGCATGAAGTCGGCGAACTTTGACAGCCTCTTGGCCGACACCCTGCCCGATGGTTCGAGCACGGAAGGTTGGTTGAACGAGGACGGGAGCTCGATCTCGCCATCCGTCAATCCTGCGATCTCCTTGAATTCTGCGATCTCCTTGGAAAGGGAGTCGGCAGCCTCGCGCGCGTAGGTCGCAGCGGTTTTATCGCCTGACGCGAGGGTCCATCCACGGCGCGCGCCGATGAACTCGGCCAACCGCTCAAGGTTTCGAGACGCCTTTTCGAGCTCTTGAATGGTGATTTCTTCCGGCATCCACCCTTTCCCTTTGAGACTTCCGCCACAGTGTAACCTGGAACGATCCGTGATGGTTTTTGTTTTCGGTTTTCCCGGCTGCCGCTGACCCACACAGTGGCAGCGGGAAAATTTTGTGCGATGATGCGGGAGGGCGTCAGCAGATGATATTGACTATTACGCAACCCGACGACATGCACCTCCACCTCCGTGATGGGCGCGCGATGGCGGATGTGGTGGGGCGTACCGCGAGGTCATTTTCGCGGGCGGTCATCATGCCGAATCTGCAGCCGCCGATCACCACCGTGCGCGAGGCCCTGGCGTACCGGCAACGTATCATCGACGCCCTGCCCAGAGGTTCCGCTTTCGAACCGCTGATGACGCTCTATCTCACCGATTTCACCTCGCCAGGCGAGATCATCGACGCCGTGGCCGCAGACGCGATCGTGGGAGTCAAACTCTATCCAGCGGGAGCCACCACAAACTCTGAGGCTGGGGTCACCGATCTTGATCGGGTCATGCCGACCCTCGAGGCGATGTCTGAACACGGTCTACCGCTCCTGGTCCACGGCGAGGTCACCGAACCGGGCGTCGATATTTTCGACCGCGAAAAGGTCTTCATCGATCGGATTCTGGTGCCGCTGGTGGAGAGAATACCCGGACTGAAGGTGGTCTTCGAACACATCACGACTGCCGATGCGGTGGCCTGGGTGCTGCAGGCGCCACCGTGGGTAGCGGCCACCATTACGCCGCACCACCTGCTCCTGGACCGCAATGCGATTTTCAGCGATGGGATTGACCCCCATCACTACTGTCTTCCGGTCCTCAAGAGGGCCATCCACCGGGAAGCGGTGCTGTGGGCCGCCACGAGCGGCAGCCCGCGCTTCTTTCTCGGCACCGACAGCGCTCCCCATCCGCGGCACGCCAAGGAGTGCGCGCACGGGTGTGCCGGCATCTTTTCGGCCCACGCCGCTCTCGAGCTGTACGCGGAGGCCTTCGAAGACGCGGACGCGCTCGATCAGCTCGAGGGTTTCACCTCGCACCACGGCGCCGATTTCTATGGCCGACCTCGGAATGGCGGCGTGGTCACATTGGTTCGTGAGGAGTGGACCGTGCCGGCGACCTATGCCTTCGGCGACGCCGAGGTGGTGCCCCTCCGCGCGGGCGGCACTATCCGTTGGCGGGTGGTCGAGGAGGAAGACGTTGGAACGTTAGAACGTTAGACGTTTAAACGTTGGAGATCCGACTGACACCGGCTGCCGGGAATGAGGCAGACCTGAACGCATTCCACGCGGCGTACAATGCACAGAACAGAGGAGATGAAGCATGGCGAACACGAAGAAACACCGGGGAACGATCGGCATCTTGACCGGTGGTGGCGATGTGCCCGGTCTCAACCCGGCCATCCGCGCGGTCACGGTACGGGCCCTGCGCGAGGGTTTCAAGGTGCTCGGGATCCGTCGGGGCTGGGCCGGGCTGATCGAGATCGACCGCGACCGCAAGAACGGTTCGGATCACGTGATCGACCTCACCGAAGAGGTGGTCAACAAGGTCGGCCGCACCGGTGGGACCTTCCTCCACAGCTCGCGCACCCGTCCGTCGCACGTGCCGTTGACCGCGATGCCCGATCACCTCCGGGACCGCTATACCGACGAAATCAACGACCTCTCCGACGAGGTGCTGGCCAATATCGAGTATCTCGGGATCGACACCCTGGTGCCCATTGGCGGCGATGACACCCTCTCCTACGGTGTCCATCTTCACGAGCGGGGGGTGCGGGTGATTGCGCTCCCGAAGACCATGGACAACGACGTCCCCGGCACCGACTACTGCATCGGATTCTCGACCTGTGTCACTCGCACCATCGCCATGACCCACGCCCTGCGGACGTCAGCGGGCAGCCATGAGCGCTTCCTGGTGATCGAGGTCTTCGGTCGCTACGCGGGTTTCACCGCTCTGCTGCCGACCATGGCCGGTGCAGCCAACCGCTGCGTGATCCCCGAGCACACCTTCAACATCGATCATCTCTGTGAGCGGCTGTCGAAGGACCGGAGGAAGAATCCGTCCAACTACAGCGTCGTCCTGGTGTCGGAAGGTGCGACCTTCACCGGGGAGAGCGAGATGGTGTACGAGGACCAGGAGAAGGACATGTTCGGCCACAAAAAGCTCGGGGGCATCGGCGACCGGGTGGCCCGGGCCCTCAGAGAGCTGTCACCGAAATACAACAACGGACACCGGATAAACGTTGTCAACCAGCGGCTTGGGTATCTCGTGCGGTCGGGCGACCCGGATGCCCTCGACTCGGTGGTGCCGATGGCCTTCGGCAACCTCGCCATGGACCTGATCCTGGACGGGGTCTCGGGGCGGTTGGTCAACATCCGAAACGGCCGCTACGACAACGTGCCCATCGATGTGGTGACCAGCCGCAAGAAGGTGGTGGACGTCGGCAAGTTCTACAACACCGAGCGCCTGAGGCCGAAGTACACGCGCTTTGAAGGCGCGCCGGTGTTTATCATGACGTCAGACTACTGATGAATTAGGAATTAGGAATTAGGAATGTCACACACCCACCCATGAAGGGCGTTTCGGCATGGGGGAGGATTGGGACTTCCGAATTCCGAACTCCGAATTCCGAATTCGAACCGGAGGTTCGCATGAGGCTTCTTCACACGATGATTCGCGTCGGCGATCTCGACAAGTCGATCGCCTTCTACACCGAGGCGCTGGGGATGACGCTCCTGCGCAAACACGATTATCCGGAGGGGGAGTTCACGCTCGCCTTCGTCGGCTACGGTGACGAGGAGTCCAATGCAGTCGTCGAGCTGACCCACAACTGGGACACCTCGAACTACGATCTTGGAAATGGTTTTGGCCACATCGCCATCGGCGCCCCTGACATCGCCTCCGCCTGCGAACGGGTGCGCGAATACGGTGGCCAGGTGACCCGCGAACCCGGCCCAATGAAGCACGGCACCACCGTCATCGCCTTCGTCAAGGACCCCGACGGCTACACCATAGAATTCATCGAACGCAAATGAAATCGGAATTCTGAATGATCCCCCACCCACCCAAATCCGGTAGGGGAGGTCGGGCAGCAATTCCGAAATCCGAAATCCGAAATCCGAAATCTGACGCGGTGTTGCTTGTCCTCTGAAGCGCGCCCCTGTAGTGTTCGCCCATGATCGAGCTTGGCAAGCCCCAGCCCTTGACCGCGACCTGTGCCCGCGGGTTGGAGAAGGTGCTCGCCGACGAGCTGCGTGACCTCGGGGTGGATGCCGTGGCGCCGGACCGCGGCGCCGTGATGTTCGCGGGCGATCTGCGGACCGTGTACAACGTCAACCTCAGGCTGCGCACCGCGATGCGGGTGCTGGCGCCACTGGTGCGCGGCGCCGTGACCACTCGCGACGACCTCTACGATTTGGCCGCGTCGGTGGCCTGGGACGAGATCATCGCCGACGGACAGACCTTCGCCGTCGAGGTCGTCGGCAAGCATCGCAGCTTCCACAGGACGACCTTTGCCGGCCAGGTCGTCAAAGACGCGATCGTCGATCGTTTGCGGGAGATCCGCGGCCGGCGGCCAAACGTGGATCGCGAGAACCCCGACCTGCGGCTCCACCTGCGCCTCGTGGACGCGGGATCGTTGACCCTCAGCCTCGATTCAACAGGTGAGCCCTTGTCGCACCGCGGCTACCGCCCGCGCGGCGGGCCCGCGCCTCTCGCCGAGACCCTGGCCGCGGGCATCTTGTTGTTGGCGGACTACGACGGATCCGAGCCCCTGATCGATCCCATGTGCGGTACCGGCACCTTTGCGGTCGAGGCGGCGCTGATCGCGACCCAAACTCCGCCAGGCCTCCACCGCGCCTTCGCCTTCGAGCGGTGGGGGGTGCACGATCAGCTGACCTTCGAGGAGGTCCAGCACGAGGCCAGCCACGGCCACCGGGACGCCCCGCAACCGATCATCGCTCGAGACCGTGCCGAGCGGGCGCTCCGCGCCACCGCACGCAACCTGAAGGCTGCACGGATGGAGCGCTGGGTCGAGCTCGAGCAGCGGGACGCGCTGGATCTCCTGCTCCCGTGGGGCACCGGCGGCGTGATCGTGGCCAACCCGCCATACGGCAAGAGGCAGGGCGAGGTCGAAAAGCTCTTCGGCCTGTACCGGCGCTTCGGTGACAGCCTGAAGAATCAGGCGACCGGCGCCACGGCGTGGATCCTAGCCGGCGAGCCGCGGTTGGCCAAGAGCATAGGCCTCAAGCCGTCGCGCCGCATCCCCCTCTTCAACGGCCCGATCGAATGCAGGCTGCTGAAGTTCGAGATGTATGAAGGCACGAGGAAGCACAAAGGCGGCTAGCTACCGATACTCGATTCTGAATACTCGATAATCGATCCACCCACCCAAATCTGCCCGCAGATGACGCAGATAACGCAGATCCACACAAAGAAAAACATCTGCGTCAATCTGCGTGATCTGCGGGAAAGTTTTTCGGGATTTTCGGCAGGTAAAGATCTCGATGGGCGGAATGACATACCTTGTGCTGGCATCGAGCATCCGGGATCAAGAGGTCGTACTACGTCAAGTATTTCGATACGCCGTCGAGGAACAACTGAACAGCCAGTGCGACCAGAACCATGCCCATCAGGCGTTCGACGGCGACAAGCCCTCGTTTGGTGAGGAATCGGAACAGGAACGTCGATGCAAACAGCACGACGAACGTCGCCGACCAGGCCAACCCCGCGGCGAGGAGCAGGTCCACCGTTCGCCCTGGCTCGGCGGTGGCGAACAGCAGAAGGACGGCGAGCAACGAGGGACCCGCAATGAGGGGAACGGCCAGCGGGACGAGTAGTGGCTCGCCATCGATCTCCTCTTCTCCTTGCAGGCTTCTCGACGGAAAGACCATTCGCAGAGCGATGATGAACAGGATGATGCCGCCGGCGATGCTCACGGACTCCTGTCTCAGACCCAGGAATTCCATGACATACCGACCGCACAGGACCGTGCCGACGATCACAACCAGCGCGATGAGCAGCTCGCGCACGAGTACCCGGCGCCTTCGGTTTGCCGGCACCTTGTCCAGGATCGGCAAGAAGATCGGGATGTTCCCGAAGCCATCCAT
>Ga0164313_10002839_pt1 | contig 15409 bp, 10 predicted proteins | sample GuaBasSedimGuay4_FD_113735 | JGI IMG/M metagenome (GOLD analysis project Ga0164313, IMG submission 113735) | Subseafloor sediment microbial communities from Guaymas Basin, Gulf of California, Mexico - Guay4, Core 4569-4, 0-3 cm | ecosystem: Environmental > Aquatic > Marine > Hydrothermal vents... | reverse complement strand
GGCCGTCGTGACGCACCGTCGCCAACGAGTGGCCGATGGCCGGAAACTCCCGGCCTCGGCCACGATTCGCTGCCGTCGGCGGGTTCACGCCCCAGGCTATGAATCTATCGCGCCTTCGGCGCTCCATCGCCTGCCGAATCCTCCTGACCCGTACATATCACGACATCTCAACACCTCGCTCCGCGATGTGGTGAGAATTTCCTGTCGGCGGTATCCTTCCAAAGAACCGTGACCGTGTCGGAGGAATCCATGCCTCGCTTGACCTCGTACCGTGGACTCAACGCTCTCGTGACCGGCGCCTCGAGCGGTATCGGACGTTTGCTCGCTGTGCGTCTGGCTGGTGGCGGCGCGCGGGTCGCGCTGGTGGCGCGCCGCGAGGAGGAGCTGCGATCGCTCGCCGTGGAGATCGAGGACAACGGTGGCGAGGCGTTCGTGCTGCCGTGCGACGTGGGTAACCGGGAACAGGCGCTGGCTGCGGCCGCGGCTGCGGTGGGCGAGCTGGGCTCATTGGATCTACTCGTCAACAACGCGGGCTACGGCCACCACCGGAGATTTCTCGAGTGGAAGCTCGAGGACATGGAGAATATGATGCGGGTGAACTACCTCGGTTCCCTGTATTTCACCAAGGCGCTGCTGCCCCACATGGTCGAGCGGGGGCGGGGGTGGCTGGTCTTCATCGCCTCGGTCGCCGGCAAGATCGCACCACCCGACGAGTCGGCCTACGTGGCCTCCAAGTTCGCCATGGTAGGGCTCGCCACGTCGATCGGGCTGGAGGTCGAGGACGCCGGCGTCCACGTTCTCACCGTGTGCCCAGGAACGATTCGGACGGATTTCTTCGACGACGAGGCCTTGTCACGGATGCCGGCGGTAGCGAAATGGCAGATGGCCGAGCCCGAGGGGCTGGTTGATGCCATCCTCGGTGCGCTGGCGAAGGGGAAACGGCAGCTCACCTACCCGAGGTGGATCGCCTCCGCCTACCCGGTACAGGCGCTGCTGCCGGGAATCATGCGGCGAGGGATGAAGAGAGCGACGATCGGAAACAGCGGAAACGACGACTAGTCGACCGCGACCGGCACGAGTTCGAAACGCTCGACATCGACCAAACCGCGGTCAGTGAGCTTGAGGGCCGGGATCACCTCGAGGGCGAGGAAGCTCAGAATCATGAACGGATCCGGGTGCGTGCACCCGAGCTTCCGGGCCGCGGTCAGCAGATCTTCGAGGCCGGTGCGGACCTCGGCCAGCGACCGGTCCGACATCAGACCCGCCACCGGCAGCGGTAACCGAGCGAGGACTCTCTCACCATCAACGGCCACCAGACCGCCGCCCATCGCGACGGTTGCGCCGGTCGCGGTGCGCATGCTGGTTTCGTCACAACCTGCAACAATCAAGTTGTGGTGGTCGTGGGCGACGGTTCCGGCGATAGCCCCGCATCGGAGACCGAGGCCGCGGACAAAGCCGACGCCCACGTTGCCGGTGCCGTGGTGTCGCTCGACCACCGCGAGGATGGCGATGTCGCTGTCCGCGTCGGGCAGCGCTGAGCCATTCTCCACAGGTAGCTCCTCGACCAGATGTTCGGTGACGAGCTGCCCAGGGACGATTCCAATGACGCGGCAGGACGGACCCGCGGCATGGACCCGAAAGTCGAGGGCGTCGACATCGACGGCGATGGCCGCCGGCAAGGAGCGGTTGCCAACGTCGGCTACCGGCCAATCGCAGACCGGCTTTCCGTCGCGGGCCACCACCCGGCCGCCGGCAAAGACCACCTCGGCGCCGAAGCTCCGGAGGTCTGAGCACACCACCAGATCGGCACGGCGGCCCGGTGCCACCGCACCACGGTCGTTGAGCCCGAACGCGTCGGCCGCACTCAGGGTGGCCAGGCAAACGGCCATCACCGGGTCGAGCCCGTGCTCGATCGCCAATCGTAGGAGGTGGTCGATGTGGCCCTCGTCGAGGAGGTCATGGGGATGGCGGTCGTCAGTGCACAGGGCGCAGCGCGGCAAAGTGGCCCCGGTGACCGCTGGCAGCAGATCGATGAGGTTCTTGGCCCCGGTGCTCTCGCGGAGAAAGACCCGCATCCCGCGGCGCAGCTTCTCCACCGCCTCTTCTGCGGTTAGGCACTCGTGGTCAGAACCCACTCCGCAGGCAATGTAGGCATCGAGCCACCGGCCGCCGAGGCCGGGCCCGTGGCCGTCCACCGGGCACCCAACGAATGTGTCAAGCTTGGCGTGGACCTCGGGATCACCGAGCACCGCCCCGGGAACGTTCATCACCTCTGCCAACCCCAGCACCCGCGGCTCGCCTGCCAGGGTTGCGAGATCCGCCACCGTCAGACGGGCGCCGGAGGTCGCAAGATCGGTGGCCGGCACGCAGGACGGCGCCATGACGAGCACGTCGAGCGGAAGGTCGGCGGAGGCGGCGAGCATCCAGCGAACGCCGTCGAGCCCGGCGACGTTGGCAATCTCGTGCGGGTCGCAGACCACCGTCGTGGTCCCACGCGGGACGACCGCGCGCGCGAACTCGGACGGGACCACCATGCTGCTCTCGAGATGGACGTGAGCATCAATCAAACCCGGCAGCAACAATCGCCCGCCAAGATCGACCCGCTCCCGGGCATCACGGCCCTCGCCCACGGCGGCAATGACGCCGTCCACGACCGACACCGACTGCTCGAGGATCTCGTGGGTGAAGACGTTGACCACCCGGCCGCCGTCCAGGGCCAAGTCCGCCGGGGCGTCGCCCCGCGCCACCGACAGCACTCGGGTTCGATCCATGCCGGACAGCCTACACCGTCCGGTCGCCGAGATCGTTTTCTCCCCGACGACACAACAGCTGAAGCCGGCATGTCATCAAGCGCCAAAGGCGCGACAGATTCATAGCCTGGGGCGTGAGCCCCAGGATTGAGAGTCAAAAAAATCGAAGAAGCCGCGAAGCGGCGACAGACATTCCAACGCCGATGGTCGCGGCTCACGCCGCAACCCCGATCTGTCGCCCCTTCAGGGCTGGCTGGAAAGGTGACCTTCGTGTCCTGGGGCTCACGCCCCAGGCTAAGTATCTGTCGCCGCTTCGCGGCTGGCGTTTCCCGACCCTGGACTCCCGAAAAACCATCGGAACGCGAAGCTCCTGCAGCTTGCGTACCTCGCACGAACGACGGCAGAAAAAAGACCCCCGGCTTTCGCCGGGGGATTAGAGACTGATTAACTGACGATGCTAGTCGTTGAGCTTCTTGTTCTTCCAGTACTTGGTGCCGGCGATGTCGGCGTTCGCCATCAGGCCCTTCTCGGTCAGCTGGTACACGGCGAGACCGTTTACGAAGTCGGTCATCACCTCGACCCCTGCCTTTCCGGCAACCGCGCCGGCGGCGGCATCAGCCTGCCAACCCTTGTCCACGAACTGGTCGAAGGTCTGCGAGTCCTGCATGAAGAAGACCACCTGGTACTTCTTGACGCCGAGGCCGACGCCGATGCCGGCGGTTCCCATCTTCATATAGGTCTTGTCTCCGGTCGCCCGGACTACCGCAACTCCATTGCCACCGCCGCCGGAGACGCCCAAGGCGAGCTTGAGATTGTCAAAGGCCGCCCAGCCGTACGACCGCAGGTAGAGCTCCCTGGTCTTCGGGTTCTCGGCGAAGAGGGTCAGCAGCGACTCCTCGGCGGTGTTGTCGAGCTTGGCCGCCTTGGAATCCTGCTTCATCGACTTCCACTCAGCTTCCTCGACCTCGGTTTCCTCCACCACTTCGACCGTCTCACCAGCTTCTTCTTCGACGACCACGACCGTCTCATCGGCGACGTCCTCGGCCTCCGGCTTCCCGCAGCCGAGACCCGGCATCACCAGCAGTCCGATCACGCCCACGACCGCCAAACTCATCAATGTCTTTCGCATGCTCTTCCTCCTTCTTTCGTATCTTTGTATTCCAACGTATCTGTGCCCACGCAACATGGAGTACTCCCCCATCTACAAGGGGCGAGGCATTCTCTCACGAATACCGCGAGAATCCAATATCAGCTTGCTGTGTCGGCGGTTTTCGACAGCGCGACCTGCCGGTTTTCCTCCGTTGGCACATTCTCCTGCGCATCAGGATCGGCGGCGTTCGGGTCCCAGCCGCCGCCGAGGGCCCGGTAGAGGCGGACCAAGTTGCCGATGACGAAGCCCTCGGCCACCGCCAGCTCGTCTTCCCGAAGCAGGAGCGTGCGCTGCGTATCGAGGACATTCTGGAAATCGGTGATCCCCGCGGTGTACTGGGTCAGGACGAGATTCAGCGATCGTTGGGTCGCTTCGACCGACTGGGTCAACCGTTCCCGCCTCTCGACCTCCTTGGCATAGGCCACCATCGCGTTCTCGGCCTCCTCGAGGGCCAGGAGCACCGTCTGCTCGTAGTTTGCGAGGAGCTGGTTGGTTCGCGACTCCTCGACCCGGATCTGCGACCGGATGCTGCCGCCCGCAAAGATGTTCCAGCGGACCGGCAGACCGAGATTCCAGGTCAGGCTGTCACCGCTGAGCAGATCACCTCCGGAGATCGCCTCGACACCAAAGAAGCCCGACAACCCAAAGGTCGGGTAGAGATCGGCCGTGGCGACCCCGATCCGCGCCGTCTGCGCAGCGAGCAGGCGTTCGGCCTGACGAACATCAGGGCGCTGCCGAAGCAGCTCGACCGGAAGCCCGGTGGTCACCTCGTCCGGCTCGTGCGGGATCGAAACCTCGGCGGCGAGCTCCTGGTGCAGGGCCCCGGGCCGTTCTCCGAGCAGCACCGCCAGGCGGTTGAGCGCCTGATTGAGATCGCGCTCGATGACCGGAATCAACGAGTAGGTGTTGGCGAGGTTGGACTCCGCCTGGGCCACATCAAGGGCTGACACCAGCCCGGCCGAAAATCGGTCCTTGGTGAGCTGGAGAGTGTCCTCCTGCGCCTCCACGTTCTGGTGGGAGATCCGCAACCGCTCCTGCGAGGTTCGCACGCTGACGTATGCGAGGGCGGTCTCGGCGTAGAGCGACACCAGGACGTCGCGGTAGGCCTCAATAGATGCCTCTGCCGTGGCGTCCGCAGCCTCGACCTGGCGTCGGATACGACCGAAGACGTCGATCTCCCAGACCGCCCCGAGCCCGAGACTGAAGAGGTTGCCGGCGTCAAAACCCCCGGGGGGCGCAAAGTCGCCGACGATGCCGTTGTCGCTCGGCTGGGCGCGCGAGGCGTCACCGGAAAACCCGACCTGCGGTTTCTGAGCGCCGGCGACGACGCCACGCAGGGCGCGCGCTTCCTCCCCCCGCCACATCGCCTCGCGCAGAGGGAGGTTGCCTCCGGCCGAACGCATGACCAGATCGTCGAGCTGCTCATCGTCAAAGACCCGCCACCAGGTCTGGAGAATTGCATCGCCTTCCTCGAGACCCTCGGTGGCCGCCGTGTGCCAGGCGTCGGGCATCTGAGTTTCCGGCTGCTCATAATCCGGTCCCACCGTCGTGCACCCGATCAACAGCGCCACACTCAATACCAATACCAGCCTCACGAGCTTCGTGCGATCCATGTTTCTCTCCCTCGTCGATAAGCGAGTTTTCTCAAGGAAGCATTGTAGCCCAGGCACCCAATCCCTCAACGACCGCTCCCAGCCCTGCTACCGTGGCGGCGGGGGAGCATGGGGGGTCACATGAGAAAAGCTCTGTTGTTGTTGGTCGTTGTTGCTGTAGCGCTGCCAATCGCGGCTGCCGGTGAAGATAGCTCCGACACGGAGATGACCGCAAAGTCTTTTGCTGGATTGAAGTTCCGCAGCATCGGCCCGGCGCTGATGTCGGGCCGGATCGCGGACATCGCGATCCACCCCGCGGATCCCAGTACCTGGTATGTGGCGGTGGGCTCGGGCGGGGTGTGGAAGACCACCAACTCCGGCACTACCTGGGAGCCGATCTTCGACAAGCAGGACTCGTACTCGATCGGCTGCGTCGTCCTCGATCCGTCGAACCCGGAGATCGTCTGGGTCGGCACCGGTGAGAACGTCGGCGGCCGTCACGTGGCCTTCGGCGACGGTGTCTACAAAAGCTCCGACGGCGGCTCGAGTTGGAAGAACATGGGTCTCGAGGAGTCGCAGCACGTCTCCGAGATCATCGTCGATCCGTCAGACTCAAACACCGTGTACGCGGCGGCTCAAGGCCCGCTCTGGTCACCGGGCGGCGAGCGCGGGCTCTTCAAGACCACCGACGGCGGCCTTACCTGGAACAACATCCTCTCCGACGGTGAGTGGACCGGGGTCACCGATGTGATCATGGACCCGCGCGACCCCAAGGTCTTATACGCCGCCACCTGGCAACACCACCGCACGGTGGCGGCCGTGATCGACGGTGGGCCCGAGTCCGGGATCCACATGACCACCGACGGCGGCGCCAACTGGACCAAGTTGACGAACGGTCTTCCAGAGGGAAATGTGGGCAAGATCGGTCTCGCGATCTCGCCGCAGAACCCGGACGTGGTCTACGGGGTCATCGAACTCGATAACCGCGAGGGCGGCTTCTGGCGCAGCACCAACCGCGGTGCGAGTTGGGAGAAGCGTTCCGAAGCCGTCTCGGGCGCCACCGGGCCCCACTACTATCAGGAGCTGGTAGCGAGCCCTCACGCCTTTGACCGCGTCTACCTCATGGACGTGCGGATGCAGGTCTCGGACGACGGCGGCCGGAACTTCCGCCGAGTTAAGAACGAATCCAAGCACGTGGACAACCACGCGCTCGCCTTCCGCTCCGACGATCCCGAGTGGCTGCTCGCCGGCACCGACGGCGGGCTCTACGAAAGCTTCGACCTCGCCGAAAGCTGGCGCTTCGTAGCCAATCTGCCGGTGACCCAGTTCTACAAGCTGGCGGTGGACGACGCCAAGCCCTTCTACAACGTCTACGGCGGCACCCAAGACAACAACACTCAGGGCGGGCCGACCCGCACCGACAACATCAACGGGATCTCGAACGCCGACTGGTTTATCACCCTCTTCGCCGACGGCCACCAGCCGGCGGTCGAACCGGGAAACCCCGACATCGTGTACTCGGAGTGGCAGCAGGGCAATTTGGTGCGCACCGACCGCACCACCGGCGGCGTTGTCTACATCCAGCCCCAACCAGAGCCCGGCGATCCACCCGAACGCTTCAACTGGGACGCGCCGATCCTGATCAGTCCGCACTCGCCGACCCGACTGTATTTCGCCAGCCAGCGGGTGTGGCGGTCGGACGACCGGGGCGACAGCTGGACTCCAATCAGCCCTGACCTGACCAAGAACCAGGATCGCATCCTTCTGCCGGTGATGGGCCGGCAATGGAGCTCGACCGCGCCCTGGGATCTCTTCGCGATGTCGAACTACAACACCGTCACCTCGTTGGCCGAATCGCCCATCCAGGAAGGTCTGCTGTGGGCCGGCACCGACGACGGTCTGCTCCAGGTCAGCGCAGACGGTGGTGACAACTGGAAAGCGATCCCGGTGGGCGATCTGCCAGGCGTCCCGGCAACCGCCTTCGTCAACGACATCAGGGCCGACCTCTACGACGCCGACACGGTTTACGTGTGCCTCGACAATCACAAGTACGGCGACTTCAAACCGTATCTCGTGAAGACCGCCGACCGCGGCCGCAGCTGGCGTTCGATTGCCGGCGATCTGCCCGACCGCCACCTGGTGTGGCGACTGGTCCAGGACCACGTCAAACCGGAGCTGCTGTTTGCAGCCACCGAGTTCGGGATCTTCTTCTCAGTCGACGGCGGCGCGAAGTGGGTCGAGCTCTTGGGCGGGGTACCCACCATCTCCTTCCGCGACCTCGTGATCCAGCGGCGTGAGAACGACCTCGTCGGCGCTTCCTTCGGGCGTGGATTCTACGTCCTCGACGACTACACACCGCTCAGGGAGATCGACGAAGCGTCCTTGGTGGAAGATGCCATCCTCTTCCCGGTGCGCACGGCTCCGTGGTACATCCAGCGCCGCCCGCTCGGTCAATCAGGTCAGGCCTCGCAGGGAGGCGCCTACTACATTGCCGACAACCCACCCTTCGGCGCGGTCTTCACCTACCACCTCGGACAGGGTTTTGAGTCTCTCGAGGATGAGCGCCGAGAGGTGGAGAAGAAGCTCGAGAAGGAGTGGAAGGACACGGCGTACCCGGGCTACGACGCGCTCGAACGCGAGCGGCGGCAACCAAAGGCCGACATCCTGCTGACGGTGCGCGAAGCCGACGGCGAAGTCGTGCGCACAATCAAAGGCCCAGTCAAGGCTGGTTTCCATCGCGTCGCCTGGGATCTCACCTACCCGACCACCAGCGCCATCGAAAGGGTGGTGACCGCCAGTTGGGGCGGTAGCCCCGACCGCGGAGATAGCGGCATCATGGCGCCTCCCGGAACCTACTCGGTCACGTTGTCGAAAAGGACCGATGGGCAGGTCGTGAAATTGGCCGGTCCCGTGGACTTCGAGGTGGTGCGAGTTTTCAAGGGGGTTCTCGAGGGGTCATCGCCGACTGATACCGCCCTCTTCATGGGTGAAATCGCCGAGCTGCAGCGCGGGGTTACCGCAGCCGACGAGGTCATCGACCTTACGTTTGAAATCATCGATAATCTCGAGAAGGCGCTGGTGCGATCGAAGACCGAGCCCGGCGCGCTCGACAGCGAGCTCGCGGCGCTCAAGCAACAGCTGTATGAGGTCGACGAGGCACTGTCCGGGAACCGTTCCCGCAGCTCGATGGGCGAGCCGAGTGTGCCGACTGTGGCGGGGCGATTGCGGGTGGCTTCATTTACCGATGGGCAGTCCGACTACGGCCCAACCGCGACTCACCGCCGCGCCTTCGAGATCGCCGCCCAAGAGTTCCTCGAGATCGACGCTCAGCTGCGGACTCTGATCGACGTCGATCTGCCGGCGCTCGAGGCAAAGATGGAGGCCGCCGGGGTGCCGTGGACACCCGGCAGGCCGCTGCCGGAGGTGCGCTGAGAGTTTTCCGCGCGAATGGGCTGGGCGCGAAACGTTAAAACGTTTGAACGTTAAACGTTGACTCGCGCCGTCATTTCGCCGACGCGCTCTGAGAGGGCCGCCAGCGCATCGCGTTCGCCGGCGAGGCGCTCCGACTCCGACCGCACGAACCTCGTGTACGGCGCGATAGTGCCTTCGAGGCGGCGGCGGCCTCGCTCCGACTCGGCCTCGAAGTGGCCGTTGAGGGCGGCCATGAGATTGGAGCGAAGGGCGGCGATCTTCTGTTTAAGCTCTGACTTGGCCCGGCGCCTGCGGTGGGGCAGGACGAAGAGACCCAGAGCCGCCATCAGCCCTGCCGCGGTCAACCCTGTGATGTCGGCTGCGGTAGAGCTTGCCGCCAGCGCCACGGCCGCACCGAGACCGACAGCACCCACCTCGAGCACGGCGGTCGAGGTGACGGCCTGGTGCAGATCCTCGGCCATCCGGCTGGCCTCGGCTGCGCGATCGTACGACGCCAGCCCATCGCGGGCCGCACGGCCCACGGTCTCGAGCAGTCGCGTGCGGTCGGTCTCGAAGCGGCCGCCGACCTCCCCCACCATGCGGTCGGCATGCTTGCCGACCCGGCGGTTGACGTGGTTGACCACGTTCTGCCAGTGGCCGAGCTCCGAGTCCACGAGCCAGTCGATGAGCGAGTCAACCTTGGCCTCCACGGCCTCTGGCGCGTCGGCCACAACCTCGGCCTCGAAGCGCTTCGTGAGCTCCGACTTGTCGAAGAGCTTGGGTAGTTGCGTGAGGCGCACGGTGTCGTCGAAGAAATCGACCCCCCTCCGCTCCATGCCGTGGAGGACGTTGTCGATGTCGGACAATCGAAGGTCGAACTCGCGGCGCACGTCGGAGGTCCAGGTCTCGGTCTGACGTTCGATATCGTCGATGGTGCGAAGATCGTCTCCCAGCAGCTCGAGCCGCCCCGCCACAGTTTCGAGCGCGCCGCTGAGCAGATGCGCTGCGACGCCGAGCGGGTTGCCAAGTTTGAGCCGCAGCAACTCGCCGCTGTCGAGGGTGTCATGAAGGAAGGCTTCCACCACCGGCAAACCGCTCGCCGCCCGCGCCTCGGCGTCCTTGGCCTCGGCGGCGCGCAGGGCTGATACCGGGAAGACCTCGGGGTCGGCGCCCAGCAAGCGGCTCGCGTTCGATGACACGTAGTCGACCACCTCGGCCACCTCGTCTTCGCTGCGCAGAATATCGATCTTGTTGACCACCATGGCGACCTTCTTGCCCCATTGTCGGATAGTCTCGAGGAAGACCCGCTCACTCTCCGACAGCGGTCTGTCCGCAGAGGTCACGAAGAGCACCAGATCGGCGCGGGGCACGTAGTCGGTGGTCAGGGCTTCGTGTGCTCGGTCGAGGGCGTTGGTGCCGGGAGTGTCGACGATGGTCAGTTGGCGTAAGGTCTCGACCGGGGCGGTGATCCGCTCGCCCACTGCCCCCATCGGTTCGCGTTCGATCTCCTCGCCCCAGGCGATGTGGTGGATCTTGGAAGTCGTCGGCGTCACCCCTTCGGCGAGCACCGCCTGGCCGAGGAGGGCGTTGATCAGCGCGCTCTTGCCGGCGTTGAACTCACCCACCACCACCAGCAGGAAGAGCTCGTCGAGCTGGTCCACCGAGTCGGCAAGGGCCTGCAGATCCTCGGCAATCGCCTCACAGCGCTCGAGCCCCACCGTCACCTCGTTCAGCAGCTCACGCTCGGATTGCAGCAGATCTTTCTGGTCAGCGGTCAGAATCGGTTCAAGCATGGGAGCATCTTAGCGCGACCGTGCGGTCGCGAATTAGGAATTAGGAATTCCACCTACCAGCCTCCATTTATTAGAGACCTGAGTTGAGGGTGGGTGAGCGACATTCCAAATTCCTAACTCCTAATTCCTAATTCAATAGCCTGCCGCCATCCCGTCTTTCCTCGGCTCGGTCGCTCCCGCAAGCACTCCAGTCTTCGGGTCGCGGTGGATGATCTGGTAGCCGCCGAAGTACGCCGGGCTGATCTCCTCGATTCGATGACCCCGTTTCGTAAGGTCGCGGTAGACCTCGACCGGCAGACCCGATTCGAGGTGGACGATGCCGCCCGAGGTCATCAATGTGCCGGTGGGCTCGGAGGAGCCGCCGTGGTGGAAGCGCGGCGCATCGCCGGCCTCCTGCAGGTTCATCCCGAAGTCGACCAGGTTGACGACGATTTGCACATGCCCCTGGGGTTGCATGTCACCGCCCATGAGGCCAAAAGCGGTGTCGGGAACGCCGTTGAATCCCATGAAGGCCGGAATGATGGTGTGGAAGGGTCGCTTGCCGGGTTCGAGGGCGTTGGGGTGGTTCGGGTCCAAAGAGAAGAGTGCGCCCCGGTCCTGGATCCCGAAGCCGAGCGACGGCACCACGTAGCCGGAGCCGAAACCGGTGTAGTTGGACTGAATCAGCGCCACCATCATGCCGCTCGAGTCGGCGGTGACGAGGAAGGTGGTGTCACCGTGCCCGAGGGCCGGGTTGCCGGGCGCGATCCGCTCGGCGGCCAGGGTCATGTCGATCAACTTCGCCCGCTCGGCGGCGTAGCCTTTGTCGAGCAGCGCCTCCACCGGAACCTCGGCAAACGTCATGTCGGCGTAGTACTTTGCGCGATCCTCGTAGGCCAGCTTTTTGGCCTCGATCAGCAGATGCCACAAGTCGGTGCTATCCCTGCCCATGGCGGCGAGGTCGAAGCCTTCGAGAATATTGAGCATTTGCAGCGCGGCCAGCCCCTGCGGATTCGGCGGCAGTTCCCACACCGTGAGACCACGGTAGATCGTTGAGATGGGTTCCACCCACTCGCTCGAGTGATCGGAAAAATCGTCGAGCGAAAAGAAGCCACCTACCTCGTTGGAGAAAGCAACGATCTGCTCGGCGATGTCACCCCTGTAATAGGCGTCGCGACCGGCGGCGGCGAGCGCGTCCAGAGTACCGGCCAGGGCCGGGTTGGCGAAGATCTCCCCTTCCACCGGCGCCTTACCGTCCGGCAAAAAGACTTCTGCGAAACCGGGCATCTCCTTGAACTTGGCGGCGCCGTGCGCCCAGCCTGCGGCGATCACCTGCGGCACCGGGGCACCCTCGCGTGCGATCTCCGCCGCCGGACCGAGGACGTCCTTCATGGGCAATCGGCCGAACCTCTCGTGCAACTCGAACCAGCCGTCGGCGCAACCGGGCACGGTCCACGAGTAGACTGAGTAGACCGGAATGGTGCCTTCTTCGGTAGCGGGCACCTTGTCGATGGTCAGCGCTGCCGGCGCTCTGCCCGAGGCGTTGAGACCGTAGAGCTTTTCGGTCTTCGGGTCCCACACCATGGCGAAGAGATCTCCCCCGAGACCACATGACACCGGTTCCAGAAAACCGAGTGCAGCGTTTGTGGCGATGGCGGCATCAACCGCCGAGCCGCCGGCCTTGAGGATATCGAGACCGATCTCGACCGCCAGCGGGTGGGCGGCGGCAACCATCCCGTGGCGCGCGTAGGTCACCGACCTGGTGGCAAAGGCGCGGCCCTCGGGCCGGTCCGCAGAAAAGGCAATGGACGGAGCAACGACCAGCAGGACAATGATGAGAACATGACGCATGGCGACCTCCGGGCAACATACTACGCCCGTCGCACCGGAGGATTCAAAGGACGTGGATTGAAGGATTCCTACAACGGGTCCAAATTCGGATTTCGGATTTCGGCAAGCTGCTACGATTGCCGCCGGAATGACGAAGGAAACACGTCTTTTGGATATCGCCAGGGAACTGGCCGAGGAAGTGGATCGGCTCACATTCGCGCCACCGGTGACCCACGTCTACAACCCACTTGACTATGCGTGGGAGGCGCACGCCCAGTACCTCCAGCGTTACGGCAAGGCGCCGACGGAGGTCTTATTCCTGGGCATGAACCCCGGCCCGTGGGGGATGGTACAGACCGGGGTTCCCTTTGGGGAGGTGAACGCTGTCCGCGACTGGCTCGGTATCGATGCAAGGGTGGGCCGGCCCGAGCACGAGCACCCGAAGCGGCCGGTGAAGGGGCTCTCCAGTACTCGCTCCGAGGTCAGCGGGGCGCGGCTGTGGGGTTGGGCGCGTGATCTCTTTGCCACGCCGGAGCGGTTCTTCGAGCGTTTCTTCATCGCAAACTACTGCCCTCTGGCGTTCATGGAATCCACCGGCCGCAATCGAACACCGAACAAGCTGCCAATGAGTGAACGGAAGCCGCTTCTCGAGGCCTGCGACCACGCCATGCGAAAGACCGTCGAGTACCTGCGGCCAGATCTGGTGGTGGGCGTGGGCGCGTTCGCCGAGGGACGAGCGCGGGCTGCGCTCGTTGCGACCGAAGTCAGAATCGGACGCATCCTCCATCCGAGCCCCGCGAGCCCGGCTGCCAACCGTGGCTGGAGCGAGCGTGCCACCCACCAGCTGCGAGATCTGGGCGTCGAGTTGCCCTGAGAACGAGACCACAATTCTCCAGCCTCTTGGTTTTTTAGTTATTATCTCGGTGAGGAAACAATGCACTGGATTTACTCGTGTCCCCACTGCAAGACGACGCTCAATCCCGAGGATCGAGTGGTCCTGCGAGCCGAGTGCGAAGATCGACGCTTCCTCGCCGGACTCCACCCCCAACCCGGAAACTACGAGGTCGAGCTGCCGCCGGGCGAGGTCATGGCCAAGGGCACACGCTGGGATTTTTCGTGCCCTGTGTGCGACCGCAGCCTGGTCTCGGAGCTCTCCGAGGATCTCTGCGCCCTCGACGTTCATGCTGCCGGCGAGACTCACCGCGTCTACTTCTCGCGCATCGCCGGCGAAGAGGCGACCTTCGTCGTTTCAGCCGAGGGTTTGCTCAAGGACTTCGGTATCCACACCGATCAGTACCTCGAACACCTGGTGCACGAGAAATACATGCGGTAGCGCGCTGCGCGCGAATTAGGAATGAGGAATTAGGAATTAGGAATGCCGCTCCCCCACCCCAAGCGCACCTGGACGTGGCCGGAGGCCAATTCCTAATTCCTAATTCCTAATTCCTAATTCAAACAGTATCCTGAATCTATGAGAGTGGCGGTTCTCGTATCCGGTGGTGTCGACTCCTCGGTGACGCTGATGCGGCTTGCCGAGGAGGGTCGGCACGAGCTCACCGCTTTCTACCTCAAGATCTGGCTCGAGGACGAGATGGCCTTCCTTGGCAGTTGTCCCTGGGAGGAGGATCTCGCGATCGTGCGCGAGGTGTGCGGCGTCGCCGGTGTGCCTCTCGAAGTCGTATCGCTACAGCAGGAGTACCTCAACACGGTGGTCGCCTACGCCCTGGACGAGCTGGCGGTCGGACACACCCCGAGCCCCGATGTGATGTGCAACCGGATGATCAAATTCGGCGCCTTCGTCGATCGCGTCGGCGACCGGTTCGATCTCATCGCCTCCGGGCACCATGCCCGGGTCGAGGAGCGAGACGGCCTATTCCACCTGTTGCGCGGGGCAGACCCGAAGAAGGACCAGACGTACTTTCTTTGCCAGCTCCGCCAGGATCAACTCGCACGCTGCCTCTTCCCGATCGGCCATCTCACCAAGGCTGAAGTTCGGGCCGAGGCCCGCCGCTTCTCTCTGATCAACGCCGATCGCCCGGACAGCCAGGGGATCTGCTTCCTCGGTCGAATCCCGTTCAACGACTTCGTGCACCACCATCTCGGAGAACGACAAGGAACAATCCGCGAGGCTGAGAGCGGCCGGGTGTTGGGCGACCACCGGGGCACCTGGTTCCACACTATCGGCCAGCGGCGCGGCCTCGGATTGAGCGGTGGTCCCTGGTACGTCGTCGGCAAGGACATCGAGGAGAATGTAATCCTCGTGGTCCACGCCGATTCGCTTTCCAATCACGTCCGATCGAGCTTCACGATCGCCAACCCTCACTGGGTCGCTGAACCGCCCAATCGATCCGACCTCCAGGTGCGGATCCGCCATGGTGAGAGGATCGAGGCCTGCACTATCTCGCAGCCCCTATGTGGTTCATTGGCGGTTCAGTTCGACATTACTACGGATCCCGGGGTCGCGCCCGGTCAGTTCGCGGCGTTGTATGACGGCGAGGAGTGTCTCGGAGGCGGGGTGGTGGAGTAGGGCGGAGTTTTGAGTTCTTAGTTTTGAGTTTCTCCTCGCCTGCCCAACAGCCAGGAAATTTTTCGTGACGACTCGAGACTCATAACTGAGTACTCAGAATGTGGACCAGAGTGAAACCTTTTGGAGAATGATTCGTAGAATCAATTGCATTGCAACCTCCTTCTGCCGGCGGCCCCGTACCCCCACGGGGCCGTCGGTGTGTCGGCCCGGATGCCGGATGCCGGATGCCGGATGCCGGATGCCGGATGCCGGATGCCGGATGCCGGATGCCGGATGCCGGATGCCGGATGCCGGATGCCGGATGCGACGAAATCGTAAACTCACCCGTCTCGATGTCAAGGGGTTATTGCGTGGATCTGGTATCCGGTATCCGGTAT
>Ga0164313_10002838_pt1 | contig 15409 bp, 17 predicted proteins | sample GuaBasSedimGuay4_FD_113735 | JGI IMG/M metagenome (GOLD analysis project Ga0164313, IMG submission 113735) | Subseafloor sediment microbial communities from Guaymas Basin, Gulf of California, Mexico - Guay4, Core 4569-4, 0-3 cm | ecosystem: Environmental > Aquatic > Marine > Hydrothermal vents... | reverse complement strand
CCCCCCCCCCCCCCCCCCCAAAAACCGGAGACTTCGGCGGCTGGCGACCTTTCGGTGTCTCCTCCTCGACTTCATCTCCACGCACCCGGAAACGGGGGTGGGCGGGTGGCAATTGAGAATTGAGAATTGAGAATTGAGAACTGAAGCTTACTTCTTCTCTCTGAGTCCGTACTGCTCGAGCTTTCGGTAGAGAGTGGAACGGCCGATGCCGAGCTGGCGCGCGACATCCGAGAGGTTGCCCTGGTTGTTCTCCATCGTGTGGACGATAGCCTCCCGCTCGAGATCCTCCAGGCGCTTGGTTCCGGCTTCCCCCTGGGGGGCAGCGGACAGTTCCGGCACCCCGTCGCCTTCGGCGATACCAGACGGCAGATCGGCAAGCGTGAGCTCCAAACCCGCTGAAACCAGCAGGGTACGGTGAATCACGTTTTCCAGTTCACGCACGTTGCCCGGCCAGCCGTGGGTCGACAACGCCTCCATCGCCTGGGGCTCGACCTTCGTTACGCGCTTGCCGGCATCGCGGGCATGCTTATCGAGAAAGTGCTCCACCAGCAGCGGTATGTCCTCGCGCCGATCGCGCAGCGGCGGCAGGGCAATTGGGAAAACCACCAGGCGATAGAAGAGATCTCGACGGAAGGAACCATCCTCGACCATCAATTCGAGGTCACGGTTGGAGGCCGAAATGACGCGCACATCGAGTTCGATGGTGTCGATTCCCCCGACCCTTTGCAGGACACGTTCCTGGAGTACGCGCAGCAGACGAGCCTGGGCGGATGGCGACATTTCGCCGATTTCGTCGAGGAAGATGGTGCCGCCCGCGGCTTGCTCGAACTTCCCCGGATGAGTGGCGATCGCACCCGTGAAGGCGCCCTTCTCGTGGCCAAAAAGCTCGCTCTCCTGCAGACCCTCTGGGATAGCTGCGCAGTTGACATCAATGAATGGGCCATCGGAACGCATTGACGCATAGTGGACGGCCTTGGCCACCAATTCCTTGCCGGTGCCACTCTCGCCGGCAATGAAGACCGTAATTTCGGACTCGAGGACCTTTTCGATCTGGTCGTACACCTTCCGCATCGCTGCGGACGAACCAACGATGTTGCGGAGATGATATCGGTCCGAAAGCTCCCCCTTGAGACGCTCAACCTCCTTTTCGAGATCCCCGTGGGATAGCGCTCGGCTCAGCGTCGTGAGCAGCCGTTCCTGATCGACCGGTTTCACCAGGTAGTCGTACGCCCCGAGCTTGGTCACCTCCACCGCTCTTTGAACGTCGTTGTCGGCGGTAATCATGAGGACCGGGAGCTTCGGGTGGCGGCGCACTATCTCCTTGAGGACCTCGACCCCGTCGACCTCGGGCATCATGAGATCGAGGAGGACCGCATCGGGCGGTCGCCCGGAATGGGCAAGGACCTCGGCGCCGGAGGAGAATACATCGACGGTGTAGCCCGCTTCGGTGACGATGAACGACAGCAACTCCCTGATCGCAGAGTCGTCGTCCACTACCCAGATCAACTCGTTGTCAGCCATGGTGCCAGTGTACTTGAGAAGAGGCACCGGGTGGAAAGAACCACCCATTCGCCCACCCACCCGAGTGATCAGTAAATCAGTAATCAGCCATCGGACAAACGGGCCGATACTGATCACTTGATGACTGATCACTTGTTCTCAGTCGAGGATGCCGGTAAACCAGACTGAGAGCGCCTCCATAGCAAGATCGCCTCGCAGCGCCGTCTCCACCGAACCGAGCTCGGCCAGCGCCCTCTCGAGCTCCGAGGTGCGATAGCGGCCCGCACCACGGAAGAGCCCCCCGAGCGTGAACAGCGACGGCGGTTTCGAACCGGACCGTATCAGCGGTGACGGCGCATCCACCTCGATCAGCTCGAGGAGTTTTGGGCCGATTTCCTTCTTGAACCGGCTGGGATACCAGTATCGGTCGCTAGTCCGCTCGGGCGCCATGTCATCGATGAGTCCGTTTCCGGCCGTCAGAATCCGGAGGTACAAGAGGCGCTGAAAGACCAAAGAGGCCTGGCTGAGAAGAACGATGGGTACCCCCTTCGGGGTCATGATCCTCCCATGGCGATCGCGAATGGGAAGGCCACCGGCAGCGGCCGCAACAATGTCGAGCACCGGCTCCGCCTTGCGCTCGAGCAGCGCATCCAAGACCACATCCAACGACCGTTCCTTCGGAAAGCACAGGGCACGTACGAGGTCCTCGTCGACCCTCCCGGCAGCACTCGCGGCGGCCAGCTTACGGCCCTCCTGGGCGAGCAGGCGAGGTGCGAATCCGAGCCGATCGAAGAGCAGGCGCTCCGCCTCCGGAGTGAATCGAACTTCGCCCACCTCCTGTGCCAACACCTCGCGCAAAACCTCGCACTGCTCACCGGAAAGACTCACATCCTCCCACGGCTTCGGTTGCGGCGGGAGAGAGATCCAGCGCAAGGTCCCAACTTCCTCCACCGCCTTGGCAAGGGGCCCTTTCGGCTTCTCACGGCACACAGCGGCCATGACCAGGGCGGTGCCCTCCGACAAACCCTCGTTGAGCACCCGAACCACCGGTTCGGCATCCACCTCCGCCTCCGATGCCTTGTCACGGCCACCGCGACCTCGCCTCGCCGGAATATCGAGCCAGCTCCGGATATCCGGCGCGAAGAGGACCCGCTGCGGAGCAAAGAGCGAGGGCGAGCAGAGCTCGACGGCCAGCTCTTCAGGAGTCATCTCCTCCCGCAGAAACTCCGGTTCGACCCCTCCAAGCTCGGAGGACGCTGAGGCTAGCGCCTCACGCACCCTGTTTTCGAGGAGGTAGTCGTCAGGCGATGCAAGGAGGTACACGTGGGCCATGTTCAGGCCGGGAGGATTCTCGTCTCCGAGCGTCTAACCCACATTTCTCACCACGTCGCGTCGCGAGGCCCGCGAGATATCGTGAGATTAGATCTCTCCACGATCCTGCAGTTCCTGGCATTCGATGCAGTGGCGGGTCCAAGGCACGGCATCGAGGCGTCCGATTTGAACCTTCTTGGCGCAGGCGACGCAGATGCCGTACTCGCCCTTCTCCATGCGGTCGAGGGCGTCGTCGACCCGGCGTACAATGTCGCGCTCAGCGATGGTCAGTTGGTAGCTCAGGTCTCGAGTGACGGTCGACAAGGCTCGGTCACCCAGATCCGGCGCCTCTTTGCCGGTACCTTCTTTCTCACTTTTGCGGGCCGCCTGCACGAGGTGCAGAAGCTCTTCCCGCTTCGCCAACAACTGTTTACGATAACGTTCGCGCTGTCTCTTGTTCATTGGTCTATCCTCCGCAAACCCGTTCCTCTCACCGAGTCATTGGCCGCCATTGATCCCGGCGACCGGATCCTTATTGTACCTGAAATCAGTGAACGAGATTCTGCTCACTTCCGGTGGTACGCACCCCCCGAAAGAAGGTCGGTGGCACGATAGAGTTGCTCCCACAGCACCAGACGAGCCAGCAGATGGGGAAGAGTCATCGGGCTCAAAGAGAGGCGCTCGTTCGCCCCGCCGACAAGACCCGGATCCAGACCCAGGTCACTGCCGATAACGAAGAGAATTCCTTCGACACTCCGATCTTCAAGGCCTCCAAGCCAGCCGGCGAAAGCGGCACTGTCCCGACGCTCACCTCGTTCATCGAGAGCTACCAACCGCCAACCGGGTTGATGGCGGCGAAGCATCGCCTCGGCCTCCAGACGCAGCGTGCGGCGGGAGTCCTTCCCCCGCCCACCGGCTATGGGACGCAAGACACGATCCTCGGCCTTCCAACGCCGGTCAATGCGTTGCCGATATGTCTCGATCTGATCCTCGTATGGACTCGCCGACCGACGGCCGAACCACGCGACGCTAACCCGCATATTTTACTGCGTTTCGCTTCCCGCGAGTTCGTTCTCGCCGATGCCCAGGGCGTCAGCCTCGAGCTTTGGGGCGTCCCCCCACAGTCCGTCGAGCCCGTAATATGTGCGCCGCTCCTCGGTGAAAACGTGGACCACAAAGTCACCGTAGTCTAGGAGAACCCAGTCCGCGTGCGACTCTCCCTCGACGTGGAGCGGTCTTCGGCCTGCATCCTTCAGCTGCCGCTGCACCTCGTCCGCTATCGCTGCGACCTGGCGATCGCTGGCGCCCGAGCATATGAGCAAGCTGTCTGTGTAGGACGTGAGATCGCCGACCTCGAGACCCACAATCTGAAAGGCTTTCTTGTCAGCAGCAGCACGCGCGGCAGTTTGCAGGGAATCAAGGTCTTCTGCGTCCCGCATCATTCCTCCGTCCCGGCGGTCGGTAGGTAGAGACCATACTTTTCGATATAGGAGTGGACCTCGTGCGGCACCAGCTCGCGAATCGGAAGCCCACGACTTTGGCGGTTGCGGATCGACGTTCCGGAGATCGGGAAGGGCTCGTGGTTCAGCAGGTACACGGTCAACTCCTCCGGATCGGGAACTTGCTCGAAGGGTTCGGCCAACCGCATCCGCGGCCGCAAGCGCGCGGGCACCCGAGCCTCCAGCTCCCGACCCCACATATGGGCGCGGTGCAATACCACCAGATGGACAGAGTCAACCAACTCCTCCCAGTGCTCCCAGGTCGCAATCTGGGAGAACGAATCGGAGCCGAGGATGAAATAGAGCGTGCTGTCGGGGAATTGCCGCTGGAAACGCCGCACCGTCTCCACCGAGTAGGTGGGTTGGGGTGCGAAGACCTCGTCGTCCGAGGTGAAGAAGTTCTCATACGGCAGCGTCGCCATCGCCACCATCGCGAGACGATGCGTGACGGCGGTCAGCGGCGCAGCATCCTTGTGTGGCGGTGAGCCTGCCGGAACGAAGTAAACGGCTTCGAAGTGAAAGGTCTCCTGGGCGCGCACCGTCGGCACGAGATGACCCAAGTGAAAAGGATCGAAGCTTCCCCCATAAATTGCGATTCTCCGTGTCATGGCTCTGTCTTGGCCTCCTCTACCAAACCGAACAGCAATTCCAATAAGCGATCGATTCCCTCTCCAGTCACCGCCGAGACGGGCCGTGACGAAACTCCGTGGGCATCGCCGACAGCTTCGAGCTTCGCGAGGATCGCTTCTCGATCTGCCACTGCATCGAGCTTTGTACCGACCAACACCCACGGCCGCATCTCAAGAGGCGCCGCGTGGGCTTCGAGCTCGGATCGAATGGTATCAACTCGGTCTTTCAGCGGAGTCTCCTGTGAAAGATCAACGAGATGGGCAAGCACCGGGCAGCGTTCCACGTGGCGCAGAAACTGTGTCCCCAAACCAGCACCCTCGTGCGCGCCTTCGATCAGCCCCGGAATGTCGGCCATAACCAGGGTACGGAGCTCGTCGCTGGGCGCCGTCACGACCCCCAGGTGTGGTTCAACAGTTGTGAAGGGATAGTCCGCCACCTTTGGCCGGGCCGCAGAAAGCCGTGACAGCAGGGTGGACTTGCCCGCATTCGGCAAACCTACCAATCCCACATCGGCGAGCAGCTTGAGCTCCAGGTCTAGGTCGAGCTTCTCACCCGGCCCGCCGTCCTCGGCCTTTCGTGGGGCACGGTTGGCGGGTGAGGAAAAGCGGGCGTTGCCCCGGCCGCCGCGACCGCCCCGCGCCACCACCAGAGCGTTGCCATGTACCACCAGGTCGCCAAGGACATCGCTCCCGGCGGCGGTGCGGACCACCGTGCCAGGAGGTACTCGCAGCTCGACGTCGGCCCCGCCGGCGCCGGTCTTGTTCGAGCCCCTCCCGTTCTGACCCCGTTCGGCCCGTACCAGGCGCCGATTGTGGAGGTGGAGGAGGGTGTTGAGGCCTTCATCGACAATGAAGATCACGCTTCCACCGCGCCCGCCGTCACCGCCGTCCGGCCCGCCCCGTGGTACGAATTTTTCGCGTCTGAATGAGACACAGCCATTGCCGCCGTCACCCGCGCGCACTGTAATTCGTACCGAGTCAACACGCATGATTCACACACGGAAACACCGACGCAGCCGCGCTCGGTGTCTCGTTTCGAGATGTCATGGGAAAGTATCAGTTGACGACGATGCTGATGAACCGACCGAGACGACCGCGATTTTGGAACTTCACCTGTCCCGCCGAGGTCGCGAAGAGGGTGTCGTCTCCGCCCCGTTTGACGTTGTTTCCGGGCTTGAAATGCGTACCGCGCTGGCGGACCAGGATGGTCCCCGCCGTTACCGGCTGTCCGTCGCCGACTTTGGTTCCGAGACGCTTGGCGTGCGAGTCGCGACCGTTCCGGCTCGAGCCCTGTCCCTTTTTGTGCGCCATGACTCCTCCTAGGCCTCGATGGCTTCGACCCGGACCCTGTAGTAGTCCTGTCGATGGCCGTTCTTCCGCTTGTATCCCTTGCGGCGCTTCTTCTTGAAAACGATGATCTTGTCACCACGTACCGACGCCACGACCCGGCTCCGCACCAACGCGCCGTCAACCACCGGCTTTCCGACGCGGACAGCATCATTCTGGCTCACCAGCATCACCCGCTCGAAGACCAGGTCGTCGCCCGTCTTCAGATCGGGCTGGGTGCGCTCCACCAGCAGCTCGTCGCCCGTGCTCACCCGGTACTGCTTGCCACCATGTTCAATTACTGCGTAATCGCTCATTCCACACCTCTTCCCAAAAAGGGGGGCTATTTGTAGCAGACAGGGCGGTTGCTGTCAATATGCGAGGTGCAGGGGGCAGGGTGCCGTCCGCCTGCGATTGGAAACCATGGGGCGTGTCAAGTCCTGTTGCGAAATTATCATCATGGGTTGAAGGGCCTCGTGGCGGTCCTGCTTCAGCATCCGATGTGTCCGTCGCTATCGCAATCGCTATCGGTATCGAAACCTCAGATCGGTGGAGTCCATTTCGATAGCGATAGCGATCCCGATAGCGATAGCGATTCCCGTCCCTGAACCCTGCACCCTGTACTCAGAACCCGGGTGCCCGGTCTCCCTGTGAGCCCGGCCCCTCCCCGCGGGCGCCGGGCCGGCGTTCCGACCGCATCTGTTTCAGTCGCCGCTTGATTTCCTCGATTCTCTTCCACTGCTCGTAGGTCAAGATCTGCCGCACCTCGAGCAACATCTCGAAGCGTTCGTTCTCGAGCTTCTGGCGTGCGGTCTGGAAATGGGCGTAGGCAGCGCGAACCGGTGCCGGGTCGAAGACCTCTTGGTCAACAGAGCTTGCGAGATCAAGCCCGGCCTTTTCGACATCGGCCTTGAGATCGATCATTCGCCGCGCATGCGTATAGACCACCTCTCGGATCTGTCCCTGCTGCTCCTCTGTGAGGCCGATCCGGCTCACCAGCCGCTGGTCTTCCCACCACTTGCCGGGCGGGAGGTCAAACTCGTTCGCCGCCAGCGGGCCCGCCACCGCGAGAAAAAGGAAGATGATCAACACGTTCTTCATATTCTTCATGACTGCCTCCACTTCCGCCCCCTCATGACGCTCCATTTTCAAAAATTGCATCGTCCAACCCCGGATCGATGAGCTCGAATCCCGGGATGGAGTCGTCGGCCAACATCGCATCGACCTCGGCCAGGATCTGCTCCACCGGCAGCTCCAAACCGGCCATGGGGTCGCTTGACGGCGGCGGCATCCACAGCGCCTTGAGGCCGATCGCCGCCACCAGGACGGCGGCTACGGCGAGCAACGGTCGGGTCCACCACCGCCGCCGCTCGAGCCCGGCCGTCAGGACCGATGGCAGCCGCAACAGAACCTCCTGTCGCTGCCGTTCCCAGTCCGGCGCCTCTGCTTCGAAGCGCAGCCGTTGCGCATCGATAAGTTCCCGCATGGATGCCACCCGCTGCCGGCAGCTCAGACACGCGGCGAGGTGCTCCTCGGCCACTGGCTTGAGCTCGAGGCCGGCGACGGCCGACGAAATCTCGGGTTCTTCGAGATGCATGCTCATCGGTATGCTCCCAACTCCTCGCGCAGCCGGTGCACCGCCCGGTGCAGCTGCGTCTTGACAGTTCCAACGTGGACCTCGAGCGCCTCCGCGATCTCCTCGAGATCCATTTCGGCGTAGAAGCGGAGCCGGAAGATCTCACGCTGGCGCGGCGGCAGGGCCTTCTCGCCGGCTTCGAGGGAGGCCACCGCCTGGCGCTGCATCGATCTCGCCTCCGGCCCCGCCTGGCCGTCCGGCACCTGGGCGAGAACGCCTACGCCGTCACCGTCTTCAGGCTCGTCCACGACTGGTGCAGCGCGGCGCCGCCTCCGCAGCTCGTCGAGGCACGTGTTGATGGCGATTCGGGTCAGCCAGGTCGAGAAGGCCGCCCGGCGGTCGAAGTCGCCGATCCTGGTGAAGGCCTTGACCAGGCTGTCCTGGGCCGCCGCATCGGCCTCGTCGACGCCAACGTACTGGCGGCACACCATCCACACCCGGCGCTGGTGACGGTTGGTCAACTCGCCGAAGGCTTCGCGGTCACCGTTCGCCGCCCGCATGACGAGGGCGTCATCCCCCTGGGAAAGATCGGATCGAGACGGGTCCATGGCTCCTGCTCGCAACACAACCATACGACGTCCGTCCGCGTTTTCAGTTGACATGGAGATTACTCTGAACCCTTGCTAACGGAGTTCCGTCCCCCGTTTGATCACTATCGGTATCGCTATCGGTATCGCTATCGAAACGCCGAATCGGCATCGTTGCATCGATAGCGATTGCGATCCCGATAGCGATAGCGATTCCCGCCCCCATCCACCGTGATCGGAGCAGGGCCAAGATTCCTAATTCGGCTATGGTCTACTCCTCCGGCGCGACTATCCTGAGCGCTCCCGGAACGACCTCAAACCGCGCCACCGGCGGTTCGAGAACAATCGAGTTGCCGTCGAGGTGTGCCGGCAACGGCTCTGAGAAGTGGAGCTCGAGCCACGGCGCCTGCAGCTCGTGGGTCCCCTTCATTGTGGCCAACCGCCCTCGCATGGCGGCAGCCAACCGTGCCAAACGGCCGAGCGGACCAACCTCCTCTACCAAGCATGCATCGAGCAGCCCGTCGTCCAGTACCGCTGCCGGTGTCAGGACAAAGCCGCCGCCGGTGGTCGGCCCGCCATGGACGGCAAGAATCACCATGGTCCCCTCATATGTCTGGTCTTCGGTGACCATCCGAACCTTCTGCGCGCCATAGCCAACGAGGGCTGAGAGCGCTGCAATCAGGTAAACGGCGATGCCGCGCACCCACTTGATCCTCGCCGCGCGGTCGTTGATGTTGGCGGTGAGCCCGACCCCGATGGCGTTGAGCGCAAAGCGGTCGCCGATCCGGATCAGGTCAACCGGACGGCAACGGCCGCCGGTCGCAACCCGCGCCGCGTCCTCGAGATCGTGAGGCACTCCGAGGGACCGCGCGGCATCGTTGCCGGTGCCGAGGGGAAGGATCGCTAGCTCGCCGTCTCCAGCGCGGTGGAGTCCCTCCGCCGCCTCGCAGACCGTGCCGTCACCGCCCGCAACCACGATGCGTCCAACGCCCTCGGCAATCGCCGCGGCTGCGAGGTCGGTGGCGTGGCCCGGCGCCTCGGTGAAGACGACCGGTGCGGAGAGGCCCCACTCGGCGAGGCGCTCGGCTGTTGCGGACCACTCGCGGCCGAGCCGGCCCCCCGCTGCCGCCGGGTTGACGATGATCCGCATGGAAACAGCTTAACCTGCATTTTTCACCGATCGCCAGCTACGGCCGCCGACGTTCGTCGGCAATCGCCTGTACAATCGTCGCGCTGGCTTCTGGTTGGTTCGGAGGCCATAACACTCCAAGCCGAGGTGAAGACGTGTTCGAGTTCGCAATCGTGGTCCTCTTCGCGCTCGCCATCTCCGATCTGGTCGTTGGCGTTAGTAACGACGCGGTCAACTTCCTGAACTCGTCGATCGGTTCAAGGGTCGCGCCACGCACCGTGATCATGGTCATAGCCAGCCTCGGCATGCTCGCCGGCGTGACCTTTGCGTCAGGCATGATGGAGGTGGCCCGCAAGGGGATCTTCCACCCACAGTTCTTCACCATGCCCGAGCTGATAACGATATTCCTCGCCGTCATGCTCACCGATATCATCCTGCTCGACCTTTACAACACCTTCGGTCTCCCGACCTCGACCACGGTCTCGATTGTTTTCGAACTCCTCGGTGCGGCGGTCGCGGTCTCCCTGTTGAAGATCAGCCAGGCGGGAGCCCCCTTCCGCGAAGTCGTCAACTACATCAACACGAGCAAGGCACTGGCCATCATTTTTGGAATCCTGTTGTCGATCGGGGTGGCTTTCATCGTCGGAGCGCTGGTGCAAATCGCCACGAGACTCCTCTTCACCTTCGACTATGAAAAAAGGTTGAAACGATACGGGGCACTGTGGAGCGGCGCGGCCCTTGCGTCAATCGTCTACTTCATCCTCATCAAAGGCGCTAAAGGATCCTCCTTCATTACTCCCGATACCCTGGCCTGGATCAAAGGCCACAGCGGTCTCATCCTGTTGGCATCCTTTGTTTTCTTTACCGTCCTGCTTCAACTCCTCATGACCCTCACCAGGGTCAACGTTCTCAAGGTTGTCGTCCTGGTCGGCACCTTTGCCCTGGCCATGGCGTTCGCGGCCAACGATTTGGTCAACTTCATCGGAGTGCCATTGGCCGGCCTGGCAGCGTATTCTGAGGCTGGCGCCGCAGCGGATCCGATGACGGCCACGATGGAGGCGCTCCAGCAACCGGTCCAGTCCAGCACCCTCTTCCTCTTGATCGCCGGCGCCATCATGGTCGTAACCCTGTGGTTGTCCCGCAAGGCGAGAACCGTCACGAGAACGGAGGTACGCCTCGGTCGACAAGAGGAGGGCTACGAGCGATTCGAGTCCACGGTACTGTCACGCGCCATTGTTCGACTCGTGTCATCGGTCTTTGAAACCGGAGGACGGTTGGCGCCGCCCACTATCCGTCGGTGGGCGAACGGTCGGCTCGATCGTTCAGAGTTCCGGCCCCCGCCGGCCGCCGACGGCACAGTGCCGTCATTCGACCTGGTCCGCGCCGCCGTCAACCTGATGGTTGCGAGCGCATTGATCTCTCTCGCCACCTCGTTCAAGCTTCCGCTGTCCACCACCTACGTCACCTTCATGGTCGCAATGGGAACGTCGTTTTCGGACCAGGCGTGGGGACGGGAGAGCGCCGTATATCGCGTCAGCGGTGTGCTGACAGTGATCGGCGGTTGGTTCTTCACCGCAATGATGGCATTCACCGTTTCCGGAGTCTTTGCAGTCATCATCTACTACGGCAAGATCTGGGGAATGATCGGTATCGGCGCCGTGGCGATTCTGCTGTTGGTCCGCACTCGAGACCTCCACCGTGTTCGTGAGAAAGAGGAAACCGCCCTGGATGTCTTCAACCTGCGCAAGATCAGCGACGCGACAGCCGCGGCTCGCACCACCTTCGAGCACACCGGAATCTTTCTGCGCGAGGTCCGCGAGGTCCTCGAGGCAGCATTTTCGGGGGTGTTTGCCCTTGACCGACCGAAGCTCAAAACCGCCCGCGAGAGGCAGCGAGAGCTTCAGCGTTGGTCCAACATCATCGCCGCCAATATTTTCAAGGTGCTCCGTCTCCTGAGCCGTGATGAGAAGGTCACGGACACCGAACGGTTCGCGCAAGCGATCAGCTCACTCCAGGAAATCAGCGAAACCGTTCGCGACGTCGCCCTACGAGCTTATGTCCATGTCTCCAACAACCATTCGGGTCTGCTGGACTCGCAGATCGAGGAGCTGGACCGCATATCGCGTAAGGTGTTCGATATTCTCGACCGGACCGCGGAGACCATGTCGCGCAAGGCCCCACCGGACTATGAAGTTGTCGCCGAGTTGACTCGTGAGGTTCGCGCCCTGGTACACGAGTTCGACCAGAATCAGATCCGCCGGATCCAGGACAACTCGTCCAAGACTCGCTTGAGCATCCTCTCCTACAGCCTTGCGTGGGATTGCTTGAAAATCGCGGAGCAGACGGCAAATCTGCAGACGGTCTTCGAGGATCCTTTCCGACCCGAAAGCTCTCCCACCGATTCCGCGGAGCCGGTGGCTGACATACCTGCGTGATCCGCAGCCGGTCGCTGCTACCATGACGCGGCGGCTGGGAAGCCGCACGCCTCATAGGGACGGCGGCATATTTTCAAGGGACCGGAGGTCTCCCGATAGATGAGCGATAGCGGCGAGTTGCGCACACCGCCTGGAACGGGCGAGTCGATCTGGCAGGGTGCCGGGCCCCGAGTGCTGACGCTTCTATTTCTTCTCTACGGTTTTCTGGTCAGCATCGGTCTGCTCGGCAAGGCATTCAAGATGTTCTCGGGTGGCTTCGTCGACGATCTGATTGCGAGCGCCTCCGATCCTCTCCTCGGTCTCTTCGTCGGCGTTCTGGCGACGACGCTCGTCCAGTCGTCATCGACCACGACATCACTGGTGGTGGCCATGGTGGGCAGCGGCAGCATGCCTATCGAAACCGCCATCCCGATTGTGATGGGGGCCAACATCGGCACCTCGGTCACCAACACCCTGGTCAGCCTCGGCCACACCTCCCTTGGCCGGGAGTTTGAACGGGCATTCGCGGCCTCGACGGTTCACGACTTCTTCAATATTTTGGCGGTGCTCATCCTCTTTCCGCTTCAGGTTTCGACCAACTTCCTCGGTATTCTCGCGGCCGACATGGCGAAGATTTTTCAGGAGATCGGCGGTCTCACCTTCGCGAGCCCTCTCAAGATGGTCACAGGTCCCGCGGTCAATGGTGTGTCCCACGCGCTGGACGGACACCCGTGGATCCTGCTCATTCTTGCGCTGGTGATCATGTTCGCATCGCTGCGCTATCTGGTAGTGGCCCTCAAATCGATTGTCCTCGGTCGGGTGGAGGCGTTCTTCGATCAAACCCTCTTCGCCAACGCGGGAAGAGCCATGCTCTTTGGTCTCCTCATCACCGTTCTCGTCCAATCGTCCAGCATTACCACCTCGCTCGCTGTGCCGCTGGCGGGCGCAGGGATTCTCACCCTGGTGCAGATCTTCCCCTACACCCTCGGCGCCAACATCGGCACCACCATCACCGCCATCCTCGCGGCCCTCGCGGTGGGCGAGATCAGCGCGGTGACGGTGGCCTTTGCCCACCTTCTCTTCAACATCTGTGGTATCGCAGTGATATGGCCGATTCCCGCCATTCGCCGGATTCCGCTCCGGCTCGCCGGAGGTTTCGCGGCTGTTGCCGCCGATCACCGTTGGCTCGCTGTCGCGTACATCGTCATCTGTTTCTATGCCGTGCCTTTCGCGGCGATTTTGATCTTGAGGTGAAAGATGCTCAACCAATTCTTCGAGCTGTTCCGCAAAGACAATATGTTGCAGCAGGCCTACGACCGGTCGCTCGAGATGCTCGAGGCGGACCGGGAGATGTTCCTCGCCGCGTCGAGCTCGCTCCGCGAGCACGACGACGCGCGGATCGAGCTCGACATCTACGCCAAGGACCAGCTCATCAACGCCTACGAGCGCGAGGTCCGTCGCAAGGTGCTGACCCACCTCGCGCTGAGCTCGAGCCGCAGCATCGCCGCGGGTCTGGCGCTGGTGAGCATCGTCATCGACATCGAGCGCATCGGTGACCTGACCAAAAACATCGTCGATCTCGCGCTCAACCATCCCGGCCGGCTCAACTGCGGCAGCCTCGAGGAGGACATTCGCAAGATCGAGACCACGGTCAAGACGATGTTCACGCTCCTGATCGAGGCTTTCCCCGACGGCGACCAGGACAAGGCGAAGGAAGTGATGTCCGAACATTGGTGGATCGCCCGCCGGAGCGACGAAATCCTGAACATCCTCATCAAGCGGAGCGAGGCCGACCTCGTGTGCAATGAGGCCGTCAGCACTGCGCTCTACGTGCGATTCCTGAAGCGGATCTCCGCCCACCTGATGAACATCGCGTCGAGCATCGTCAACCCCTTCGATCGGATCGGCTTTCGGGATGACAAGCCGGACAACCCGTCTGACGACGAGTGATCCTCTAGAAAACGATGATGTAGTCCACCTGCAGCCGGTCCATGTCCGGAAACAGGGAGTAAACCGGTTTCGTGTGATACCAGGTGAAATTGAAGTACGACTTCTTGATATAGCCGAGACGAAAGTCGAACCGGTATCCGTCGACATCCGAGGCCATGGTCGTGTCCGACTGGGCAAAGACGTAGAAGAGGGCGTCGGGTTCCGAGTAGTAGCGCGAGAAACGGAACATCATTTGGTAGGGTTCCTTGTAGTCACCCACCTGGACGCGCGCGAAGTAGCCCGTGTCGTACTCCTTGCCAAGGCCACGGGCGCCGGTGTTGTAGTAGCCGGAAAGATGAAGCTTGATCGGCCAACGTTCGTTCTTCGCCCACGTCCAAGTTACAAAACCGTTGACGATCTCGAAGTCGCTGGTGAGCTGGTCCTCGTCGTCGAGCAGATTGGTGACCCTGTTGCCGTGGAGCTCGCCGCTCAGCGTTAGATCGGCGACCAGCTGCGGCCGGTACCAGTTGTCGTATCCCATGCCGACCTTAAAAGTGCCGATAGAATCCGACCCGAAAATGCCGTAGGCCTGTCCACCGAGGACGTAGGCGTCCTTCTCGCTCTTCGACTCTTCGAGGATGTACTGGTAGAGATCGGCCTTGAACGGTCCGACCCTGAACTCTTCCATCGCCCCTTCCACAGTCACGTCGTCGTCCCACTGCATGTCGGTGACGACCCACTTCTTGTTGGCGTCGAACTTGCCGAAGGTGAGGTCGAGCCAGTCGGTCGGGTGGAGCCCGGCAAAGCCCTCGGAGATGGAAATCGGGATCAGTGAAAAGCCGCCGTCGAACGTCGAGTTGTCGGACACGGGATCCAGGGGATCACCGCTCCGGAGCTGGAGACCGACATCCATCCAGTCCGTGATGTCGGTGTAGATCCCGGGCCGGATCCGGGCTCGGAAACGCCCCCGTCTGTCGTTTGGCGAAATGCCCTCGACCCAGAAGATTTCGGTGCGCAATCGCAGGTCACCCCGGAAGTCAAAGCGGTCGTACCACTTCTCGCCCTCGTCCTTGGAGGCTACCTCGCTCGTGGGCTCCACAACCTGTTCCGGCGGGGATGTTGGCGCCGGCGTCTGCGGCGTTATCGTTGGGGTCTCCTCTTCCGCCCGCCGGCGATCGTACTCGGCCTGCACCGCAAGCGCCTCCTCCATCGTGATCAACCCTCGTTCCACGAGGAGTTTGAGAAGAGGATCGAGTTCGGGTTCGTCAGCACCGGCGCCGAGGACGCCAACAAAAATGACCAGCAGCACCGCGCTCCATACCTTCCATCGCCTCATCGTGCTCCCCCTCGGCATGATGCCGCGCCATCCGGTTACGACGTTTTCAACCGCGCAACCGGATTGCCGAAGGCGAGGTTAAATGAGGATGAGGACAATGTGAAGTCTGTCACCACCTCCGGCTGCATGCTTCCGGCTTCGCGCTTCCGGCTTCGCACTTCCGGCTTCGCACT
>Ga0164313_10002837_pt1 | contig 15410 bp, 10 predicted proteins | sample GuaBasSedimGuay4_FD_113735 | JGI IMG/M metagenome (GOLD analysis project Ga0164313, IMG submission 113735) | Subseafloor sediment microbial communities from Guaymas Basin, Gulf of California, Mexico - Guay4, Core 4569-4, 0-3 cm | ecosystem: Environmental > Aquatic > Marine > Hydrothermal vents... | reverse complement strand
GCTCCCCTACAGCGGCAGCGGCGAATTCCGGGACGAGGAGATCAACAACCTCATCACGGTTGCCGAACAGACCTACAACACGTTTTTGAACGTCTCCGGCGGGACCTACCTCTCGTGGACCGGTGATGACGGCGCCATGCGGAGCACCTACGACCGCAACGGAGACAGCTGCCCCAACGCCTACTTCAACGGCTCATCCACGACCTTCTGCGTCGGAACCGCCACCGACGACGTCGTGGCCCACGAGTGGACCCACGGCTACACGAGCCGGACCCACGGTCTGGTCTACCAGTGGCAGTCAGGCGCCCTCAATGAGAGCTATTCAGATATTTTCGGCGAGATCGTCGATCTGCTCTATGACTCGGGAACCGACACCCCGAGCACCGTTCGTGAGAGCGGGACCTGTTCATCGGCCACCACGGAGGCAGACACCGAGTTCGTGGTGGTTGCCCCTGCAGCCATTGCCGGGCCCATGAATGCTCGCGGTGCGGATTTCAACCCGGCCCCGCCATGGAGCGTGACCGGTGATGTCGAGCTGGCTGACGACGGCGTCGGCAATGGCAATGACGCCTGTGATGAACTGGTGGATTTCACCCCCGGCAAAATCGCCCTGATCACCATGGCGAACTGCAGCGAGCGTTTTCTCACACCGGCGAGCAATGCCGAAGCAGCCGGCGCCATCGGCGCCATAGTCGTCAACCCCCTCAACGACGGCGTCACGACCATGTCCGGATCGGGGCGACTGGGAATCCCATCGATCTTCATCGGACGCAGCGACGGCGACACTCTCCGCGACGCCATCGACGATGGCCTGACCGTCACCCTGAGCGCCGGCGGAGACGGATCACTGCGTTGGCTCGTCGCCGAGGACAGTTCCGGTTTCGGCAGCGCGATCCGCGACATGTGGAGTCCCGAGTGCCTCGGAGATCCCGGTCGGGTCTTCTCCGATCGATATTTCTGCGGAAGTGGGGACAACGGCGGTGTTCACAGCAATAGCGGTGTTCCAAACCACGCCTTCGCCCTCCTCATGGATGGCGGCTCGTCCAACGGGGTCACGGTCCCCGGAATCGGAATGACCCGGGCTGCTCACATCTACTGGCGGGCCATGTCGGTCTATCAGTTCCCCGTCTCAGATCTTCGCGACCACGCCGAGCTTCTGGCCGTGAGTTGTCAGGATCTGATCGGAGCACCGCTGCCCGATCTGGTCACAGCCCAGGTCGCTCCCGAAGTCATCACGGCTCAGACTTGTGCCGCGGTTGACGCGGCCGTGACCGCAACCGAAATGAGTCAGTGGCCGACGCAGTGCAACTTCGAAACCATCCTCGATGACAACCCCCCGATCCAGCCCGGCTCCCTCGAGGTCTTCGCAGAGACCTTCGACAGTCAGCCGGCCGGGTGGACCCTGAGCAACGAAGGGGTTTACGCAGAATTCGAGCCACGTGACTGGGTGTGGACAGAGGCGGTGCCCCAGGGCGGCCAGGGCGGTGCGTTCTATGCCATCGACAGCCCAACCGCCGGGAACTGCCAGGCGGGCTCCGACGACCAGTCGGGAGTTGTGCACCTCGACAGCCCGGCCATCGAACTCCCCCTCGCCACCCGACCGATCCTTCTCTTCGACCATTATGTCGCCACCGAAGATCCCGTGGACGGCGGAAACCTCAAGATCAGCGTCAACGGCGGGCCCTTTGAGGTGGTGCCGTCCAAAGCCTTCCTCTTCAACCCCTACAACGACGAACTTCGTCCGTCGCAATGGAACGACAACCCAATGGCAGGTGAAGAGGCGTTTATCGGCACCGACGCGACCACCTACCGCGGGTCCTGGGGACAATCACAGGTCCATCTCGGCTCTCTCGTTGTCGGAGGCGACACCATCGTGCTCCGCTTCGATTTCGGAACCGACGGCTGCGCCGGTCAGGATGGGTGGTACGTCGACAACGTAAGGTTGATCATGGAACCTCGGGAGCGGCAGAGCGGACCGCGGATCACCGCGGTTCCCTAGCCCTGATCGCAACGAAAAACAAAAAGGGAGGGGCTGTCCCCTCCCTTTTTCGTGGGAGCTCTTCATCTCAGCCGTCGACTCCGGCAACACCGCCTTCGGTCAGTTTGGGCAGCAGGATCGAGTTGAAAAGCAACTTGAACGTGGTCGGGGTCGAGAACCTGAACTGGGGATAGAAACCAAAGAGGACCATCTGGCCCTTCCCAGCCCGCACCCAAACCATGGCGGGTTGGTCGGCGACCAGTTCGTCTTTCTCGGCATAGCCGCTGAGCAGGATGTCGTCTGCGGGGAACGACCCGATGACCCGCCGGTCGGTGTCGAGTATGGGAAGACTGGTGCCCAGGACCGGACGACCGCGGGTGAAGACGCCGGTAGTCGTCGGCATCCCCCACGTCAACGGGTGATCTTGGAGAAGCTCGATGGCCAGAAGCGAGCCGGGTGCGTAGAAACCTAAGTCGCTCAGTTTCGAGGCCTGGTCGTGGACCGGAAGATCGAACTCTCTCTCGTCATCACCTTCGCCGAAGGTCATGCTGCCGAAGAAGAGTGTGGTTGACCCGCCCCAGGAGACGATCTTGCCGCCCGACTCGAGAAATGCGGTCAGAGCCTTGACCCCATCCTCTCCGAGTCCCTTTCGGAATTCCGGCCGATAGTCGTTGACGCGATACTCGTTCTTTGCCTTGTAGGCGCCCTTCCTCAGGACATTCTCGTCGGCACCCGGGAAGATCACGACGTCGAAATTCGAGCTGAGATCAGTGTCGACCACATCACCGGGACGCAGAACCGTAAACGGAATGCCATAGTCATCGAGCAGAAAACGCGTCCAACCAGCATCCATGTCGTGGAACCAGGTTTCAACCAACGCTACTCGAAGCTGCTGAATCTCGGTCATCTGTGCCGTGGGACGCACGTCGAGAGCGTGGATCCTCGCCGAACCGGCGTGGTCCGGAAGATCAGCCATCGATGCCTTGACCACGAAGGTCCCGGCCGGAAGCTCGGTCTCACCCACCATCATGCTCTCGCTCGTCCGGTGGATCTTCTTCCCATCCTCGAGGAGTTCGAAGACGACCCGGAAGCTCGCGTTGTCCCTTGGATCCAGAGCAAGACCCCAGGATCCGACCGAAACCGGCGTAGCTACCCTTTCGGTCCTGGCCTCGAGAAGCCCTTCCAGCTCGGCGGATCTGGTGTCGACTTCGATCGCGGTGACCCCGAGATGGAGGGGAAGCGACCAACTGGTGATGTCATAGGGTTTGATGATCTCGCCCCCCGGGGTGTAGTGGCGCACCGGATAGTTCTGACTTTCCATGACCTCTTTGGCAAACGGCCGATAGGCCTGCGCCATGGATACTACGATGTCTCCGGCATCGAAATGGTGTCCATCGACGACGACCGGGCCGGAGAGCTGCTCCACCTCGACTCCGTGGTCGATGAGCAACGCCACCAGACGATCGCGTTCGCTCGCGTCGTGCTGTAGCTCGGGAACAACGTAATAGTAGGGCGCCTCTGTCTGGCCTCTCTCGAACTCCTCGCGGCAGAGATCGTTGCGGAAGGTCAGGATTTCGTCGCGCAGATTCGAAGCCGTCTTGAGCGCGCCTCTCCACGAGGCGAGTTCGTAGTTCACGATGTCGCCGAGTCGCCACCAACCACCGGGCCACGGGCTCGGCATGTTGACGCTTTTCTTGTACTCCGAAAGACCCTTACCGCGGACTTTCCGCTCGCTCTTCTCGACAAAGACAGGGGTCGCTACCCGGCAGCTTGCAGCCTCGGTCAGGATGCTGATCACGCCCTTCCAGTGTGACGTGGTGGTTGCACCCGGCCAGTATTCGTCGAAGGCCCAGTTGGTCGCCACGCCGGTCAGCCCGTCGTAACCGATCTCCCGAGCCATGGCCGATCCGAAGACATCACACCAGGTCCAGAGCTTGCCATCGACGTTCTCGGCGATGGGATCGTGGTATTGGGGGACAAAGTACCGGGGTCCGGTCCGACCCATCTGGTGCTTGTCCAGCAGAACCTGTGGATACCACTCGGTGGAATATGCACGGCTCACGGCCCGGCTCTCGGACTGACTCAGGGTCACGAAATCGCGGTTGTTGTCGTGGCCGACGTAGTGGTGGTACAACCCGGGCATGGAACCGCCCTCATACGGCGTGCCGAGATTCTCACGATAGTGGTGGACAATCATGTCCATCCCATCGGGGTTGAGGCTCGCGACGACGGCCACGACAACCTCGTCGAGATAACGGAGGGTCTCCTCGTCGCCGGCGGTGGCCAGGTGGTGGGCCAATACAGGGAGGGTCTGGGCCGGTGCAACCTCCGTGGAATGCATGGAAAGCGTCGCCATGACGAAGACCCGCGCGCTTTCGATGAGCTCAGAGCGCTCGTCATCGGGGATCGCCGGATCAACGGCGAGGCGTCGGTTGAGCTCCTTGAGCTCATCCAACCGCGCGATGTTCTCCGGTGAAGAAATGAACGCCATCACCATGGGACGATCGAGGGTCGATCGACCGATCTCCCGCAATTGGACTCGCGGTGACGCGTCGGCGACCGACTCGAGATAGTCGATCAACTCTTCGTAGTCGATGAGCTTTCGATCGCTTCCGGGCGAAAAGCCGAAGACCGATTCCGGGGTCGGGATTTCAAGTTCGACCTCTTGAGCCTCTACCGGCTGGGCAACGCACATCAACGCGACGCACAGACACACACATCCCAGGAAATGACGCATTCTCAGATCCTCCATCCGGGTTTATTCTACCTAAACTGAGCGATTCTGCCGGATGAGAGAATCACTCAATTTAGGTCGTAGGCTTTCCCGAGGGGGATGTCTCAGGATTCGTCCTCCACCCGCGACACTCCGGGGAGCGCCGCTGCACGTTGCAGGAGTTCGAGCTCGCGCTGGTACGCCGCGGCCAGCAACCGGGCGAGTCTGGGATTTTCGGGATTGCGCGAGAGTTCGGCGGAGATGGCCGCGATCTGGGTCTCGATGATCTGCAGATTCTCGGCGACCGTGGTCCGGGCCTCCTCCGGCAGTTCATCCCGGCGCGCGTCAAGCACCTGGAGGAGCTCCGATCGAGCGGCCTCGAAATCGTCTTCGTCTGAACCCAACGCCACCAGCGCTGCCCGCGCGGCGAGCCCGATGCGTGACGATAACGGCGCCGCGGTCTCCGTCTCGACTCCACCGCGCTGACCGAAAAAGACAGCAGCCGCCAGGGCGACGGCAACCAGACCCGCGGAGGTGACCGCCACGGGAAACCACCAGCCGTCGCGGCCGGGGTCTTCACGGTGTTCGAGTTCATCTCTCGCCATATCCCTCCGTGTCTGAGATGTTACAGCACGGGGTTTGGTTGCACTGCTGCGTCTTGCTCGGGCTCTTTTCTCTATTCTGCCCACCACTGGATCTTCTTCCAGGATTTGCGTAGTAAATCCAATAGGAGGGGCGCCGCAGAGATTCCGTTGCTATGCAACGAATCTATGCGGTGCACACTCCTCTCAGCCTGCCGAATTCGCATCTTCGGCAACGGCCGCCGCTTCTTCTTCCAACTGGATCCTGGCGGCGACGGCCCGGCCGTTGTCCAACATGATGGCGATGGGTCGGGTTTTCTCGCTCGATTCCAGGATGATCTTGATGATCATCGTCAGCGGCACCGACAGGAGCATGCCGACCGGTCCGAGAACCCAGCCCCAGAAGACCAACGACAGGAAGACGACCAGGGTTGACAGACCCAGGGTCCTTCCGATCACGTTGGGTTCAATGATGTTCCCGAAGAGGACATTGACCACCAGAAAGCCCAGACCGACGGCCAGAGCGCTGCCGGGTCCGAGCTGGATCAGCGCAAGAAGGACGGCAGGAACAGCGGCAAGGAGCGAGCCGATGGTGGGGATGAAATTGAGCAGGAACGCGAGAAGCCCCCACAACAGAGCGAAGTCGAGACCCAGGACAGAGGTCCAGATGGCCACGAGCGCGCCCGTTGAGAGGCTGACGATGGTCTTGACCGCGAGGTAGCGCTGGATCTGGGTGGCGGCGTGATCGACCTGGAGTACGGCCTTGGAGTCTTCACCGAAGGCGACCTTCAGTTTTGTCGGGACCCACACCCCTTCGAGGAGCATGAACACGACAATCAACGAGATCATGAAGGTGTTGGAGAGGATCGCGGCAAGCCCTTTGAGACCGCTCCCGACCCAGCTCATCACCGAACCCGGATCAATGATCCCGAGAATCTCGCGGTCGTCGATTTCGAGTTCGATGGGCAAACGATCGATGAGGCTCGGAATCGAGTTGACCAGGGCGTCCAAACGCGCCTGATACTGGGGAATCGCGGCCACGAATCGATTGACGGTTCCGCCGAGAACCACACCGACGATGGTGAGTACCGACAGCAGAACGATGACCACCAGCAGGACCGCGACCGCCGCTGGGACCCGTTTGCTCTGCAGCCAATTGACCAATGGCGCTGCGATGATGGCGAAGAACAGGGCCAGCATGAACGGCACGACCAGCGCCTGCGCGGCACGAAGACCGGCGATCAGGATGACCGCCGCCGCCAGACTGACAAGCGTCAGCGGAATCTTCGATCTCAGGGCGGATAACTCATTCGTCAAAATGAAATCCCTTTCGTGATCCGCCTCTCGCCGTCACCATGTCTTCGGCGGGACATCGGTGCCGTAGACGTACTTGTCGAACCACGGGTGGTAGTCCTCCCCGGTGATGGCTGAAGCAAAAAGGATGACATCCTCGGTGATGACCTTCATCCCCGGTTTCTTGGCCGCCTGGGTGGTGAGGAAATAGAGCATCTTCTTGAAGTTGGTATCACCCATATCCTGCCGCAGTGCATGCAGGACATAAGGGCCCTTGCCATAGAGCAACTGTGTGTAGCACTGCTGGTGGGCTGGTGTGCCGTTGAGTGCCGACGCCCCGTAGATGCTGGAGAATTCACTGCACTCATTGACATCGGTCTGCCACTCCCGGAGCTGGACTTTGGCCTTTGTCTTGTCTTTGGCCCCCTCGGACATGAAGAGATAGGACAGGTACTCCGCAAACGATTCGGAGATCCAATTGTCGTACGGGGTTCCCCAGCTGATGAGGTTGCCGAACCACTGGTGGGCGATCTCGTGGGCGTACCGGCTGTTCTGACCCTTCGATGCGTACCGTTTGATGATGGTGTTGAGATCGCTCGAATCACCGCTGATCGGGCTCAGTCCCTCGGACGTGATCTCCACCAATCCTGCCGGAGCCTGCCAGAAGAAGTGCCTGTAGTACGGGATTTCGATGACCTCGAGTTCCTTATAGGGAAACGGTTCCATCCCGTTGGAGTAGAAGTCGAGAATGGCAAGGCCGTTGCGAATCAGGTTCTTGGACCCCCTCTTTTTGGCGCTGGCATAGGAGTAGATCCTGATGTCGAAACCCTCGTGCTCCTTCTGTGTCACCACGAAGTTCCCGACGACGACGAATGGAAACGAAATCGGTTTCTCCTCGATGGACTCGACGCAGTTCAAACCATTCTCGGACCACCGGCGAACGGTGCGTCCGCAAGCCATGGGCAGGAAGGGCTCTTTGACTTTGACCACCGAGTGGAAACTCGCTGCGGTGTCGTAGATATCGAGCTGCGGGAGATAGGCCATGTTCCCAAGCACGAGGTAGGCGTCGCCACTGAAGTTCTTGAGGAACCCCCCCTGGGCCTCCACCGTGAGGGTGATCGATGAACCGGGGTCGAGCGGTTCTGGAAGAAGGATCAACAGCTCGTTGTATTTGTGCGAGAACTCGAGTTCGGTCCCATTGTCTCGGGTGACCTTGTCTACGGCAATGGAAACCTCCTGGTCGTCCCAGGGACGGTATCGCTCGGAGCGTCCGTTCATCAACGAGAAGTTGATCAGTCGAACCGGGTCGGCGCCGGCGGTGAGAGTTGTGGTCGTGACCTCGGTGGCCATCACGTTGTCGAGAGAAACCAACTCGAGATCAATGGCGGTCTGGACGAGGCTCGGCTGAGGCCGTTCCTTCAGATCAAAGCCGGCGGGCTGCTGAACAACGACATCGAGGTAGTGAAAGCTCCCCCCGACGCCGCTTTCCTTCTTGAGTCGACCATAGAGTTCCTGGTGTTGCCCCACCGGATCGTAGAGAAACAGGGCATCGTCGCTTCCCTCCCAGAGAATTGCGGCAACGATCGGCTCTGAATAGTCTTCGAAGACGTACGACACGAGCATATGGTCCAGCCCCGAGTAGCGGGTCTGGCCCCAGCGCTTGACCGAACGATCGACGATATCCGCGAGTCGTGAGCTGGTCACGTTCCCACCGCCGAAGAGGTCTGCAGGTACCTTGTTCGTGAAGAACACCCCTCCCTCGAACTCGGCTCTGAAGACGCCCCCGGTGACGCTCTTGGCGCCGATCTCGTCCTTGATCGTGGTGAGGTTGGCCTGGTGGAATGGACCTGGTGGAATGTTAATCGCCATGGTGCCCGCGCCTTTGAAGGCAAATCCGACCACCGTTTCAGCGCCGAGGACTCCCTCGACCTCTCCATCGATCGTGAAGACGGCGTTGCCGTAGCGGAACTCGAAGCCCTCGACGGTTTCGGCGTTGCCGGCCATGGTCGGTTTGGCCAGGCTGTCGAGGGTGGGTCCGAGGGTGCCGCCGGTCGCGACGGAAGCTGCGAACAAGAGCGTGACGACGATGTGACTTCGCATGGACAAACTCCGTGATGGATCGGTCATGGACAGAAGGGTACGACGACCCTGACGCGGGATCAATCGTCGGTGTGTCGGCGGCCGGACCAGGCAGCCGAATATCAGAACAACGTATAGATGAACGGCGCCGCGGCCGAGCCCGAAAGCACAATCAGCAGCGCGACGAGTAACAGGACGATGATGATTGGTGTCAGCCACCACTTTTTGTTGTTGAGCAGAAAATCGAGAAACTCGGCGAGCAGACCCTGTTGCGGCGCCTCGGCCTCTTCTTCGAACCTGCTCTTGGAGGATTTGTCGTCGACCATGTCACACCTCAGAACTGACGGAAGTAGGACTCGGGAGCTCTTTTTGTCTCGCGTTCGACCCAACGGCTCTTCTGATCGGGTTCACGCCGGCGCGTCATGGGATCATACCCGAAGATACGCATGCCCAACCCGATGGGTGTCATCACGAGGTAGTACACCATCGCCAATACGACGTGGGAAACGACGAATCCGATGGGCCAGGCCGCATAGGACATCCCGACAAAGACCGCGCGCATGAATACGGGAACCATCCAGCCGACGGACGGCACCACAACGGAGGCAACCCAGAGCACCATGGCGCCCGTCTGCGAGTGGAACTTGAACCACGCCACGGCGCCGAAAAACGCCACAAACCCGAGCCAGATGAACCCGAACTGGTTGAGCTGCCGGCGGGTCGGGTGGCGGTTGACGGTGACGAGGCTCATCCGGTCACCTCAGTCCAGCTCGAAACGGGAGAGGTAGTTCTCCCGATCCACCGCGGAGGTGGGTTGTTCAGTCTTGAGCAGAAGGTGGTTCTCCAACACCAGGACATCCATGTCGGTCCCCATGAAACAGTGGTACGCATCCTCGGGAGTGCAGACGATGGGCTCTCCCCTCACGTTGAACGAGGTGTTGATGAGCACCGGAGAACCCGTTCGCTCATAGAACCGGGTCATCAGACGGTGGAGCCGCGGATTCCGGTCTTCATCGACGGTCTGGACCCTCGCCGAATGATCCACATGGGTGATGGCAGGGACCTTTGATCGGGTCACCTTGAGCTTGTCCAGACCCGATGTTTCGACGTCGTCCTCTTCGAGCCTCATATCCCCCGTCACCGGTGAGACGACCAGCATGTACGGGCTGTCCTGACCACCGGCCATGTCGAAAATCTCGTGGGCGTGTTCGGCCAGAACGATGGGGGCGAACGGTCGGAAGGACTCGCGGAACTTGATCTTCAGGTTCATCACCGACTGCATGGCCCGGCTGCGGGCATCGCCAATGATCGATCGACACCCCAGGGCGCGCGGACCGAATTCCATCCGTCCCTGAAAGAGTCCGACCACCTTCTCTTCTTCGATGAGCTCCGCCACACGTGTGTCGAGTTCGTCGATGTCCTCAAAGGCGGTGTAGGCGGCGCCCCGGCTCTCGAGATAGGACGAGATGTTCTCGCGGTCGAACTGAGGTCCCAAAAGCGAGCCGTGCTGCCCATCCGGCAGGGATGGTCTGCGCTCGTTCCCAAGGAGTTGGTGCCAGATGAAGAGCGCGACCCCAAGTGCACCCCCGGCATCGCCCGCGGCCGGCTGGATCCAGATCTCGTCAAAGGGGCCCTCGTTCAGAATGCGTCCGTTTCCGACGCAGTTGAGGGCCACGCCTCCGGCGAGACAGGCCTTGGTCATCCCGGTCGTCTCGTGAACGTGGCGCGCCATCCGCAGCATGACCTCTTCGGTGACCTTCTGGATAGAGGCGGCGATGTCCATCTCTCGTTGCGTCAGGGGCGATTCAGGTGTTCGAGGGGGGCCACCGAAGAGCCCATCAAATTTCTTCGACGTCATGGTCAGACCCTGGCAGTAGTTGAAATAGTCCATATCGAGCCGGAAGGAGCCGTCCTGCTCGAGATCGAGCAGCTTGTCGAGGATGAGATCGGTATACCGGGGTTCGCCGTAGGGCGCCAGACCCATGAGCTTGTACTCGCCCGAGTTGACCCTGAAACCGGTGAAGTACGTCATCGCCGAATAGAGCAGGCCGAGGCTGTGGGGAAATCGGAGTTCATGCGTGAGTTCGATGTGATTCCCGCGACCAACACCATAGCTCGCGGTGGCCCACTCCCCCACTCCGTCCAGCGTCAAGATGGCGGCTTCTTCGAAGGGAGACGGATAGAAGGCCGACGCTGCGTGGGATTCGTGGTGCTCGGTGAAGACGATCCGCCGCCCATAGGCGCCACCGAGCTCGCGACGGATCTCACGCGGCAGGTGGAGCTTCTGGTTGAGCCAGAGGGGCATCGCCTTGAGGAAAGAGCGGAAGCCGATGGGGGCAAAGGCAAGGTAGGTCTCGAGGAGCCGCTCGAACTTCAGAAACGGCTTGTCGTAGAAACCGACGTAAGAGAGGTCCTCTGGTGTGATCCCGGCCTCGTCGAGACAGTAGGCGATCGCATGGGTCGGGAAATCGTGGTCGTGCTTGATCCGGGTGAAGCGCTCTTCCTGGGCGGCGGCCACGATCTCGCCATCGACGACCAGAACGGCCGCTGAGTCGTGGTAGTAGGCGGAGATGCCCAGGATCGCTGTCAACGGGGTCAGTCCTCGGGGGTCCCCAGGTACCCAAGAAGAACCTCGCGCTTGGCGTCCATCATCTCGAGCGTCCGGGCCTCGAGGACCATCCTCAGATAGGGTTCGGTGTTCGATGGCCGAACATTGAACCACCAGTCCTCGAACTGGACCGTGATCCCGTCGAGATAGTCGATCTCGCCATCTGAGAAGACCTCGGCGAGCTGCCGGATCATTCCGTCCTTGTCCTCGACCTTGAAGTTGATCTCCCCGGTCGCGAAGTAGCGCTTGAGCGGGGCGACCAGTTCGGACAACGGCTTGCCCGTCTCGCGCATGTGATTGAGGACCTCGATGACGGTGCCGATGGATGAATCCGCGGTGTAGTTGCGTCGGTAGTAGAAGTGACCTGCGAGCTCGCCGCCAAAGGGCGAATCGTGTTCGCGCATGGTTGCCTTGATGAAGGAATGCCCGACCCGTTCCCGTAGGGCCTTGCCACCGGCCTCTTCGATGGCTTCCTTGGTCGACCAGGATGAACGCAGGTCATAAACGATCACCGCACCGGGTTCGTCGCGGAGAAAACGGGGAGCGAGGAGCCCGGTGATGATGTCGGCCGAGATGGAGTTGCCTTTCTCATCGATGATGATGGCGCGATCGGCGTCGCCGTCGAACGAAACTCCGAAATCGCAGCCGTGCTCTTTGACCGCGTTCTCCACGTCAACCAGATTCTCTTGTTTGAGAGGGTTCGCCTCGTGGTTCGGGAAGGTCCCGTCGAGCTCGAAATACAGTGGTGTGACATCGAGGTTGAGGTGCTCGAGGATCGGTTGGTAGAGGGTCCCCATCCCGTTGGCGGCATCGGCGGCGAGCTTGAGCCGGGGCTCGGTGTCGACCAAGTCCCCGAGGATGTGCTCGGTGTAGTCGGCAAAGACGTCGCGGACCTCCTCATCGGCCTTGGGCTCGAGATCGGTCGGCACTTCGGTTGCGGCGATCAGAGCCTCGAGCCGGTCGATCCCGGTCTCGTACGAGATGGGAAACGCGTCGCGGCGCGACATCTTGAACCCGTTGTAGACGGCCGGGTTGTGACTGGCCGTGATCTGAATTCCACCCGACGCCTCGAGGAATCCGGTGGCGAAATAGTTCTGTGGTGTGTCGGCGATACCGATGTCGATCACCGCCATGCCGCGGGCCCGGAGACCATTCTTGACGGCCTGCGAAAGGGGTACCGAATGAGATCTCATGTCGCGTGAAACAACGACGACGGGACCCAGCGCGAGGTCGTCCTCGTCGAGCAGGTCCTTGAAGAAATAGCCGACGTAGAAACCGGTCGTTTCGTCGAGTTGATCGGGATAGGTCCCGCGGATGTCGTATGCCTTGAAGATGCCTGCCATGATTGTGGTCTCCCAGTTTGGTCAGTGAAGCGCAAGACTACCATCATCCGGAACCTGTATCGAGTATCCTCACTCCATGTGCGGTCGATACACTCTCACCGTTGATGCGTCGGTGCTGGCCGATCTCTTCAGGCTGGAGTCGCTGACCGAAATCGAACCTCGATACAACATTGCTCCCACCCAGCCGGTGCCCATCGTGCGATCGGGGAGCGAAGGCGATTGGGAGTGGGCCACGGTTCGGTGGGGTCTGATCCCCTCGTGGGCCGAGGATGAAAAAATCGGCAGCCGCCTGATCAACGCCCGGGCCGAGACCGTCGCTGAGAAGCCGTCCTTTCGATCCGCCTACAAACACCGCCGTTGCCTGCTTCCGGCCGATGGATTCTACGAGTGGGTCAAAGCCGGCGCGACGAAACAGCCTCACCACATCAGGTTCTCGGATCGTCGGCCCTTCGCCTTTGCCGGGCTCTGGGAGCAATGGACCGCACCCGGGAGCGACGAGCGGATCGACTCGTGCACAATCCTGACCACGAGACCCAACGAACTGATGGAGGGGCTCCACAACCGGATGCCGGTTATTTTGCCGCCCGAGCGCTTCGCTGACTGGATTGGTCGCGGACCACTGGGGCCCGATGCGGCCGAGGCCATCCTCCTCCCCTTTCCTGCAGACGGGATGGAAGCTGTTCCTGTGACCACCCTTGTGAACTCACCGCTCAACGAAGATCCGCGGTGCCTCGAACCGGTGGGAGAGCAGGGTTCGCTCGGGTTCGAGTGAGCCCCCAGGGAATGCGGCCTGATCCTTGGTGAGAACTCGGGAGAGAGACAGAACCCAGCCCAACACGAACCCGGGGAATCTGTTCGCGTATAATCCCCGCACTCGAAGATCGACGATGGAGGCACGATGAGCAAACAATGGTATGTGGCGGTGGACGGTGACAGCTACGGCCCTTTTGGCCAGGACGACTTGCGGGCCAAGTTCCAGGCCGGAGAGTACAACGGCGAGCACCACGTGTTCACCGAAGGTATGGCCGGTTGGGTCCCAGCCCGTGGTGTGGATGAGTTCAAGGATGCTTTCGGTGCGTCTTCGGCGCCGCCGCCACCGGCCGCCCCGCGAACGGGTCAGGCCGACGAGGTGGATTACGAGATCTTTGGCAACGAGATGCAGTTCGTCGAGGTCGAACTCGACCCGGGTGAAAGCGTGGTCGCCGAAGCCGGTGGGATGATGTTCATGGAAACCGGGATCGAGATGAACACGATCTTCGGCGATGGAGGAGGTCAGGACGGCGGGTTCATGAACAAACTCGTCGGCGCCGGAAAACGTCTGCTCACCGGTGAGAGTCTGTTCATGACGGTCTTCACCCATCAGGGCACCGGCAAGGCCAAAGCGGCATTTGCTTCGCCCTATCCCGGAAAGATCATCCCCGTCGATCTCGGCAAGTTCGGCGGAACCCTCATCTGTCAAAAGGACGCGTTCCTCTGTGCGGCAAAGGGCGTTTCGATCGGTATCGCATTCCAGAAGAAGATCGGCACCGGTCTCTTCGGCGGCGAGGGCTTCATCATGCAGAAGCTCGAGGGCGACGGACTGGTGTTCATTCATGCCGGCGGCACCATCATCGAACGTGAACTCAAAGCCGGTGAACGGCTTCGGGTGGACACGGGCTGCCTGGTGGCCCTCGAGCCATCGGTGAACTACGACGTTGAATTCGTCGGTGGGGTCAAATCGGCGATCTTCGGCGGCGAGGGTTTCTTCTTCGCGCAGCTCGGTGGGCCGGGCAAGGTATGGCTCCAGTCCCTGCCGTTCAGCCGGCTCGCCGGCCGGGTGTGGCAGTCCGCCCCTCAGGGTGGCGGCAAGGATCGAGGCGAAGGTTCGGTGCTTGGGAAGATGGGTGGCATCGGCGGTTTCTTCGACGGCAATTGACGGTCGCGGCGGCCGCCAATTGCGGCGGCGGCGCGACGCCGCCGATCCCATCGCAGCCCCGGCCATCGCTTCTGGATGGACCGGAGGGGGCCTTTGGACTTCGTGGTGACGCGATGGGATTCCTCGGTTCTTGAACACGGATGAACACGGATCGCGCGGATGACACGGATTTTTAGGATCGGGCTCCATCGGGTGATGCAGCGTCAAGCAAGCTGGAAGCCTGCTCCACAACACGGCACGGCACGATTGTGGGGCAGGCATCCCTGCCTGCCATCCGGACACCTTTCCAAATAGAGAGAATATGAGCCCCGCGTCGCCAAGGTGGAGCCGTCGTGCCCTTGGCGCGACGGGCCGGGGCGGTGGGGTTGCCGGGACGAACGCCGTCACGGTGGCCGGCGGCGGTCGGAGACCGAAGCCGACTCCGCCGCCCTGATCGCCTGCGATGCTGCGATGGCTTTGTGTCTTTGCATCTTCGTGGTTGCGACGTTTGCAACGTTGCGATGAATGCGATGGCTCTATCCAAATACGATGGATGCGATGTCTCTGTGCTCCTCTGCGCGTCTCCGTGCCTCTGTGGTTCAAATGCGCTGGTGCGATGAGTCTATCTGCGCTATCTGCGGTTTCTCCTCTGCGACGCTGCGATGGCCCAAATCAAATGCGATGGATCCGTGTCATCCGCGAAATCCGTGTCCAAAACTGCGATGTTGCAATGTCTCTGTGTTCCTCTGTGTCTCCGTGCCTCTGTGGTTCATCTGCGATGGTGTGATGATCCGCGCAATCTCCATCAATCCGTGTTCATCCGTGTCCAAACTGCGATGGCGATGCGCCGCCACGGACTCGAACTAGGTTTCCCGGCTGCGCCTGGCGAACTCGTCGAGGACCTGAAGATAAGGCTCGATG
>Ga0164313_10002836_pt1 | contig 15412 bp, 11 predicted proteins | sample GuaBasSedimGuay4_FD_113735 | JGI IMG/M metagenome (GOLD analysis project Ga0164313, IMG submission 113735) | Subseafloor sediment microbial communities from Guaymas Basin, Gulf of California, Mexico - Guay4, Core 4569-4, 0-3 cm | ecosystem: Environmental > Aquatic > Marine > Hydrothermal vents... | reverse complement strand
TAGATCTTCTTTTTTAATAAGATCGGATAGTTTGATTTTCAATTTGTCATCTCCTGTGTTTTCAATTTCAAAGTCCAATATAGTTAATTCTTGGAACTCTGTATTATCTTCTAGGCCAACACTATCATTTAGTAGTTGTACCTTGGCATTTTCATCAGCTGGTTTATTTACAAAAGAGACTTCTTCAAAGGACATTAATCCTGCTATTAGGAATGCTTCCTCTCCATCATACACTTCACCTCTATAGTGTTCGCATGATTCTTCGTCATCTTTTAAAGCTTTCTTATCTTGACCACATATTGAACATACTGCTTGAACTGTGTCGCCACTAATTGATACAGTTAAAAATCTACCATCAAGTAGTTTTTCAATTGCATCTTTATCTGTAATTTCAACGGTTAAACTTATATGTCCTAATCCCTTGTAATCTTCTGCCTTAAATAAATCGCTTTTAACGAAATCTTTAATCTTTGAAAAATAAGAGACTGAGTCAGTTGTATCTACTAAACCTGCTTCTACAGTGTCATTATACGATATATATTCAGAAGCCACAACTCTACCTAAAGAGTCACCTTCTGAATCGTGGTTCTTAAGTACTGGTTTATTAAAAGGTTCTACGAAAGTGTGTGTACCATCCTTCATTCCTGTTGGGGTATAGAACCATTTATTCTTATTTACAATACCTGAATGTGTTGCTTCAATTTTTGCTGTTAACTTCTTAACACTTTTACTAGCTGTTGCTTTATCTAATAAAGATTGCGAAGCTTTGCTTAGCGCTAATTTTAACTTAAATTGATTTGTATTCATATTTGTTATCCTAAGTCTATATTATTTACGTATATGCTTAATTTGTCAATAGTTTTCTTAATTTTGAACTCTATTTCACTGAAACTTTTATTATTTTTTGACAGATAGTCAAATAAATAAGATAAATGCGTATTTATTTCAGAACTAACGCTATCTGGTATAAAATCTCTACCATCTATAAGACCACATGAAGCTTTCAGCATAACATAATCTGATAGCTCTCTATTTATCTTTGTTAGTACTAGGTTAATATCTTCAATACTTGTTGCATATAATGTTAAACTTCTAGCTAATTGCTGAGAAGAAGAATATTGATTCTTAGGGGCAGTCTTAGCTTTTGCGCTATTACTGCCACCTCCTGATTTAGTATTCTTTGTTTTAGTATTTCCACCTTTAGTTTTTTTGGTAGTTGTAGCTCCACCTGTTTTCTTAGCTGTTGGTTTTGAAGCTGCACCAGCTACTGGTTTTGGTGCTATCTTTGCTGCATGAGAAGCCAACTCCATCGATTGTCTATTAGATTCTTCAGCTAATTTAACAGAATGCATTTCCGATAGGTCAGGAGCTGGAGGCATTCCTATCTCCTCTCTTAATTCATCTGTAGTTATTACACCTTGTGTTGCCTTATTAAGAGCATGACTTTCTACTTTTATCTTCTCATCAGTATCTACTGTATTGAATTCTAAGTATACTCTATCTTCTTCTTTTATTTGAAATGGGAACTTGTATCTACCTGATTCTAATAGGAGTTCAGTGAATATATCATGAGTTACCATATTTTTTAATATGACCTGATATGTTACTACTGAATCTTTTAGCGATGCTGATAGGACTTCACCTGTTGCACGACCTGTGGTGTTGCCTTGGATTGTTGTCTTTCCATTTCTTCTGGTTACAAATAAATGATTAGGAACATTATAACAGTATATGATTCCAGTATAGTCAACTTCTGATATCATTGAGCTTTCGACTAATCTGGTGTTCTCCTCTTTGCCTTTTAGTATATTGAGCCTATATATGTATTCTCCATGGGCATTATTGGATTGTTTAGTATATTTAGTTTTACAAAAATACCCTAATGACATAGCCAACTCTTGAACATCATCTGATAGTTGTTTACTGGTCGTATAATAATTTGCACAGTTTGGTCTAGAGATAGGATAATGCCCATCTCCCAGTATTAATGAGTCAAGTAGGTTTTCTCTTGCTAACCTGGACCATGAAAAAATTTCTCTAGGGATATTCTTATTAGCTGCTAAATGTCCTATATTTTTTCTAACATATTCATAAATAGTCTTGCCATATATCTTAACCGTTTTTATATTATCTCTCGATGAATTAGATACGGAAAATGATAATCCAACATTTTCTATTGTAGATATTATATCATCTAATTTTGGTCCTTCTTTTTGTGGTATTGATAATCTGTAGTTACCATTATTTGAGTTGTATGTATCAATACAGCCTTCTGATATAAACCATCCAAGAAGTCTAGCAAAATCTTCTTTTTTACAATCTATTGCTTTAACTTCTCTACCTCTTGTCCTTTCTGCTGCTTCAAGATGGAACACTTCATTACATTCATCTTGTTTAAACTCAGCATTCTCAAGTATATAGAATGATGAATATTTTTTACCAATCAGATCTTTTGCTTTAATCTTTATCCAATCTGACTCTTTTCCTTGTTTAACCCTAGGCTTAATATACATAGTATGTTCTGGCGAAACTTTGATATCTACGTTTCCATTATTAATACATATCATTTTACCTATATATAAGTCTTCATACTTAGAATTCATATGATGGAATTCTATCAATCCTGTATCTGGATTAAATGTTCCAATCTTTGAATCATCTGGAATTTCATTATAGAATTTCCACCCATCTTCAGTTAATGTTTCTGTTAGTTCGTCATAACAATCCCCGTCTCCGAAATCTATAGCAGACATGCCTAAGCCAGCAAACACTCTTTTTTTGAAGTAGTCTAAGTATGACTCTACTCTTAGGGCTAATGATTCTGCACCAATTGCAGTTATATCTATTCTTTCTGATGTTGCTATACCACCATTGTCATCTATATTTTCTAGTAACTGAGTAGCTACATCAACTTCTGATTGTCCGTTTGGTAATGTTTTTGCAGGTGCTTTATCAGTACCTACCTTTAAGTGTATGATTGGAAATAGTGATTTATATATTAGTGTCTCTACTGACTCTTCTATTCTTCTAAGGGCGAGGATATCTTCTTTTGTGGATTCCAATGGGGGTGTCCCCATGGTGAATCCACTTCTCTTGTTGAATGGAGTATATATAATATTGTGTTCAGCAAATTCTCTATATCTACCGTTGATACCTATATACTGTCTGTATCTAGTAGCTTCTCCAGCATCATTTAATCTCTTCTCCATTGTTTCTGGAGCAAGGCAAAAGTATGCCGCAACTGGTTTTAGTTTCTTTTTATTTTTATGCTTTCTTATTTCGCCAGTAGAGGCTTCTTCTTTCCTAACTTTCACTATGTATGGATTATGAAATGCTACAAGATTATATGCATACTCTCTTAATATATCATCGAAACTTTTTTCTGAAACAAATTCTATTTCTGCCAATCTCTTTTTTACATACTTAAGGTTTTCTTCATTTTTAGATCTTATTTCATATCCATCCCTAAACATTAAAGTATTCTTTTTATTAAATGCTCTCATGACTAGTGATTCAGTATCTATTATTCTACCGGTTTCGTATAGGTCATATTCACCATTATCGAAAGCTCTTTTATGGTTACTAAAAGGTACTGATCTTGTTGTAAAGAATGATACTGATGGATTCTTTGCCTTATATATTTTTAGAGGTTTGGCTAAGTCTGTAAGAGAATGCCTCTCTGGATCTGGATTATAGTTTGTTTGAAAAAGTAGATCTGACATATTATGTATTATCCTTAAGTGTTGAAAATTGTTCTTGTATATCTGCTATAGATCCACATTTTAATTCTACTGTCTTATTGAAAGTAGATGATGGAATAGAATTCTCCACCATTATACCTAATGAGTAGTCGTTAATAGACACTTCTGTATCTGGTTCTTTAAATCCAGTGTTTGATTCTTCAATATTAGAATCTGGTGTTATCTCTGATGATTCAGTCCCGGTTATTGTACCGTCTCGACTTCTAGTGGAGGGTATACCATTGCGTCTTCTTTCAGAAATTAAATCTCTTATTACTTGGTTTAATGTAGAATCTGCTGCAGGAACATCAAATGGTATATATTGATAATCTCCAGTATCTAGTGCATCATTTGTATCTCGTACTGTTACTCTATCTATATTTGTAGTACTTGGTAAACCTGGACCAATACCAAAGAGGTGGTCTTCTGATATAGATGTTGCTCTATCTATGACAGCGTCTATATGATATTCTCTAATTATATCAGGTATGTCACAACTATATAAATTTAATCTTGGTTCGTATTCTTGTTCTCTACCTATTAACATTCCTATGTCTAATCCATTATCATCAGTTACTACTGTGGCAGAATGTCCTAATGCATCTTGAATTACTTCTACTATTTCTTCTGGTGTTAATTCAGTAGGGGCCTTAAATGGATTGAATTCACCTTCTGGTATTATAACTTCAGATTCTTCTGGATTATTACCTTGAAATAATGGTTCTTGCTCATAGGAGTCTTCTTCTCTACATAGTCCGTCAAGAACGCTACTTGAAGCCTTCTTGTCTATCAATGCCATTATTATATTTACTATCTGAATTAATTCTAACACTTCGTTTATTCTTTCGAATATAGAAACACCACTTCTTTGTGGTTCACATTCTAAGAATTTTATTAATCCAAACATATCTTCTATGCTGTCATCTATTGAATCTGATGCTTTTTGTATTACTTTAGATACTGAACCTAAAGTATCTCTGACTTTTGCTATTTTACTAACTCTATCTATTTCTACATTAGCTCTTTGTCTTGCTATTTCAGATGGTATATCTCTAGATCCATCTGGTCTGGCTTCTCCAGCTGTTAATAAGCTGTATTCTTCTGTAGTTAGTCTTCTTTCTAATACTTCATCTGTTGGTAATGCATTAGCAATATTGGCTAATGTATCTAATAGGCAGGCTATGGGGGCTAATGCGTATGCAATCATTGCTAATGCGAATCTTAATAGTGCTCCAATTATCATCTGAATAATACCCATGATGAATGCTGCTAATGAGAATACACCCAGGAATATACTTCCTATTAATTTTAATATAGCTGCTAATAATAAAGCTAGTATTGCTACTAAATCTGGTATGCAGATCCATGATAACAGATATGCAAACTGACAGAAGTTTGGCATATTAAAATCAAACATGTGTCTAATCTGATCTATAAAATCGTTAATTCTTCTTAGGATATCTGCAAATATTGCATCTAGATCTAATTCTGGTAACTCTCCATAATCACAATTAAAACATTCTTCAACCCATTCTCTTCTATATTCATTTCTTCCTATTACAGCATCTCTTTCCTCTGGTTCCTGAACTGTAGATAGGTCTGGGTCTTCACCTGGTACAACATATGAATATGATAGCTCTGGTTCTAATATTGGATCATCTTCTTCATCTATATTAAAATACGTTAGCGTATACTTAAGTCTTTCTTCGTATAACTCTGCTTCTGTATATACGGCGATTGGTATTCTTGACATACACTGCTTTTCTTGTAATGCCTTTGAGAAGGCATCAATAATCACTTGTGCATGAAACATTGACTCACTAACGCCAAGTTTTGATTCTTTTGCTGAAGGTAAACTCATATTATTCTATCTTAATTCCTAATCCTATTGGACCATAGGCTATTGGTATTGGTAATCCTCTTCGGAATGCAGGCATTGGTATATTAAAAGATCTGAATGATAAATCTATGTATGACAATGTAGGTAATGGGATTGCTATATTAGCAATTATATTATCTATTCTACCTGTTAGATTTAGTGGTGGCAAAGCTGGTGGAATCATTTGATATGTTGGCATTGGTATTGGAGGTGTGGTTATTCCACATCTTGGACACACATGCACGTGAAATGCTACTTGTGCAGCAAAAGCAGCTGTTGAAACTTCTGAAGCACTTTGCCAACCAATTACTCTTTGATGTGCAAAATTACAATCAGCAGTCGAACGGAAATCTTCAGCAGCATATTGATATATGCGCATGTATATTTCTGCCTCTATTCTAGCCATCATGAATGATGTAGAAAAATCTATAAATGCTATGGGTAATCCCATTACACAAATTCTCTTTCTAGTACTACACTCGCTTTAGCTTGACCAGCTAACCTTATTATTCTTATACACTGCATATACATATCAAAAGTTATATAACCCTTGCGTGGATCACCTTCTTTCATTTCTCCAAATATCTCAGTTATTGATCTAACAATCTGAGGATTTGCATCTTCATCTAATTGAACCATGACCTTGGATACATCTTCATATAATGACCCTTTGATTTTTTTTAGTGATTTTATTGCATCTATTGATTCATCTTTGTATTTGCCTATATCACTCATATTGTAATCTTAAACCTATGTCTATGATTTCATTTACCTTTGATATATTTTCTATTAGTAACCATACAGATATAAATTCACCCATTGGTGGATTATTTACTTTAAAACTATTAAATGCTGGTAGTATACTAAATGCACTTATCGGTGGCTCTTCATTACTTATGATAACCTTTATAGAATAAGTTGTAGCATTAAAATCATCTGAATCTAAAAATAGTTGAACCCAAGTTACGATTTCTACTGGGGAGGTAACTATATAGAACTTTCTTATTGATGCTCCTTCTGGTTCTACAGACAAAAACATATCTGGCAATTCACTTATTTCAATTAAAGTTTCAGTTCCTGGATTGAAATAGCATAAACCTGCAGCCTGATCTACCGTATTTTCATCTATGGTTGCTGCTTCTGGTGACTGTGTAATGGTAGCCATTAAAATTCAGATCTCCTATTTTTACTGTTTCTTGTATTTGTTAGCACATTAGTATCTCTACTCAAACCTAAGAATGAGTGAGTGTTATTTTTATTAAAAGTCGCTCTATTATAACGGTTTATTTTACTATTGAACAGCCTTGTTGGGGTTTTTCTATTCATAGTTGTTGCAAATAATCCTGGTCCAATTGACTCATTTACTTGTTCTGACTCCCCCATTTCATCTCTAGATACAAGTTTAACAAGAGTATCTGTTACAGCATGATTCAAGAATGTTGAATTTTCCATACTCCATCCTAATAATCCAACCATAAAAGCATCTAGATCATGGTCTCCTGTCTTCGTATCTTCACATCCATATACTGGTCTTCCAGTTGGTGTCTTCCTTAATATAACATATGCATTCATTTGAGCTAATAGCTCTTTATCATATTCTACATCAAATTTTAATGAATCTCGTTCTAGTAACCTAACTGTATTTTCAACAAGATATGTTTTCATATCTTTTTTTATTGGATCTCCACCTTCTACTGGTATAACTTCTACCTTTGAGGAGAAGTTAACACCAACAACTTCTGATAGTTTTAAGTCAGGATGACCTACTGGTAGTACACCTCTTTTATCAATTGCATATTGTTTAATGAATTGTATATTTGAAACACCATATCCTTCGTCTAGGTATACATAGTCAAAGTTATATTTTCTATTAAATTCTATTATTTCTTGTACTGCTGCTACTTGTGTCCATCCTTCTTTTGAAACTCTTCTTTTTTCTGCTACGAAGAATAGTTTGGATACTTTATCGAATGCTATTGCTAGTAATCTTGTTCCGTTCTTGTCATCATTCCAGTCTCCTCCCAAGAATACTATGTATCCATCCCTGTTTAATAATACATCTTTTCTATCTATACCTTTTAGTAGATTTTTTTCTATAAAGTAATCTTGGAATACACTAGCTTCACCTTCACCAAACTCAGCCATTACTTCTTGAACATAACCTATGTCTGTAAACTGTCCCTTAAATTCTCTATCTAGCTTATCATTATAGTGTGGTAATACAAATGATGGGAAATGAAATGACCTATAATCTTGTAGCTCTTCTAATCTATATAGTTGTGATTTACCATTTGGTGTTGATGCTACCCATAGTTCAACGTTTGGGTTATCTGCTAGGATGGCAAGGATTGAATTAAAGTCTGCTTCTGACATGTAGTCAACTTCGTCTAAAACAATAATATCAGCTGCCTGTCCACGGACTGAACCAGCACCTGATGCTCCAGTTGTAAATGCTCTTATTCTTGAGTGATTTTTAAACTTCATAAAGTAAGTAGGTGACTTGATAAACTTCTCGATTATGGAGTCGTAATCTCCATAATCTGGATTAAGTGCCCAGACGAATTCAAGTATAAGGTTCATTAATTCTTCTGCCTGAACCTCATATGGAGTTACTACAAGTATCTTGCATTCAGTCATCATTGCTCTATGCAACATCTTTAATGCCATGGCATAGCTATTGTGTGTTGGTATGCATGCTCTTGAAGCTAAGTATAATCTAGACACAGAATCTACTTCGATACATTTTACCGGTACTGATTTAACTCTATGTATCTCTGTTATATATCTATTATTTTGTATGCTATTTTTTAAACATACTCTATCTGCTTTTCTTTTTAATTTGAATACTTGCTTATTAGGATTAAAGTAGATTCTGTATCTTGGTAAATATTTCTTACCATTAAACCAAGAATCATTTATTGAAAATGAAGCTTTCATTCCTAAACCAATTATTAATTCATAAACACCTTGCGATAATTGCATATCGCAAGATGTAAATTCTGCTTTACCATTCTTGTCTATTGTTCCATCGGTGTCCATAAGTGCTTTTAATAGTTCTAATCTGGAGAACTTATCTGATTCCAAGTATTGTCTTGGTATGAATTTATCCTTATCAATTCCAAGTTTTTTCAAATCTGTTATTAAACCGTATATATTATGATCATTGGTTTCTGGAGTTATACGCATTGAATAACCTTTAGCTATTATATACGAAGTCAACTCATCAAGGTCTTCATTTCCTATTGCCACCCGGCTTGTTCCTCTACAGCCTTCACCTAACCAAAATCCTAATACGTATGGATCTATTACCATTTCTTTTTGTGAAAAATTTAATTCTCCGGCTATCCTTATTGAATAATTTGATTCATCCTTTGAAGTAACTTTAACGTTTTTAGACATCTCTTCGGTCGTTAGTGTTACTGGATCAAATACTTTATTTTTATTCCTTGAGTTATTTTTTCTAATCTTTTTTGTTTCTACTGTCCACAAGTGTTGTCCATCAGCTACTATTGATGAACCATCTGAAAAAACAACATTATAACAATCTCTATTAATCATTATTTCTGTAGCATCTATTACAGTTATTGCTTCCCCATTTTCATCAAATACTTTATCTCCTACAGATATGTCTTCCATAATTCTCCAGCCATCTGGTGTTGGTATTGGAGTATCTATAGCAAGTGCTTTTCCAGCACGTCTGCCGCAGCGTAATGTTAGACGTTTGCTGGTACATCTAGTAAACATTTCTTGATACCAGCGTTCAGTAAATTTCTTCCTATGTATATTCCTGTTAGCCCATGCATATGGATTAGCTAACTGTTCAGCTGTATCCATATCTTCATCTGAAAATAGGTGCTTAAGTTTCTCATCAACCAACATATCCGCAGATGCTAATCCTTTACAATCTATTTCCTGCTTTCCATATTTACTAATTTGAGCCTGGATGCATTCTTCACACATCGAATTCACATCAGAGTTGTAATTCTTTGCTTTAAGATAATCCTTCCAATATATTTTAGATAGTGGAGTATTTCCGAATGACTTTTTTATCTTTTTTGTATTTTCTATGTCAGTAGACATTATAGGATCCCTGCCATAATTATATTTAATGAATTCTTATCTAAACATTCTAGATGTCCTGGAAAGTAGTTTTCTGGCATATATTTGTCTTCCTTAAAATTGCTTAGTATTTCTTGTTCTATTTTCCATGCATCATATAATGGCATCTTTATTTCCTTAATTACTGAATATTTATAACCACCATTTTTAGATGGAGATCTGAATCTAAAATGGGCAGATTTTATTGTTATCCCAATTTTAATAAACTCTTCTGTTTCGGATTTCATATTTATTATATAAAAAATTGCTGCTTGATTTTTTTTATATGGGTTATTTTCAAAATACCATTCCGAGTAAGTACCTCCAGAACCACAATATGGACATCCAGATTTAGCATTTACATGCGCATCTGGTGTTTGTTCAAACTCACCATGTTCTGGACAAATTATCTTGACCTTATTAAAGGCTTTTGTATAAACACTATTTGAGTAATCATATTTATTATTGTGAATTTTATTTGCATCTTCTATGAAAGCTTCTGTTGTTTTCTGTGTATTACCAGCACATTTTGCACAACCGCTTATATAATGGTTTTCTGGTATTTGTTCAAACTCACCATGTTTAGTGCAGACTATCTTAACCTTAGTTGAGTTTGTTTTATATTCAACCTTAGAATAATTATATCTATTTCCGTGTTTTTCTTTTGCTTTTTCTATGAAGTACTCTAAACCTTTTCTTCTGTTCAGGTCTGATTTATTTCGTCCACATTTTGGACATTCTTGACTTCTATTTATATGTTTATATGGTGCTTGTTCAAACTCACCGTGTTCTGGACAGATTATCTTAACTTTGGTTGAATTATTTACATATTCAACCTTAGAATAATCGTATTTTTCATTATGTTTTAATCCTGCTTTTCTTATGAAATCTTCTGTTGTCAATCTTTTCATGTTATATCCTTATAATTTATTTTTAATAAGTATAACATGTATTTAGGTATCATGCCAGCTAAAGTTACAGAATCCCAGCAATTACCATGGCTTCATTTCCGAGTAATGTTCCTCTGTCATTTAATCCACTCTTTGATAACTTACTTAATGTTTTCTGTCTATGAGTTAATGTACCTTGTGTTTGTTCAAATTCGGAGACAAATGTAGCATACTGCATTCCTTCTGCTGCTTCATTTATCATATTATCAGAATTTGCACCCTCTTGTACTACATATCCTGCTGCCATGCCTACTCCTATGCCCATTGCTGCTCCTACTGCTCCTCCTGCTCCTCCTAGTGCCAACATGCCAAATCTAGTTCTACCCATTGCTTTGGCTCCTATTGATCCACCCATGGCTCTAGTTCCACCACGTCCTATTGCAGCAGCAGTTGCTCCTACACCTAGGCCAGCATTCCAACCAGCACTTGCACCTGCCATTAATCCTATACCAGGTAGCATCCATTCACCAATATAGTCGTTGACTCCACCACCTTCCGACAGGGTACTTATGGCACCAAACGCTGCCATGGCTGGCATCATCCATGTTTGTTGAGCAGCAAGAAAACCTTGTGTTTTAGCTGCTTGCTTTTGATGTCTAGTTAATAGACCTAATGAGTTTGCAAACATCTCTCTTTTTATACCACTACCAGCAGTTGCTGCTAACATTGATTTACCAAATAATCTGCCAGCATTTAGTGTGTCAGTTCTACCCTTTAGGGCATTGGCCATACTTGACTTTCCAAATTTCTTATCTACTCTCTTATTGAATTCACTTGTAGCCTTTGGGTCTTTTCTTCTTTTTCTTCTCTTATCATCTTTAGCCCTTGTTCTGTTCATGTAGGCTTCATCAAATAAGCCACTTCTTGTTCCCATGGCATGGCTAGGTGCAGCGAAATAATTAATCGCCATATATCTTCTCCTTATTAGTACTCATGATGTCTTGTTGCATTTTCCCATGTGTATAATCCAGTACCATGATATACTTCTGGTCTTGAATACATGTTGAATGTTCTATCGTTACTTCTTGCATACATCTTCTCTTGTGTTCTTTCTTCATAGCTTCTTTCATCATCCTCTCCTCTTGTTAGTGCATATGCACCAATTGCTGCCAGTCCTAATCCTATCTTCTTTTTATGCTTCATTTTGGATATGGCATCACTAAAGCTTTCTGACATATCTCTGGAATTATTAAGTATTCTGCTTACTTTATCTCCAAAGAATTTTTGACCTTCTTTTGCTTTACTGATTTGATCTTCTAGGGATAAGCCCTTTAAGCTATCTGCAAACTCTTCTACATCTACACCTTCAACCCCTTTCCTGAAGAATCTTTCTACAACATGATTTCTTGCTTCTGTAGCATCTGATGTTCTTGGTATCATCTTGTCATACCAATCAGGACCTATGCCTTTATATGTTTGACCATTTACTGATACACTTTTATACCTAACAGATTCTGGGTTTATTAATCTAGTCTCACCGGGTGTTACTAACTTTCCTGCTTTATCATATACTGATGATCTTTGTAATTCTTCTAGTGTACTGCGTATACCAGACATGAATTGAGAAGCTGATTCAAATGGTTGTGCTGCTCTTACTCTGGCTAGCACATCTAGGTTGCTTTCTGATATAGAATTGGTGCTTATTTGACTCATCATTTCGCCAAGCTTATTAAATATCTTTACCTGGTCTGCGGCATCGGCTGCTGCCGTATGCTTCTCTGCACCCATGCCTTTAAATAATGCTTGTTTTAAGAAGTCAACTTTAAGACCTATACCTATATGCTCAGAACTTATTTTATTTTTTTCTGCTGCCATGGCAAACATGGCATTAGAAATATCCATTAATTCTACAGCTACTGTGCCTTTTTTGGTATCTATTGATTTATTATATTCAGATAGCATACCTTGATATAAGCCACTTATCTTCTTGACTCTTTCTTCTCTTTTTAGTGGATCTGATGTTTTACCTAAAAGTGTACTTTCTCTCATTGCTTCATATCTGGCAATGGTAACTTCTGGTGGAGAATATAATAGTTTATTTTTATGATCATCAGTGACATATGCAAATGATTTTGCGTATCTATCTACTTTAGATGCAGGAGATCTATCTAGAACTTCTGCTATCATCTTATTTTCGAAGTTTATATTCTGGATCAAGAGCATTGATTTTCCATCAATCTCTTTAAATATATTTGCTAAACTTTGCTTTGGTGTTAAGGCAGTACCTTCTGTTAGGGATTTCTTGTAGGCATCATGATATCCTTCTATTCCGAAGATGTCATTTTCATATAGATTCTTAAGTGTTTTCTTTTTTGCTTCACCTCTTTTGCCTGGTTGTCTTTTGACGAAGTGTTCTCTTTCACCTTTAGAATCTGCAAACCCTACTGACCATATGAAGTCTTCTTTCCTGTCTAAACCAGATGTTTCTATATCAAGAGATACTAGGCTATCTTTTGAATTAAATAATGATCCAGAGAAATTTCCTGTATGACTTGTTTGCTTAGAGTTTTGTGCTGTTGGTATTCTTCCTGACTGTTGTGATCTAGCTTCTGCTCTCTTACTGGATTCTGCTATTTTTGCTTCTTTAAGCTGTCTTTTTATATCTGCTAATTGTGATATTTTTCTATCATCACCTTTTAGATTTCCTTTTTCGAATTCTTCATGCATGGCTATAATTTCTTTTTCTACAGCCTGATGATTTAAGGTTTGCTTATTTTGTGCTTGGTTACTTCTTATATCTCCTAGGGCATTAGGGTCTTCTGATACTGTAAATGTATCTTTTATTGTGCCTTCTGGTATATTTCTTGATTTAGGTTTTGCTCTATTTTCTGCTCTTTGTTTTGAAGCTGCTAAATCATTTTTTAACTTTAATGCTTTTTCTCTTTTTGCTTTTTCTATATATGCTTTTTCTTCTGCTGCTATTCTTTCCCTTCTTGACCTATTAGGGGTTACATTAGATGAGCCTGTATGTTGGAGCATTTCTTGCCATTGTGATAATGACATTTGTTCATTAGGCATCTTACCTTGTAGACGTGCTATCTTTATGTTGCGTTGCCAGGCTTCTAATTTAAGCTTTTCTTTTTTAAGCCCCTTACTCCAAGAACTTTTCCTATCCTTTTTGGTATTATATTTATTTTTACCAGATGCTGTTCTTGCACCTTTAAGTAACTCCTTCCTTTTTCTTTCTCTTTCTTTTATCCAGTCTTTAACTCTTATTGTTGGGTTCTCTGCTTTGCCATTTGCATTCATACTAGAATAAGCCTTTTTCATCTTTTGTTAATAAATTCTTTAATTTAACATAGTCTTGTGATGTGTTAAATATATCTTCTTCTGTTATGAATTCGTATGTAGCATCTAAGTGATACATTTTAATATACTTTTTTGCTGCTTTTGCTTTAGCTACTACTACGGGGTCAGTGGTCATGCACTTGGGTTTGATCTCTATTATCTTCATAGACCCATCTCCATATAGTACTATTATATCAGGAATATATCTGTGTATTCTATTGTCTTTAGGACTACGGTATAAAATATTAAAAGGTTCAACAATATATGATTCTACATTATCATCATGTTCTAATATAAAGAAGTATGCGAATTCATATGTTGATCTAAATGTATATTCTTTATTATTCTTAGTAGACCAGAATAATCCTGAGACATAAGAATTGGAGTTCTTATGTCTTACAAATCCTTTAGTTTTCAACTCTTCAAGTAGGCGTTCTTTTTTATTCTTTTTAACCCTCTTGTTTAAAATCTTATGATGTCTAAGCTTTGTTTTAAACCGTCTCATTCTCTATTACCTTTGCATCCACCGTATTCTGTTCTGATACATCTATTAGATATTCTTCTAGCTTCTCTCTTAATTCTGTTAGCTTTGCAGCTGTTGACTGACCCTTATTCCTTTCTGTTGTTATCTTGACTCTTTCTTTTCTGGTAGCCATCAGGGACTCTAGAACTTTCATTCTATCTCTTTTAATTCGTTCTTTTAAATCAAATGCTCTTGATATCTCTTGGTTTTCTATTACTTCGCCTGTGTTGTCTATACTTGTTATAACATCCTGCATCAGAGTAGGATGTTTATCTGCTAAATATTTGGTTACTCTTAACTCATATATGTTAAATTCTGCTAATTCTGAAACTAATTGTGTCTCTGTAAAATTAGTTACATCTACTTCAAATTCTTCTATAAATTGTTTAGTCCAGTAAGTGATAAGTTGTGCTTCCACTAAACAGCCTCTAGCAAGAGGTGGCTTACCTGCTTCTACATATGGACAAGTCTTAGCAAAGGCACATTGTTCTCCGGCACATATCATTGGAACAGCGGCATTTATACCTGTTGACATAGTTCTTAATGACATTGATATTTTTTGTGCTTCAGCTTGTGTAAATACTATATCTGAATACTTATCTTTATCAAACTCTAACATGTCAAAGTATCCTGATCTTGACATGACTCCATCATGTTCTACCTTGATACCATTTAGACCTATCATAGGCATATTATCATCTTGAATTTTTTCAATCTTTGTTTGTTCTAATACAGGGGTGGGTATATCTTTCTTTAATTCAGCAGACTTATTTAGCATCTGTAGAATCTCCTGTTGGTTAGAGAATGTGTTTTTCATTATTTTAATTTCCTTTGGGTATAAAAAAAGCCTCGCTATTTGCATAGAGAGGCTTCCAGTTTATAACTTTTCAGAATAAACTTCAATAGTATTAAGGATTTATCGTGCTTGTCCGCG
>Ga0164313_10002835_pt1 | contig 15413 bp, 15 predicted proteins | sample GuaBasSedimGuay4_FD_113735 | JGI IMG/M metagenome (GOLD analysis project Ga0164313, IMG submission 113735) | Subseafloor sediment microbial communities from Guaymas Basin, Gulf of California, Mexico - Guay4, Core 4569-4, 0-3 cm | ecosystem: Environmental > Aquatic > Marine > Hydrothermal vents... | reverse complement strand
GTTTTGCGCGGATTGGAATGGCGTTATCGTTCAGGAAGTGGACGTTGGAAACCGCTACTCGCCCGAAATCAGTCTGGACGGCCGAGGCCAGCACCATGGCGGCAATCAGTATCACCACGAGAATTGTGAAAAGAAGCGCTGCTCCCGCAGGCCCATCTTTGACGTTGTTGGCCATTTTTTAAAGTCCTGCATCCTGATTTAGGAGGATGACTTTAATTCTGTAAAATAGTGCGGTAAAGCTTGTTTCCGATGGCGATGCCCAGGTCGATGAATTGTGGACCGTACACTTTCCCGGTGGCGGTTCTGAATGTCGTCTTGATTTTTTCAATGCCTTGCATGCCCTTGGGATAGTGTTTGATAAATTCGGATAGCGGGGGATTGTAAACGGATACCATATCCCAGACCGTGTCGGTGAAGTTATCCGGGCCCCAGCGGAACTTGTCGGCATCATAGAGGCAACCCGCAATCAGAGCGCCCTCCGGATTTTTGATGGGGATTTTCTTTTTGAAGGCTTCATGGTTACGGATAGCATTGGCAATGTCATCCACCTCTTGAGCGGATAGCGTAAAATCTTGCAGCAGCCTACGCGAGAATTCAGCGCCTTTGACCGCATGGTTTTTTTGTTTGCGTTTGACATCATGGAGAAGTCCCGCAATTTGAGCAAGGGTGACGTTGCGGCAGAGGCTCTTTTCAGGATATCCCGCACGCCTGCCTTCGATGATCATGAGTGTTCCGGCATCCAGGGTAACCTTCCGGGAATGTTTGAAGCCATGCCCGAAGTTGTCCTTCAGGTGGTCACCCACAATTTTTTCCAACCTGGGCATGTCGGGGTTGTGACTGAGGAGTCTGCGCGAAAGGGCACCGGCTTCGGCATGATCGATATAAAAATCAGGGACCGGAAAATTTGCGGCGATCTGGCGGGCCCGCGTTTGAATCCTCTCGTAAATAGGCTGCATGGCAAAAACCCAACCCGGTGAATAAGGGACCAAAATCCTGCGCAAACCCTGAGAAGAGCATTTCAACGTTAGCGAGGGCCGATTATAGGCTTAAACCGTTGAAAACGCGTTGGCACACACTTTCCACCGGCCATTTTCTTTTACAACGTCGATGGTGCCTTCAACGGGATAGGTCCCGCCGATACGGAACAGTTTGGTGACCAAGGCAAAGAGCGGATTGATGGCCGTTCTGCGCACGGCTGAAATGGTCACGGTCGCTTCTGTGTCACTGGTATAGGTGGTGTGGGTTTCAATGTCGTAAAGCTGACTTTTAAGATAGCATTTTTTAAATCCTCGGGATGCTGCCGACCGGGTTTTTTCGTAAAGGTACTGTGCGGTGACATTGACATCGTCCTCGAAGCGACTGTCTTCGCACATATAACCCTCCATGGAGGTGTCCAGCTTATAGTAGGCTTTGGTAAAAGCGACCGCGGTTTTATAGGGCGCGGGTACTGCATAAAGCGCGAGCAACATCGCCTGGACAACGAACCCAATAACGATGACGCCAGCCAAGGCAATATATCGATTGTATTCAGACATTTATATTCTCCTCATTTGTATGCGAAAAAATCAAACCCGCTTGGGACCCGGACTGCAGGGACCCGAACTGCAGGGGATTTGATAGCATGTAATCCATAAATAGACAAGGATTTATTGTTTCCGCCTATTGCATATTTGGCCGATATTAAGTATATACTCATATCGAAGATAAAAAAATTCAAGGGGTTCAAATTGTCGTATCATTCTCTATTTCCAAGCAACGTACAAGCGAGAAAAAAAGTTCTGATTCATTGCAGGAAGCACCATCAGTTGACAAGGAGGTCCTATGGTCGGCAGGCATGAATGGGACTGGGAAGTTGCCGAAAAAAAGATCGCCATCAGAGAATGGAAAGAATCGTTCGGATGGGTAGAGGAACCGTTTGCCAGCCCGGACGGCGAAAAAATTGCCGCTGTCGTCAATGTCGGAGAAATGGAATTCAGCGTCTGTGTGAATGGTAATAGCTGGGATGTTACCTTCGACAAAGTCTGGCACCTCAGATACCTGCCGGATGGCCGGCTCACAGCACTTGTCTCGGAAATGGGGGAGTGGACAGCCGTGGTTGACGGCAGTGTCTGGGACAATAAATTCGGGTATGTGTGGAATCCACTCTACAGCGCTGACGGCCGTGCATTTGCCGTGGCAGCTCAACAGGACCTGCGCTACTGCATGGTGCTGAACGGCGTGCCGTGGGACGAAACCTATGCCAACATGACCTATTTCGCTCTGAGCTCCTGTGGCACAAAGACCGCTGCCGCAGTTCAGGTGAAGGATGCCGACTCGGGGGAGATTCACAAATTTCAGGAGGGAACCTTTACGGCTGCCCTCGACGGCAAGGCCTGGGAAGCGACCTTCGTCAATGTCTGGGGCATGGCCATCAGTTCAGATGGGGAAAGCCTGGCCGCAGAGGTGAGACTGAACCTTTACGACTATACGATTGCCGTGGATGGCATTGCCTGGAATAATACCTTCGACTGTGTATGGGAACCCATATTTCGACCGGGAACGAAAGCGGTAGTAGCGCCCGTGCGTGTTAACGGGCAGTGGACCCTTGCCGAAAACGGTGACATCCTGTGGGACCGGCGTTTCGTTCAATTGTGGCAGCCTGGGTTCAGCCCGGACGGGAAGCATCTGGCGGCCATAGTGGCGCCGAAGTATGGTTGCTGGACCGTTGCCGTGGACGGTATACCCTGGACGTCGACGTTCGGCGACATGGTGACGGATATGATCTTCAGTCCGGATGGTGGGAAGCTGGCAGCGCTTGCCAAGGACAAGGCCTCTTGGAAAGTGGTCGTGGACGGGAAGGTGTGGACCAACCGCTTTGACATGGCCTGGCGCCCTGTATTCAGTGCTGACGGCAGTACGGTGGCGGCTAAGGTGGAAAAAGACGGGAAGTACGCGTTCGTGGTGAACGACAGGATGGGGTCCCGGACCTGCGAGGCGGCCTGGGATCCTGTGTTCAGTCCGGATGGGAGCCGCCTTCTTCTCAGGAGTATCGAGGATGGGATCTATTGTCGGCGGGTAGTACCGGTAAGCGAATTCACCGCCTGATACGAGCTGTTCAAATTTTAAGGGGGAAGTCATGCACGATGTATACAGCTTTGTCACCGGACCGATGGCTTGGCTGGCTTTTCTGGTCTTTTTGGGCGGGAGTCTGTTCAAATTGGGGCGGATGTTTTATCTGATCGCTAAAAAGGAAAGGTTCATATTTACCTATATGAGTTGGAAATACAGTTTTCGATCCATATTGCACTGGATAACGCCCTTTGCGACCACCATCTGGAAAAAGCATCCGGTGTTGACCATCGTCACGTTCGTTTTTCATTTCTGCCTGATTGCGGCACCTCTTTTTCTCCTGTCTCATATCATTCTGTGGGATGAGGCCTGGAATGTCAGCTGGTGGTCATTTCCCGATGCCCTGGCCGATATCATGACGCTGGCGGTCATTTTTTCGTGTCTGTTTTTCCTGGTCAGACGCATACGACAGCCTGAAGTCAGGTTTGTTACCTCGGCTTCGGACTATGTTATCCTGGCCATTGTGGCCATGCCTTTTCTCACCGGTTTTTTTGCGTACCACCAGTGGTTCGACTATAAGGTTTCACTCATTCTCCACATTCTTTCTGGTGAAATCATGCTGGCCGCAATTCCGTTTACCCGCTTGAGCCACATGATACTTTCTCCGTTCACCAGGGCCTATATGGGCTCTGAATTCGGTGGTGTCCGGAATGTAAAGGATTGGTGACGGGGTCTTTTAAAAATGCAAGGGCGAATTACCAATATCGAATAACGAATTACCAATGTCCAAGTGCAGCCGGCAAACTTGATAATTGGAAATTGGATGTTTAAAAAAGGCGAGTTACCAATCGGTGGAGATTAATAATGTCCGAAACCGTAAGAAAAGAGGATGTAAAAACACTGGACCAAGGCATTGAGGCCGGCATATCCGGATTGACCGCCGAACGGATCGAATCCACCATCAACGCGGTGATTACCAGAGAAACCGGAGCTCGCCTGAAGGCCTATGTAGATACCTGCATTCACTGCGGTTTGTGTTCAGAAGCCTGCCACTATTATCTTTCCCACGAAAATGATCCGCGCTATTCTCCCGTGGGCAAAGTCAAGCAGACCCTCTGGAAGATGCTCAGGAAAAAAGGAAAGGTCGGCCCGGAGTTTATCAAAAAAGCGGCGGTTATTGCCCACACGGAATGCAATTTGTGCAAGCGCTGCGCACAGTACTGCCCTTTCGGAATAGACATTGCCTACCTCATGCTGGTGGTGAGAAGAATTATTCATAAGCTGGGGGTCACGCCTCTCTATATCCAGGACACGGCCCACAGCCATTCCGTGACCATGAACCAGATGTGGGTCAAGGGAGACGAGTGGCCGGATACGCTGCAGTGGCAGGAAGAGGAAGCGCAGGCGGAGATTCCAACCCTGCGGATACCGTTGGAAAAAGAAGGTGCGGACATCATGTATTCCGTGATTGCCCCGGAACCCAAATTCCAGGCCCAGTTGATCTACCAGATGGCCGTGATCATGGACGTGGCGGGGGTGAACTGGACCATGCCGGCAAGCACGGGATGGGACAACAGCGACATGGCCATGTTCACCGGCGACAACGAGATAATGGGCCGGCTCAAGCGGGCTCATTTTGAGACGGCCCAGCGGCTCAGGGTAAAACGAATTGTCATGGGGGAATGCGGGCATGCCTTTCGCTCGGTTTATGATGTGGGCAACCGCTGGCTGGGTTGGAAGATGCCGCCCATTCCCATCGTGCACGCCATTGATTTTTACCATGAACTCTTAAGTCAGGGGAAGATCAAGATCATTAAAAAATACCCGGAACCGGTCACCCTGCACGACCCCTGCAATGTGGTCAGGGGGGGAGGATTGGGGGAAAAAGCACGCGAAGTAACCCGTGCGATGTGTGCAACGTTTGTTGAAATGCACCCCAACCGGGAGCACAATTACTGCTGTTCGGCGGGGGGCGGTGTGATCAATTGCGGTCCACCTTTCAAAATGACGCGCATGGAAGGCAATCGTGTAAAGGCGGAACAACTGTTTGCGGCCAAAGCCAGGGGGGCCACAACGCTGCTCACGCCCTGTCACAACTGTCACAGCGGTCTGCATGACATTGTGGAACACTATAACATCGGTCTGAAGATTAAATTTTTCAGCGATATCCTGTATGCGGTAATGGAAAAGCCGGAAGCAGCGTGATCACTTACTGAATAGAACGCTCAATTGGGGAAATCGCCAGGAGTCCACCACGGGAGGATGGAATGAATAAGTGTGCGGTTTATATGCTCAGTGCTTTGCTGCTTACCGTTTTTATCTTAGTAACCGCCTATTCCCAGGATGATATGATGTTTGTGGACAATAGTGTTTTTTCTAAACCGGAGAGGACGGCGGCTGTGTTCGAACACGACGCGCATAATGAAATGGCCGCAATAGAAGCATGCGACGAGTGCCATCATATTTATGAGGAAGGTATACGGATCGAAGATGAATCTTCAGAAGATCAAATGTGCTCCGAGTGCCACGACATTGAAGCCACGGGACGGGTGCCGGGACTGATGAAGGCGTTTCATCTCAACTGCAAAGGGTGTCACCTGGACCGTAAAAAGGGGCCGATTATGTGTGGGGAGTGTCACCCGCGGTGACGTTTGAGAGGGGGCAGCAGTATGGCAAAAAAAATACTGATCATAGACGATGACCCGATTATTGTAAAATATCTTCAGGCTGTATTCAGTGACAACGGGTATGCGACGTGCTCCGCTGCGAACGCCGGTGAAGGCCTGGAAATGGTTCGCACCGAGGCGCCCGACCTGATAACGCTGGATCTCGAGATGCCCGGGGAATGGGGGCCCCGGTTTTACCGCAAACTAAGGCAGCAAAAAGATTTCCGGGATATACCGATCATTGTAATCAGCGGCATCGACGGCGATCACGCCATCAAGAATGCCGTGGCTTTTGTCAGCAAGCCGTTTGATCCGGAAAAAATAATCGGTATTGTTAAGAATACCATAGGCTAAAAAAAGAATCGCCGCCGCACTAAAGTGCGGTGGCGATTCTTTTTTATTCCAGTATAAAAAACCTGGTCCTTGGGCCAAGTCAGAGCCTTTAGGCACTTTAGATCATTTTAGCTCACTTTAGTCACTTCATTCTATGAAATAAACACTCCCTTCATAGGAAGAACCCAGTGACGGGCCCTCTGGACCCGGGTATCTACTTTCGGGCCTTGGCATAGCCGATACCTATCAGGGCGTCTTCCATCTCCTCGAGGATGGTGGGGTCATCGATGGTCGCCGGGACCTTGTAGTCTTTATTATCGGCAATCTTCTGAATCGTTCCGCGCAATATCTTGCCGGACCGTGTCTTGGGAAGACGCTTGACAACAGTTGCTGTTTTGAAGGATGCCACCGGTCCGATCCTTTTACGCACCGACTGAATCACTTCCTGAACAATTTCCGAATGGTCGCGATCGACGCCCGCATTCAGCACCACAAAACCAACCGGAACCTGCCCTTTGAGTTGATCTTCGACACCGAGAACCGCGCACTCGGCCACGTCCGGATGATCGGCCAGGATTTCTTCCATGGCACCTGTCGACAGGCGGTGACCGGCAACATTAATGATGTCGTCGGTTCTGGACATGACGAACACGTACCCGTCTTCGTCGATAAAACCGGCATCCGCGGTTTTATAATAACCGGGGAATTCATCGAGGTAGGATTCGAGAAAGCGTTTGTCGTTATTCCAGAGTGTCGGCAGGCTTCCTGGCGGCAATGGCAGCTTGACGACCAGTGCGCCGATGTCTCCCGCTTTGACCGGTTGGTTGTCAGGATCCACGACCTGCACGTTCCACCCGGGCGCCGGCCTGGTGGGGGATCCTTCCTTGACCGGGAACGGGTGGATACCGATGGCGTTGGCACAGATGGCCCACCCGGTTTCCGTCTGCCACCAGTGATCGATGACCGGAATCCCCAGGCTGTTCTCAGCCCAGTGGAGAGTGTCGGGGTCAAGGCGTTCTCCGGCCAGAAAAAGGGCTTTGAAATTTGAAAGATCGTATTGTTTCAGCAACTCCGCCCTGGGGTCTTCTCTCTTGATGGCGCGGAATGCCGTGGGGGCGGTAAACATGGTTTTGACATTGTGTTCGGAAATGACTCGCCAGAAAACGCCTGCATCGGGCGTGCCGACCGGTTTGCCTTCGAAAAGGATGGTTGTACAACCTTTGAACAGGGGGGCGTAGATGATGTAGGAGTGCCCCACCACCCAGCCGACGTCGGATGCCGCCCAGTAGACATCGCCTGCATCCACGTTATAAATATTTTTCATGCTCCATTTCAGGGCCACCACATGCCCGCCGTTGTCCCGGACAACACCTTTGGGTTCGCTCGTTGTGCCGGAGGTATAGAGAATATACAGCGGATCGGTTGCTGCCAGGGGGACACAGTCATGGGGGGACGCTGCGGCCATCACATCGTTCCAATCGAGATCTCGGCCTTCGATCATGGTGGCGGCCTGCATGGGGCGTTGGAAGATGATGCACTTTTCCGGTTGGCTGTCGGGATCTGAAAGCTTGATGGCTTCGTCCAGCAGCGGTTTGTAATCGATGACCTTGGCAACTTCGATTCCGCAGGAGGCGGAAACGATGACCTTGGGTTTGGCATCGTTGATGCGGGTTGCCAGTTCATTGGCGGCGAATCCGCCGAAAACGACACCGTGAACCGCGCCGATGCGCGCACAGGCCAGCATGGCAATGGCTGCTTCCGGGATCATGGGCATGTAGAGAAGCACGCGGTCTCCCTTTTCGACGCCCTGATCGGATAAAGCGCCGGCAAACAGAGCGACTTCGTCCTTCAGTTGTGAATAGGTGTATTTTTTTATCGTATCGGTAACCGGGCTGTCATAAATGAGTGCATCCTGGTCGCCCCGCCCGTTTTCGACGTGGAGGTCCAGCGCATTGTAGCAGGTGTTGATTTCGCCGCCCTTGAACCACCGATAGAAGGGTTTGTTCGAGTCATCGAGCACCTTGTCCCATTTCTTATACCAGTGGCAGTCTTCCGCAGCTTTGCCCCAGAATGCGTCAGGATCGTTAATGGACAGGTCGAACGCTTCGTTATAAGGGTTGGTCATGATTTTCTCCTTTCTATGGGTTAGAAATTGACCGCCGGAGCGATGCTGTCATTCGAAAACCCTCGGGGAACGACCTGTCAACGGCAATGCCACCGGCAAAGAAGGGCGGTGTCTCAGGCTGCTTTTTACACAACAGTATCGACTTGGAAAACAATAGAAAAAAACGACCTTCGGTGTCAAGAAAAAAATGAATAGGATACAGTATGTGAATTGCGTATAGTAGGCTGACCCGGATGAACCCGTCAGCGGTGGACAAGCCGGTAAAAGATGAATATTGAACATCGAGATCAAAATCGTTATCGAAATCGCTATCGGGATCGAATTTTTAAGGCCGTTGGCCTTATTTATTAAATCTTGGTAGAGGAAGGGCGGGTAATGGGTGTTAGCGGATACGGCACTCCGCAACGTAGGGTTTAACCCGACAGCACAGCTCGGCCATTTCGGCATCGTCGAAGCCGGCATCGGGGTTTCCGGCGTAATCACGGTTCTGTACATGGGTATGGTCAAATTTTTGAAGGTAGTAATGATCGGCGCCCCGGATCAGTGCCCCGATTTTTTCTATATTGGCTTTGTCTATAAAAGGTTTTACGCAGGTGGTTCTGAACTCGTAGGGCAAAGGCCCGTTCAACAACAGTTCAATGCTTTGCTTGATTTTTTCAGGATCGAATTTGTTTTTGGTGATCGTTGGATAGTTATGAAAATCGGTCTTGATATCCATGGCGACGTAGTCGATCAGATGTTCATGCATGAGCCGTTGGATCATCTCCGGATTCGTGCCGTTCGTATCCAGTTTAACGGCAAATCCCAGCGATTGAATTTCACTGCAGAATTCCGGGAGGTCACCATGGAGGGTGGGTTCTCCGCCGGATATAACCACACCCTCAATAAACCCTGCTCGCGCTTTTAAGAATTCCAACACCTCCGGCTCGGTGATGATCCGGCAATTGGCGGAAAATTCAAATGATACCAGGTCGTAATTATGACACCAGTGGCAGTGCATGTTGCAGCCCTTGGTGCCCAGTACACAAGCCAGTTTTCCCGGAAAGTCGATGGTGCTGAATTTTCTGATGGCTCCGAAAATCATAGGGTGAGCGCCTTTGGAAGGTTTTCGACGTTTTCGGCTGCCGGGGTTTCGTTTCTTGAGGGTGGGGCGGGGTCCTTTTTATCGGAAACACCGGTAACTTTAAAAGTTTTTCTTTTCTCAAACTCGGCCTGTTTGCCGTTGTTCCATTGTTTCACGGGACGGAGGTAACCCACGACCCGTGAGTAGATCTCTGTTTCCTGGCTGCACTGGCTGCATGTATCCTGCCTTCCGTTCAGATACCCGTGGGAGGGGCAGATACTGAAGGTGGGGGACAAGGTAAAATACGGGAGTCGAAAATTTCCGGCGATTTTACGGATCAGCCCCCGGGTCACCCGGGTGTCTTCGACCTGTTCACCCAGAAATACGTGCAGCACGGTTCCTCCGGTATATTTTGTCTGCAAATCGTCCTGTAAGGTCAGGGTTTCAAATATATCGTCGGTGTAGTTTACCGGCAGCTGCGTCGAGTTGGTGTAGTAGGGTGCGGCACCTTTTTCATAATCGGTCTGATTGGCACTGATGATGTCGGGATAAAGCCGTTTGTCCATCATGGCCAGTCTGTAGGAGGTGCCTTCGGCGGGTGTCGCCTCGAGGTTGAAAATATCACCGGTTTCCTCTTGAATTTCGGAGATGAGATCGCGGATATAGTCCATTACCTTGAGGGCGAATTCACGCCCGGTCTGGCTGGCAATGTCCGTGTCGATGAAATTGAGGCAGGCCTCGTTCATGCCGATGATGCCAATGGTCGAAAAATGATTTTTCCAGTAGCACCCGGCGCCTGCCTTGATGTCCCGCAGGTAGAATTTTGAATAGGGATAGAGGTTTTTGTCGGTAAATCGCTCCAGTACTTTGCGCTTGATGGCCAGGCTTTCGATGGCCAGCATGATTCTTTCTTTCAGGCATTCGAAAAACTGGGTTTCGTTCCGGGCGGTGTACCCGATCCGCGGCAGGTTTATGGTAACGACGCCGATGGACCCGGTAAGCGGATTGGCGCCGAAAAGTCCGCCCCCGCGCTTCAGTAGTTCACGGTTGTCGAGGCGCAGTCGGCAGCACATGGAGCGTGCGTCCTCGGGGGACATGTCCGAGTTGACAAAGTTGGAAAAATAGGGAATTCCGTACTTGCCGGTCATTTTCCAGACTGCATCGAGGTTCGGGTTCTCCCAGTCGAAATCAGCGGTAATATTGTAGGTGGGGATGGGAAAGGTAAAAACGCGTCCGTTTGCATCGCCGTTCATCATGATTTCGGCAAAGGCCTTGTTGATGGTATCCATTTCGCTCTGGAATTCCGCATAGGTCTCGGGTCGCTCTATGCCTCCGGCAATGACGGGATGATCCTTGAGGGTGGTAGGGACAAAGAGGTCCATGGTGATATTGGTGAATGGCGTCTGAAAACCGACGCGGGTCGGTATGTTGATGTTGAATACAAATTCCTGCAGTGCCTGTTTGACCTCATCGTAAGCGAGGTTGTCATAGCGGACAAAAGGCGCTAACAGCGTGTCGAAGTTTGACAACGCCTGGGCACCCGCCGCTTCACCCTGCAGCGTGTAGAAAAAGTTGACGATTTGGCCCAGGGCGGAGCGCAGATGCCGGGGAGGCGCGCTTTCGACCTTGCCTTCCACGCCCTTGAATCCCATTATCAGAAGATCTTTCAAATCCCACCCGACACAGTAAACGGACAACAAGCTCAAGTCATGAATGTGAATATCCCCCCCCTTGTGGGACCTCCTGATTTCCGGCGGGTAAATGCTGTTCAGCCAGTATTCAGAGGTGATATCCGAACTTATATAGTTGTTCAGTCCCTGCAGGCTATAGCACATATTACTGTTTTCTTTGATCTTCCAATCCAGCTTCTGGATATAGTGTTCCACCAGGTCTACATTGGCTTTGGTGGCGATGCTCCTGATCTGGGCGTGCTGTTCACGGTACAGGATGTAGGCTTTGGCTGTGCGGTGAAAGGGAGAGTCGAGAAGTACGCGCTCCACGATATCTTGAATTTCTTCGACTTCAGGAACCGGCCCCAATCTCAATTCATGCGCAAGGGTAAGTACCTTCAGGGTTAATTTCTTGGCCTCCCTGGCCTTGAATTCCCCCGTGGCTTCGCCGGCTTTGGTGATCGCTGCCGTGATGTTGGAGGAATCAAATTCCTGGATCCTGCTGTCCCGCTTTTTTATCTGTTCAAACACTGGTATCCTCTCGTGCAGTTGGTAAATCTGTCAATCATAGGCTGGCACCCGAGGTTCTATGGCGATTGATCCTTTGTCACAACCGGTAATTTATGACGCGAATGCGTTGGACAGAACCGTGCAGCAATCTAGTGCAGTAATAGACACTTCTATATCAATATGTTGTTATTTGTCAATATAAATATTCAATATGTAGCGCTTGAAACCGGATACCCTGCCGTGTTATCCTTATTGAAAATATTTTTTCCTAACCATGGGTAATTTTTGAAACGCTCACCTCAGGAAGGAGCTGCTTACACGATGCGTGCGGGAAAAACCCCCTTGTTCAGAAAAGCGATTGTACCTTGGTACGATTCCGATGCGGTCTGCTACTCGGTCATGGCTCTAATGGCGGCTGTTCTATTTTTTTCCGTTTTTGGTGTTGTCGCAGCGGGGGAGGTTCCTGAGTACAAGGGTAATGTCTGGGTCCCTTTGCTGTTGCTGATGATGAGCCTGGGTGTTCTGATTTCCACGGCCACCCGCCTGGTCAGGCGCAATGCAAGACCTGCCTCGGGCATCGGTTTCTGAAAACGATGAAGCGCGGGAATCGGTAGAAAAATTACTGCGTGTCCAAAAACTGCATGAAGGACATTTTCAAATAGCTGTCGGTATGAATGAATTTTAGCACCTGGAGCATGTCCTTGGTCGGTATGTATCCGGGCTTGTTGCCGATGGGTGCACCTTTTTCGGATATGAACCAGACATCCGGGAGGGGGCTGATGTTGTACATGGCGGCCACCTGCCTCTCCTTGTCCACATCCACTTTGACGGCTATGAAATTATTTTTCATGTAGGCGATGACCGAACTGTCCGTGAATGTCTTGGTGTCCATCATTTTGCAGTAACCGCACCAGGTGGCATAAAAATTGATAAAAACCTTTTTTGCCTGCGATTTTCCCAGTACCAGGCCTTTTTCATGCGAATACCAATCGATACCGGCGGACTCGGCTGCCGGCGGGTGAAATTGAAAAAAGGTCATCAGTGCGATTATGATGATGGCTATATGCATGGTTCGTCCCGTCATTAGAGTCATCCTGTTCCGGTTAATAGGTAAAGTTTGTTGGCGAGCAGGAGACACCCTACGAGAATGAGTACACTTCCGGCAACTACATTGAAGACCTTCATGAATCGGGTGGCCTTTTTTACGAAAACCAGCAGATAGTTGACAAATATTGAGATGATCATGAAGGGCAAGGCCAGTCCGGCAGAATAAATACCCAGCAGGACAACACCCTGCCGGATGGTATCCTTGCCCATGGCGATGGCCAGAATCGACCCCAGCTGGGGGCCGGTACACGGACTCCAACCCGCCCCGAATGCCATGCCGACCAGGAAGGTCCCGAAGATATTCAGCGGTTTGCTTTTCAGGTGGATGCGTTTTTCAAATTCCAGAACAGGAATACGCACAAGCCCTGTCAGGTGAACACCCAGCACAATGATGATGATGCCACCGGCGATTCGGATGACATCCCGGTACGCATGGGTCAATCCGCCAAGGAATGATGCCGATGCGCCCAGGAGAATAAAGACAGATGAAAAGCCAAGTATAAAGGATAATGTCGAGATGAAGACTTTTCTACGGACGACGGCATCGAAATTTTCGGTCAGATCCTCAATCGACATCCCCGTAATGAAAGAAAAATAGGCCGGTATCAGGGGCAGCACGCAGGGAGAAAAAAATGATAACAGACCTGCTGCGAAAGCGGCTGAATATGAAACGGTTTCGGCAAACATGCTTTAATGGAAACACTCTGTTTGGGTTTAATAGTGACTGTCTTCGGTAAAGCTTTTGATCATGGCATCGCCCAGTTCGCGGGATCGTTTGGTGGCGGCTTCCACGGCATTGATCAGCGTTGTGCGAAGTCCGCCCATTTCCAGGGTATGAATGCCAGCTATGGCGGTTCCGCCGGGTGATGTGACCCGGTCTTTCAACTGGCCGGGATGTTCTTTGGTGTCCATCAGCAGCTTGGCTGCCCCCATAACTGTTTGGGATGACAAAAAAAGTGCGTCATCCCTGGAGAGCCCCATTTTTACGCCGGCATCTGCAAGGGCATCAACGATAAGAAAAATATAGGCCGGACCGCTGCCGCTTAAACCGGTGATGGCGTCCATCAGGATATTCTCTTCTATGAAGACGCTTTTTCCCACGGAATCAAAGATGGCCTTGGCGAGGTTGATGTCTTCCTGGCTTGCATGTTTTCCTGCGGCGATGGCGGTGGCACTCTCTTTCACGAATGCAGCGATGTTCGGCATGACCCGCACGAGGCGCAGGTCCTTGTTAAGACATGACTCTATGACGGCCAGCGGAACCCCGGCGGCAATGGATATGATGATTTTTTCCATGTCCAGGCTGTCGGCGGTTTCTTTCAGTATCGAAGCCAGAATCTGAGGTTTTACGGCGTAGATGATAATGTCCGAAGTACGTATGGCTTCAACATTGTTGGTGCTTGTTTTGACTTTATATTTTTCAGCGATTTTTTTTAATTTCGGTTCGTTGATATCGGTACAGATGATGTTCTCAGGATCGGTGGCCTTCGCACAGACCAGCCCGCTGACCAGCGCTTCTCCCATGTTGCCGGTACCGATAAAGCAGATTTTTTTATTCCGCAGCATTTTCTAATCTCCAATCGTTGCATTCTATTGGAACGTTAAGGGCTCGCCGAAAAAAACGGTTCATACTTATTAGGGGGTATGCATGAATTTATCAAGTAAAAACAATTATCCGCAGTATAAAACTCATAGTTGCACAGCCGTAGTGAATTAACTTGACTTATTTCCGAAAATATACTTTATTTTCTTTTATTTATAGCAGTTGTCCCAAAGATGCTCCGCTTGAAATATAGGCGTGATGCTGATGACGCAAATCGGGAGGTTAATCCGGTGAACTCTATACGCTGATAGAGATGGGTTCCGGAAGCCTGCCGGTGTTGCGGATTGTTCCAGGGAGTGGTTTTTTTACATGTATATTATCGGTTATTTCATCATGGCTGTAGCCAAAGTGCTGGATATTGTTCTGATTTGCTACATGTGGGTTGTGGTTGCGAGGGCGGTGCTTTCATGGGTAAACCCGGATCCGTTCAACCCGATTGTCCGGTTTATTCATAATATTACCGAACCGGTGCTCAATCCGATACGTGTCAGGATTCCCATAAATTTTGGTGGTATGGATCTTTCACCGATAGTGGTGTTTGTGGGAATTATATTCGTAAGAACATTTGTCGTCAACAGCCTCAACCAGATAGCACTTTCACTGCTGTAGCGCTGGTGGCCGGATGTCGCCACATCCATGATCGACCGTGTAATTCAGATGAGCGGCGGTTTTTTTTAAGCCATGCATATTGGCTGCGGGTTTTGCAAGCCCCTAATTGAAGGTTTCAAATGATGCAATCACTAGGTTTCCGGCAAGTCCGGGTTGGGAGCAGAGATGGCGAAGATTGATGCTTTTTTCAAATTAATGCATGAGCAGGGTGCGTCGGATCTTCATCTCATGGCCGGTCAGCCGCCGGCACTGAGAGTGAGGGGGGATATCGAAAGGGTTAAGTACAAAGTACTTACCAATGACGATCTCAGGGGAATGCTTTACGAGGTTACACCGGAGGAGAAGGTTAAAATTTTTGAAGAAACCGGCGACGTGGACTTCGGTTATGAGATTCCGGGGATGGCCCGTTACCGGTGTAATTTTTTCATGCAGAAAAATGGTGTGGCCGCCGTTTTCAGGGAAATTCCAAGCAGCATCATGACGGCCGAACAACTGGGGCTGCCGCCGGTGATTTCCAAACTATCAGGCCTGCCGAGAGGATTGGTGGTGATTACCGGGCCGACAGGCAGCGGTAAATCAACCACCCTGGCGGCCATTATCGATCAGGCCAACCGAACCCGCAGCGACCATATCATCACCATAGAGGACCCCATCGAATTCGTGCACAAAAGCCAGTCCT
>Ga0164313_10002833_pt1 | contig 15425 bp, 12 predicted proteins | sample GuaBasSedimGuay4_FD_113735 | JGI IMG/M metagenome (GOLD analysis project Ga0164313, IMG submission 113735) | Subseafloor sediment microbial communities from Guaymas Basin, Gulf of California, Mexico - Guay4, Core 4569-4, 0-3 cm | ecosystem: Environmental > Aquatic > Marine > Hydrothermal vents... | reverse complement strand
CCGGTGATCAGGCCCAGCATGAGGCCTTCCATCATTTCACGCTGACCGACGATCACCTTGCCCACCTCGGAAAGCACCCCGCCCAGACGGACGGATAACTCCTCAGCGTACACCTTGTCGAGAGACTGATATTCCGACATGACATCCTTTCTGGCCCGCAGGCGGAAAAACCGTGGAAACAAATATGTTCATACGCGGTCCCACCTGGCAAGTTCCCTCCCGGACCGCTCTGTCCGCGGTGAAAAAATACCCAACCCGTTTTTTCTTGCCAACACCTTTAAAAAGTCTTTCAATATTGTCCACGAGCATCCGGGGCCCTCAGCCTGGCCCGAATGCACCGCAGATGCGAAATACTGGACACGACGCCCGTTTGGGGCCGATTTTCCGGCCAGGGAGGCCACCTTGCGTATCAGCAAACACAAGATCGAATACCTTTCCGACAAGATCCTCAGGATGCTCCAGGAGCATCCCAGGATCCATGTGGACGACAATACTGACCTGGTGACGCGCGCCATCGATGACGCGATTTTCGAAAACATGAAACAGGAAGAGGAAATCGACGCACAGGTGGAAGCCCTGGTCGCCCAGAACAAAAACGAGATCCGGGCCATGGAAATGGACGTCGGCGCCCTGCGAAGCCAGATGAAGCGGGAACTGGCGAAGAAAAATGGTTTTATCCTGTAACCGGCTGCTTTCCGGTGCAAGTACGGGAATATCGGAGGACATCAAGTGAGACTTTCTGAAGAACGCATTTCGGTCCTGTCCAGGATGATCTGTAACCGCCTGCTCGACGAAGAGCTTGCCGACCTGGAGATCAGTGAAGACGACTTTGTTTTCCAGGTGGAAAACCTGATTATCAAGGATCTCAAGATTGAAGACGAGATAGACGAGGAAGCCACCACCTTCATCCTGAAGACCAAGCCCAACCTGGAAGAAGGATCCACCGAATGGGAGGTTGAGCTGGAGCGCAAGAAGGAGGAATTCTCGATTGCCCGCGGTTATGTCGCCTTCTGATATGTCTTGCCCAATCCCGCATTTTCCATCATGAAAATCCTGGTCCTGACCCCCTACCTTCCACACCGGCGGATCGGACACGGCGGAGGCGCCTCCGTCCGGGACCTGGTGACCTGGCTCGCCAAAAAACACGAGGTGCTGGTGGCCGCACTGGTCCGCCCCGGCGAGGAGAACCTCATCGGGGAGGTCGAGGAACTGGGTGCATCTGTGGCGCCGATGAAATTTCTGGACACCCGGGCGGAAGGCCCGGCCCGGCTGGAACTGATGGCTGGCCGCACGCTGGCCTGGGCCCGCTCCCTGCGTTCGGGGTATCCCTGGTACGTGGAAAAATACTGGTCGCCGGATCTTTCCCGGCAGGTCCTGTCCATAGCCGAAGAATTCGCGCCGGACGCCATTCAAATCGAGTATCTGCAGCTCGCCCTGCTGGGGCGGGACCTCAGGCGATGGAGGGACAACAGGAAGGGATCCCCTGTCCGCCTGGTCCTGAACAGTCATGAGCTGGGCTCGCTCCCGCGCGAACGACGGGCTGCCCGGGCAACCAACCCGCTGACCGCCCACATGGCGCGACGTGAAGCCCGTGCCTGGCGGCACCTGCAGATCGACGTCACCGGCTGGGTCGACCGAACGCTTTGTGTCACCCCCGAGGATCACGCCCTGTACCTTGAAATGGGCGGAAAGAACCTGGTCACTGTTCCTCTGGGAACGGATCTGGAAAGGATAGCCGCCGACTGGTCACCCGGGTCCGGCCACCGGTTTCTTTTTGTGGGTTCCTTCAACCACCGCCCCAACAGGCTGGCCGCCGAATTCCTCGTGGAAAAAATGTGGGATGAAGTGATCAGGGAGCTGCCGGGAAGCAGGTTGATTCTCGCCGGACGGGGTTCACGGGCCTTCCTTCGCCAACGGGGCGGACAAATCAATTGGGCCGAAATGGGCATCGACGCGGTTGGTTTTGTGGATGATCTCACCGAATTGTTCCGAGGGAGTCATCTGTTTGTCGCCCCCCTGCCCGAGGGCGGAGGAATCAAGATCAAGATCCTCGAAGCCATGGCGCGGGGCATTCCGGTGGTGACCACTCCGGTCGGCGCCGAGGGGATCACCGGTCCCGAGGATGATGCCGTCGTCATCGCTCCCTGCGACGACCGGTTCGCCGCCGCCGTCCTTGCCGCGGCCCATGACACGGCCGGCAGCAGAAGCCGGGCAGTGCGCGCCAGAAAACTCATGGAAGACAGATTCGGCTGGGCGGCCATAATCGATAAACTGACTGCCGTCTATTCCGGTGATTGACCGGTTCCCGAGGCAGCCTCGGCCAACAGGGTAACCTGAGCCAAACGTTCCACTGTCTCCAGCAGGCTGAAGGCCGCGTGCAGATCTTTTCCCACAGTCACCACACCGTGATTCCCCAACAGCACAGCGTCATGATCGGTAATGAATGGAACGATTGACGCCGCCAGGGCGTCGGATCCAGGCAGAGCACGGGCCGCCAGGGGCACACGCGGCAGCAGGGCGGCGGTTTCGGTCAGAAGACTCCCATCCAGATCCCTGCCGGCAGCCGCGAAAGCCGTGGCCCAGGGTGCGTGGGCATGACAAATGGCCAGGACATCCGAACGCAGGTCGTAAATCTGCTTATGCAACGGCCACTCACTGGTTGCCGTGCCCCGGGCTGAACGGCCCCGGGAGTCGGTCTCGAGCAGGTCCTGGACCCGCAGACTGCCCTTGTTGGTCCCCGCGGGAGTGACCAAAAAAGAGTGGCCGCCGAGGCGAACCGAAAGGTTCCCTTCGCCGGCCACGATAAGATTTTTTTCGTACAGCAGACGCCCTGTCCGGACCATCTCCCTGCGAAGGACAACCAGGTTGGGCCTGAACCCCGACACCTGACTGCTACTTGCTGAAAGTGTAGAGTTGCGACATGACGCCTTCGAAGAATTCGAGATTCCGAATCTCGTCGGCGGCCAATTCGCGCATCTGCACCTCCGTCAACCCGAGATCCTCTTCTTCATTCCGCACCACCCACGTCTGGTAGGCCTTTTCCTCCAGGTCATTCAGCATCTCGGTGGGAAAACCCAGCGCGCTGCTGAACAGGAGCTTGCCGTTCGGCATGACAAAGGGATTCACGTCGTCGCTGCGGGTAAAATAAAAGATTTGAGGCTCCAACAGACCGTCCGCAGGAATGAACCAGATATTCCGGTCATGCAGGGTGGTCGTGGGCGCCCGACGAGTGGACGTGAAATAAATCGTTGCACTGTCGTTGGAATAGACGGGATCGTAGTTGAAAACTCCGGCGATGGGATCCCCCTCGGACAGGGATGTGTAGGTCAGGCGCTGGAAGTTGTTATCCAGAACCGAGGTCCCTGCCGCCAGGGCAAGGGTGTCGATATCCACCGTGAAGATTTCGGTTCCCGACCCGACACCGGCCCCGTTCACATCCAGGCCGCCGGAAAAGATGATCTTGGTTCCGTCAGGCGACCATTTGGGGGTCTCGATCCGCGAGTACTCGTTGGTAATCGGGATTGTGATCGCGTCGTACCCGTCGTTGATCGCGGCGGTATTCATGTCCAGGACATGAATGGCGATGCCGGTGCAGGTTTCGAAGGAATCGGGAATAACACAGCCGGACCGCGTGAAGGCCAGCCACCGCTTGTTGGGCGAGAGGGTGCCTTCCATGTGCTGCCAACCCGGAGGCGAAGCCCTCCCGTCCGAGGGCTCCATGAACAACACTTCCATCGGGGCAAAGGAGGGATCGGAGATATCGGCCCGGAACAGCCGGCTGCCAACGAATTCCGTGTTCAACCAGAAGATGACGTGGGTATCGTCTTCCCAGATGGGGTTGCCCTTGTCCATGTCCTGCGTCTCGGTGAAGAACCTGTCGACCCCGGAGATGGGGATGCTGATTTCCTGAAGGAAAATCAGGACTCCGCCCTGGGACGGAAGGTCCAGCTCGGGCTCCTTGGGTATATCGGCGGGCGGCAGGGGCATCAGGATCATCTGCCGATTTTTCACGAAGGTGGCATCGCCCGGATCACGGGTCGTGGGAATGGCCCACCAATCCGCCGAAAACAGGATGGTTGCCCCGTCCGGGGAAAGCTGGGGATTCAGGTAATGAAAGCCGTCACTGGACGTATCGGTGGTCACCATGAAGAGGTCGCCGGTGGAATGGTTCCCGGAAACATCCAGGGTTTCACTGGGCTCCTCCTTGCTGGTACACCCGATGGTCACAAACGCGACCATAAGGACGACATAAGGCAACAACAGGAAGCGGTTGCGCGGCCACTTCATATTCAATGGAACCTCCAGCGCGGGGAATCGGTATGGCAGGCTACTGCTTCGGATCACGGACCCGATTGGTGAACCTGTCGTGATATGGAAAAATAAGGTAAGAACCCCTGTCAAATCAACCGGCAGTTCAAGATCACCTGTCCAGGTTGAAGGCCGTGGTCACCCGCAGCCAGGACCAGATGGGGTATTTCCCCACTCTGGCGGCCTCGAAGCGCCCTTTACGCAGGCTGGCTTCGGCGGCTTTCGACAGGGATCCGGAGGGGCTTTCCACCACTACCAGCTGCCTGACCTCCCCTGCCGGACTGAGGAGAACATCGAGGACCACATCGCCCTCAATACCCTTCTCCAGCGCCGTTTGGGGAAATTCCGGAGAAGCCCCCCCCAGATACCGGGGAGGGTAATTGTTCAACTGCTGGTATTGCCACAGAATACCAAAGCTGCGTCCCGCGGTGCATTTGTGCATACCGGATGCCACAAGCTCAGCGGCCCTGGCCTGATCCCCTCGGGCACGGGCCACATCGGCGAGCAGATAGTCCACCGCCGCGTCGTCCTGGCGGGTTTCAGCAGCTTCCTGGAGGAGATCCTCCGCCCGCCGGAGCAGCCGGATCCTGTTGCGGTCCCAGTCCCCCACATCGGCAGCCGGTCCCTCGACAGGCAAAAGATCCGGGTCACCCTGGCCGGCCATCAGATAAAGTTGCCCGAGGGTAAGCAACATCAGGGAATGGCGATGCCCATCGGCGAGGCCGAGTTCCATCTCGATCATCCCGTCCGATCCCGAGCCGTCACGGTAATATTCCGAACAGATTCCCAGGTAACGTTCCACGACCGTGGCAACGTCCACGTCCGGAGTGCAGGTCGACAGGCGATGCGGCCTCCATTTGCCCTCCGGGACAGGCGCTTCCTGGAGATCCTGCTGCACTGTCGGGCTGGTGGAAGTTTCAATACCATCGGGGCCGGGGCCGGAAGACGCACAGCCCTGCAATGCCAGCGCCAGTAAAAGAAGAAGAACAAATCTCATTCGATTTCCTTTTTTTCGAGGGAGGGATCCAGGCGCAACACTTCCTCCCATTCACTTGCGGCCTCTTCCTGGCGGTCGAGTTTCAGCAGGAGAACCACGCGGTTGTTCCGATAGACCACATTTTCGCCGGCGAGGCCAATGGCCATATCCACGGCCTCCAGCCCTTCCCTGTATTTTTCAGACTCAAGAAGATTGAGCGAGACCCTGCCCCAGAAACCGTGGTCCGTCAACAGCCGCTGGTCAAGGCCTCCGGGAAGGGCGTCCGGATCGGACAAGGCCCGCAGGCAGGCCAGGGAACGGCCTGCTTCGCCCAGGTGCCCCTCGGCGATCACCGCCAGGTTCATCTCCTCGGCCGACAGACCTTCCTGGGCCCGGGCATCCAGAAAATCGAGCAGATCACGGTGGCGACCGGCGCCGAACAGGGCCTGGACCAATCCCCGCCGGGCCCAGGCAGTCGGTTCATGATCCATGATCCGCCGGAATGGTTCCACCGCGGCATCGAACCGGCCGGCTTCCAATAAAAGCCCGGCCAGGGAAATGTCGGCTTCCGGACAGTCCGGACACAGAGTGCGGGCCACTTCGAATTGGGTGCTGGCTTCCCGGACATCACGGAATTCCGCCAGGGCCCGGCCGTAATCCATCCGCGTTTCATAGTCGCCGGGAGCCAACTCCACTGCCAGCCGGAATTCCGTCAATGCCCGCCCCTTCTTTCCCGTTGCCATCAGGGCCGAGGCAAAATTTCGGTGGGTTGTATGTTCATTGGGGTTCCGCCGCATAAGGGCTTCCAGATATGGTAGGGCATCGGCGGGATACCCTGCCTGCAACAGGGCCAATCCCAAACGGCCCTCCACCTGCCAGCCGTAAAGGGGGTCGGTGGCCAACTGCCCGGAAAGCCGCCGGGCTTCCTTAACCGCCCTGGCTGCCTCTCCGGCCTCCAGAAGGCTGTCCACCAGGGCCAGCCCCGCCTGGGCCCGGTCCGCGATTTCGGACCGGTTCGACGCCGCGGCGGCTCCCGGCATCACGGACCCCAACATCCACGCCAGAGACAACAAAGCCAGTGTCGGCAAAAATTTCACAAAGCCTCCGTTGGACATTTCACCCTCTACTGCGCCTGGGCGGGAATTTGACCCATCTGCCCGAATATGATAATGTATGGAACACATCTTCAGTCATAAATCGCCCACGCCGGAAATCCGGGAGATACATCTTGGCCTCACTGCTCGGGACTCCAGGGCATTTTCATCCAACCAGACACAGCATCAGGACCCTGCTTCTGATGGTCGTGCTGGCTGCCTTGTGCCTCCCCCTGAGGGCAGAGGGGCTGGTACGACTCGATTTCGAACAGAAATATTTCCAGCACACCGACCGTCAGGTATGGGATTTCAGTATTATCCGGTCGGACTCGGTTTACCATATCTATTACCACACCATCCTCGAAACCACTCCCAATGCCACCAGAGCCGATACGATCTGGCATGCCACCAGTCCGGACCTGAAACACTGGAACATCGAGGGACCGGTCCTTCTCGTGGGGCCGGAGCCCTGGGACAGCGGGGCAATCTGGGCGCCGGACGTCTTCCGCGACGAGGCCAACAATCGCTGGGCCATCGCCTACACCGGCTGCGATGACCAGTTCAATCAGCGTATCTGCATGGCCTATTCCCAGGATCTTTACACCTGGGAAAAGTCTCCGACCAATCCCACCGTCGTTCCCGACCCGGATTTATACATCTGGAACCCCGACGGCGGCTGGGGAAATTTCCGGGATCCCTTTGTCTACCGGCAGGATGATCAGTGGCACATGCTGGTCACGGCCAAACAATCGCTCACCGTGACCACCGGGGTCCTGTACCACGGCACGTCGAACGATCTGGAAACCTGGCTGGATGTGGGGATCCTTTTTGCCAACGACGGAGTGGATCCCTGGCGGGTTCCGGAAAGCTCCCAATACCATGTCATCGGGGACTATCACCACCTGTTTTTCGGGGAATTCGACACGCCCGGGGTCACGCTGCTGTCTGCCCAACAGCCCGACGACTGGACCATGGCAAACCGGGTCCTGTTGGATTACGGCTACGCGCCCGAAATAAACGAATTCGATCCGGGGATCCGGATATTTTCCCGGCTCGCCCCCTTCCAGCATTACAACGGCATCGATCTGTCCTATGTGGTGCGTCTGGACACCCTTGTGACGGATCCGGACGGCGCCAATCCATCGGTCCACAAACCCCACCCCCTGGATGACAACTGGGCCGTGCACACCGGGACATCCACACTGGCCGCTCCAACCTTCGGTGACAACCCCCTGTGGCGCGGAGAGCCATCGGTGGGGTTGGTGGGCAATGGATATTTCGGGAGCAAGGAATACTACCAGGGGCCCCTTTCAGGCCGGGGCGGACCGGGGACCAAACTGGGAGACAGTGTGACCGGGCTCCTGGAAAGCCATCCCTTCATTGTGGCCGGCCAGCGCATGGATCTGCTGGTGGGCGGCGGAAACTATCCCGCCACCCTGTACGTCGCCCTGGTGATTGCCGCGGACTCCACGATCATCTATTCGGAAACCGGTCTGGACAATGACCTCATGACACCGCGGGAATGGGATCTGGTGCCCTACCAGGGTATGGAATGCATCATCCGCATCGTCGACCTTGAAACCGGACCCTTTGGGCACATCAACGTGGACGAAATCGTGGAAATCCATGACCTCGAAGCTCCGGCACCTCCCACCGCGGTATCGGCCTCCTACTGGTCGGACGGAGTCGATCTTGAATGGGATGACGCCCCCGAGGCCGATTTCGAACTCCACCGCGTCTATCGTTCCACCGATCCTGATTTCGTGCCCGGCCCGGACAACCTGTTGCAGGAGGTTCTGGTTTCCGACTGGATCGATTCCACCACCTACCCCTACGGCTTCTTTTACAAAATCACCACAGTGGACAGGCTGGGCAACGAAAGCCAACCCGGAATCCCTTCCAATGTGTCGGCCATTCCGCTCCCGGAATTGGCGTCCGGAAACCTTCTCGCCGCAGCCGTGCCCAACCCCTTCAACCCCACTACCCGGCTGGACTTCGAGATCGCCAGGTCGGGCCACGTCCGCCTGAATGTCTACGATCCGGCCGGCCGCCTGGTCACAACCCTTGTGGACAGTCCCCTGCCCACAGGCCCCCATCACGTGATTTGGGACGGTCGGGACTCATCCGGGCGTTTGGCTGCGGCGGGAATCTATCTATACCGGCTGGAAACCGGCACTTTTTCCAGCACCCGCAGAATGACCCTGATCAAATAGCGGGATCCCCTTCCTCCGCTCCCCCATTTGCCGCTCCCACCATCTTTTTCCGGACAAGGGGGATGGGAATGGCCATAATCTTGTGCTATTATTCCCGCATAGGCAGTACGGGTGAGATCCCAGGACCCATGAGAACAGGACCAGGCAATGACCAGCGACCAGAACGAAAACGTGACCCCGGACGATGTGGAAGCCAGCGAAGAAAACGGGAACAATGATGAATTCGCGGCGATGCTTGCGGCCTCCGGGAACGCCGAACCATCCGAAGCAAATCCCGGAGACAAGCTGACCGGCACGATCGTTCAGATCGACGGACCCGACGCTTTCATCGACTGCGGGCTGAGGAACGAATTGCCCATGTCCTCCCAGGATCTCAAGGATGCCGACGGCGAAATGAAATACAAGGTCGGAGACGAGATCACCGCCTTCGTTCAAAAGACGAAGGAAGGCCTCAAACTAACTTTGGCCATCAATCTCAGGGAAGCTGGACACGAGGCCCTGACGGCCGCCTACGAGGCGGGTACACCCATCAAAGGCAAGGTCGGCAGCACCAACAAGGGTGGTTTTTCCATCGACCTGGATGGGACGCGGGCATTTTGCCCCTTCAGCCAGATCGATGTCAGGCGCGCCGATGATCCTGATATCTTCGTGGGGCAGACCTACCAGTTCAAGATCCTGGAACTGTCCGAGGACGGACGCAACATCGTCGTTTCACGCCGGGCCCTCCTGCAGGCCGACCGGGAATCCCAGGCCAATGCCACGCGGGAATCACTGACCCTCGGAGACAACCTGGAAGGCGTCGTCACCCGCCTGGTCCCGTTTGGTGCTTTCGTGGATATCGGCGGCATCGAAGGGTTGGTTCATATTTCGCAGATTTCCCATCAGCGGGTGGGCGACCCCTCGGACGTTCTCAAGGAAGGCCAGACCGTCCAGGTCAAGGTCCTGGAAATCCAGAATCTGGGACAAGGTCGTTCAGAGCGGATCAGTCTTTCCATCAAGGCGCTGGCCACCGACCCCTGGCCGGAAACGGCCGGATCCATGGTGCCGGGCCAGGATGTGTCCGGCCGTGTGACCAGGCTGGTGGACTTCGGTGTTTTCGTGGAACTCCAACCTGGTGTGGAAGGCCTGATACACATTTCGGAGTTGGCCAACCGGCGGGTCATCCATCCCCGGGAAGTCCTTAATGAGGAGGATGAAATCAACATCCGCATCCTGGACGTGGATCTCGACCGGAGGCGGATTTCCCTTTCCCTCAAGCAGGCATCGGATTACGAAGGGGAATAGTTCAGCGGCATTCAGCAGCGAAGCCTGTTCACTGCTTCAATGATTTTTTCCGCGGCGAAATCCACTTCCCCGGCCGTGGTGAATCGACCCAGGCCAATCCTCAGGCTCGCCATGGCCAGTTCCCTGGGTACCCCGATGGCCTCAAGGATTGCCGAGGGTCTGGTTTCGATGCTGGAACAGGCCGAACTCGATGAAACCGCCAGAACAGTGAGAGCCCCCAGCAGACGGTGGGCCCGGATTCCGTCGAAGCTCACGTTCAGATTTCCCGCCAGCCGCTCCTCGTACGAACCGTTCAGGAATACTCCATCCAGAGCCCCGTCCAGGGCAAGCCACAACTGATCGCGCAACCCCAGCAGACGCGGGGCTTCGTCATTCATTTCCTCTTCCGCCAGGCGGCAGGCTTCCCCGAAAGCCGCGATACCGGGAACATTCAGGGTGCCGGGACGCAGGTTCCGCTCCTGTCCCCCGCCGAACATGAGCGGCGTTAGCGCCACACGCGGGTCCCGCCGGCGCACGTACAGGGCCCCCACCCCCTTGGGTCCGTAGATCTTGTGGGAGGAAAGCGACATCAGGTCGATTCCGTCCCGTTCGACATCCAGTGAAATCCTGCCCGCGGCCTGGGCCGCGTCCGTGTGAAACAGGACGCCCCGCTCCTTGCAGATCCGTCCAATCCGGGCCAGCGGTTGCAGGGTGCCGATTTCATTCTGGGCGGCCATAATTGAAACCAGGATGGTGTCCGGCCGAAGTGCGGAAGCGATGTCCCCAGCGGACACCCGGCCGTCGGGACCCGCTGCCACAATGGTGACCCGGCCACCCTTTCGTTCAAACTCTGCCAGAGGTCCCCGGACGGCCTCATGTTCCAGGTTCGAAGTTACGATGTGTCTTCCTTTTGACCCGTAGGCTTCGGCAACACCCAGCAGGGCCAGGTTGTCCGCTTCGGTCGCGCCCGAGGTGAAGATGATCTCCCGGGCCGAACCGCCAATCAGGTGCGCCACCCTTTCACGTGCCTCTTCAGCCAGACGGGCGGCGGCCCAGCCGAAAGCGTGCCCGGCGCTGGCCGGATTCCCGAAGTGATCCTTCTGGACGCGCTGGAGCAGGTCTAGAACCCGGGGATCGATGGGCGTGGTGGCATGATGATCCAGGTACACGGGTGTTTGCAGTGCCATGTCTTGCTCCCTGGGAAAACCTGGGGATCACCCAGGTTCAACGACTCAATTCCAGCATCCTGTTGATGGGCGCCAGGGCGGCCACCGCCAGGGCGGGGTCCACTGTGATTTCCGGAGTGCGGTCCCGCATGCAGAGGTAGAGTTTTTCCAGGGTGTTTTTTCGCATGTAAGGACATTCGTTGCAGCTGCAGGATTCATCGTTGCCGGGAACCGGAATGAATTCCTTGGCGGGATTTTCCTTTTGCATCTGGTGGATGATACCCGGCTCGGTCACCACGATGATCTGTGGAGCATCCGACCCGCGCGCAAAGGCCAGGATGCTTGAGGTGCTCCCGATATGGTCGGCGTGCTGCAGAATGGGTTCCGGGCATTCGGGATGGGCCGCTACCCGGGCATCGGGATGGGTGACCTTCAATTCGACCAGTTTCTTTTCATTGAACATCTCGTGGACTTCGCAGGATCCCGGCCAAAGCACCATCGGCCGGCCCAGGCTGCGCGACACCCAGTCCCCCAGATAACGATCCGGCGCAAAGACCAGCGGTTGGTCATGAGGAAACGAGTCCACGATCTTCACCGCGTTGCTGCTGGTGCAGATGACGTCGCTCATCGCCTTGGTGGCAGCTGAGCAGTTGATGTAGCTGACGACCTTGTGATCGGGATAATCCGCCAGGAAGGCGGCGAATTCGTCAGGGGGGCAACCGTCGGCCAGGCTACAGCCGGCCTCCAGGTCAGGCAACAGCACCTGCTTGCCCGGATTCAGGATCTTGGCCGTTTCGGCCATGAAATGGACACCCGCAAAGACGATGACATCCGCTTCGGTCTCGGCGGCCCGTTGGCTGAGCGCCAGGCTGTCACCGATGATATCGGCGATATCCTGGATATCCGGCTCCTGGTAGAAATGTGCCAGGATGACGGCATTCATCTCCTTACGCAGACGGTCGATTTCACTGAAGAGATCCAGCGCCGGATCAACGTTTCCCGCCTGGAATTTGGTCATGGCTTCTCATTTCTGTCGGTACACCCTGATTATCATCGCTAATTTTGTCACAGGTGGGAAATTCTGCAAGGGCACAATCCCTTTTCAGGTTGATGAACTATGGACTTTTATCTGTTGATCCCCTATATATTCATGAGTTGGAAATGCGGTCTCTGCCTCCTGGCGGGCATGGTAAATTTGGTGGATTCACTGGAATGCACTGATATCGGTGGCTGGCCGTTCCGTTTTCCCCACCAACTGAACGTGAGGATACTTCGGCAATGAACAAAATTGCGTCCGCCGATACCGGCAACAGTAGCCTTATTGCTACGTTATGTCTTCCTGTGCTTTTGGCCTTCGCCCTGGTGGCAATGTTGCTTTTTGTCGGAGCCTGCTCCGATGATGCCACGGAAGTCCCCTTCCCCCCCCAACCCCTCCCTGTTGCCCAGAATTGGCTTTTTGCCGTTTACGGTAACGGCCCTGATGATGTTTACGTCGGGGGCGCCAAAGGTGCCCTTATGCATTATGACGGCAATCTCCAAAACAATTGGACCTTGATCCCCGCCGGCACCAACAAGGCCATCACCAGTATCTGGGGCGCGGGTGACGGCACCCTGTATGCCACCGGCCATGGGGGCGTTGTCCTGCGGGGTTCCGGCAGCAGTTGGGGCACGATGACCACCGGAGTCACCAAGGACTTGTACAGCATCGGCCGCTTCCGGGGCAGTATTGTCGCCTGCGGGTTCGAGGGCACAATATTGAAACTCAACGGCAACACCTGGGGAGGCGTCCCCGGATTGAGCTGGATTCTCGACGAAACAGGTGCTCCATCCGACACTTTGATATTCGGTAAGGACATCGCCTCTCTGACCACCGTGAACAGTTTCTTCATCGGCGGGGCCTACAACGACCCCAACTTCGATGGCGAACCCGATGGGACACTTGGCACCAGGGGCGGGATCTTCGAAATTGCCGACAAGAGTTCATTCCCCCCATATGAGCCGGAAACGGGAGCCTACCAGGTTCTCCCCGACTGGGTCCTGCGCCCCCTAAGTGGGGAACAGATCGTCGACGACGAATGGATGCTGAGCAGCACCTCTGACCCAGCGGACCTGAGTCGCAATTTCCTGGGCACGTCAGAGGGCTGGCTTTTCCAGCTTTCCGATGCCAGGGGAGATACGGTATGGACCAAGTTTACGCCCTCGGTCACCGAAAGTCCCAGGGGAGGCATATCGGCCATATGGCTCGATGAGCCGGGGAACATCTACATGGTTACCACCGAAGGCTCCATCGTTTATCAAACGGCGGACTACAAATTCAATGTATCCGGGTCCAGGGAAACCCTGTATGACGGCACCGTTACCCTGACCGGTATCTGGGGAACCGGCCAAGGTACTTTTTACGTCGTGGGGTACATGGAAGACATGCTCATGCGTTGCTCCCACAACCAAACCACCGGGGTTTTCAATTTCGTATTTGTCCCCGTGAAATTTCCCGCCGACAAGGCGATGAATCCGGGACCGACCATGGACAAGTTCGGCCGGCCCCTGTATTGAGCCTTCCGGCAGCCGGCCCGCTCCGCGGACCACCGGTATCCGGAGGCAGGATCAAAGCTTCCCGACGGCCCGGTTCTCCTTCGAGGACCGGGCCCATGTACGCCCGTTCCGCATTCTGGAGGTTTTCCCCATGTCTCACCTGGGTCTTCGCCGCAAGGCAGGCTTGATCACTCTGCTGGCCGTCTTTTCCTGTCTGATGCTGGCCGTTCCCTCGCTGGCCGACTATGATCCCGATCCTTCCGCTGCTCGCTCGGATATCCCCGCAGGCTACCAGTGGAGCTCCACCGACATTTTTCCCGACAATGCCGCCTGGCAGGCTGAGCTGGAAGCCATCAAAGGGGACATCCCCAAGCTGATGGAATTCCAGGGCCGGCTCGGTGAATCCGCCGCCACCATGCTGGACGCCCAGAGCTCGACCCACGGCATGATGATCCGCCTGTACAAGCTCTATGTTTACGCCCAGGTCCTGTTCGATGTGGACCAGGGCAACAACGAACACCGGCAGATGCAGGGCCAGGTCGCGGCCCTCTTCCCCTCCTTCGGCGAAGCCACCAGTTGGATGGAACCCGAGCTGCTGGAAATCGACCCCGCGGTCATCAAGAATTTCATGGCCGAGGAAGAGGACCTGGCTGTCTACGGTTACTATTTCTCGGAACTGTGGCGGCAGCAGGAGCACACGCTCAGCAGTCCGGAAGAAAGGCTGATGGCCCTGACCGGTAATATGCGCTCGGTTCCCAGCGACGCCCATGAAGCCCTGCTGGGCGTGGACATGAAATTTCCGGACATCACCGACGATGACGGGAATGCCATCCCCATGACAGTCAGTGGGTTTTCCGGTCTGCGCTCGGATGATTCCTATGCCATCCGCGTGCAGGCACGGGACGCCTTTTTTGGCACCTTGCGCAATTATGAAACGACCTTCGCCGTCCTGCTCGACGGTGCGGTCAAATCCCACATCATGAGCAAGGACGCCCGTGGGTACGACACCTGCCTCGAAGCTTCCCTGTCTCCCGACAACATCTCGACCGGCGCCTACCGGATGCTTATCGACACCGTGAGGGAAAACCTTCCCCGGACGATGCACAAGTACGTCGACCTGCGCCGCAAGGTCATGGGCCTCGAGGGTTCGTTGACCTTCCCCAACCTCTACAACGCCATGATCGAAGGCATCGAGCCCAACTACACTTACGCTGACGCGCAGGTGGTCATCGCCAAGGGTCTGAAACCGCTGGGCCCGGAATACGTGGGCCTGCTTACCGAGGGCATGGATCCGGCCAACGGATGGATCGATGTCTATCCCAACGAGAACAAGCGCAGCGGCGCCTACAGCAACGGTGTGCTGGCCAAGGAAATCCACCCGTACGTGCTTCACAACTTCGACAACACCCTCGACGCCGTGTCCACCACGGCGCACGAAATGGGTCACGCCCTGCACTCGGTCTACAGCAACCGCAGCCAGCCCACCATCTACGCGGGCTACACGACATTCCTGGCGGAGATCGCCTCGACCTGCAACGAGGCCCTGCTGACCAACTATATGCTGAGCGAGGCCGATGACGTGGACGTCAAGCTCATGCTCCTGAACCAGCGTCTGGAGTCGATCCGGCTGACCATCTTCCGTCAGACCCTGTTCGCCGATTTCGAGCTGCGTTTCCACGAGCACGCCGAAGCCGGGAATCCCCTGACGGCGGAATTCCTCAACACCCTGTACGCGGACATGATCAGGGAATACTACGGACCGGAATTCGAACTGGGCGAGGATGACCAGTGCGAGTGGATGTTCATCCCCCACTTCTACTACAACTTCTACGTGTTCACCTACGCCACCGGCCTTACCAGCGGGTTGGCCCTG
>Ga0164313_10002832_pt1 | contig 15425 bp, 7 predicted proteins | sample GuaBasSedimGuay4_FD_113735 | JGI IMG/M metagenome (GOLD analysis project Ga0164313, IMG submission 113735) | Subseafloor sediment microbial communities from Guaymas Basin, Gulf of California, Mexico - Guay4, Core 4569-4, 0-3 cm | ecosystem: Environmental > Aquatic > Marine > Hydrothermal vents >... | reverse complement strand
TCGGGCCACAAGTCAAAATGCTGGGACCAACAAGACGCCCCGCATCGATATCCTTCTGCCAGTTAAGGCCATACTTGCCGGTTTTCCCACCAGGCCCAAAACAGCGAATTGTTGTGACGCCATTAGCAATATAAAGCTTCAAAGGGGACACCGGCCAAGCGTCACTTATCCAACTGTATCGTAGATGCATATGCATGTCGGATAGACCGGGCATCAGGAACGCGTTCCGACAGTTGATCACGTTTGCGTTGTCCGGTATTTCCGTATCGTTTGAAGGACCGACTACTGTAATCTGCTTCCCTTCGACGACTACAGTATGGTCGAACAGTACCGTTGCGATTGTCATGGGTATTAGGTTTGCATGAATGAACGCCGTGGGTTGTTTTTCTATAGCCAAGGCACTTCCAGTCATTTGAGTCCAGAGTATCCAAAGGCCTATAGTGGTCATTAGGTACGGTAGCAATCTACGCGGCATAACAGACCTTCCTATTTCAAATTCGATCTGAGTTGTGATACAATGAGAGCGTCTTAGCAACTGAAATAAAGAACAATATTGCCGATACCATCTGGTCATCCCCACGGTACCACGGGAGACCCTACCAATGCAAGATTTGGTCGGTGGTAATTATAATCGCACACCGGTATTGTTTTACACCCTTTATATATTCGTGCGTGGCGATCGATTTGAATGCGCCGATGATATATCCTAATCCCGCTGTAGGGGCAGGCCTTGTGTCTGCCCGTTTTGGCGAATCGCATACGGTTTTTCGGGTACCCACAAGGGGCACCCCTACAATGGCAATGATGCCTAATGGATCTTGAATCCTGCATTAGTGATTTAATGAAATTACCATAGGTTGGCCTTGATTGCAGATAGCATCACCAAATAGCATAATGATATAATTCATTGGATAGCACCATTGAAGAAATCAATCTGAGTACAGATATCATTCAACCGGAATCAGTTTAACCAGATATCACACTGCCACAAATATATGGAGGACATGAACGTTTTCTCAGCCTTCCAAAAACCCGTGATTTCCGAGCATATCTGACATGGAAATGTCTCCATATGCCGGTACAGACGTCATTTTTTTTACAGAATTGCAAAAAAGGAAAATTCGTTGAAATAGAAATAGTGTTCTACAGGCCTTCACTTCTTTTCCCGCACCTTAGTACAGGATATCATCGGAGTTTGTAGGTCTTCATCACCAGCCATTCAAAGACTTTACCCGGTAGAAAATCTTTTAGCTTCGCGGCAAAACGGTCTGACAACTTACCAACCGGATAGCGCAGGGCGGGGGTGGGGTTCTGCAGAATCTTTTCCAGGAGAAGGGCAACCTCCACAGGCGGCGGGCCATTTTGTTCGTCATTTTCCATGACATCTATGGCTCGTTTGAAGGCACGGGCATAGATGGAATTAGCCGTGGCTTTTTTAGCAAAAATCCGGTTACGGGTGAACTCTGTTTTGAAGTCACCCGGTTGGATCAATACGACATGGACGCCAAAAGGTTTGACTTCCATGCGTAGGGTTTCGGCAAAGCCTTCCAGGGCGAACTTGGAGGCGCTGTAGGCGCTCTGGAAGGGGACGCCGATCCGGCCGGCCAGAGATCCGACAATGACGACGACACCTTTTTTCTGTTGCCGCATGTGGGGGATTACCGATTGGCAGACCCTGACCACCCCGAACACGTTGGTTTCGAACTGGTCTTTGACTTCTGCCACGCTGCAGTCTTCAAATGCCCCTGCCAGACCGAACCCGGCATTGTTCACCACAACATCGAGGCGGCCTTCTTTTTTCAGGATGTATTTGATTCCCCTGTTTACGGAAGCGGTGTCGCGGACATCCATGGGAATGGTGACAAAGGATGGTTGGCCTGTGCCTTTGGTTGAGGACACGGCGTCGAAATGTGCCGATCGGCTGGTACCGTATACCTGAAAGCCACGGCTGCATAAATGCTCGGCACAGGCTTTCCCGAATCCTGCCGAAGCGCCTGTTATCAATACTACCCGATTCCCGGATGGTGCTTCTGGTGGCATCTTACGTCCTCCGATATCAAGGTGATGGTGCACTCATCGTCGACACTTATCGGAGCGGTGAACAGTTTGTCGCCGATGATCCCGCGCAGTGCGTTCCGACTGGTTTCATTCCCCATCCCTTCGCCATACTTTACAGTGTAATGATTCAAAAAATCGTCTTTGGCATCGAAATAGTGATAAACGACAAAGGTTTCCTGACGGGAAATGGCATTTTGAAACGACTTGATGGCTTTCTGGGCTTTCTTGAGCAGGGCGGGTTCCTCTTGTTGAAAGACCGCCACCAGTTGCGTGTATTCGCTCATTAGTGTGGGTTCAATGATCAGGATATCCCCGCCGGGCTTGAGGACGCGCTTTGCTTCCGCCATAGCGGCGGAACCGTCCTGGTGGTGATGGAGGGAAAATCCGAAAAAAACAATATCGAATGAATCTTCCTCAAATTCAAGGGACTCGCCTGAACCGATGCGGAAATCCACGCCCTGGACAGCTTGCCTGGCCGCCTCTATCCGTTCTTCATCAGGGTCAACGGCAACCAGGTTCTCGGCATCCTGAGCCAGAAAGGATGACAGCCTGCCGTCGCCGCAGCCTATTTCAAGGACATGCTTGCCCTTCAAGTTTACAAAATCTTCTATTTTACCTAACTCGACATCGTCATGTTGCATTTGTTTTTTTCCTTTTTCAGATCCGGCGTGCCTGCCAGAACCTTTTTTTCCAGTAAGTGCTGTCCAGACTGGAGATGGTCACACCTTCTTTAGTGGAGACGTGCAAGAATTTTCGTTTTTCCAGGTAAATGCCGACGTGCCTGTCAAATACGCCGGTTTTGAAAAACACGAGGTCGCCGGCCCTCAGGTCCCGCTGCATGATTTCAACCCCCTCCTCGGTCTGATGCGCCGTGCTCCTGGGCAGGGTTACCCCGAATCTGTCCCGAAAGGTGAGATACACGAATCCCGAGCAATCAACACCGTTTTTTGACATACCCCCGTGCCTGTAGCCCACCGTTTTCCAGGCGTTATATTGTGCGTAAAGCTCGGATTCAATCCGCTCGGTGTCACTGCCGAGGGAGCCGGGTATGGTTGGCGCACCGGGTTTGATGGGGACCAGCGTGCAGCCGGAAAAGAGGATCGTCATCGCCAGGAGTACCCTGATGATAACAGGATGTGGCCCAAACCATGATGGCCGGCCTGACTTTATGATTTTCAAAAAGGACACGTGCCTTTTATAACAGAAAACCGGCTGAGATTATAGCATTTTTATCGATAGGAACGTTTGTTAAAAATATTAGGCCGGCCTTATGCGGGCCAGCCCATTTTCTTAAAGCGCTCTTTTCAATGCAATGGAAATCCAGCCCTGTCCCTCTGATGTTGCCCAGGTGGGAATGGGGTGGCCTGCCATTACTTCGAAGCCAATCCCCTGCGCCTTGAGGTGGGGAACCCCCACGCGCACATCAAGGGGGTCAAAGCGGTTGAAACCGGTCCCGGTTGCCTTGACCGCGGCTTCCTTGGCAGACCATAGCAGCGCAGCTCCCCGGGGAATGTCGTTGTAACCGAGTATTTTCACGATATCCAGCTCTTCCGGTCTGAAGGCCCTGGCAAGCGGATAGGCACCCGCAAACGCCTGGGGATGGGCCACGTCAATGCCAATGCTTCCCGTGCCGCATATCGCCGCCCAGGTTTGCCCCTCCCCATGGCTGAAGGACAGTGAGGGCCCCGGCCTGCTCCCCAGAAGAATGCCTGGCTGTCCAAGCGCTTTTTTGTAAAGGGTAAGGGGGGGAGAGCCGGGCAGGATGCGCCAGCAAGGATCCATCTTTCCCATGGCCTGCATTAGCATGGAAGCCAGGTCTTGTCCTGCTTCAAGACGTGATGGGGTGGATGCAAAGACAACGGATTCCCCAAGCACCCCGGCGGCCAGGGTGCGTATGGCTGCGTGCCCGATTTGATCCCGACTCCGGGCCGATGGGTCGGGTGCTCGGGTTTCCGTGCTCAATGGTCTGCCCCCTTTTATAGACTGAATCGGTTCATCCGCAGAGAAAGAACCTGTAGGATAGTGGCGCCGCTGTCGTCAAGGACGCGGGCGTCCCATGTAAAACTCTGCTTGTTCTGGGAACGTAGCCGTGCTTCGAGGGTGCAGGTCTCACCATTTTGAGCGGAACGGGTAAAACGCATCTCCTTCATGCTGGCGGGGATCAGATTCCAGTCTTCCGCCTTCGGCCGCAGGGCAGGGTAGAATGCGAAAAGGTGCATCAGGGCTTCAATAAGATAGGGCGAGTACTGGTAACGAACATGGTCGAAGCCGGCGATATCATCTTGTTCCCGGTAAACCATGCGGCCCTTTATCACCCCGGGGCCGCTACCGTAGATTTTCCCAAGTACGCGGTAGCGTCCCTTGAGGCCGGTCCGTTTATCGTATATATCCTCGATTTCTGAGGGCTCCATGGCCCGCGTGTCCAGTTCGTCCTTTCTGACTGCAAAATCCGGCCAGGGCTGCAGGGATGTTGTTTTCATTCCGAGGATGACCTGGCCCTGGTAGTTGGTGGACCAGTTGTCCAGGATTCGTCCCGAAGGCGACAGGTTTGCACTGGACAGGCGGACATCACAGCGAACTTCTTGCCCCAACCCCTCGGTGTGTTGACAAATTATGCGTCCTTCCCGCTCCATGTGCCGGGGGCATTCCAGGATGTCTTCGAATGTCAATTGTCGCATGCCGACCACGCTCAGGTAGGGGAATAGCATGCGAGCAGATTCCAGGAAGGTCTCCACTGCCATGATCCCCGACACCAAAGCATGTTTGAGAAACTTGAAGGGTTTGTGATCCTCCAGCCAGAGGTCGACGGCCGGTGCAAACATTCGCCGGGCAACCAACGTGCCTTCTGCAAGGTCCAATTTTTCCACAATCCCTATCATGGGGAATTCTTGCTGCCGGAAACGGGTGCCCCCCTTGCAAAGCCGGGTCGTCTCGGCATCGCATTTCGTCGGTCCCACCAGGGTTCCCTTGACCGTCGGAAAGGTACGCGCCAGCATGATCCCTGCCGGGTGGGGTGAACCCAGGAAAAGTTCTCGACAGAACAACTGGGCCAGCTCGTCCGCGTGAACAAACGCGGACTCCAGCCCTTTGAGCTTCATCAACGCCTTGACTTCCGGGTCTTCGGCCATGCCTGTGCCTTCGATGGGCGGAAGCATCAGGACCTTAGTAAACAGTCCCGGGCTAGTGGCCGACATCGAATACAGCAGGGCGGAAAGCGACCGGTTGGCAGCGCAGTAATTGACCTGGCCGACGTTGCCCTGGATAGCCACGATGGAGGAAAGTCCTGTAAAAAACCGCAGCCCGTGTTTTCTGGATTTACGGAACAGATGCCAGGCACCCGTGAACTTTACTTCCATAACCCGTTTGAAATCGTCAGGTGTCATGGAATCCATTAAGCTGTCTCGAATGATGCCGGCCCCGTGAATGATCCCATCTATACGACCGTACCGTTTTACCACCTGGTCCAGGGTTTGAGCCACCTTTACAGGATCGGCCACGTCACAGCTGTGATAGGAAGCTTTTAACCCCAGGGCGGAAAGCCGCGACACATTGCGAGCGATATCCAGTGCTGCCAGATTTTTTTCCGTGTTACCCTGCGGTTTACCAGCATAGGCGGCTACAGTTTTTTTTGCGTAGCCACCGAGCTTGCGCAGGGTACTATAGGCCGTTGCAGGATCCATCTCGGTTCTTCCCAACAACACCACCCGGATTTTAAAAGGGGCCAGGGCTCGGGCGATGCGGTAGGTAACGCCTTTTGCCCCGCCTGAAATTACGACCACATCGCCGGCACCCAGTTTAAGCCGGGATTCACACCTTAGCGCGAGCGGCACATTGACGGCTTTGAGGGTAAACGTTTTCTGGTCGCGACAGATTAACTGAACAACCGGGTTCCCGGTATTCAGGATAACGTTCAGGGCATTTTCAGTGTCCATGCCCACACCCAGGGTCGCGCTCCGAAGCAACAGGGAGGGATATTCCAGGTTGGCTGCCAGAAGCATTCCCAGGACGCCTTCTCCGGCAATTGCTTCAGACGTGTGCAGGGCCACATCTCGCATCAGGCTCAAGCAGAAAATCTTGTTCTTGGAATGCATGAGGCATTGGAAACATCTGAAGAACCCGGTAAGAAAGGCCGCAGTGTCTTCAGCTCCCGACAGAGCGTGTTTCGGGTCGTCTTCCAGAACCAGAACCAGACCCGCCAGGGACGGTGCTGTTTCAAGCTGCCGCACAACGTTCCGGGCGCCTTCTGCTGTGCGCAGATCGTATTTGCCGCCGTTGCCCGAACTCGAGCAGTCCATGAGCAGCATGCGGGCACCGAACCGCTTCTTCAAGTGCAGGGACAGATCGGCGGCAAAAGACGATCCCGTAACGGTTCCCAGGACTGCCACCGTCTGATCCGGTGCCAGGGTGAGCGGTACCAGGGCTCCAGTAGGAAGTTCGGCCTCTTCCAGGGTCAGTCGCTTGAGAGATTCCTTTTGAGGGTCGTCCTCAGGGGTAGAATTGCCCGCCGTGTTTATGGCCTTAGGGTCAAGAGGCTCGCCTACCGGCGTTTTCCTTCCGTCCTGACCTGCCAATGCTTCGATCTTGTCGGCAATTTCTCTTACCGTGCGTTTATCCAAGAAATCTTCAACATGAATCGTGATGTTGAATCGTCGCTCGAATCCGTTCATGAGGACAGGCAGACGGCTCGATCGGATGGCCAAATCCTTACGGAGGTCCATGTCAGGCTCGATTTCGTCCCGTTCATACCCGGTTCCTTCCATGATAATCTGGATAACCTGTTCCAGATAATCCACCGCCTCTTCATCCCTTTCTGTGGTCGGGGGTGACGGGGGTAGGGGTGCCTGGCCTGTCTTCCGGGCGAGTGGTTGAACGCCGTTTTCGCCGCTGACCGCGGGTTTATTCAAAAGCAGGGGGGGCGATGAATGCTCAAGCATTGCCTGGAGATGCTCCGAAGTGAAGCCGGGATCCAGTTCCTGGCGAACCGCATCCACGATCTGCGGTTTGATGATTTTACCAAAAGATTCGAGCACAAAGGCATTTATTTCACGCTGGACAATGGCGCTCACACGGTCTTCGGATGGGGGTCGGATCATGATGTCGGCCACCCGGGAGGAAACGGGGCGGCAATCCGTTGCTTTCAACACCGGAACCTGATCCAGATGCCCCAGTGCGTACAGATGGGCCATGCCTGCCTGATAGGCGTACACTTCATCCTCCGGCATGCAGGTTGGGATGCAAAGGGCTTTTTCCAGGGTCTCTCCCACGAGACTGCAGAGCGTATCTTTGGGACCGATCTCAACAAAGCACCTGACGCCGAAATCATTCCAAAGGGTTTCGACATTCTGCATCCAGTGAACGGGTGATTCCAGGTGCGCCATGAGGATTTCACGTATCTGGTCCGGGTCGTCAGGATAGGGCGCCATGGTGGTGTTGGAGACCACCGGAATTCCGGGGCGGTGAAAGGTAATGCCTGAAATGAAGTCAGCCATTTCATCATGAATAACTTTCATGATGGGCGAGTGAAAGGCCATGCTCACCTTTAACTGGGTCGCTTTGTGGCCATCGCGTTTAATCTCCTCCGCAAGTGCCAGAACCGGTTCAGTATCCCCCCCGATCACCACCTGTCGGGGCGAGTTGATATTGGTGTAGAAGACGTTTTCAAGATTATTCAGCCTTTCTTCCAGATAGGCCTTAGGCGCGTCGACGGCTATCATGGTGCCTGGATCGCCCCGCAGACCGCAGGCCTTGTCCATGCATTGAGCCCGCTTGTTCACGATACGAAAACCATCTTCGCAGGAAAACACGCCGGCGACGCTCAAGGCCACGAGTTCACCCAGACTGTGCCCGGCCATTGCCGCAGGGGTGGCGCCAATGGACCTCAGGTACTGGACCATCCCGATTTCCAGGGCATAGAGTGCCGGTTGCTGCCAGCGTGTCTTTTGCAGGTCCTGTTCCCTTGAATTGAACAAAAGGTCCAGCAGATCAAAATCAGCGGCTGAGGCGACCCTGTCCATCCATTTGCGGACACCGGGAAAAGTCTGGTAAAGTGTTTTTCCCATACCCACGTACTGGGATCCCTGGCCGGCGAACACAAAGGCCAGAGGATTGATATGCTCATCGGCTGGCGCGGCAAATAGACCATTACGGGCCATGACCCGGAGGGATTTTTTCGAAAAGGCATCACCAGGTTTGACAGGTGCCAGATTTGTCATCCTGGTACGGGCTTCGGTTTCACTGGGCGCCACGACTCCCAGTCGACAGCGTCTGCCGGCCATCTGGGTTATAAAAAATGAGATGCCTTGGACGGGGGGGCGTTCTTCTGGTTTTGCCTCCCCCCGGCCATCAGGTTTTCCAGGCAATATTCTGGAAGGCATCACGTGACCATAAGCTTCCCGGCACTCCTCGAACTGGGCGACGTAATTGGCCCCCCCGAAGCCGAAGGCATTGATCTGCAGCCGCCGAGGGCGGTCCGAAGGCCGCGGCCAGTCAACCGGCTGGACAGGAACATTAAATCCTCCGGCTTCAAAATCTATCCGGGCATCGCGCGAACGGTAGGTCGGGGTGGGTGGAAATATGCCCTTCTGCATGGCAATGACGCCCCGGACAAGGCTGTTGAGTCCGGAAGCACCCAGGGTGTGGCCAATCTGGGCCTTGAAGGAGCTTAGCATTGTCCCCCGGGTGGAGGATTTTAAGGCCAAGAGGCTCTTGACTTCCTCGATATCCCCCTGAACCGTGCTGGTGGCATGGCATTCCACCAGGTCAACATGGTCGAGCCCGTAACCCGCATCACGGTAGGATGACCGCAGGGCGATTATCTGGGTTTCGGCCAGAGGCTCTACCAGACCTTGATCATTATTGCTCGCACCCAGGCCGGTGATGTAAGCGTGGATGCAGGCGCCGCGCTGTTTGGCCACCGACTCTCGTTCGATGACGATCATACCGCCCCCCTCGCCCAGGACCATGCCATCGCGATTGGCGTCAAAGGGCCGGCTGGTCTCCTGGACAGGGCATTCAACGCCCGACAGCATGGCCAGGGCCTTAAGCGCGGAAAATTCAAGAAAATGGCTGGGGTGAAGTTGTTCCTCTCCACCACCCACAACTGCCGCATCGATAATACCGTTGCGGATCATCTGGATCGCGCTGTAGATGGCCACCAGTCCCGTAGCACAGGCAGCCGAGACCGAGTAGCTCGGACCCTGGAGTCCGTACCGCTTGCTGACAAACCCGCCTGCCGTGCAATTGAGCCGGCCCAGGAGGGTGGTGTCGTCCACCCTGAGGCGGCCCGAGTGGATTTTTTCCCGGACGGCTGCTACCTGATCCGGCGTCAAGGGAACGACATCCTGCATGGACTGAAGGATCTGGTGGGAATTGACGTCAAGGACCAAGTCGGTGAGCGTATTGGCGGCTTCCCCTGAATTCTGGGAAATAAGCACGCTGATGCGATCCCTGGGAATGTCGGAATCCAGGATTCCCGAATCCCTTATGACTTCTTGGGCCAGCCATAGGGTCAGTCTGGTTGAATCGGCCATTGAACGAAAATCCTGAGGCGCGATGCCCAATGCCTTGCGGGAGATATCGATATGCTGAAATGCGCCCACATTGCAGTACGATTTGCCCTGGGTACGGGGGTCGGGATCATAATACAGGTCATGGTTCCACCTGGAGCCTGGTATCGTGGTGATACCACTCTTCATGGCCAGGGACGCCTCCCAGATTTCCTTTGGGGAGTTGCCCAATGAATTGACCAAGGCCATTCCCGTGACGGCTATCCGATCGCCGCTTTTCCGGTGGACTGTCCGGTGAATCACCGAGACAGAAGGGGGCTCTTTTTTATCGGGAAGTGTCAGTTCAACCGGATCCTCGGCCAAGGCGCGGTGAAACTCTGCAATGGTGGGTACGCTTTCGATAGCTCCGGCGATGGCGCCGCACATGAACTGACCCTCACGGAAACAGGTTTTTTCATCCAAGACACGACCGTTGGGGCTTTCGATGCCCCGGGCTGCGATGAGGAGACTGTTTGCACTCATGGCTTCCAGGCGGTGGCGAAAAGATGATTCATCGTGCTGACCGGCAGCCCATTCTCTCTCCAGGGTGCAGATGTCGTCTATTATAGGGGTTTTTAGGGATCGAACTCTAAGACCGATGCTTTCACCGGAAATCTCCGTCATGCCCGGTTCGGAATCAATAATGAGCTGCTGGTACAACGGGCTCAGCGCACCCGTGGCAACGATTTCCCGGGTGGCCAGGTATGCCGTACCCATCTGTACTGCCGTAGCACCCAGCATAGCCGCCCTGAAGACGGTGTTTCGATTAAATATTCCTCCTGCAAGCACCACGTGCCGATCTCTGAAGAGTTCGGGTTCCCTGCGCTTGAGCTCCAATGCAATCTGCGCCAGGGTCAGGGTAGAGTGTTCGCCCACGTGTCCGCCGGCCTCGTTGCCTTCCAGCACAACAAACCGCACCCCTGATTCAAGGGCGATACGAATCAGGCCCTCGCTGGAGGTGACGTAGATGGTCTGGATTCCCTTCGCCTGAAGTCTGGCGGCATAAGATGGCGGTCCGGCCGCAATGACCGCAAAAGGCGGACGGTTTTGCTCTATCCAGGCAAGCTGTTGTTCGAGGTGCGGATTTTCGGGCAAGGCGATTAAATTTACCGCGTAGGGATTATCCCCCATGACCTCTATCAGGGCCTCCAGGTTCTGCTCTATTTCCGTTCGATCTTGCAGTCCAAGGGCTACGGTGGGCATCGCTCCCGCTTCAGATACAGCCACCGCAAATTCCGGCATGTCGCTGATCCATGACATGGCGCCCTGGATAAACGGATATCGGGTTCCCAGTGACCTGGCGGTACTGTTTTCTTTAAATTCATCCAGTTTACGTGGGGCCTGCCGGCAGCATCTTGTGACCTCTTCAAGAAAAGCCTCGATCGCCATTCGGGTCGAACGACCGAACCGGCGGGCAAAGGTTTCCGCAAAGGCAGCTTCCGGTCCTATGAAAACCAGGTCTCCACGGCCCAGGTCACTCCCAAGCGCCGGTTTGACACCCTCCGCAACCTTGCGGGCAAAGCGGTGACGGACATGATCTGAAACCTCGCAAGCAAACTGGGCGTCTATGTATTGATTCAGTTCTTTGACCGCCAACGAATTGCCCCTGTCAAACAATCGGCAAGGAGCGCCGAGGTTACGGGCAACCAGCTTGGTGTGCTCGGGACGCAATTCGGACAAGCGCTTTCTGCGATCCGGGTTGATGGATGTTAAATCCGTCTGCCAGTGAAGACTTTCGAATATGATACCCCTTGCACCACTGCATAGAAAAGCCGCAGCAGCCTCGGCCGTAGCCAGGCCGCCCCAGATGATCAATCCGGGCTTTTCAGTTCGGCGCCCGGCTGCATTTTTCAACGTGTCGAAAAGAATTCCTGTTGTTTCCGTACTTACAAAGCCCGCAGCTTCGGCACCCTTGAGGGCAATCCGTTGGGGCCGCAGGTCTGATTGGAGGCAAAGGGTCAAAAAGCCTACATCGCCACTGATGGGGATACATTCGACCCGGGGCGACAACGCGTGCAGCCGTTTGAGAAACGCTTCGGGAGCAATGGCGGCAAGGGCCGGATAGTATTCAATCCAAAGCGTGTTTACATGGCTTGTCCGGAGAAATTCATTAAGCGCCGGCGACATGAAGTCTGCCACGGGAATCCTAATTTCTTTTGCCCCTGAAACGTTAAGGGCTTTGGCGATGTTTTCGCCAGGATCGGTACCGACATCAAAGATAGCACCGACGGACGTCTGCCGAGCGGCGTCGACCACGGAGTGCGTGATCTCATGCGATTGCCATACAAATGAGAGTATTGGGTTTGACGTTTTTATGGTCATGGTCTAAACGATTACCTCCAGTCGGATTTTCCGAAAACAACCCGGATCAAATGGGGTGGTCCCAACCTGCATTCCGATCAGCCTCGGCATGTCCCTCGGAAAGATTATTTTGTATCGCCCCCCTAAGTTCTTCAGAACTATCTATATCCAAGCCGCGGGGCACGGCAAAGGGTTGACCCCATTCAATGGTTACCTTGCTGAAGGGTTTGGGTATCAGGAACCGATCCCAACTCCCCGCTATCCACGCCTTTTCAACGGACACAATGATGGGCAGAATAACACCGCCGGATATCTGGGCTATGCTGATAAGTCCGGGCTTGACAACCCCCCTGGGTCCCCTGGGCCCGTCCACGATATGAATAGCGACCAGATTCTTTTTCAGGGCTTCCGAGACGGCTGCCAGAGCGGACGTTCCACCTTTCGAACTGGATCCTCGTACCGGTATGAGTCCCAGTCGCTTAGCCAGCCTCGCCGCCAACTCTCCGTCCTTGCTCTGACTGATCATGACAACAGGTTTGAAGTGCTTGAATTTTGTGACATAAGCCAAACCGGCTAAAAAGCGCTGATGCCAAATAGCGACGATCATCCGATCATGATCTGCCAGGCTCCCGAGGGCTATTTCCTCTCCAATGACCCGGACTCTCAGCATGGAGAGGTAGAAGCGCAGAAGATAGTAGCCCAGCGGTATCAGAAAATTTATGACCAGGTAATGATATGGGTGGATAGCCAATGCTCTGTCCCCTTAAAACAGTAATGATTATGTCCGGTGGCTTAAAAACAATGATTGCGATTTTATAGTAATCCGTTTCAAGGAACGGCACATTCCCCGAAAAGGCCGGCTTTTCACCTTGACTTTGCAGTCCCCCGGCATTACTCAAGGGCCATGGTTTCAACTTCCGATCGGTCCTATATAATAATGGCATGGACCCTTCTGCTGGGTTGCCTGGTGCTTCGGATTCTGTACTCCAGCCTTTTTTTACTGGTGCCGGATGAAGCCTACTACTGGCAGTGGAGCCGATACCTGTCTCTGGGTTACCACGACCATCCCCCCATGATCGCTTGGACGATAAAACTGGCCACCCTGATTCTGGGGCAGACCGAAACCGCCGTAAGACTCCCGACGGTTCTCGCGCTTACGGTGGCATCCTTCTATCTCACCCTGGCCGCCCAGAGATGGTTCGGTGCCCAGGTCGCCTTTTACACGGCGCTCCTGACCCAATCGATTCTAGGTTTCAATGCCGCCGGGCTGTTGGCTACACCGGATGGATTGCTAATCGCCGGATGGGCCGGCGCCTGCTACCATGTGGCTGCAGCCTATGAAACCGGCAGGCTCTCACAATGGCTGCTGGGTGGCGCCTGGTTCGGATTCGGCATGTTGAGCAAATACACCATGGTGTTATTTCCGCCTCTGGCCTTTGCGTTCGGTCTTTTCCACCCGCAATATCGCCGGCGTCTGGCCGGAATCGGGCCCTATGCCGGCATTGTTCTGGGTATTCTTATGTTCATGCCGGTTATCATTTGGAATATAGACAGCGGGTGGAGTACTTTTCGCCACGTGGCCCACAAGGGTGGTGCCGATCGGGAGTGGGCGATCCAATTCCGTTATTTCGGAGACTTCGTGGGATCACAGGCCGCCCTTCTCAGCCCCCTGGGCTTTGTTCTGTTGTTGATGACCTGGTTTCTGCCCCTCAAAAAAACGTATCCTGGTCGTCACTGGGTTCTGACCTATCTCTTTTTCACATCATTTCCGGTGGTAGCTGCCTTCGCCCTTTTGAGTCTACATACCCGCGTGGAAGGCAACTGGGCGGCACCCGGTTTTCTTGGTGCTGCCGTTATTGTGGCGGCGGCGGCCGGCAGACGGTTTGACGAGCCGTCGCGCTGGCTTTTTTTTATAAAAAAAATGTGGCCTTGGGCCGCAGTAACATCCTATGGTTTAACATTGCTCGTGCTGTTGCATCTTGTATATCCAGTCTTGCCCATACCGTCAAGCCTGGATCGCCTGAGCGAAGAAACAACCGGCTGGGATATTCTGGGTTTTAAATTAGACGTGCTGCAACAATCCATGCCGGATCCTCAGAGCACCTTCATCTTTGCTTTCAAGTATCAGGATGCCAGCACGCTGGCTTTTTATATGCCGGGGAAACCCGAGACCGTCAGTATCAACCGTTGGGGAAGACCCAATGCTTATGACTACTGGTGGGATGATCGGGATCTGATCGGGATGGATGCAGTGGGGATCAGTAGCGATTCCCCTGAATACATGGAAAGATTGCGCCAGGTATTTGCAACGGTCGAGCCGCCGCAGAAGGTAGCGATTTATCGGGCCGGCATTCCATTTTTTCAACACAAGACCGAAGCTCCCCTGTCAGAATACTATATTTACCGCGCATTTGGATTCAAGGGCGGTGTGGGTTGGGAACCGCGAGATGCGACTGACATCAGGGCAGGCGCACCAAAATGATATGCCTGTGAATCAAGTAAACCTTAAGACGCGAAGACTCAGAGAAATGATATGTATTCTTAGAGTCTTAGCGCCTCGTGGCATATAATATTCAAAAGATAGCTATTCAGGTTGTGCCATGGCGTCGGCCATGAGTTCGCCCACCCGTTTGCTGAAATCGGCGGGGTCGTCAATTTTGCCCCCTTCGCTGATGACGGCCATATCATAGATAAGATGGCTGTAATCTTTCAGCCTGGAATCTTCCTGGTCTTTTTCGAACAGGGATTTGAACCGCGCCAGGGCAGGGTGCTCCATGTTCAATTCCAGAATACGTTTTGCTTTTTCCGGACTCTGCCCGGAAGATTGGAGGATTTTTTCCATATACGCACTCATATCCTGCGCATTGCCGGAGAGGCATGATACGGAATGTTTCAAGCGGGTTGAGGGCTTGACTTCTTTAACATTCTCCTCCAGTTCGGATTTAATGAATTCGAAAAGGGAGTTGTATTCATCTTTCTTTTTTTCGTCGACGTCATCCAGGTCCAGGTCACCTTTTTCGGCACTTTTGAAGGGTTTGCCCTCATATTCGGGCAGGGACTGGGTCACCCATTCATCCACCGGGTCAGTCATCAGCAGCACCTCGTATTCCTTTTCCTTCAGTTTTTCCAGGTGCGGGCTGTTCAGCAGGGCGGAGAGATTGTCGCCGGTGATGTAATAGATCTCTTTCTGGTCCCCCTTCATATTCTCGACGTAGGTCTTCAGTGAGACCCATTTGTCTTCCGAACGGGTGGTTTTATAACGGATGAGATGGGATATTTTTTCCCGGTTGTCAAAATCGGTGTGAACACCCTCTTTGAGCACCTGGCCGAAAGCGTCATAGAATTTGTCGTATGTTTCATCCTCCATCTTGGACAACAGGTCGAACAGCTTTTTAAGCATGTTTTTGCGGATATTGCGTACCAGGCGATCCTGCTGAAGAATCTCGCGGCTTACATTGAGATTGAGATCAGACGCATCCACCACACCCTTGACAAAGCGCATGTACTCGGGAATGAGCTCCT
>Ga0164313_10002831_pt1 | contig 15426 bp, 7 predicted proteins | sample GuaBasSedimGuay4_FD_113735 | JGI IMG/M metagenome (GOLD analysis project Ga0164313, IMG submission 113735) | Subseafloor sediment microbial communities from Guaymas Basin, Gulf of California, Mexico - Guay4, Core 4569-4, 0-3 cm | ecosystem: Environmental > Aquatic > Marine > Hydrothermal vents >... | reverse complement strand
ATCGTGGAGTCGATGGACAATGTGGTGACCGGATTGAACCAGGCGGAGAAATGCTGCTCCAACCCGGTTGTTTCCTCGAGTGATCCGAACGACCAGCCGACGCTCTACGGCTCTGTCATCCATGATCGTAGCGAGGGATTTCGGATGTGGCATTCCACCTGGAATGACCATCGGGATCACGTGAGCATTCACCACCTCGTCAGCGACGATGGCATCCATTGGGTAAAGCCTCTTTACGATGACCTTCGACCTGACGGGCGCCCCTCAAACGCTGTTTTCGGTTCCGATATTGCCCCGAATATTGCGGAGCTCTTTTCCGTTCTCTTCGATCCGTTCGACCAGAATCCTGACCGCCGATTCAAGCTGGCCTACAAATACAAGGAAAAGGGCATTCCGTCTCCTTTCCGCGAAGAGATCATGCGCGGTCACCGCCCCTTGTTGGACGATCTGAAGGCGCGGGGGAAATGCGACCTGGTGGATGCCTACGAACGAGTCATCTCCGACGGCTTGTATCTGCCCACTCAGAGGCGAGCCGCCGGCGTCGCCTTTTCTGCTGATGGGATCCACTGGAATTCGATTGATCCCCTGGCCATCCCGGCGATTGGTGACGTCTCCCATCTCACTTGGGATCCCTACCGAAAACGCTACCTGATCTATGCCCGGGATTTCTTTCTCCCGGAGGATGTTCATGAGAGAGACAGAGGGGAGGCCTGGTACCAGGACGTATTCTGGGGTCGCGCGGTACGCGTGTATGAAAGCGTCGATTTTGCGAATTGGACCGCAGGCGAGATCGTGATGCATGCCGATATTGACGATCTGCCGGGAGACGAGATCTACAGCATGGCCGTCTTTCCCTACGAGGGGTTGTACATTGGCCTGGTGCAGGTATACCATGCCTGTCCCGGGACAAACACACTCGAGATTCAGCTGGCGGTCAGTCGCGACGGGGTGAACTGGAAGCGGGTGGGCAACCGCCGGCCCTTTATTCCCCTCGGTGATATCGGTGAGTGGGACCGCTTCAACCAGTCCGTGGGGTCGGCTCCGGTTCTCGTTGATGATGAACTTCGATTCTACTACACGGGCCGCACCTATCGCCACAAACCGTATGACGGCGCCGATAACGGCCCGCAACGCTCGGCTATCGGCTTCGCCGGTATTCCTCGGGATCGTTTTATCTACGCCGGCGCAAGCTTTGACCGTGGCACGGTGACGACGGTCCCGATGCAGGTAAATGGCGCCCGGTTGCACCTCAATGCTGATTGTGCGCACGGCACCATCCTGGTGCGTATTCTCTCACCCGACGGGGTGCCGGAAGTGATTCTGGAATCGGATCCTGTCAGCATCGATTCACTCGACGTCACGGTTGACTGGTCCGGCAACGGGCTGGCGAAGCTGGATCGGGACCGTCCGGTACGGATTCAATTTGAACTGAGAAACGCGAAGCTCTATTCCTTCTGGGCTGATTGAGTTTGCGCCGAGAGACAGTCTCCTCGACTGGCTTCACGCATGCCTTACCCTACCAATAATGAAGGCAGAATCCGAAAAACGACATTCAGCAGACCAGAACAAGCTGTCTGAGGAGAGCATCCGGGTTGAAGAGAAGCCGCTCGCGATGATCAGCGAGCCGAAAAAACAGGTTCCCGTTTACCATGAGGTGGATGTCATCGTGGCCGGTGGGGGCATCGCCGGTGTTTTTGCCGCCCTGGCCGCTTCCAGGAACGGAGCCAGAACGCTGCTCATCGACCGATTCGGCGCACCGGGCGGAAACATGGGACCGGGCATGATCATTGGCGGCAACTTCGACGGCTATTCCTACAGCAAGTCGGACCCCGACGCGACGGTTCAACCCGATGAGGTGCCCCACGCCGAGACTCTGATCATCAAGGACCCCGGGATTTACGGAGGGTATACGGGAATACCAAAGGAGTTCATGGAAAGGTATGGTGCCTATGGAGGAGGGCGGTTGCCTTATCGGGAGATGCAGTACCTGAGAGACTCGGGCATTGCGTCACAGGTGGCCCTGGAGATGTTGACCGAGGGCGGAGTCGAGCTACTTCTCTCTGTTTTCGTCTGTGATCCGATTATGGAGGGCAACCGAATTGTCGGCGTCTATTATGAGGGAAAGGGAGGCCGCCACGCCGCCCGGGCCAAGGTGGTGGTGGATGCCACCGGAGAAGCGGACGTTGCCCGGCGAGCGGGCGCACCGGCGCTGTATCCCAAAGAATCGTACTTCAAGTGGGACAAACATGCTCCAAGCGGCATGGGGATTTTCGCGGTGATCGGCGGAATCGAGGTGGATGAATTCAAGCGATACATCCGTGAAACGGATAAACTTTTCGAGATCGAGCCACGGGAAATTCCGGGTCTGGGCCGTGCCATCGTCGTCGGCTCGAAAAGGAACCCCTACGGGAAGGTCCTCTATGAGCGCGAAGGGCTTTCGGGCTTCCGTGTGCAATTGCTCCGGCCGCATCAGAATATCGATGCCGGCAACGCCATACACATTTCAAGGATGGAGGCGGCCATCCGGATGTACATTTTCGATGTTGCGCAGACCCTGAAGGAGAACGTTCCGGGCTTTGAAGAATCCTATCTGATGGTGACCTCTCCCTACCTGACGGTCCGAGGGGGGCCGTGTATCGAAGGACTCACTACGTTGACCATGGAGGATTGCCTGGCCGGGAAGAAGTCCGATGATGTCGTTTATATATACGGGGAACCGAGGGCGTTGCACCGGACGCGTCAGAAGCACGGGAAATCACGTTGGACCGACATGCCCTATCGGGCTCTGATCCCCAAGCGGGTTGACGGTCTGATCGCAGTGGGCAGGTGTGCTTCGGGGATTCCGGATACTTTGGTCCGAAACCGGATGGCGGTCCTGCACATGGGGCAGGTAGGCGGTACAGCGGCGGCGCTCGCCGCGAAGGCGGGCGTCTCACCGGCCGAATTGGATGTGAAGCAACTGCAGGGGACCCTGCTTGACGCCGGTTTTTATCTGGGCAACCGGGAAAGGCTTCGGGAGCTGGAACTGTGATTACCGCGAGGGGAGATTGATCTGATGAAGAAGAAACGCAACGATGGTGGGTCCGGCAGCGGGGCGGCCTGGGTCACCCGGGGATTTGAAGCGTTTCGCGAGGGTGAATTTGGCAATGCAGGTCAGAATCTATATGTGTCGCACGCCGGTGTTCTCCAAAGAATCTTTCAATTTGATCTGACCGGAAATGGTTATCTGGACCTGGTGTTCTGCAACAGCCAGGCGCATTGGGAAAAGCCGGATTCACTGGTCTACCATGACCCCCTGGGTTCGTGCTTCTGTCAGGGCGTTCGCTCGCACGGCGCCCGGACCGGAGCGGTCGCGGATCTGAACGGGGATGGTTATGACGATCTCATTCTTGGATTCGTCAAAGACGGAATCGCCCTGGATCTTAATGCCATGGTCTACTACGGATCGCCGGAGGGGCTGACCGAGAAGTATCAGATCGCCTTACCCGCCCCTCGATGCACCTCGGTCGCCGTGGGCGACTTCAATGGCGACGGGAAGCCGGATATCGCGTTCCTGACGGACGGGCGGGTGCGGATCTTCACGCAGACCGATCTGGGCTTCGAATTCCAGCATTTCGTCGATTTTGATATCAAAGGCCAGCAACTTGCGGCCGATGACTTGGATCAGGACGGATATTCCGATCTTCTGGTGCGTACCGAGGACGGTGGGATTACTGTCTATTGGGGTTCGACGGACGGCATCGGGGAAGACAAGAAAAGCGCGCTTCCACTCGCTTCCGATGCAACGGCGCCCAGGGGCAAGGACAACGACGCAGAGTGGGTGAAGTCAGAAGAATACGTGGGCGATGCCGATCGTCTGGTGAAGACGGTTCGACTGGAAAACAGAGCCTATATCTTCGCCGCTCTACCTGGTGAGAGTTGGCTGGTGTCGGTGGAAAGGGATCGATCATTTGGGAAACCTCGTCGCTTTGCCGTTCCCCAGGCCTTTTCAGTTGGGGCCGGAGATGTGGACGGCGATGGCCACCTCGATCTTGTTTTTGCGGCTCGTGATTCGAGTGGGGATCGGGAGTGCTCCTGGATCTATTGGGGGGGCGGAACTGGTTTTGACGAGGACCGGCGAACGGCCCTTCCATCCCGGAATGCCTGTGATGTTGACCTCGGTGATTTATCCGGCGACGGCCGTTCTGATATTCTCATTGTCCAAAACCGGACCAAGGAGTCATTCACGACCGAGTCGTTGATCTACCGTGGCCGAGGTTCCAGGAATCTCGGAGACGCCGACCGGCTTGTCTCACACGACGCTCGTCGGGGGTATATCACCCAAACGGGCGATGACCGGTTGCCTCAGGTGGTTCTCACCAGCAATTTCGCACGGAGCGCGTCCGACCGATTGGACAGCTTTATCTATTTCGGATCGGACAAAGGTTACTCCGCGGATGACCGGCAATCCATCGCCGGGTGGGGGGCTTACACCTCGCTCTATGCCGACCTGAATGACAGTGGGAATGTGGATCTCGTGGTGGCCAACAAGAGCGAATACGTGCCCGACAGCGATCCGGGCTCGTATCTATGGCGTGGCGGTCCGGACGGCATTGCCCACGACCCCGATGAGAAACTGCCCACGCGGGGTGCGTCTGGAATCTGCTGTGCCGACCTCAACGGAGATGGCTATCTGGACCTTGTTTTTGGGAACGTGGCACAGCCCGAGATCTGTATCTTTCCGGGCGGTCCGCAGGGATACGATCCGGAGAGAATGAAGACTGTCTCGATCGTTCGGAATCCGGACTTTCGACCGCTCCTTTTCGCGATCTGCCTGGTCGATCTGAACGGAGACGGGTGGCTTGATCTCGTGGTCGGTGTACTACAGCAGGACCATGCCCATATCCTCTGGGGTGGCCCCGATGGATTCAGTATGGACAACAGCCAACCCCTCGCGACTCAGAAACCGCGAAACATCACGGTTGCGGACTTGAACGGGAACGGATTTCCGGACCTGATCGTCGCGGCGCATCGACCGAATGTCACGGGTCCTCATGACGCTTTTCTTTATGTTTATTGGAATGGACCGGATGGGTTGTGTGAGAGCAGAAAAACCACGCTCCCCGTGAAATCGGCCAACGGTCTCACCGTCGCGGATTTCAATAACGACGGCTTTCTCGACATCTTTGCCGGCTCCTACGGCGACGGGAGAGAACGCGACCTGGAGAGCTATATCTACTGGAATCGACCCGGACACGGATTTTCCCTCTTTGATCGCGAGTGTCTTCAGACCCATGCCGTCGGGGGGTGCATGGCCGCCGATCTGAACGAGAACGGATGGGTCGATCTCGTCGTCACCAACCACAAAGTACTTGGAGACCACAAAGGATTTTCAGAGATCTGGTGGAACGGTCCCAATGGTTTCAATACGGAAAGGACGACTCAGTTGCCCACCATCGGAGGCCGGGGACCGACTTTGGTCAATCCGGGCAGTATACTCGATCGAGGTCCGGAGGAATTCTACACCTCGAAACCGGTTCAACGGGAGGGTGATGTCCATGTCTCGGGTTTGACCTGGGAGGCGGATATCCCGGCCAAGACCTGGGTCAAGGGACAGGTCCGCGTCGGATCCACCAGAGAGGCTGTTGAAAACGAGCCCTGGGTGGGACCCAAGGGCGTCGATACCTGGTGGGACGGTGATGGCAGCGATCACAGCGTGTTGCTCGAAGGGCGTTGGGTGCAATACCGCCTGGCGCTCGGCGCCATCAATTCAGTCGCCACACCAAGGGTTCGAGCAGTATCTGTTCACTTTTCGGCCGATTGAGATATGAAGGATCGTTTGAATTCCCCCAATATCGTCCTGTTTGTCAGTGATCAGCAGCGGGCCGACACCATGCCGGGCATGCGATCGGGAGCGGCCTACACGCCGCACCTCGATTGGCTGGCGGAGCGAGGCACGCTGTTCCGGCGGGCATATTGCACCCTGCCGATGTGCTCTCCAGCGAGAGCTTCGCTTCTCTCCGGCCAGTATCCGCACACCCACGGCATGATCGCCAATCACCAGGAGCGACCCGGCTCTCGAGACATGCATCTTTCGCCCCGGGTCAAGATCCTGGCCGACTACCTGAGTCCGCTGGGCTACGACTGCGCTTACACCGGGAAATGGCATCTGGGAACCGGCGGTGACCGGCGGGGTTTCAAAGCGTTCGCAACCCGTTCCGGCGATCACGAAGTTGATCATCCCTCGGAAAATGAGATCCTCCAATTCACCCGGAAAGCGGGTCTCACCATCGGTGGGAAACTACGTGGTCTCGACAGTGATCCGGACCGTTACGAGCCCCGAACCCAAGTGGGCTCATCCTCTCTGCCCCTGGCCTTCCATACCTCGGCCCGTGATGTCCGGGCCGCATCTCGTTTTGTGCACTCCAGAAGGAGCACCGATGCTCCATTTTGCCTGGTCACTTCCTGCCATGAGCCGCACCCCCCTTTTGTTTCACCCCGACCATTTGATACCCTGATTTCGCCATCGGAAGTGACGTTGCCCCACCATGCCGATGATGCGGCCGCGGCCGGGGTTATGGCGAAGCGGGCGGCTGACTGGCAGATGAAGTCAACCGCTGACACCAGTGAGGCGGACCACCGCCGCATCCGGGCGGGTTATCTGGGGGCGGTCGCGTATGTGGACCATCTTGTCGGGATCATTCTGGATGCGCTCATCGATACCGACCAATTCGACAACACACTCTTCATTTTCACCTCCGACCACGGTGAGATGTTGGGTGACCACGGGATGATCCATAAGGGAGCTGCCTTTTACGAGGAACTGATGAGGATTCCGCTGCTCATTTCTTCACCAGGCAACAGGAAAGGCGGTTTCATCTCCGATGCTTTGGTGTCCCATGTGGACCTGCTTCCAACCATCCTGCGCTGGTGTGGTCACAAGGTGCCTCCTTCGCTCCAGGGCATGGATCTTCGTCCGGCGATGGATGGCGGCGGCGGATCGGGCCATACCGGGATTGCGCTGGAATACCACGCCGCCAATTGGGGAGAGCGCCCGGTGCCGCTCCGCGGCTGGTTGACCGATCGCTGGAAATACGTCGCCGACCTCGACGGACCGGTGGAACTTTACGATCTCAAGCATGACCCGATGGAATCGGTCAACCGGGTTTCCGATCCCGACTGTTGCAATATCCTGGCCGCGATGCAGACCGATCTCAGGTTGTGGCAGCAGGCCACGGGAGATCCGTGGCCGGATTACCCGAAACTGGAGACCTATGTCGACATGCCGCCGGGCGGCCCGTGGAAGGTTCCGGGTTCTTGAAATCACCCTCTTTGGCAGATCGCTGAACTGAAATGCCGAAGCTTCCACTGCGGAGCCGTGCGCCCGGAGTTGAAATCGGGGCATTCAGTTGGATTTCCAGTCGTGTGACCGAATTCCAGGAGAAAGAGGTTGACTGGATATAGCGTTATAGCTTCAGTTGCCCCATTGCGCTCACCCCAAAAGGAATCCTTTGTCGCCCGTCGCCATTGATTGGTTTCCAGGTGGCCTTTGGTCGATGAGTGGAGTTCAGGAAAAAGTTCATGTCACATGGTGTTTCAGGAGTTCGGTGTTCTTATGCGTTGATTCTGATTGGCCTTTCAGGGTTCGCCGGATGCGTTCCCTCTCGAAAGGAGGTGCCGAGTGAAGAGATTACCGCGGCCGGGCCCGACCGGGCCGAGACACCCGCAGCCCCTCAATATATCGCTCCGGAAATACTGGAAAACCGCAGTTTCGTCGAAGCGCCTATTCTGGCCGATCGAGTCGCAGTCGGGGCATTGCCTCCCGTCTCCGCGCGTTTACCGGACAACCCTCGCGTCATCACCCCGGTAGATAACACCGGAAAATACGGTGGAACCCTGCGCCGAACATTGCCGAGCGATATCAACGGAGAGTCAACCATTCAGAAGACACTGAACGACAATTTAATGGAGTACCCGAGAGACGGTCCGGGAAATCCTCGCGTCAATTTTGCCGAAAGCTATGAATTCGCGGACGAAGGACGGAGTGTCATCTTCAAACTCCGGAAGGGAACGCGATGGTCCGATGGGGTACCTTTCACCGTGGATGACATTCTTTTCTGGTATGAAGATATGACCTTGGACGACGAAGCGAGAAATGATCCGCTTTTCCCATCGCGATGGACGAGTGGGGGGGGGGCCGTCGGAATGGAAAAGGTCGATGAATTTACCCTGAGGATCTTTTCCGACAAGAAGTTGGGAATGATCTTGAGAACGCTGTGCTTTGATCACTTTGCCGCTCCCAGGCATGTCCTTGCGCCGTTCCATCCGAGATATAATCCAGCGGCCGATTATCGGGAATTCCGATCCAGGTCGACGGCCGCTCAGATGGCGTTCAGTCCCGATATTCCGCGATTGTCCGCCTTCGCCCCAGTGGAGTGGACGAAGAGTCGGAAGGTGGTCTTCGAACGCAATCCCTACTACTGGAAAATTGATACTGAAGGTAATCAGCTGCCGTATCTGGATCGCATAGAGTTTTCGATCGTGAGAAACCCGGATCTGGCCCTGCTCAAGTTCTCCAATGGAGAGACCGATATTTTCGATCAAAGCCTGAGTGATGTCAGTATATATAATATGCTGACGGAGGTGGAGAAGGATGACGTCGGAATCACCGTCCGTAGAACCGAAGATTCACTCACGCCCGTCCTCTACCTGAACTGGGACGCCCCCGAGCCGAACGTGCGTGCCGCCTTCAGGGAGAGGAATGTACGGATGGCATTGTCCCATGCAATCAATCGAATGGAGATCGGGGAGCTTCTGAATTTCGGGATGCTGGAGCCGGTGGCCTTCTCCTTCAGTCCGTCGAGCGTATGGTATTCAAGTGAGACGGCGGCCCTCCACTCCGAATACGATCCGACTCGCGCCCGATTGCTGCTTGATCAGGCTGATTACCTCGATCGTGATGGCGACGGGTTTCGTGAGTTTCACGACGGATCGACCTTCGAGGTGGTCATCGATGTGTTTGAGGGCCGGTCGATGGCTGATCTATGTCAGCTGGTCAAGGACTATTGGGAGGCGGTCGGGGTCAAAACAATCCTGAATTTTGGCCTCCAGGAAATGCTGATCCCCCGCCGGATCAACGGAACTTTTCAAGTGCAGGTAACGGATCCGCCCATCGATCCCTTGATTCAGGGCAACCACATGGGAGCGGTCGGTCCGAACCTGCCTTTCTGGTACCGGAATGCGTCATCGGGGAATACGGCGTGGATGCATGAAGTGACCGGATTGATTCGGAAGGCGGAAAACAGCCTCGATGATGAGGTCATTGACGCGTGCATGAACAAGGTGCGCGAAATATTCACCCGCGAGCTGCCCTTTATTGGAATCGGCCGGGCGCCTCGAATTTGGGCGACCAGCGATCGGATCGGCAACATACCGACCGGTATTTTTGTGGAGATGCAGTTTCGAGGGCTGGAGCGCGGTATTTTTCATGAGCAGTTATATATCAAGGATCGAATCCGATGACATGGCGGGTCCGGGTGGGTTCATCCAGGTTCGCATTGACCGTCTGGAATCAGTCAAAGTGCGGTTATGATTATCCTAACGTTTCAAAAGATTGGAAGACACGCCCACTAATTTACACGAATCCGCACTAATAAATCCGGCAGCAGTCTTGAATGGGCTCTTGTGGTCATGCATGCCGGGGCGTAACGATCTGGTGAAGCCTGGTCGTCTTCGACTCGGTAAGTGGTGATTCGTGAAGATTAGTGGGCCGAGAAAAAGTATTTCTCCTATTCTCATTTCCAGTGGCCTTATGATTCCCACTACATAATAAAATACCCGTTGGGATCCGAGTATTTTTAAAATTTCCGTCCAATTTTATGAGACTATGAGGATTATTCGTGTTGTGTCCGGTCTATTGGCGTTTGGGTTTGCCCATTTCACGGTGGTGGCATCGTTTCAAACTGTTGATCAACCTCTCAGAGAGACCAAGTTCGACAAGGACCTTATCGCGGGGAGTGTCGGAGTCGGAGCGTCGATTTCATTGTCCAATGGTCGCCAGATTGTTCGCAATAAGGCGGGATCGTGGTTTGTGGGCTTCGACAGCGAAACGGGGCCGCACCTGGCCGTGGCCAGGGAGACCCGGTCAGAGGGTCGCCATTTCGAAACGACACTGGACCTGAACCAGTTGTTGGGAATCGCATCCGCGGAATCTGAAGGTCTCAGCATGGCCATCGATTCTCACGACAACCTCCATCTTGTGTGGGGGACGGAAGAGGGGCTTTTTCACAGCTGGTGCTTCGTTGGAGAAGAGAACGGTTATACCAGAGTTTCCGAACGCGCAGGCTGGAAGACGACTCTCGGAAGTGGGGCTCTTGAAAAAGTAGCCGAGGCCGGGGCGCGGCTGGGAGACTTGGCAGTCGCTCCGGACGGCGGTCTCTGGCTGGCTTTCAGCCGGAGGGGCAGCATCGTGGTGGCGCGGTACGAGGGGGGATGGAAGTTCGCCGAAGCGGCGGGCCCGTTGTCTCGCTGGGCGGTGGTGTCGGAACCGCCCGACCATGAAGACTACGAGATTCGCCAGATCGAGGAAGGGTGCCGGGACCCGGTGTTGGAGATCGACGGCGATGGGACCCTCCACCTGGCCTTCGCCCATCGCTGGGAGGTCTATTATTCGCAGTCCAGGGACGGGAAACGCTGGACGGCGCGGCCGCCGAAACAACCTCGCCCTGAAATCGGTGGTTGGGACAGCCCCTTTGCCACCGCGGAGCGGGTTGCCTATGCCCATGCCTTCAGTCCGAGCATGGTCCTGGTGCAAGGGCGCCCTCTTGTCGCCTATCAGTTTGAAGGGATGGTTGACCTGGACCCGCACAACCCGGAGTTCATGAGGGAGCGCTGGAACGGGGTGGCGAGCGTTGGGTATGCCTATAGGGAGGAGGCCGGCTGGCGGCGTGATTACCTCTACAAATCCAGGGAAATCATGGTCAAGCGGTTGCCGCCCGGGGAAGGCCACTGGAAAGAGGGTGATTCCAATTACCGGAAACCCCGCATGGACCAGTGGAGCGAGGTCTTCCTGGCCGATGAGGAGCAGTGGCGGCCGGTCCTGGGAACCGATCGTTTCGGGATTCCCTGGGCGGTGTGGAACGATACGACTCGTCGCTATAATTACTTCTCCCGCTGGCTCGGGGAAGGGTTCGATGAGCGACGGGAGTGGCGGGGCGCCTTCTACGGGCTGAGCAAGCACTCGACCATGGAAAAGCACGCGCCGCCGGGCAGTTCCGAACTGGGGACATTGGTGCTGGCGGCGGACCGCATCTATTTCTGCCGGATGCCGGTTGCTTCGATTGATCCGGCGCAGGACAGATACACCCAGGTGCTGGATCTGCTGGAATTTTCCGCGGCCCACAATATTCGCACCGGGCTCACCCAATTTCGACGGCATCCGAGCAGTCCAATTTTCGGTTCCAACCCGGATCGGTCGGCCTGGGATGGCTCAAGGGTCGTCGGGGGCGTGCGTTACGAACCTGAGACCGGGGTCTACCGGATGTTCTATGGTGGATCGGGACCAAAAAACTGGGAGGCTGAAGATGGCGATGTCACCAATGGCTTCAATGGTTATGCCGAGAGTCTGGATGGCATCCATTTTGAGCGAAAGAATCTCGGCCTGGTGGAGTTTCGCGGCAACAAGGAAAATAACATCTATTACGGGATCCAGTATTTTGAGGATCCCGACGAGACCGACCCGGCCCGGCGGTTCAAAGGATTTATCACCAACAGCAACAAGGCCTACCTGAAAGAACTCGGAAAGGAAGGTCGTATCCTCTATGCCTACTCGGGTGATTCATTGCATTGGACGGTGGCGGAAGACATCACCGACCAGGCGCCCACATCCGACCACGGGGCGGGCCCCAGCTATAAGGACCCCTATGATTTTCCGGAGAGGCGCTATAAATCAACTCACCGGGCCTATAACCTGACCGGACGGGCCCTGGGCATGTCCTACTCGGCGGAACTCCTCGGCCCATGGAAGGGCTTCGAGGATGTTCTGGATTATTACGACCCCTACGAAAATCCACCCCATATCGTCAAAGTCCGGAGCGGATGGCTGATTTTCGAAGCCGGTGGCGGCATCGGTGAGGACCAGGTCTACGGCGGCGGTGTCCGGCTGGAGGACTCCGTCTATTTACTCCAATATGCGCCGGTCTATTTTGACGGCCGATACTCGACTGCCTTTGCCATCAGCCGCGACGGATTGAATTTCTACCGGATCAAGAACGGAGAAAACAGTCTCCCGCCTTCCGGAGCCGGCAACTGGGACAGTGGAATCATTCAAGGAGGAGCGTTCGTTGACCAGGGCGATGAGAAGTGGTTCTACTACTCCGGATCCCCGTGGCATCACAATACGATGGTCCGGCCGGGAGGTAAAAGAGCCCTGACCGGGGGCATCTTTGGTCGCCCCGAGGCGTTTGTGGGAATCGCCACCGTCCGCAACCATGCCTGGACCTTCGCCGCTCTGTCCGACCCCTTGGTCGAGGGCACGCTCGACACGCTCCCGATTCAGATTGGGAGAGGGAGCGAACGACGATTGCTCCTGAATATTGACGGGATCGGGGACCAGGGACAGATCGAGGTCGAACTTCTCGACTCCAAAACTGGGGTGCCCATTCCAGGTTTTGAACGATCTGACTGCCGGCCGATCGCCGCAGGTCTGGATGTCCCGGTCGCCTGGCGGGGAGGAGAGCGGCTCTCCGATGTCCATTGCGGCCAGGTGATCATCCGCTTTTACTTCTCCGGAATCCAATCCAAGCTCCATGCTTTCCGTTTTTCCGATTAGTGGATGTCCCGGGAAGTTTTTTCGGGTCGAAGACGGCGCGGCAGGGACGTCGCGCCCTACCATGTGGCCACGGGGTCATTCCTTGCATTCGTGCATGCCAATGCAGGAATCAAGGTTTGACCCCTTCGAATGGCATTAGGTCGAAGACGGCGCGCCCTATCATGTGGCTCGCTGGCGGGCAGGCAGGCCAGCCGCTTCGGACGGTAACATAAGGTGGCGAACGGAAAGAACCTATTTTGGGCTCCACTAGTGCGGGTAGCCGGTAATAGGGTAAGACAAGGTGATCCTCTGGCGCTCCAGTGCCCATTATTTCAAAACCAAAGCCAGGACTGAATCATGCAGCGAGCAAGCGACGAAATCATAGAAGGTCTGAAAGAATTCGATACACCAACCGTTTTCAACGCGATGGTCAGAAAGCTGGGTCTGCCCAATGAGGAATACACCAGCCATGAGATCCGATGCCTGACGCCCTGCGCACGTCCGGTGGTCGGGTATGCGGTCACCGCCGAGGTGACGTCGATGGATCTGGATTCCCCGGGGATCAGTTGGGCCGAATATTATGGGTTCATGGAGGAAACCCCCGGGCCTCATTTCTGTGTCATGAAGGACGTCGATTCGCGTCCGGGCCGCGGAGCCAGCTTTGGCGACGGCATGGCGACCATGCACAAGCGGTTCGGCGCGGTTGCCATGGTGATCGAAGGAACGGTAAGGGACCTGCCCGGAGTCAATGTGGTTGGCCTGCCCACCTGGGCCTGGGGATCCACCCCCGGCCATGGGGCGACTTTCATCACTCACGTCAACACACCGGTTACAGTGGGGAAACTCCGGGTTCATTCGGGCGACCTGATGATGGGCGATGAGGGGGGGTGTGTGCGCATTCCCATTGAGCATGCAGGAGACATCCTCCGCCTCTGTTCCGAGGTCCGGGATTTTGAGCAGGATGCCATGGCGTTCATGCGTTCGCCCCAGTGTACGGTCGAAGAATTGACCAGACGTTTCAAATGGGATGAGAAGGCCAACCCCAAACCTTGACCATCGGTTTGCTGCAGACGGTCTTCATTCGGGATACATGGAATGACAACGGGCTCTGAAAAACTGGCAATTGACGGCGGGGCACCGGTCATCACCGATCCCTTGCCCTCCATAAAAAACGCCTCCGGCCGACTCGTTGGTGAGGAAGAAATGGCTTTGGTGAAGGAAGTGATGGAGAGCGGATGCCTCGCCTATATATACGGTGACAAGGTCACGGCATTTGAGCAATCCTTTGCCGGTCTGTACGATGTCGACCATGCGGTTGCGGTCAGCAGCGGAACGGCCGCACTGCACACGGCGATGATCTACCTGAATCCGGATCCGGGCGACGAAATACTCGTCTCACCGGTCACCGATATGGGAAGCGTCATCCCCATCCTTTTTCAGCAGGCCATCCCGGTGTTCGTGGATATTGATCCTGCGACCCAGAACATCGATCCGAAAGCGATCGAGGAACATCTTTCACCCCGTACCCGGGCCATCATGGTGACCCATATCTACGGCAGTCCGGTGGATATGGATCCGATCATGGAGATTGCCCGGAGACACGACCTTTTCGTCATCGAGGACTGTGCCCAGGCCCACATGACCCGGTACCATGGTCGACTGGTGGGCACGATCGGGAATATGGGTTGTTTCAGTTTCCAGCAGAGCAAGCACATAACGACCGGAGACGGGGGAATGGTCATCGCGAATGAAGACCAGCGTTATGGACGTCGGATCCGCGAGTGTTTTGACAAAGGCTGGCCGCGGCACAAACCGGGTCGCGACCACTTTTTCCTCGCCCCGAACTATCATATGACTGAACTCCAGGCGGCGGTTGGCCTGGCACAGATTCAAAAGTACCCCATCAGTATCAAGGCCCGGCAGGATGCCGCTGTTCAGCTCGATAAACTGCTGGAATGTGAAATTGGGGTGACTCCGGTATCCACCTTGCCGGATTGTGAGCAGACCTACTTTTACTACTGCTTTCGCCTTCATCCCGAATCGTTCCGGGTCGATACCGACGCCGTGGTTCGAGCGCTCAATGCTGAGGGGCTGGCTGCCGAACACGGCTATCCGGGTCCGATTCCCCTTTACCTCTACGAGATGATCCGGGAACGAAAGACCTTTGGGCGGTCGGGCTGGCCTTTTGATGCGCCGACCGCCCGCCGCCGATGGGTTTATCAGGAAGGTCTTTGCCCGCGAGCCGAGGAAGCCTGCCGGCAAACGGTTATCCTCCCCTGGAATGAAGGGCTGCGCAGCCACCATGTCGATCTGATCGGATCCACCATTCACAAAGTAATTAACGCCTACCGAACCTGAAGCCAAGTTATGGAATTGATTGATCTTGAGTGAAGCTTGATTCTGATGGACGCGACCACGGGGTCATTCCTTGCAATCATGCATGTCAATGCGTGAATCAAGGTTTGACCCCTTCGAACTGAAGCAAACCGCACATTCTCCTATTCCAGCCTTAACTTAGGGACCGTAACAAAATAACTCACAAAATCTGCTGGTCTTTTCGGCGGGCAACGGTGTTGGATTCCGGCTCAGATAGCCCGCTATAATCGCCCGAACCCGCCTTGTTGCTCCCCGATAATTCT
>Ga0164313_10002830_pt1 | contig 15427 bp, 11 predicted proteins | sample GuaBasSedimGuay4_FD_113735 | JGI IMG/M metagenome (GOLD analysis project Ga0164313, IMG submission 113735) | Subseafloor sediment microbial communities from Guaymas Basin, Gulf of California, Mexico - Guay4, Core 4569-4, 0-3 cm | ecosystem: Environmental > Aquatic > Marine > Hydrothermal vents... | reverse complement strand
CCAACTGAAAAAAGCGAAAGGTTAAAAGTGCCATACCCAGTGGTAATGCAAGATAGGGAATAAACCTGGGTAATTTTTCATAGGCTTCACCTTCATTAAACCAGACAGATATAAAGGATATTGCCTCAGGTACTGGAATATCATCTGTTTCCAGCCAGGCTCTTTCTGTGACAAATGGATACCAATAGTTCCAGGCACCTACCAATAATAAAATGGAATAAACCAGGCAGGCAGAAATTGCCAGCAAAGCCAGAATTTTTCGTATCTTTGGAGAGACAGCATTGATGACAACATCAACACCGATATGAATATGTTTTTTAACTGCGTAGGATGCCCCCATCAGAACCAGCCACGCAAAAAGAAATACAGTTGCTTCTAATGCCCATAAGATATTATCATTAAAAACATAGCGTGATACGACATTAGCGAAGGTTATCAGCGTCATTAAGGCCAGACAAACAGCGATAAATGTTTCTTCAATATTATCAACGATAGAACCCAGTGCTGTGCTCTGTTCTTTATTGTTCATAAAGCTGTCCTTATTCTGATAATAGTTTTAATGACGAGCGACATAATAGATAAATGGCGGGCTTATTATGTCACTATCAAAATACTTACTTATTAGCTTTTAAGGCTGCATTCATTAAGTCTGCACCAATATTGCCTTCAAATTTTTTCCATACAGGTTTCATGGCATCAATCCATTCCTGACGCTGTGCATCAGTTAAGGTACGAACCTTGCCACCGGCTTCAATCATATTTTCCTTATTTTGATTATTAACCTTAGTGGATTCTGCATTTCTCGCTGCGGTTACTTCAGCCAGGATAGTAGCAAGCTGCTTACTGACATCCTTTGGTAAACTATTCCACCATTTATCTGAAGTTACTACCAGATAATCCAGAATACCGTGATTTGTTTCTGTTACACCATCCTGAACTTCAAAGAATTTTTTACCATAAATATTTGACCAGGTATTTTCCTGTCCATCAATTACTTTGGTTTGTAAGCCGCCATACACTTCTTTAAATGACATTTTTTGTGGACTGGCACCTAACTGCTCAAATTGAGCAACGAGAACATCAGAGGCCATTACGCGAAACTTAAGTCCTTTTGCATCAGATGGCTTTATCAGTGGCTTATTAGCTGACATTTGTTTCATACCATTATGCCAGAATGCTAAACCCTTCAAACCACGACGAGTCATAGAATTTTTTAGTTTCTCGCCATCAGGAGAGTTTTGAAAACGATCAACCGCATCGACATCATCAAACACAAAAGGCAAATCAAAAATACGGAATTTTTTAGTAAACTTTTCAAACTTTGATAAAGAAGGGGCAGCCATTTGTACATCACCATTTAACATGGCTTCAAGTACTTTTTTATCATTATAAAGAGTTGAGTTTGGGAACACCTCCATACAGGCTTTACCATTCATTTCTTCATTAACCCGTTTTTCTAGTAATGAAGCAGCAATACCCTTAGGGTGCTTATCTGTATTAGTCACATGACTAAACTTAATTACAATTTCACCAGCATCACAATTAGCTAATGCTGATGTACTTACCACTGCTAATGATGATGAAATAACAAGACTTAATAAAACTTTTCTCATATTATATTCCTTATATAATTTAAAAAATAATTTAGTGATTTATTTTTACTCATTTACAAAATGTATGTGGGCGAGTAATTAAGTTGTATACTGGATCACTCTGAGACCCGCATTAAACTTTAAATATAATTAACACACAATAAATAAAGTTGGATACTGAAATTTAATTTTACAGATAACTTTACATTTCCTGTGTAATAAAGTTGGATACCAAAAAAACACCCCTTTAATAACAATAAGTTAAAATAAAAAAGGTTTATATAAAATTCTAGAGCTTAGTTAACTATTGTATAGAGATAACCATTTTTTAAGTTTATCACAAATATAATCAGAAGAAAGGCGTTCTTGCTCTAAACGTGAAGATAGAAAATGATCAGAAATCAGATCATTAAACAAATTCGCTTCATCATTAGTCAGTAATACCGGAACACTTCCTACATGTTCTGGTTCTGGAACCATTCTTCCCTCATGCATTTTAATTGTTTCAATATCCATCATTAGTGGCTCAACTTCAGCTAGTTTACTTCTAACATCACTAAGAATAGAAAACCCCCATGTATCAATATCTCCCCAATATCCTACTCGCTTATTTTTCAACCATGAAGCATCCATCCAGGCAACATTTTTACCTCCTCCTATAACTGCAACAGTGTTATCCATTTCAGGCAATGCTAATCCAGATTCTACATTTTCAACAACTATAATATTCAATGCAGGAAGTTCATTCTCTCGTAATATATCACTGGGAATCTGCATCATAGGAAACCCACCTAGCTGCTCTCTGGAAGTAAGGCATAGAGGCCTGACTATTGGGACTCCCTGAGCAAAGCCCTTTGGATGAGGGATGCAATCAAGCCACTTTAAAAAGCCATTTGATTCAAAAACTTTACCTTTATGTATAGTATCAGTCAATTCTTCAATCAGGACTAAATATTTTTCCAAAAATTTAGTATCAACACCCACTAATGGTAATGCTCTTAAATATAGTCCTGTCCCTAAACTCGGCTTTAATTGCGGCAACAGTTGTGCCAATAATTCTGCATCTCTTGAAGAAAGATTTTCTACCATATCGAGGTGTTTAACCAATGCCGGATACAAATTCTGATCGAGTTGTAAGACTGGCAACATATTGCACTCCCACAGCCTGCTTCGAGAAAGTGCCTTATCTCCAAGAAATCTAATTAAATCTTGAATTGAACCTATCACAACAAAAATCGGAATATCTTGTTCCGATAAATCACGATAATTTTTAACAGACCACTGCACTAAATCTTGATGATGAAATGATTTCCATTCCTGAACAAACTTCTGAAAGTGATCCATATTTAATATAGCAGAACTACCATCAGGAGGTTTTAAACCAATACGAATTGGAAATCCTTTAGTTCCCAATAAGCGTGCTTTCAAAGAGGGGAAATTATCCCATTCACGCCGTCTTATACGACTTCTAATTTGTTCGGGTAATAATCCCCAACATGGTTTATTATCTTGGCTTTGAGGCTTCTGCTTCATATTAATTTTGTACTGCACCTATCTCAGTATCAATTTCGATACCCAGTTCAGAAGCCTCTAAAATTAACTTTTTCTCTTTTTCTTCAGTCAACCTTCGATCAATTTCATCCCATGTCACTTCACACAAATGACTATCATGTTTCTCTTGATTTCTTTCAGCAATAAGCAGTGAACGAGCGGATTCTCTTGCCAGATTGAGATTCTTGTACGGCGTAATTAAATTAACATGAATATGAAGCTCCTTAAATACTCGCAGCACACGTCTGCTCACAGCCTCTGCTGTATTTGAAAAAGCCTCATCCAGAAAAACAGTACTATAAACTGGCCGATCATAGCCATCCGGTGTCAAAACATAGGCCAGACTTGCAGCCACAATAGTGCCGGCAAATGACTCTTTTTCTCCTCCAGATTTTCCACTTGATGACTCTAAAACATCGAGAATGTCTCCATTACCAATATCTAATTCCTCTGCATGAAATGACATTTGATAACGAGGATCCAGTAACCTCATACTTTCCAAAGTATTCGAGGTTCCTGGTGCACTTGCTTTCTCAAGAATTTCAACTACTTTTTCCAACTGATGAAATCTGGCCTCATGATCATCACTGGTTACCTGGCTTAGCACCTTAAGCAAATGCTGCTCAAAGATATGAACATGTTCAAATTTATCTTTTTTTGAACCCAGCTTTAAATAGGAACCAGGTTTAAATTCAGTGCGCTTAAGCACACAATTAATAGTATCAATTCGATCAAGAATGTCATCACGCTCAGATTCAAGTTTTATTTTAATACGTGCCAGTGATTGTGTCGCATGTTTATTTAAACGTTCAATGAACTGTTCAACCAGATTGGGAAGACCTTCATCTTCTAATAGTTGCAAATGTTCCAAATAATCTGGCAAACTTTTAATATCACTCTTCCAGTCAACAGTAAAGACTTGCCATTTATCATTAGACCTGAATGAAGACATAATACCGATAGCTGATTTCTCAGCACTATTTTCCTTGTTTCTACTTGAGTCTAAAAGACGATCCAACTCTTTCTCAATCTTCATCATCAATTTAGACATCTGATTCAAATCATCTTTTGTTAATACTCCAACTCGGATAAAAAGCAGCTCTCTGGTTTGACCCGGCAAGCCTTTTTCTGCTTCAGAAAATGCTTTATCACGCTCCTGTATTGCACTATCTAATTCTTTCTTGACACCACCTTTCTCAGATGATAATTGCTTTAATTCCTCCTGTATTTGTTTAAGCTCTTTCTTGGAAGACACCCAACGGTATTTTGCTTGTTCCAAACAGTCACCTGATTCTTCCAGAACTTGTAAATCAAAAGTTAATTCTTGTAATTTGTTCTTCCAGTAAGGTGTATTGATGTCATCCCAAAGATAAGCCTCAATTTTTTCCCATAAACTTTTTTGTATGATTATTAATTTCTGAACTTGTTTTAGTTCAGCAACACATTTACCTTTTTCTTGAGCAAGCTCAAATAACTCTTTTCTCTCCCTGTTCAGAAGTGCCAGGCGTGATTTATTGGAGAAACCAAGATTCCACCGCTTTCTATTATCAATTTTATATTGATCTTTTTTCTCAAATCGCCCCCTGTCCATGTGCATTAATCCTTGTTGTGTCATGGAATATGGAGTGCAATCAAGCTCTTCTGTATTTGCAACACATAGTAGATCAAATCGTTTCAAATGGTATTTTAGCCATTCTCTGTAAGGGTGAACTTTCCAGATAAGCTTCCTTAAAAAACCATTATGTTTAAATTCAGGGGGCTTGCCCTTACTATTTATATTGTTGACCACTTGCACACGTACATGCAATCCGGTATGTCTTATATTTAACCATTTTGTAACCATGGAATAACAATTATCAGGCACTATAAGCGTTGTTCTCAAACCACCCAAGGCTCTTTCAATGGATCCTTGCCAATGCTTCTCATCATCTTTCACATCAATCAGTTCACCAATGAACATACACTGTTCTTTTTCTAATGATAAGGCATTCACCAGTTCATCTCGCATTCTCTGAAATGGTGACTCAATATTTGAATCAGGCCGTGCTTCTATCTCTTCAATTTCATCTTCAACTGTACGTTTTTGCTTTTGCAAGTTTTCAAATTCAATAGCTGCACTAACTACTCGATCCTGTGCAATTTCATCTTCTTCATCGATTTTCTGTAGCTTTTGTGATGCTTCTGCCTGATTATTAATAAATATCACTTCTTCTAAGGATCTTGAAAGCCCCAGTTCTTTTGCATTGTCTTGGTACCGGGAAGATTCACGAACAACACTTTTGAGCCTTTCTTTAGCATGGTCAATATCTTTTTGTAGTGACTCAATTTTGTCCCCTCCTAACTGGAGGTATTCTTTGTGACGACGCTCTACCAGTTCATTGGCATCTTCCTCAGATGCTTCTGCCTGCTTTATTTTCAACATGATTGACTGAAACTGAGCTTTAATTTCAGCAATACGTTCTCCCCACAACTGAGCAAATATCTCTCCAAAATAAATAGGTAGGCTATTTTTTTCCTGTAGCAGTAACTCAATTTTATGTACTGATTCCTCAATTATTGCATCAAGTTCAGGTAATTTGGATAAATGTTCCTTTTGCTTTCTGGCATCCACCAATTGACTATGAATAGCAACAAGATCAGCAAACTCTTCCACAACTTTTTTTGCATCATTTTTGATTGCACTGGGTTCAAGCACCAGCTCACGAATGAGCCCAGTTAAATCATCAATTTTTTTCAGGCCTAATGCTCGTGACAACAAGGCTGGCGCATTTTTATTATCCATATACAAAAGCTTTCGATATAACTCCTGATAGTCGGAAAAACGATCACCACAACCGGTAATGGCAGGATCATCTCGAAGCCATTGTTTGAAAGATCGGACATTACCGTCCTCAAATGCATCAAGCATTTCTTTAAGTGTCATATCTCTTTTTGCAATAACATACTCACGTTTAACGTCCGCAAGAGAATTACTGGATTGTGTTGTCCAAAAAAGTGCTGCCAAAGTGATTTTTGAACCATCATCACCTTGGTATAAGGCTCTCAAACCAGTAACCACAGCAGATTCACGCTTACTTTTAACTCGTGTACCCGCCCCGTCATGAGCTGAACCAAAACTTCCACGCATATAGGAAAGCAAAGATCGATCAGAACGATCACCCTGTGCTGCAGCCACATTAAAGGTTGCCTTTCCAGCCGGAAGAAGCAAAGCCATAAGACCATCTATAAAGGTTGATTTCCCCGAACCATTGTCCCCGGTGATCAAAGTTCCCATTGGATCAATTCTTGCTGTGTGAAGTTTATTAAATGATCCCCAATTAAAAACTGACAATTCAGCCAATCTAATCTGACCAACACTAAATAATGATTCAGTTGAAAGAACCTCAGATGAAATTTGATTGATCTTTATTTCACTCTGCATAGTTGCCTCCTATCAATTCTTCCTCACTTTGATGTTCAGTGTTATTGCCTTCATTTTCGTTCAAATCACTCTTATCTAGCTGATGGCTCTCATTGAGAACAATCTCATTCTCCCGAGCAATTCTGAGGTATTCTTTATACATGCTTTCAAGAAAGTCAGCACTCACTACATAACGAATCACCGGAGTAATTTCAAAACGATCATCACTTCCTCTGACTGAACTTAATATTTTTTTTGATATCATTTTTTGTAATGCGGCATTGAGTTTTTTTCGATCAGCTTTAGTGCTATTAGTGAGAGGTAAAAATGGTGTCAGGTGGGATTCTACTCGTTCTATATCAATGACAATTCGTTGTTCTCCTGAAGTCTCTCGATCCTGGTAATGTTTTCTAAGCACTAACAACAACAAGGTATCATATAGTGAAAGCGTGCGTTTACTGATAAGAGAGACTACTTCATCATCAAAATCCTCTGACTCAACATCATCTTCATGATTAATACAGGCGACAAAGGCAACACCTGCTTTTTTATCTAAGACCAGTTTTAAATAGACTTCTGACAAATGCCTGCGAACTGCTGTTTCATATCGACAAAGTGACTCAAAAAGTTTTGCTTTCTGGGATAATAATATGACACCTTGGCGGAATAAACTAACCAGCACTCGACGTGCCTCAGGCGGCATCTCACTTTTAATACCTTCATTTATTGGAGAGTTTTGATCAATTGCAACATTTTCAACAGAAAAAACTGATTCAGTTTCTTCCATCACAATATCTTCAGGCTGGCCATCATACTTTGATAAAGTATGATTTTTTCTCAATTGGTCAAAGAATCCTGTTTCTTCACTATGAGAATCTGAACTGGGTGTTTCAGGCATATAAATGACAGAGCCAGTAGAGAGCCCCTTATCTTCATCCAAGTATTTGTCTTTATTCATTCCAGACCTCATAGTTTACTCTACAACAATTTACGACAAGTTCAGTTTTAATTACCAATGATACAGGATATTACAAATCTAATTCATCAACATTATCTGGAAAGAGATCAGCACTAAGCAGGAAAACTGGAATAGAAGCTTGAAGCTTTATACCTTGTTTATCACTAAATTCAATTAATTCTTTCTCTTCTAAAGCTGCCGCTCCAATCAATTTTGCAATCCGCAAATAAGCAACCAACTCTTCCAAACCCGAATTAAGTATGTGATAAGCTGCAATTGAGGCAATTGTCATTGGACCATGTTCTTCCAAGGTTTCCAGCGTTCGTTCAGCAACAGCTCGAATCTGTACAGCATCAAGACAATCCAGCATTTGCATGCTTGGCTCATGAGAGTTTGCCTCTTCTTCAACACCTGAGGTATCCAACTTTTCATCAGGTGATTTAAGCCTCATACTTTCTGGTGAACTTATCTTCACCGTACCTACAGGCAATGATAGCACTGTTGGTGTTTTCAGATCACATTCAGCATCCTTCAAAACAACGGCCATTCGCTCTAATTGCCCCAGTAAATTATCGACTGCACGATTTTCCTGAGCAGCACCACTTTCTATATAGGAACGCAAGCCTTCTTCTGTTCTACGTCTTATTTGAAATACCCTGTCACTCTCTTTATCCAACTCCCTCATAAGTTGACCAAGAAATTGTCGCTGCTTTGGGCTTAACTGTTCAGCAACAGGACGACTTAAAATACTTCGTAACTGATCTCTAAGCTCCATTGATCTATTTTGATCACAGAGTAAGTGAAAAAAACCTTCAAATGCACTACCTGCATCTGTTGTAGCCAACAATGCTTCTTTTTCCATAACGGATAGAAGTACATCACCCCTGGTGGAACCACCCTTAATAATTTGCACACGAATTTCTTGATCCAACTGTCGAATTTCATCTTCAACACGGCGAAAATCACCTGTTAAAACAGATGCAAGCTGATATATCTCTCGAATTCTTTCTCTTTGCTCTGCCTGCGTCAGTTCAACCACAACTCCAGCATTAAGTGAATTAATTTCTCTTTGAATTTCTGCTTTTTTATATTCCAGAAGTGTGACTCGCTCATCAACATTAGGACTAATAGCCACCGCAAAGTCTCTAACAGCTTCTTGAACAATGCGTAGATGAGAAGCAGTTGTACCCGTACTACGCTCATCAAGCCCTAAACAAAAACGAGAAGCTATTTCACTATCATCTGTTTTTGTCAGCATATCATCCATTTCACGCAACCAGCCAGAGCGAATCCACTGGTTGAGATAACTGCCTGCACTGGTTTCAGTTTCCCAGATACCCAGCTCACGGCAACGCTCTAACTCAGCATCAAGTACCACTCGGGCACGACTGAATGGTATCTCACTCTCCTCAGAAAATAAATCCGACAAAAAAGCCAATATCAAAGGAGCATTATCAGCTCTTAGTAATCTCCATGCTGCACTTTCCTGAAATAAACGGCGATACTTTGCCTGTAACCCCTGAAAGCTCAATTGATCTCCTGCTGTGTCATCATAAAAAAATCTCTATTCTATGGAGTTTATATTAATTATAATCAATATCTAGATATTATCATCATCATTTTAATGATGTCAACACCTATAATAAATACATATATACATTCGATATTGTAATTCATCCTAAATTTGAGGATAATAATACAAATTCTCTTATTAAGACAAGTAAAGTTAATGATAACTCTTGTATAGAGAACAAAACCCTTAGATCATATAGCTATTAGCAAAATAAATTAAAGAGTATCAAGCAATGCCTCAACCATCACTAGAAAATATCCACCAGGCACAAAGAGAAAGGCTATTCCATATAGATTTTAAACTACGTTTTCTTGGTACTATAAATCGTAACGATCTTATTTCAAGATTTGGCATAAAAGCTGCTGCTGCAACTCGGGACATTTCTTTATATAAAGAGCTAGCTCCAAAAAACCTTGTATATGACACTAAAGCAAAAACCTATGTACAATCAGATACCTTCAAGCCTGTATTCAAGTACCCAGGCAGTCAAGCTCTATCTGCTTTATGCCATGGACTAGGCGATGATCAGGTGGCAAACAATTCATCTTTGGTACTCTCAGAAGCACCAACACAACTAAACCTCCCGAATTTGGATGTATTAGCAGAAGTTACTAAGGCCATTCACCAAAAAAAAATGTTAAAGATAGGATACCGCTCACTTTCCAGCGGATCCACTATTCGTGAGATAGTTCCTTTTGCCATCGTAGATAATGGCCTGCGATGGCATGTAAGAGCTTTTGACCGAAAACGCAAACGATTCACTGACTTCGTCATAAACCGAATTGCCAAGCCCAAAATTCTCTATAGCGACACCCCTGATAATCAAACCATGGAATCCGATATTCAATGGAATCGCATTGTTGAAATGCACATAATTCCTCATCCTCGCTTAATACATCCTGATACCATTGCTGCAGAATATGGAATGGAAGACGGTATACTCAAAATACAGACTCGTGCAGCGGTAGCTGGTTATGTTTTGCGTCGATGGAATGTGGATTGCTCACAATCTCATACACTAGACATGCCTGAAATTCATCTTTGGCTTAAAAATCAGCAAACACTTTATGGAGTGGATAATTTGGCAATTGCTCCTGGTTATCAGCCTGATAAGGAATAATTTAGACCTAGAGATATCACTAAAAAAATTACCTAAAGACCTATAAATTCTTCGGATCTAAAGATTGAAAAACTAGCATCTAGGAATACTGACTCATCGTTTCACCCTTATTATTCTTTCTATCAAACAAATACTAAACAAGAAAAATAACTAACCATTTGTTTTATTTGAAAATTACTTTAAATTTCTTTCATTATTCACTTAAATACTCAAATGAGTCAAACAACGGTCAAACAAATTTATTATGCCCACCAAGGTACATAGCGCTTAGCTTTTGCACCTGCTGCTTCATCATAAGCTTTGATCTTTCCCGATTTAACAGATTGTTTAATAATTCGGCTAACCATCGCACTATTTTTCGCTTCAATTCCAAAACGTTCACGCAAGGAGGTATTATTCATAGGCTGGCGGTTGAGTTATCCCCACAATGTCTTCCAATACATCGAATTCAGAATCACCAATTGCAAAATAATTTGTCTGTACCCCAAAAACTTCAAATCGCACCTGAAATATTAGTGCAGCAGAATTTCTTAAATCATCTCCTTCATCACAATGTTTTATGAAAGGAGAGTGACAGAAAAACTCTACATTATCAGAATTCAGTGAAAATCCTTTTGCAATTGAACCTGCATCAGTAATAAGATGTCGCCTGGATTCTAAAGAAATCCCTTGTTCTTTCAGCCAATCTTTTAATTTATCAGGTTTTGAAAAAACCTGAATACCTTCGCCTTTTTTTAGGCGGTATCTTGCTTCTTGTCGCCAGATGACAAATTCATTACTTTGCTGCTCATTTGATACAGTTTCAAGAATCATTGCTGCAGGTACCCATAATTCATGGATTTTGATTCGTCCATTGCCTTGATATTTGTCGGCATGTCGTAATTCAAAAAATTCAGTGCTATGGGAAATATGATCTTTATCTCCATGAGTAAATGCAACAACATCAAAATAATCACGGCCTGCATCACTGAGTTCTTTTGTTAACTGACTTTTTAGATCAATATTTGGTGAGTCATCATCTTCACCTTGGTTTTGGTGTCTAAAATCAAATAAAAGACGCTTTTTGTTGTCTAGAATAATTTGGCTAGTATCTCCATTGCCCACTGGATAAAAAATTACTTGATGTTTAATCATTTGTTCCTCAACTTCTGATTATAGAACTTCTTGTTTAAGAAATAACTATATATAGTGTTTTTATAACAATATAGACCTGTATATAGTTATTTTAAAATGTCACACTCTTGCTAAAAATGAAAATTATATGCATCAAAGTAAAAGATGTAATTATTATATGGTTGTAATTATTTGAAAATCAAGTCATAATTTTACATCAAAGAAAAAGGTGCAATAGATTTTGACTTGTGTAAGTAAATTAAGTGACATAGCTGAAGTAAGTGCAGGCTATCCCTTCCGTGGGAAAATTGAGGCAGTCTCAGCTGGCTCTGTAGCAGTGATCCAGATGAAGAATATTGATGCTTTTCAGAAAATTGATTGGTCTTCATTGATAAGAACTGAGCTAAAAGGAAAGAAAGCACCTAAGTGGTTGAAAGAATCTGACATCTTATTTTTGGCTCGGGGAAATCGAAACTATGCAGTTTATCTGGCTGAGGTAAAGGAGCAAACTCTTTGCTCGCCACATTTTTTCCAGATTTATACAAAAGATGAGCAATGTGTTTTACCAGCCTTTCTTGCCTGGCAAATTAACCAACAACCTATACAACGATATTTATTAAAATCAATAGAGGGAACAGCTATTGGAAATATTCGTCGCTCAGTGCTGGAATCAATACCCATTGTACTTCCACCTATCGAGAAGCAATTATCTATAATTGCACTCGATAATATAGTAAAACAGCAACAAATTATTTTAGAACAACAAATAGAAAATAATCACCAAACCATGAATGCCATTGCTCAGCAATTGGTTCATGAAGATGAATTAAACAGGTAATAAAATATGAATACAACTGTAAATCAAGAAGAAATCAATAAAGCGGTATGGAATGCCTGTGATACCTTTCGTGGCACAGTCGATCCCAGTATCTATAAAGATTTTGTTTTGACCATGTTATTTCTTAAATACCTTAGTGATGTCTGGCAAGACCATTATGAGAACTATCAACAAGAATACGGTGAGCATCCTGAATTAATTGAAGAGATGATGAAAAATGAACGTTTTGTCTTACCCAAAGATGCTAATTTCTATTCTCTGCATAATAAGCGTCATGAACCCGGTAATGGCGAACGAATTGATAAAGCATTACATGCTATTGAAGAAGCCAATATTAACAAGCTAAGGGATGTTTTCCAGGATATCAGCTTTAATTCCAACAAGTTGGGTGAAGAAGCTCAAAAAAATGATATTTTGCGGCATTTGATTGAGGATTTTTCTCAAGATGAACTTAATTTAAGACCCTCTCGAATTGGTAAATTGGATATTATTGGTAATGCCTATGAATTTTTAATTAAAAATTTCGCTGCAACATCTGGAAAAAAGGCGGGAGAATTTTATACCCCACCAGAAGTATCAGAACTTATTGCAGAATTAGTTGAACCAATAGAAGAAGATGAAATTTGTGATCCTGCTTGTGGATCTGCATCCCTCTTGATGAAATGTGGACGACAAATTAAAGAAAAATATAACAATTCAAAAAAATATGCACTTTTTGGTCAGGAAGCAATTGGTAGCACCTGGGCTTTAGCCAAGATGAATATGTTCTTACATGCTGAAGATAATCATCGTATTGAATGGGGAGATACTATACGGAACCCAAAACTTTTAGAAAACGAAAATAGCTTAAAACACTTTGATATAGTAGTTGCCAACCCTCCTTTTTCCTTAGAAAAGTGGGGGCATGAAATAGCAGAAAATGATAGATTCGGGCGGTTTCGTCGTGGCATACCGCCAAAAACCAAGGGAGACTATGCTTTTATATTGCATATGATAGAAACCTTAAAACCAAAAACTGGACGAATGGGGGTTGTTGTACCCCATGGTGTGTTATTTCGGGGAGCCAGTGAAGGAAAAATCCGCAAAAAACTTATTGAAGAAAATCTACTGCATACGGTCATAGGATTACCAGAAAAACTATTTTATGGTACCGGTATTCCAGCCGCGATTATGATCTTCAAAAAAAATAAAAAAGATAATAATGTTTTATTCATAGATGCCAGTAATGAATATAAAGATGCTAAAAACCAGAATTCCCTGACGTTGGAAAACATTCAAAAAATTATAGCTACTTATCATAAGCGTGAAAGTGTCGATAAATATGCCTTCCTGGCAACTCATGACATAATTATAGAAAATGACTATAATCTTAATATCCCTCGCTATGTGGATACATTTGAAGAAGAGGAAGAAATTGATTTAATGGTAGTTCGTAAAGAACGTGAAGTATTAAAAATACAACTGGCTGAATTAGAAATACAGATGGATCAATATTTAGTCGAACTTGGCTATGAGTAAGTTGCTTGAACCTCAGCTATTAAATGCTATTCGTGAAGTACTTTATCAGGCACGAAGCCATTTGCAACAAACTGTTAACCAGACGATGGTGCAAGCCTATTGGCAAGTGGGGCGTTTAATTGTTGAACAGGAACAACAAGGTGAACAACGGGCTGTGTATGGAAAACAGCAACTTATGCTTCTTTCAGATAAACTACAGGCTGAATTTGGCAAAGGTTTTGATATCAGTAATTTACGCAATATGCGTAAGTTTTATCAGGCATTTCCAATTCAGGACGCAGTGCGTCCTGAATTAAGTTGGACACATTATAGAAGACTGATTAGACTGGAGAATCAAGCAGCAAAAGAATGGTATATGCAGGAATGCATTGAACAAAACTGGAGTTCCAGAGCATTAGACCGGCAAATTAATAATCTTTATTATGAACGTTTAATATCCAGTCAGGAGCCATTACCAGTTAAGGAGGAAGCCAAACAAGAAACTCAGATTTTGAAAACTGATCCTAAAGATTTTTTGCGTGATCCCTATATTTTTGATTTTTTAAACTTACCCTGCACCTCAATACTTGAAAGTACAATAGAACAAGCTCTTATTGATAATCTACAACAATTTTTGCTGGAGCTGGGCAAAGGTTTTGCATTTGTTGCTCGTCAGCAACGTATCAGCACTGAAGATCAAGATTTTTATATTGATTTAGTTTTTTATCATTTTAAACTTAAATGTTTCATACTTATTGATTTAAAACTTGGAAAGCTGGGCTATCAAGATGTTGGGCAGATGGATACTTATGTTCGTATCTATGATCAACAATGCAAGTCTCCTGATGACAATCCTAGCATTGGTCTTATTTTATGCAGTGAAAAAAGTGAAGCCATAGCTAAATATTCAGTTTTGACCGATAGCAAACAGCTTTTTGCCTCCAAATATTTGCCATTCTTACCCACAGAAGAAGAATTAAAGCTTGAGTTAGAACGTGAAAGAGCTTTGCTTACGAAAAATGAAGAAGAAAAAAATGAAGACTAAAGTATTAAACCTCAATCAGTTGATAGGCCTGTTTTTTGGAGTTTGGTATGTTGCCTGAAGGTTGGAAAGAAAAAAAAATATCAGATATTTTAGAACGTGTTAAAGATCCCGTTATACCTGAAGTAAAACAATATTACCTTCAAATAGGTATTCGCTCTCATGGTAAAGGGATTTTTCACAAAGAGCCTGTTACTGGACAATCATTAGGGAATAAACGAGTTTTTAATATTCATCCAGATTGTTTTATTGTTAATATTGTTTTTGCATGGGAACAAGCTGTTGCTAAAACATCCGACGCAGAACTAGGAATGATTGCTTCACATCGCTTCCCAATGTATAAACCAAAGAATGATCAATGTGATATTGATTTTATGCTTTACTATTTTAAAACACCACTTGGGAAATATAAATTAGGTTTAGCATCACCAGGCGGAGCAGGAAGAAATAAAACACTTGGGCAAAGTGAATTTTCAAAATTAGAATTAATAATTCCTCCAATAAATGAACAAAGAAAAATAGCTGAAATTATTTTTACTTGGGATAAAGCAATAGAGACTGTTGAAAAACTAATTGAAAATAGTAAACAGCAGAAAAAAGCATTAATGCAACAGTTGCTAACGGGAAAGAAGCGTTTTTTGGGATTTGAAGAGAATTTTTCTCGATACCACTTTTCAAATATTGTAGAAATTGACAAAAAAAGTCTAGGTAGTAAAACACCTGATGATTTTACATTTAGTTAT
>Ga0164313_10002825_pt1 | contig 15470 bp, 14 predicted proteins | sample GuaBasSedimGuay4_FD_113735 | JGI IMG/M metagenome (GOLD analysis project Ga0164313, IMG submission 113735) | Subseafloor sediment microbial communities from Guaymas Basin, Gulf of California, Mexico - Guay4, Core 4569-4, 0-3 cm | ecosystem: Environmental > Aquatic > Marine > Hydrothermal vents... | reverse complement strand
GTAAACAACTCTTTAACTGTCGATCTCTTCATATGCTATATTTTAATCAAGCTACAAAAGTACAATTTTATCAAATTCCCATCGTTAAGTTTATAATCTAAAAAGATTCGGTTAATTTTACCAAAAGATCAAAAACTAAAACCATGGAGCAAGCAAGGAAATCCATTATGGTTACCTGGGATTTTTCAGCTGTATCATACAATGCACTCAGGCATGCCATAAAAATGGCAAATATCTTGAAATACCAAATACTGTTGTTCCACATTGTAGCGGATCAGTCGGAGGAGGAAGTTGCCCGGAAAAAGATGGAGGCTGAGGCAGAGAAGATTAAGAAGGACTTCGGTGAGGAGGTGGGCTTTTATGTGCACCATGGTAAAATTTTCAAGGAGATTTCGGATTACGCTTCTAATGAGAAGAACAATATCCATTTTGTAGTCATGGGTACTCATGGCATGAAAGGAAACCAGAAGTTCTTTGGAAGCTGGGCCCTTAAGGTGGTTGCAGGATCGTCTGTGCCTTTTATTGTGATTCAGGAGGAGCCTGCAGAAAAAGAGAGGTTCAATGACATCGTCTTTCCAATCGACTTCAAGTCTGAAAACAAAGAGAAACTGCAGTGGGCCATATTTTTAGGCAAATACCTGAACGCAAAGATTCATCTATATAAAGCGCCGTTGAATGATAAGGACCTGCAAAAAAAGGTAAATGTAAACCTGAACTTCGCCATTCGCTTTCTGATTCAGAATAATATTGAATACGAAATTCATACGGCTTCAAAACCTGGAACAGCAACCTTTCAGAAAGAACTCCTGGCATTTTCAAAAAAGGTCAAGGCAGACCTGATTCTGATCACCACTACCAAGCATATAACGAAAATGGACTACATCTTCGGAGCCCGGGAACAGTATCTTATCGCCAACAGCGAAAAGATCCCGGTCATGTGCGTGAATCCCAAATCCAACTTTGCCACTGTGGGACAGTTCATGTACGGCTAACCACTTTTAACTTTTGACTTTTAACTGCCTACAATTTCACCATGTCCATTACTGTTAAGGGTATTACAAAAAGATATGGATCTCAACTGGCAGTAAATGACGTTAGTTTCGAGATTCCTGGTGGCGAAATTGTTGGTTTCATAGGTCCCAATGGTGCAGGGAAATCAACCACCATGAAAATCATTACAGGAACTCTTCCCCCGGATAAGGGATCCGTTATGATCAAGGGATTATCCACCCTGGATCACCAGACTGAGATTCGGCATATGATTGGTTATCTGCCGGAACACAATCCCCTCTACCTGGAAATGTACATCCGGGAATACCTTCAATATGTGGCTAGTTTCTATGATTTAAGAGGCAAAAATCGAACCGGAGCGAAGCCGAGCTCACGAAGGCGAAGCCGAGTAAAGGCAAAGGTTGAGGATGTCATTGAAAAGACCGGACTGGGACCTGAAATAGGGAAAACCATTGGGAATCTGTCAAAGGGATACAGGCAGCGGGTAGGTCTGGCCCAGGCAATGATACATGACCCGGACATCCTGATACTGGATGAACCCACTTCCGGATTGGATCCCAATCAACTTGCAGAGATACGGAACCTGATCTCCAACATTGGCGGGAAAAAAACAGTGCTTCTTTCGACCCATATCCTACAGGAAGTAGAAGCCATTTGCGACAGGGTTATCATTATCAACAACGGAGAGATTGTGGCTGATGAGGCTGCTGAAGATTTAACATCCGGTCATTCGGGGCAGGCACAAACCATTCATGTGGAAATCGAAGGGAATTTTGATCCCTCGGTTTGGAAGGAGCTGGCTTTTGTAAAAAATATCAAACCCATTGGTGGCAACCAGTTTTTGCTGGAAACCCATGAATCACGTGATATTCGGGGTGATATATTCAACTTTGCTGTCAATCAAGGGCTTACTATACTTTCCCTTTCGCAGAAGAAAAAGAACCTCGAAGAGGTCTTTCGAGAGATTACAAACAGATAACTATCTGATTATTATTTAAATATGTAGTAAACAAATTGGCATTGTATTTGTTTACATTATTTATATATTTACCGACTCATTTTGTAAACCAAATGTTACCCTATGAAATTTAGACAATTAGCAATTATTGGAGGCATACTACTGGCAGGTAGCCTATCTGCCCAAACCCTCACAGATGTGATTAATGAGTTCAATACAGGAGTAGAAAAACTTAATAATCAGGAATATGAAGTCTCTATCGAGCACTTCAACCAAGTTATTTCCCTGGCTGCAACCGTTGGTGATGAAGCCAATGATATGAAGCAGAAAGCAGAAGCTCAAATTCCATCAGCTTACTACAGGCAGGCTACAATTTACATGAAGCGGAAACAGTACGACAATGCCATTCCCTACCTTGAACTTACTATTGAATACGCCACATTGTATAACAACAATGAAGAGACCAAGGTTAAAGCAGCCAAATATTTGCCACAGCTGTATGTAAGAGAAGGAAACCAGGCCTGGAAAAATAAGAATTTCGACCAGGCTCATGGCTACTTTGACAAAGCTCTGGCGTCAAATGAAAACCTTTACCAGGCTCACCAGGGAAAAGCAATGGTTTTCATGGACCAGGATGAAACAGACGCCATGTTGGGTGAATTTGCCATGGCCAAGGAGGGTGCAATGGCTAAAAATGACACCAAAACCATTTCAAAAATCAATGATGTCATCGACTCATATTACAACAAGTTTATCACCGAAGAGCTGGAGATGGTTGATCCTGAAGAGCCCGACTATTCCTATGTGTTTGAAGCCTGCGAAAATGCATTGGGAGCCAACCCTGAAAATCCCAGGGCACTCTATCACCTCGCACAGGTTTCCAATAAGAAAAATGAATATGACTCGGCCATTGAATATGCGATGAAAGCGCTGCAATATGAGGATGAACCCGTCTGGATCTCAGCCATCAATTTTGAGCTGGGTACCTCTTATCAGAATACATCGGAGTATGATAAAGCGTGTGAAGCACTTAAAAAAGTCGTGGAAGACCCCTTCCTGGACAGGGCTGAAAAGAAGATTGCAAATATTGGATGTGGTTAGCAGAGATGCCATATCCTCATATATAAAAGCAGCGTTAAATGCGCTGCTTTTTTTTGTCACATGATCGAAATTTACTTCCTTTGTCACGTCGAAGTGGAGAGATTTGACTGATTGCAACCACGAAAAAAAAATGCTAAACCAGGTTTTTCTTCAAAGATCAGTCAGCCCACTCCCGTTTATTTAATTCTAATTCCGGATAATTAACAACATTATGGCATATCTATTTACATCAGAATCCGTTTCAGAGGGCCATCCCGATAAAGTGGCCGATCAGATCTCAGATGCCCTGCTGGATGAGTTTCTTGCATTTGATCCTCAATCTAAGGTAGCATGCGAAACACTGGTAACCACCGGGCAGGTTGTTCTGGCCGGGGAAGTACGCACTTCCACCTATATCGATGTACAGAAAGTGGCCAGGGAGGTGATATTTAATATTGGCTACACAGAAAGTGCTTACCAGTTTGAATACAATTCCTGTGGGGTAATGACCCTGATCCATGAACAGAGTCAGGATATTAACCGGGGTGTGGACAGGGAAGACCCTATGGAGCAGGGTGCCGGAGACCAGGGGATGATGTTCGGCTATGCAACCAGCGAAACCGATAACTACATGCCTCTCCCTCTGGACTTAAGTCACCGCTTACTTATTGAATTGGCAGAGCTGCGAAGAGAGAATCAAGAGATGACCTACCTGAGACCAGACTCAAAATCGCAGGTTACCATAGAGTATTCTGATGATGACAAACCGATTCGGGTGCATACCATCGTCATCTCCACACAGCACGATGAATTTGACACCGATGACGAAAGAATGCTTGGAAAAATTCGTGAAGATGTGAGGAATATCCTGATTCCAAGGGTGGTGAAGCAGCTTCCCCAACGGCTGCAAAGCCTCTTTGATGATAAGTTTATCCTCCATGTAAATCCCACAGGAAAATTTGTGATCGGTGGACCGCATGGTGATACAGGGCTAACCGGCAGAAAGATCATTGTGGATACCTACGGTGGTAAAGGTGCCCATGGAGGCGGTGCTTTTTCTGGAAAAGATCCATCCAAAGTTGACCGGTCGGCAGCATACGCCGCTCGGCACATTGCTAAAAATATTGTGGCAGCCGGCGTGGCAGATGAAATTCTTGTTCAGCTTTCATATGCTATCGGAGTGGTAAAACCCATTGGGGTGTTTGTGAATACCTTTGGGAAATCGAATGTGGAACTTTCCGATGGAGACATAGCCAGAAAAATTGAATCTCTGTATGACCTGAGGCCTGCGGCCATCGAACAGCAACTTAAACTCAGGAATCCCATTTACACTGAAACTGCTTCTTACGGACATATGGGTCGCACGCCGCAAACCGTTACAAAAACTTTTCGCTCCCAGTACTGGGATGACCATGTAATTGAAGTGGAGCTGTTTACATGGGAGAAACTTGACTACGTCGATAAATTCAAAGATGCCTTTGGCATCGGTGAAAGTTGAAAGCCTTTCAACTAACTTTATACCTTATACCTTATACTTTATACATATTTCATGTTTTCTGGAATCGTAGAAGAGGCTGCCACGGTGGTCCGGTTGGAAAAGGAGCAGGAAAACCTGCACATCACCATGAAATGTTCATTCACGGATGAGCTGAAGATAGATCAGAGTATATCTCACAATGGAGTTTGCCTTACTGTGGTGGATATCTCTGGCGAAAATTATACGGTTACCGCCATTAAAGAGACCCTGATGAAATCGAACCTGGGACTCCTAAAACTGGGTGATAAGGTAAACCTGGAACGAAGTACCCGGCTCGATTCACGCCTGGATGGTCACATGGTACAGGGACATGTGGATCTGACTGCCACCTGTTCCGAGGTAAAGGAAGCAGAGGGAAGCTGGTACTATACATTTGTTTACGAACCCACCGGTGAGGAGCATATCACGGTGGAGAAAGGATCGGTATCTGTAAATGGCGTTAGCCTTACGGTGGTAAACTCTCAGGATCGCTCATTCCAGGTAGCCATTATCCCTTTCACCTATGAGATGACCAATTTTCACCAGTTTAAGGTGGGAACCGTGGTCAATATCGAATTTGATATCATAGGAAAATACATTGCCCGGATCCTGAAGGCTCAGCAGGGCAAATAAGATTCTATATATGTTTTATATTACTCCCCGACCGCCCGGAGGAGGCATTGGGATTACTATCTTTAATCCTCAAACTCAAATAAGATGCGAAACATCCTTATACTTGGGGCGGGACTCTCCTCAACCACCCTTATAAAATACCTTCTTGATCATTCGGAAAACCAATGGGTCGTCAGGGTGGGTGATATCAGACTGGAGAATGCACAGGAGAAAATTCGGAACTATCCCCACGGCGAGGCTTTTGCTTTCGACGTTCACAATGTAGACCAGCGCACTGAAGAGATCAGGTTGGCCCAGATTGTAATCAGCATGCTTCCCGCCCGAATGCACCATCTTGTGGCCGAAACCTGTGTGGAGGTGGGCAGGGATATGGTGACAGCCTCCTACCTCTCACCTGCCATCAAAGCCCTGGATGGAGCTGCAAAGGAAAAAGGTATTATTCTTATGAATGAATGTGGGGTGGATCCGGGACTTGACCATATGTCGGCCATGAAAATCATCAAGGAGATTGAAGAGATTGGCGGTAATTTGCTCGCTTTTGAGTCAAGTACAGGAGGATTGGTTGCTCCCGGATTTGAAAATAATCCCTGGCAGTATAAGTTCACCTGGAATCCAAGGAATGTAGTACTGGCAGGCAAAGAAGGAGCACGATTTCTGCACAATGGCAAATTCAAGTACATTCCTTACCACAAAGTATTTCGCCGCATAGAGACCATCCAGGTGCCCCAACTGGGGGCCTTTGAAGTTTATGGCAACAGGGATTCTCTCACTTACTTGGAGACCTACGGACTCTACAACCTGAAAACCATGTTCAGAGGAACCATTCGCAGGCCGGGGTACTGTGAAGCATGGGATATTTTCGTTCAGCTGGGAGCCACTGATGACAGCTATGTGATGGAGGACACCGAAAACATGACTTACAGGGAGTTTATCAACAGCTTTATGGCTTACGAAACCGAAATTCCTGTAGATGTAAAACTGGCCCGTTACCTGAATTTCGAGAAAGACTCGAAAATGATGAAGCGGTTAAGCTGGCTTGGTATTTTTGATAACACCCGCATCGGCGTTCACGGTTTAACTCCTGCCAAAATCCTGCAGAAGATCCTGGAAGAGAAGTGGCAGCTGGGCCCCGGGGACAAGGATATGATAGTCATGCAGCACCAATTCGACTTTATAAAAGACGGAGTAGAGAAGAAGAGATTTTCTACCCTTGTATATATTGGAGATGAGCTGGGCCACACAGCCATGTCGGTAACGGTTGGATTGCCACTGGCCATGGTGGCACGACGCATCCTTGAAGGTGCTTATAGCCAAAAGGGAGTTCAGTTACCCATTCAACCAGATATCTACAATCCGGTTCTGAAAGAGCTTGAAAACTATGGGATCCAGTTTGTAGAACAGGATGTGGAAATTTCCGGGAACAACCCGGAGCATGGGACACACAAACAAACCTGATGGGCCTGAACCTGGAAGAATTGCGTGACTTTCTCGATGAAAAGGTGGATCAATACAACAATCCCCAATTTATCGAGTCGGATCCCATTCAAATACCACACAGGTTTTCTGAAAAAGAGGATATGGAAATTGCCGGTTTTCTTACTGCCACCATTTCATGGGGAAATCGCACCTCCATCATAAAAAGCGCAGAAAGGATGATGGGTCTGTTGGGAGACTCCCCATACGACTTTATCATGAACCACAATGAGAGTCAACTTGAGAAAATTGATGGATCTGTCCATCGTACATTCAATTCAACCGACCTCCTCTTTTTTATCAAAGCTTTGCAGTTTCTCTACCAGAAGAGGAGTGGACTTGAAGGCATTTTCAATAGATACCAGACACCCCAATCGCTACAGCCGGCTATTCACCACCTAAAAACAGAATTCTTCTCAATCACACATCCACTTCGAACCTGCAAGCATCTGCCCGATCCTTTCAAAGGATCTGCAGCCAAAAGAATCAATATGTTCTTAAGGTGGATGGTTCGCAAAGACAAACGAGGCGTTGATTTCGGTATTTGGGATGAAATCTCACCCTCCGTTCTCTCTTGTCCTCTGGATCTGCATTCTGGAAATGTGGCTAGAAAGCTGGGGCTGATTGATCGCAGACAGAACGATTCAAAAACTGTATCCCAACTTGATGAAAAATTGCGGTTGCTTGATCCCAACGACCCGGTCAAATACGATTTTGCACTTTTTGGTCTGGGGATATTTGAAAGATTCTAACTTCTAATCATTGGCGATCAGGATTCAATTCGTCCATCTTTCATGGTAATGATCCGGTCGGCCATGCCTGCCAGTTCCCTGTCGTGTGTTACAATAATCAGGGTCTTTTGAAACTGGTCCCTCAGGGTAATAAATAGCTTATGCAGCTCCTGCTTATTTTCCGTATCAAGATTTCCGGAGGGCTCATCCGCCAGAATCACTTCGGGATCATTGATCAATGACCGAGCCACAGCAACACGCTGCTGCTCCCCTCCCGACAATTCTGAGGGCTTATGATCCAGCCGGTTCAGCAATCCGAGAAACTCTAGAAGCTCTCTGGCCTTATCTTCCACCTCTTTCCTGGGTCTGTTGGCAATAAAACCGGGTATGCAGACATTCTCCAGGGCATTGAATTCGGGTAAAAGCTGGTGAAACTGGAATACAAAACCTATATGCTGGTTCCTGAACTGGGCCACTTTGTTACTGGTCAGCTGATCGGTCCGGATCCCATTTATGGTTACCGTTCCCTGATCCTGCTTGCTGAGGGTGCCAATGATTTGAAGAAGTGTGGTCTTACCTGCACCTGAAGCCCCCACAATGGAAACCACCTCCCCTGCATTCACATCCAGTTGAATTCCTTTCAACACCTGAAGGTTCCCAAACGATTTGGTAATTTGCTCGGCCTGAATCATTCTTTATTAAAATATGAAGTAAATATACAACAGATAGATCATTATCATAAAGGACCCCTCCCACCGGGTAATGCGGGACCGTGAAGCTGGCAACATCAAGAGCAGTAGCAATAGAGAGATTCCAAGCATCCAGGGGATATCGAACCGGGAAATCTCTGCATTGACCTTTATGGGCCTAATGAGAGTTGTAACCCCAAGCACTGAAAGGATATTCATAATGTTGGAACCTATGATATTGCCCACTGAGATGTCAGTCTCCTTTTTTAAAGCGGCTATCACGCTTGTTGCCAATTCCGGTATACTTGTACCCACGGCTACCATAGTCACAGAAATCACCCTTTGTGATATGCCAAACTCTTCAGCGATAATTGCCACATTACTCACCAGTAAATCTTCTCCGAATGCAAGACCGGCGCAGGATATCAGGAATATGATCCCTGCCACCCACCACTTCATGGAGGCTTCCGTCTCCTTCCTCTCTTGGGTGTGATTCACTCGCCTGGCTTTGACAACTGAAAATGCAAGGTAACCAGCCAGCAACCCTATGAAAATGATTCCCTCCGTCCTTGTAAGCCATCCATTTAAGGTGAAAATATAGAGCAGAATGGATACAAACATCATCATGGGCCAGTCCTGCTTCACGGAAGTGGCAGGAACAGGGATGGGAAAGATCAGGGCAGTGATGGCCAATACCAGCAGGATATTGGAAATATTGCTTCCCACCACATTGCCTATGGCGATTTCGGAATATCCGGCAAGGGCAGCCTGGATGCTCACCAGCAGCTCGGGTGCAGAGGTTCCAAAAGCAACCACAGTTAACCCAATGATCATTCTTGGAATCCGAAGCAACTTGGAGATAACCACACTGCTATCCACCAGGTACTTTCCGCTGATAAACAACAGAAGCAGTCCGGCAAGCAATAAGAGGTAAATGTTTACCATGGGTAATTGGACTGGAGCTAGTTAACGTCCAGGTTTTTCTTCACACCCTTCACAATCTCATTTGCATCTTTAGTGAGATTCTTCTTAATCACATTGGCATCTTTGGTAAGATTGTTCTTGATATCTTTGAAGTCTTCCATGACTTCAGGGGTGCTTTCTTCAAACTCCCTTTTGATATCATCGGTAGCTCGTTTAAACTCCTTCATTCCTTTACCAAAAGTTCTGGCCATCTTGGGAATCTCCTTGGAACCAAACAATAACAATACGATCAATAAAGCAAATATAATTTCCTGCCCGCTGATAAATAATAAAATCCCAAACATCCTTGCTTTGATTTACGCAAAGATAACAATTCGCTCAACAATCCTCCATAATAACAAAAAGACACCTCATTAAGCATCCCTCCAAACAATGGGAAGGGCCACTATGGAAATTAATCCGAATGGCCCTGGACGTAATTGGAAAAAATGTATTGCCCCTGATGAGGGTGCTCCTAATGGGTCATCATCTGCAGCATGTAGTTCCCCTCTGCGAAAGTAGCTTTAACCTCATAGTTCCATGTACCAATGTATTTACTCTCTTCCCCTTCTTTCAGGGTGAGCGACTGGCTATAAGTAATCTCAGCTGCCGAATTGATGGTGAGGTTTTTAAACTCCTTCCCATTGGGGTATTTCACTATAATCTGAATCTCACCAGATTTCACCTTTCCATTGATCATAATCCTGAAATTATGGGTTTCCTCACTCACCTCAAACCCCCCTTTTGAGCTGCTCGAGTTCCCATCAAAACTATTTCTGAGCGTAAGTTGTGACTGATTGCTCTGGCTCACCAAGGGTACATAATAGGGCTCATCTCCATAAACTCCAACAGTCCGATAAGAGCGGGCGCTGGAAGAGGAGCGGGACCTGGAAGAGGACCGTGCTGCTCTTTCGGCAGAGCGGGCCTGATCTGCATAAATAATCTCCATCTGTTTCATCTTCTGCTCCTGCTGCTCGAGCATCTCTTTCTTTGCCTTCATCTCTGCCTCCATGGCAGCCTGCTGCTCTGCCTTTTCGTCCTCCTCCTTGCTTTGAGCCATCAACATGGTTCCGGATAACAGGAGCATAAAGATGAAGGTCAGAGATTTGAGTAAATTATTATTTTTCATGACTATATGTTTTTTAATATTTATGGCATCTGTTACAAAAATAGGTCCTAAGGCCGTGCATATTGGTTAATGGAGTGTTAATGACTGGTTAACGGAGGCATAAAGGTATTATCTTAGCTTCTGAACAGACTAAATGAAGAGCCGTTTTCTTATAGGATTATCTGCCATTGCACTACTGGTACTTATCGCAGTACAGTATATTTTTATTACGGATACATACCGTACCAAGCAGGAGCAGTTTGACTCAAGGTTTGGGAACCTGGCGAGAGAAGGAATGAAAAAATTCAACAGTCAGGATTTCAATTTTAATTTCGACTCGGTTCTTTTCATTCTGGATAACCTGGCCGTAGAATACCAGTTTTCCACATCTGACTTATTGAGCTCCACCCCAGGAGAGGCATTTTACAGGATTTTGGATCAATACAGGGAACCCGAGGTATTTATCAGTAATTATATTCACATGGCTGGTGAAGATCCTGACTTTACATTCCATTATAAGTTGAACGAATTATTCCTGCTGGACCTGGGGTATGAGCAAAAGGTCTATCCCGACTCAATGATCTTATCCTTGGCTCCCAAGGGAGCTCTACAGGCAGGATCTTTTACCAATGAGCGCAACTTCTTTAGAATTTCTTATGAGGTTTACATCAACTTCACCAATCGCTCCCAGTTGATCCTTAAAGAAATGAGAATGATTTTGATCCTGGACTTGCTCACCCTGGCGCTGGTCTTTATTGTATTCTATATGACCCTCCGAAATATGTTGAAGCAGAAACGCCTGTCGGAGATGAAAACCGATTTTATTAACAACATGACCCATGAATTGAAAACCCCATTGTCGACTATTTCTGTGGCATCCAGTTCGCTGGGAAACCGTACCATCATGCAGCAGCAGGATAAGGTGGAGGAATTGTCGGGACTGATCAAACGACAGAACAGGCACCTGTCAGAACTCATTGACCGGATTCTGGACATCAACATCTGGGAGAAGGACCAGGTGAAGCTGAAACCCGAACATGTACCTGTTGAGCTTTGGATCCGTGAGGTGGTGAATGCGTTTCTCCTTAAAACAGATAAAGAATCACCCGAAATCCGCCTGAATGTGAATGTGAATCTTGAAACCCAATTGCTGGATGAGGTGCATATGTCCACGGTGGTCAATAACCTGCTCACCAATGCAAAAAAATATGGAAACAATCCCTGTATCATCGAGGTGGAGGTTTATGACCTCGATGAAGATCTGATCCTGGAGGTGAAGGACAATGGGCCAGGGATCAGGAGGGAAGATTTGAAGCATCTTTTTGAGAAATTCTTCAGGGGTGAGGAATCCAAAGAACGTGTGATCAAAGGATTGGGGCTGGGGCTCTATTATGTGAAACAGATTGTGGAGGCCCATGGGGGTAGCATCACAGTTCAAAGCGTCCTGAAAAAAGGGGCGAAGTTTACAATTAAAATTCCTATAGAAAATGGACTTACTGTTGGTTGAAGACGATATAGATTTACAAAAAGTGCTTGCTCAATACCTGGAGCTATCCGGCTTTAATGTTAATACTGCCAATCATGGCAAACATGGTCTGAAGATTTTCAAAGAGCGTCATATCGATCTGTGCATCCTGGATGTGATGATGCCGGTTATGGATGGGTTCACGCTAGCAGGTGAAATCCGAAAACTTGATTCCTCTATGCCTGTTGTATTCCTCACGGCGAAAAATCAGAAAGAGGACCGCCTGAAAGGTTTAAAGATCGGGGCCGATGACTATATCACTAAACCCTTTGAAGCAGAAGAGCTGGTACTAAGGCTGCATAACATTCTAAAAAGGGTAGGTAAGGAAAACCTTGAGTCTGTCCACATAGGTTGCCTCCATATCAAGTATGACGAACTTATGATTGAAGATGGGAAAAACAGTTTTAATCTTACCCCGAGAGAATCTGAATTGATCAGATACCTGGTTGAGCATCAAAACTCGGTGGTAAAACGGGAGCAAATACTTGAGGAGCTCTGGGGGCAAAACGACTACTTCCTGGGTCGCTCTATGGACGTATTCATCTCCCGGTTGCGAAAGTATCTTCAGGCCGAACCTTCTGTTTCCCTGGAAACAAAAAGGGGCGTGGGCTTTATCTTAAAGGTAAGTGCCCACACCCCATTATAGTTCTATCCGGATTCCTCCCTATTTCCTTACAGTTCCCTTCAATACACGGATGGTTTCATCTTTCTTGATGGTATCATATACCACCGGGGTAGCGATAAACAGCGATGAATAGGTACCCACCACAACCCCCAGTAACAGAGCGAAAGTAAAGCCCCTGATCACATCACCACCGAAAACAAAGATGGCTAGTAAGACAAAGAAGGTACTCAATGAAGTACTAAACGTACGACTCAATGTACTGTTAAGAGCGGAATTGAAAATCTGCTTGCGTTCCCGCTTTTTCTGTAGTCCCACAAATTCCCTGATCCTGTCAAACACCACCACCGTATCGTTGATGGAGTAACCCACCACCGTAAGAATGGCAGCAATAAAAGACTGGTCAAGCTCCAGAGAAAAGGGCATGACCCCATGCAGTAGCGAAAATAGCCCGATCACAATCAGCACATCATGTACCAGTGCTGTAAGGGCTCCCAGACCAAATTGCCAGTTGCGGAACCTGGCCAGGATGTAAAGGAATATGATAATCAGGGAAGCAAAGATCACAATCACTGCGGTCCGTTTAATATCATCGGCAATGGTGGGACCAACTTTATGAGAGCTGATGATATATTCCTGTCCATTCAGGAAATCGTTCAGTGTTACATCATCATCCAGGTAGGATTGCAGGCCTGTAAACATTTGTGCCTTGATAAGGGAGTCAACTTCAGGACGATCATCATCGATCAGATAACTGGTGGCAACTCTAACGGTGCTCTTGTTACCGAAAGTGATGACCGTGGGCGCCTCTCCGAAGGCATTCTCCAGGCTAGTCTTTATCTCTTCGGTCTCTACCTCATGGTTAAAGGCAATCACATAGTTTCGTCCACCCGAGAAATCAACACCAAGGTCCAGTCCCTTTGTAACCATTGAACCAATTCCACCCAGAATAAGCAAACCGGATATCACATAGAATACTTTTCTTTTGCCCAGAAAATCAATTTTGGTATTCTGAAAGAGGTTCCTGCTTACCTTGGTGTCAAAGGTAATACCCTTGCCTTTGGTAAGCATGCGCTCATAAATCAGCCTGGTAAGGATAATCGCACTAAAGAGAGACGTAAGGATACCGATAACCAGTGTTGTTGCAAAACCTTTGATAGGACCGGTTCCGAAAAAGAATAAAATCAAACCCGTAAGAAAGGTTGTAATCTGCGCATCGAAGATAGCAGAATAGGCATTTCTGTAACCATCTTTGATGGCCGTCTTCAGGTTCTTACCTGCTTTTAATTCTTCACGGATTCGCTCATATATAAGTACGTTGGCATCCACCGACATACCAATGGTAAGCACTATACCTGCAATACCGGGCAGGGTAAGTACGGCCTGAAGTGAAGCAAGCACCCCAAACAGGAAAAACATGTTTGCAATCAGAGCAATGTCGGCCACCATACCAGCCCTTCTGCTATAGTAGAAGATCATATAGGCAAGTACCACCACAAAGGCGATCAGAAATGAGTTCATTCCGTCTTTAACAGACTTGGCTCCCAGTGAGGGTCCAATTACTTCGCTGGATTCGATGCGGGCACGGGCAGGCATCTTACCCGACTTCAGAATATTGGCCAGGTCATCTGCATCAGCCTGAGAGAATTGGCCCGAGATAGATGAACTACCCCCTTTAATCTCTTCCGACACATTGGGAGCGGAGTAGATAAGGCCATCAAGCACAATAGCAATGGATTGATTTACATTTTCCCTGGTTACATTGGCCCATTTCTTTGCTCCTTCCGAATTCATGTTCATGCTCACATTGAATTCGCCGGTATAAGGATCTGTTCCAACCCTGGCATCGGTAACATATTTGCCCTCCATTACTGGCTGGTTGTTCCTTGTAGCTTTCAGGGAGTGAAGCCGAACAAATTTTACATTATCGCCTTCCGATTGGAAATGCCATGCAAATATAAGGTCCGATGGGAAGAGTTGCCTGATCTGAGGAATTGCCAGGTACTCATTTACCTTGGCTGTATCTTTAAGAAGTACAGCACCAACAGTTGATCCTGGAATAAAGTTTCGTTGCTGGTCCAGGTAAGGCTGGAGTACTACCAATAAAGGATTTTCGCGATAGAATTGAGCCTCCTGGTCACCCATGGAAGTAGAGTCCAGGTCTGACAGCAGGTCCAATCCGGAAGTGTCGAGCAGAAGCTCATCTTCAGAAAGATCCAGAATTGATTCTTCAGAGGTCTGTTCAGCAGTATCTACAGAAGTTTCCGTATCGGATTCTGTCGCTCCGGCCAGGTCATCAACTGCCAGGATATCGGCCAGTGTCCTGTTGGCCTGATCCAGGTAATTCCAAACTTCAGAAGCCTGGTAAGTGGTCCAGAACTCCAGGTTTGCAGTCCCTGTCAATAACTTGGCTACCCTTTCTGGTTCCTTTACACCGGGTAACTCTACAAGGATTCTACCCTGGCGCTCCAGTTTCTGAATGTTTAATTGAACCACACCAAAACGGTCAATCCTGTTTCGCAGAACATTGTATGAATTATCAATGGCGCTTTCGGCTTGCTCTTTCAGGAAAACAACCACATCCTGATTTGAGGTATTAAAATCAATCTCTCCCCTGGTTTCAGGTGTCATAAAAAACTGTGCCAGCTGAGCACCGGGATTTAGCTCTTCAAATGCCTCGGCAAAAAGATTCACAAAGTCGGACTGACTGTTTCTTTTCATCTGACTGGCCAGGACCATGGTTTCAGTAAATACCGGGTCGGACAGAAACTGGGGTGCGGCCTCGGCACGAATGATATCTTCAACTGCAATCTCAAGGATTACATTCATTCCACCTTTCAGGTCAAGACCCAAATTGATTTCTCTTTCCTTACAATCCTGGTAGGTATATTTCTTAAACAATACGTTATAGATCACCTCACCTTTCATGGAATCCAGGTACGACCGTTCGATGCGAACATCACCATTGGCAAGGTTCCTGGCATCTTTCTCCACCTTCTGGGCAAATACCGTAAAAAGAAGCTGGTAGGCACTAACCAGTGCCAGAACAATCGTAAAAAACCTGATAGCACCTTTATTCTGCATTTTTAACTTGTTTATTAATAGTTACTTGATTGTAAATTTTTAATAGGCCGCAAATATAGCACTTATTTTTTGCACTT
>Ga0164313_10002824_pt1 | contig 15476 bp, 15 predicted proteins | sample GuaBasSedimGuay4_FD_113735 | JGI IMG/M metagenome (GOLD analysis project Ga0164313, IMG submission 113735) | Subseafloor sediment microbial communities from Guaymas Basin, Gulf of California, Mexico - Guay4, Core 4569-4, 0-3 cm | ecosystem: Environmental > Aquatic > Marine > Hydrothermal vents... | reverse complement strand
TTAACTTTAATAACCCCGTGCGAAGCTCGGGGAATTCAATAAAACACTTAAAACAACCCCGAAGCGGGTTGAATTTCCTTTTATTAAGTCCAAAATCAATAAGATTCAACCCTTGATTCGCATATTTAATTGAAGTTACTCCAATCTGCCAGATGTGTAAACTTTCCATCTTTCAATTACTGTTTGTATCTCCTCCGGAAGATCAGAATTAAAAAACATTTTTTTACCGGAAACAGGGTGAATAAAGCCTAAAGATTTTGCATGTAAAGCCTGACGGGGTAATATTTTAAAATTATTCTGTACAAATTGTTTATACTTTGTAAAAGTCGTCCCCCGCAGTATTGAATCGCCCCCATATTCACCATCATTAAAAAGCGGATGGCCTATAGATTGAAAGTGAACCCTAATCTGATGAGTCCTTCCGGTTTCAAGGCGACATTCAATTACTGAAATATAGCCCAGGTCTTCCAATACCTTATAATGTGTAATAGCCGGTTTCCCCTGGGAACCATCTTTAAAGACATACATTTTTGTCCTGTCCTTTGGGTTACGGCCTATATGACCGGTTATTGTACCTTCACCCTCTTTGGGCACTCCCCATACAAGCGCCTGGTATGTGCGTTCAACCGTATGATCAAAAAACTGCTTTGCCAGACGGTTAAGGGATAGCTCATTTTTGGCAATAACCAAAAGTCCGGATGTATTTTTATCAATCCTATGCACCAGGCCCGGACGTATCTCCCCTGAGGCAAATAAAGGCAATTCTTTCAAATGCCACATAAGGGCATTAATAAGGGTTCCTGTATAATTTCCAATTCCAGGATGGACTGTCATACCGGGCTTTTTATTTACCAGAAGTACATCTTCATCCTCATAAATTATATCTAAAGGGATGTTTTCAGGAAGGATCTCCAACTCACGGGGAGGGAAAGCCAGAACAATAGTAATTATATCATTTGGCTTGACTTTGTAATTTGACTTTACCGATTGCTGATTAACTAAAATATTTCCTGCTGAAGCAGCATTTTTTAACCTTGACCGACTCACATTCTCCAGTTTGTTTACAAGGAACTTATCAATCCTTAACGGTGTTTGTCCCTTATCAGCAACAATTCTATGATGCTCATACATCTCCTGCTGTTCAGGAAGTTCATCTTTCATACACAATAATTAAAGCCTGGATTAATAAGAAATTTTAAGAATTTTTTTTCTGCCTGTCTTTCCTGATTGCACTAATTCAATAATATACAAACCATCCTTCAGGTCTGAAATATTAATTCTATTCATCGGTTGATTGTACGATTTTATAAGCTTTCCAAAGGCATCATAGATCCTTAGCTCATTTACTCCGGAAGAATGGGTCAGTGAAACATTCAAAAATGTACTGGCCGGGTTTGGGTAAACTGAAAATACCGGTTCCCCGGGAGGATCAGGCAAAGCAGTCACAAAGCTACTCGATATTACCGGACGGATCATTAAATCCCCGCTGTGTTGAGACCTGCTCCATACATAATTCACCTGGAAGAATAATTGATTGTAAGCCTTACTACCCATATCAAAGCCCACATTTATAAAAGTTTCGGAAGTTTGCTCCAAACCTACATAAAAAATACCATCTACAGGAATAGCCTCACTCAGCTTATAGGTATAAAAATCATTTAAGCTACCTGTAAACACCGGCTTCAAAGAAGGCTCCCTTAAAATAATATCACCTGGTTTACCATCATTATCACCCCAGACAATCAGGTCAAAATAAACATCATTTGCGTTATTAAATGACTGGTTGAAATAAATTTGAATTTCCTTTAAACTATCCGGGATTACAGACTTAAACTGACAGGCAAAGCTCCCTCTACCTCTCAGGCCATAACCTGCCTCAGGGGTACCATCATCATAAGCAAAATAATCACCAAAAGCCTGATATGAATATGTAGTATCATTAATTTTTGGATCAAAATCATCAGTAATAAGGTAGGCTTTCACTTTAAATAATGCCGTGTTTTCCCTCGTGGAATTAAAAGTATATAACAAGGCAGAATTATAATAAATGGTATCCCAGGGCCCAATATTCAGGGCTCCACCGGTATAAGCATGGGCTATTGTACCATTATAAACATCTTCAATAACAAAATTCCGGGTTACATTCCGGGTAATATTATCCTGATTTATATAATCCAGAGGTATAGTACTTCCCATTTCTGAGAGATAAACATCCCGAAAATGTTTCCATGGCATAGCCTCATAACTTCTAATAAGCGAACCCAGGGGTGAAAAAACAGCAACATCATGATGGACAGAATCAGATATTGACCTTCCATTATCCAGCAAAACATAATCAAGGTTCCAGAAATCACCATTCATCACTTCGCCAGGGGAATCGTCAAACTTATTCATACTTGCAAAATTCCAAAACCTGAATTTAAAGCCTTTTACAAGGTGTTTTGACTGATCAACAGGAAGAATAATTTGTTTAAATTGCTCCAGGGAATCCTTCCCCGGCCCGGGGATCTTCCAGACTACCGTCCAGGATGTATCAACAGGCGAAAAAAATTCCAAAAATAAAGAATCTTCAACCTGTGGAAACTCACCTTCTTCTTCTGACTCAGGATAAAAACCTGCCTGAAAATAAAAACTAAGGAACACATCATTACCTGCCCCTTCAAGGTCAATTGGCAAAGTAGTTAAATGGTCGGCTATAAAAGGTTCATAAGAGGCATTTTCATAGATAAACCCTGCACTGTCAATGGCATCCAGGGTAGCTACTCCTATGGATGGAGGGTTTATGCCAAAAGAAAAATTAACAAACGCATCCTGATCTTCCCATCGGTCAGTTGTAGGGAAAATAGTATTTCTGGAAAAGTCATCAAAAAAAGGCAGCTCCAGGGTGTCTGCAATTTGTAAATTTTTCCTAATTACCGTATTTTGTTTTATGGCTTTTCTTATAACAGGATTGATTTCCAATCCAACAAGCCTTTCCTGGGCTGATAAAAATATCGGTAAAAAAATAAAAAGCCACAAAGAAGTTAATAGAATTCGAAATAGTTTCATCCGGCTTATTCAATGTTAACATCAAGAGTATCTGACCGGAAAAGACGCGTAGAATCCATGGTTAGCCATAGATAAACAGGGGAACCAAGAGGAGTAAGCTTATCTTCATCAAATTCCGGATTTTGTTTCCAGATAAAAGCCTGTAATGAATCGTCAATATTTTCTACTGTTTCGTCATAAAGTGCCACTCCTATATTTAAAGAAGCATGCAGGATCTTATTTCTGGCACTTTCATAACTCAACCCAATCATCTCAGGGACAATAGTTTCCCTGTCACTAAGTCCGGTTCCTAATACAAGGTCAATAACTGATCCTTTTGGAATGGATACACCTTCATTTAATTCTTTACCCTGATATTTTTGTTTTAATACATTATTCCTGGCAAGATCAGGTAAGTAGCTTAATTTCCCAACTTTTAAGCCACTTGCTTCAATCAAAGCTTTTGCCTGCCGGTGGGTTACACCTACCACTCCGGGCGCGGATACCATTTCAGGATTTACTGCATTGATACTAAGAAATATCTTTCTGTTCTTTTTTACATGTTTACCAAAATTTGGCTTTTGTTCCACAATAGTACCTCTTTCAGCATTAAAATTATAAACCGAATCAATAATTTCAATTCTGAAATTTTCCTGATCTGCCAGTTCGTGTGCTTCAAATGAAGTTAATCCATAAAAATCGGGAACCGGTTTTGATCTCCCGTGATGAGTAAATATTTTTAACCAAATGAAAACTACAAAAATAAGAACGATTGTTAATACAATGGACAAAGAAAAATTCTTTATAAAAGCCTTACTTGTTAGAAATTTTAAAAATCCCATTATTATGATCTATGGTATAGAATTACCTGTATAACGAATTGACAAATATAAAATTATACTTTAACAAATGAAAACTATAAAAAATCATACTTTTATAAGAAAAGTACCAATATTTATCCAAAAGATTCATCATTTTTCTGTTCAATCAGACAATAACTACATCGCACTCCACTTCATTCCGGTTCACTGCCCTCATGTATGAACCGTGGAATGCAGGCAGTGAGTTAATCTTCATAAATGTGAAGCTTATTATAAAGGGTATCCCTTTCAACCGGAACCCGCTTCACCTCCTTAATTATCTTTATTAATTCTTCTGTAGATAGCTTTGGTGATTTATCCCCTGAGCCGGCCATAGAATAAATTTTTGTTGAATCATCAATTGTCCCATCAATATCATCAACACCAAATGCTAATGAAAGCTGAGCAATTTCCTTACCAATCATTGGCCAATATGCTTTTATATGGGCAAAATTATCCAGAAAAATCCTGGAAATTGCAAAATTCCTGAGGTCTTCAAGAATAGTAACTTCTCCAAGTTCTGAAAGCAAGTTATTTTCCTTTTTAAATTTGAGCGGTATAAAAACATTAAAACCACCTGTATCGTCCTGTAACTCCCTAAGCCTGCTCATGTGATCAACCCTGTCCCTGTACTGCTCAATATGTCCATAAAGGATGGTGGCATTAGATGGAATTCCCAACTCATGGGCAGTTCTGTGAATCCGTAACCATAGTTCTGAATCCGACTTCTCAAAACAAACCTGTTTACGGATTTCTTCATTGAAGATCTCTGCCCCGCCTCCGGGAATGGAATCTAGACCATAAGTTTTAAGCAACTGAAGACCTTCCCTTAATTCCATGCCTGCCTTCCGTATCATAAAATCCAACTCAATTGCAGTAAAAGCCTTAATGTGAATATCCGGCCGGTGAGATTTTACCAGTTGGAGCATTTTCCCATAATAATGCAAATCCCTTTTTGGGTGCACGCCCCCGACAATATGAATTTCAGTGAGCGGTTTACCATCATACTCTTTCAATTTATCGAGTAGATCATCATATGTGTATTCCCAACTTCCGGGCTCATTAAACTTTCGCTTATAGGAACAAAACTTACAGTTGTAAATGCAAATATTTGTAGGCTCAAAATGAAAATTACGATTAAAATATGTATAATCTCCATTGTTTTTTACCCTTACATGGTCCGCCAGAACCCCCAAAAACCCAAGGTCTGCCTTCTCAAATAACAGAAGGCCCTCATCATTAGTTATTCGCTGATCATTATATACTTTTTCAGCAATCGTTGCTAAACCTGAATCGATATCCGGAAATAAAACCTGTACAATATCAGGTAAAATCATATAACCCCCTTCTTAATATCCATAATCAACAATCATTTTTTTAGGTTATAAAAATATGATAAAAAGATATACAACAAAAAAAAGGATCAAAATTGATCCTTTCACATATTTAATTCATTTTTATTATAAAAAACTAAACCTTATGCCTGGCTTCGTCAGAAACAGATAATTTACTACGTCCTTTAGCCCTTCTTGAGGCAATGACTTTTCTTCCATTAGCCGTTGACATCCTTTCTCTAAAGCCATGCTTATTCTTTCTTTTCCTGTTTGAAGGTTGAAATGTCCTTTTCATCTTTTTATTTTTTTATTATCTGAACTTCAATAATGAAAATCAGAAATTTATATTCTATATGTCAATGTTTTCAAAAATGAGATTGCAAAGTTAATCTTTTTTTAAAGAATACAAAAACTACTTAAAAAATTATTTTGGTAAAATGTAAATAACTTTTTTAGTTTCAAAAAATGATTCTTTAAAAAAATCTGCAATTGGTATTTCTTTAGACCGTTCCTTAAATCCAGCTAATTCAAATGAAACATCACCTCCCTTAAGATAATAGATCCCTTCTTTGCCATTTCCAGAATTCGATAGAATGAGATTTTTTTCAACCAATTTATAAAAAACCGGGAGGGTAGTAACTGCCCGGCTAACAATAAATCCAAAACGTTTCCGCAAAGATTCCACCCTCATATGAGCAGCATTTACATTTTCCAGGTTCAATGCCTCTTTAATATGATTAACAACTTTGATTTTCTTCAGGGTCCCGTCAATAAGAAAAAAACTTACCCGGGGAAAAAGGATGGCCAGGGGAATTCCTGGAAATCCGCCACCGGTACCCACGTCAAGAACTTTTGCACCAGCAGGAAAAGTAATAATCTTTGCAATTGCCAGTGAATGAAGGACATGATGGAGGTACAAATGATCAATATCCTTTCTTGAAATTACGTTAATACGGCTATTCCAATACTTATATAAATCCTGTAGTTGCGAGAATTGATCAATTTGTATCGGTGTCAGGTCTTTAAAATACTTTTGAATGACTTTCATCAGGAAAGGGGATCAAACATAACCCTTTGAGTTATTAAGAATATTAAAGAGAAGTTCTCTGGCTCTGAACAACTGGGCCTTTACAGTACCTAAAGGAAGGTCCATTTCAGTGGCAATCTCTTCATAAGAGTACTCCTTAAAATAACGTAACTCAATAAGATGACGATAACGGGGCTTAAGCTGGGTCACCACATCACGCATCAATACTTCCTTTTGTTTCTTAATCAGGTCCTCCTCAGGATCAGGAGCTGTGCTTTGAATGGAAAGTGGTGCATTTTCTGTTTCATCATCATTCTGATCAATAGAAATGAGATTACCCCTTTTTTTACGAATATGGTCAATACAATTATTGGTGGCAATTTTAAATAGCCAGGTGCTAAAGGCATAATTAGGTGTATACTGTCCTATATTCTTAAAGGCTTTCCCAAAAGCCTCAATGGTCAAATCCTCTGCGTCAATCGGGTTATTTACCATTTTTAACAGCATGAAATAAATAGCATCCCTGTACCGGTCCATCAACTCAGCATAGGCTTTTTGATCTCCATCAACGGCAAGCATTACAAGACTGAAGTCATACCTGGCTTTTTCAGAAAGATTTCGGTTTATTTCCATGAGGGTTTTCGAGAACTAAATTTATTTGCAATTACAAAAGCAAAATTCATAAATGGTGAAACAAAATCATAAGTCTGCGAAGTTAGAAATAAAAATTTTTCATTCAAATGTTTAGCAGATAAATTAATAATAATTCCTATCAGAACAGATCGTAATACAAATATGGAAACTAAAAGAATAACAAATTTCATATTTAACATCAACCCTATGAAAAACATATAAAAAGCGACCCGACTAAATAATTCCACACCTAGCAACCATTTTGTCTTTAAATTATAATGCTTGCCTGTTGTAAGGTGACGCTTTTTTTGTTTTGCCCATTTTTGAAAAGTATTTTTTGCTTCAGAACGGGTATGGCTTTTAGCATTAAATTCAACTTTAGTATTCTTCTTCCCTGCAATCTGATTAACAAATAAATCATCATCACCCGAATCCAGTTTTACATGAGAAGAGAAACCCTTATTCTCAAAGAAAACAGAACTGCGATAGGCCAGATTCCTACCAACACCCATATAAGGGACACCTGCCATAGCAAAGCTAAAATACTGTATAGCAGTATAAAGAGTATCATTACGAATGTAATTATTCAGGAGCCCCTTTTTATGAAAATATCCGCCATAACCTAATACCACAGAGGTGTCATTTGTAAAATTTTTCTGCATCCCAGCAATCCAATCTGGTGTTTCGGGAACACAATCTGCATCCGTTAACAACAACCATTCATTCTTTGCCGCTTTAATTCCAATGGTAAGTGCAAGTTTTTTTCCATGAGTAAATTTCTCATCTTTTTTAATGGTAGTTGTCCTTAAATGTGGGTATTTTTGTTCGAATTCTTTTAGCACTTCTGAAGTGTTGTCCTCAGAACAATCATTCACTACTATCACCTCATAATCAGAATAATGCTGATTCAAAATAACCGGAAGATACTTTTTCAGGTTCTCAGCTTCATCTTTGGCACATATTACAACCGAAACCGGACCAGCTTTTGAGTTCTTTCTTTTTTCCTTATAAAATGCCAGTCGGGAATAAAAAAACCCCCAATAAAAAAATTGAATAAATGCCATCAGAAGAAACAGGCTCAACAATAAATCGCCCATTTTTGTTTGATTAAAAAGAATTGTTTCCATAGGTAAAAATAATTTGGCAAGTTTATTAAAGATTTATGGCTTATCCAAATTCTAATATTTTCCCTTATTAAATAATCAGTATTTAATAATTATCTTTGCAGCAATGGAATTTACATTAGATCATAAAGACTTATATTCCGGAGCAAGGGCCGGCACTTTAATAACGGACCATGGGGAAATCCCAACACCTGTATTTATGCCAGTTGGTACATCTGGCACAGTTAAGGGGGTCTCCCAAAATGAGCTAAAGAATTCCATTCAGGCCAAAATCATACTTGGAAATACCTATCATTTATTTTTAAGGCCGGGAATTGAAACTATTGAAAAGGCTGGAGGACTTCATAAATTCATCGCCTGGGATAAACCTCTGCTTACTGATAGTGGTGGCTATCAGGTATTCTCTCTTTCCGGAAACCGGAAAATAACTGAAAAAGGATATGCCTTTCAATCGCATATTGATGGGTCCAGTCATGTTTTCACACCTGAAAATGTTGTTGATATACAAAGATCTATTGGATCTGATATTACAATGGCACTGGATGAATGCACTCCCTACCCATGCGATTTCAATTATGCAAAAAATTCGTTAGGCCTTACTCATCGCTGGTTAAAGCGAGGTATAACACATTTTGATTCCAGCTTCCCAAAATACGGACATAAGCAGACATTCTTTCCTATCGTCCAGGGAAGTGTCTATAAAGATTTACGTAAAGAATCGGCAACTTTTGTAAGTTCCATGAACCGGGAAGGTAATGCAATCGGTGGTTTATCAGTTGGGGAATCTGAGGAGGAAATGTATGCAATGACAGATGTGGTAACGGCTATCCTCCCTGGAGATAAGCCCAGGTATTTGATGGGGGTAGGTACTCCTGCCAATATTATTGAATCTATAGCCCTGGGTGTGGATATGTTTGATTGTGTTATGCCAACAAGGAATGGCCGAAATGGCATGTTATTTACCTCAGATGGAATTATAAATATAAGAAATCAAAAATGGAAAGATGATTTTTCACCCATTGACCCTTCAGCAACTACAGAAATTGGATCAAACTACTCCAAAGCCTACCTTAGGCACCTTATCATTTCTAAAGAAATGTTTGGCGCTCAAATTGCAAGCATCCACAATCTTGGATTTTACACATGGTTAATGAAAGAAGCCCGGGAAAATATTATAAATAATACTTTTCCCTCCTGGAAAAGTCAGATACTACCAAAATTAAGGAACCGGTTATGAAAAGAAAAGGAAGTAAAATACTGGATCTATATATTATTAAGAATTTCCTTGGAACATTCTTTTTTGCACTTTCTTTGCTGATGCTTATCGTAGTTGTATTTGACCTGTCAGAAAAACTGGATGAATTCATTGAAAAACACGCCCCCTTAAAAGCTATTATTTTTGATTACTATTTTAACTTCATTCCCTTTTTCGCCCTGCTTTTCAGTCCTCTTTTCACTTTTATCACAGTTATTTTCTTTACCTCAAAAATGGCCTATAATACTGAAATAATTGCAATGCTTAGTAGTGGTTTGAGTTTTAGAAGATTCCTTTTACCATATTTTATATCCGCATTGGCCATAGCTTCTTTTACATTTTTTCTAGGAAATTTTGTTATACCAAATGCCAATAAAACCCGACTGGATTTTGAAAACACTTATGTCAGAAATTCTAAAGGGTCATTCAGTAAAAGAGATATTCATATGCAGGTAAGGCCAAATGAATATGTATATATGCAAAGCTATAGTAATTCAAGTAATATTGGTTATAAATTTTCAATTGAAAAATTTGATGATAGTGGCATGCTCATATCCAAACTTATTGCAGATTATGTTAAATGGGATACTGTTACTAATAAATGGAGGGCACATAATTACTATATCAGAACTAACGAAAATGGTAAAGAGACAATCCTTGAAGGACGAGATATTGATACCACACTCAATATTTTCCCTGAAGATTTTTCAAGAGGGGAAAACTTTATGCTTACAATGAACATGAAAGAGCTGAAACAGTTTATTGATCAACAACAACTCAAAGGGGCCGAGAACATTACACCTTATCTGATTGAACGTTACAGAAGGATTTCAACACCATTCTCTACTTTCATTCTAACATTGATTGGCGTCTCTTTGTCATCCAGAAAAATCAGAGGGGGAATTGGTGCATATATCGGATTAGGTATTGCACTAAGTTTCACGTTTATTCTTTTCCAACAGTTTTCGGCCCAATTTGCCATTGGAGGAACAGTTCATCCTCTTCTTGCAGTCTGGATCCCCAATATCATTTATAGTTTTATTGCCGGATTCCTATATATGAAAGCACCAAAATAAATTTTAGATAATCCATAGAGCATATCCTGCTAATTACCAAGCCCTTATTAATAATATTGAAAATTATATCGAAATAAATTTTCATAACTAAACTTGATTTTGTAAAGTTGCATAATGAAATATTTTACTAAAAAATCTGACATTCCTACATAACTACTTAATAATCAATACAATGCCTTTGAAAAGAAAGATCCAGGAATTACAAAAAAAGAGGGAGCAAGTGATATCCGGTGGTGGCGAAAAAGCTATGGAAAAACAAATAGCTATGGGGAAACTCACTGCCCGGGAAAGGATTGTTAGTCTTGTAGATAAAAATTCCTTTAGTGAATATGATCTTTTTGTTGAACATGAAGCCCGTGATTTTAATATGGATAAAAAAATATTACACGGGGACGGTGTAATTATTGGTACCGGTACAATCCATGATAAACCAGTTGCTATTTTCGCCCAGGATTTTACGGTCGCAGGAGGCTCACTCGGTTTGATGCACAGCCGCAAAATTACTAAAATCATGGACTATGCCCTTAAAATGCGTATGCCGCTAATAGGAATAAACGATTCAGGGGGGGCAAGAATCCAGGAAGGGGTAAATTCCCTTGCCGGTTATGGTGAGATCTTTTACAGAAACACCCTATCATCCGGTGTAATACCACAATTATCTGTAATTCTTGGCCCATGTGCAGGTGGTGCAGTTTATTCCCCGGCACTAACAGACTTTGTTTTTGTTGTTGATAAAATTTCCAAGATGTTTATTACCGGGCCTGAAGTAATCAAAACTGTTTTAGGTGAAGTAATTTCTATGGAAGATCTTGGAGGGGCGCGAGTGCATAGTGAAATTACCGGGAATGCCCATTTCTTTGCTCACAGCGAAAAAGAAAGTATTGCTCAAATAAAGAAACTACTATCTTTCATTCCCTGGAGTAATAGTACAAAACAGGAAATCGTAAAGGTTAAAGAACCTAAACGACAATTCAAAATAGATCAGATTGTGCCTGACAACCCCAAGATTCCCTATGATGTAAGACATGTTATCAAAAGTATTGTTGACGATTCTGACTTCTTTGAAGTCCAGGAAAAGTGGGCAGCAAATATGGTCATTGGCTTCGGCCGCGTTGGAGGAAAAACTACCGGTTTTGTCTGTAACCAACCACTTGTACTTGCCGGTGTACTTGACGTTGATTCCTCAGATAAAGCAGCCAGGTTTATACGCTATTGTGATGCCTTTAATATTCCAATTATTACTTTAGTTGACTTGCCCGGATATTTACCAGGTGTGGACCAGGAACATGCAGGCGTGATAAGGCACGGGGCCAAAATCTTATATGCCTACAGTGAGGCTACTGTACCAAAAGTAACACTAATCCTTAGAAAAGCATATGGCGGTGGCTATATTGCCATGAGTTCCAAGCACTTAAGAGCTGATTTTGTTTTTGCATGGCCTGGAGCTGAAATTGCTGTTATGGGCCCTGAAGGTGCTGCAAATATTATTTTCCGCAGAGAAATTAATGAAGCTTCTGATCCGGAGAAAATGAGAAAACAAATGATTAAAGAATACAAAGCAAAATTCTCTAATCCATATGTTGCTGCATCCAAAGGTTACATTGATGCAGTAATTGAGCCTAAAGAAACACGTAACCTCCTTTTGCATGCGCTTAAAGTTTCAGAACAAAAAAGCATTGGCGGTCCTAAGAAGAAACATGGGATCCCTCCTTTTTAATTAATTTTCTGTCTAATTAGCCTTTTATCAATTTCTAACAAAATCTAAGAAAAATATTAAATGGGAAAACAAGATCCAGATCAAAAACTACGGTATAATTCTATATATATTGATGATACCAAGTATAAAACTCAATTAACAACGAAATATAAAAACAGAAAAATCTGGGAAAAACCGAATGATAATTTACTCACTGCATATATCCCTGGACTCGTTAATAGAATCTCTGGTAAAGAAGGACAAAAAGTAAAGAAGGGAGACAGGATTCTTACCTTTGAGGCAATGAAAATGAATAACCGGGTACATGCACACAAAAATGCCAGGATAAAGAGAATATTTGTCAAAGTCGGGGATTCATTTCCAAGAGGTACCGTACTTGTAGAGCTGGAACCTTTGGATTAATTTGGATTATTAATTTTTTCAAACCAGCAAACCTGGCCAGGGAAAACATCAACCGGTTTAATTTTATTTCTAAAAATGCCATAAATAGCTGAACCGCTACCTGACAAAGAGCTGTAAACTGCCCCTGAACTATACATTTTATTCTTAATATATGAGAACTCCGGGTATTTCAAAAACAAAGCATCCTCAAAATCATTTTTAACTAAATATTTCCAATCTTCCACTGGAAATTCTAATGCTTTTTTCAAAGGTATATCAGGCTTTCCGGGGCTGATAAACTTAAAAGCTTCCGCCGTGCTAATCCTGACTTCCGGAACTATTATCATAAGATAATATCCATTCAGGTTCACTTGAAAAGGCTCGATTATATCACCCCTTCCACGTACAAAGGCAGGTTGATTTGCATAAAAAAACGGACAATCACTTCCCAGTTTCTCTAAATAAGATAAGGTTTTTTCTTTTGATAGGGACAAACCAAAAAGTCGATCCAGCAAAAGTATCATAGAAGCAGCATCCGAAGAACCTCCTCCAAGGCCGGCACCGAAAGGTATTTGCTTATGTAGGGCAATTTTCAGATTGGGGAGGTCAAAATCCTTTCTTAAATTTTTACAGGCTTGAAATGCAAGATTCTCCCCTGCGGCAATACCAAGTGGTAAACCTGTTTGCTCCATGCTAAGCTTATTTTCTGCTGAATCGCTAACAGGAATCACTTCTAATATATCCGACCATCCCACCGGAAGAAATACACTTTCAAGCTTATGAAACCCATCCTGTCTTTTACTAAGGATATTTAAGCCAAGATTAATTTTAGCGTTTGGAAAACAGATCATATTATTTTTTTCTTCAAAAATACAAATCAAATAGAATTATAAAAAAGGAATTAAAGCAATTAAATAATTATCTAAAGCACTAGATAACAGTTTGAGACAACTTACACCCAATAACTTTTCAACAATTTGTCCAATTTTATAAACATTTTTTTGTCCAATTATGTTTATAAGAATAAGCTCAGGGCACATTCCATCACTGTTCATTTTTTTAACTTTGCATACATTATTTATTTCAATAAAATCTGTTTTTGTTTATGGCAATTAAAGAAACTTTAAAGAAAAAAACATCCATAGTTCCGGCGGGAATAGAAATGGGGAAAGTACCTCCACAGGCCATCGACCTGGAAGAGGCCGTACTCGGGGCAATTATGCTGGAAAAAGAAGCCTATATTGCTGTAAGTGAATTTCTTAAACCAGAAAGCTTCTATCTTGATGTACATCAAAAAATATACCAGGCAATTACGGATCTTTCCTCCAGGGAAAAGCCTATTGATATACTCACCGTTACCGAGGAATTACGCAAAAAAGACGAACTGAATGAAGTAGGTGGCCCTTTATATATCTCAAAACTTACAAACCGGGTTGCCTCGGCGGCACATGTTGCTTTTCATGCCAGAATTGTAGCACAAAAATACATTCAAAGAGAACTAATCAGGGCTTCCAGTGAAATACAAAGTCGCGCTTTTGATGAATCAATTGATGTAAATGATTTGCTAGACTTCTCAGAACAGGAATTATTTAAAATTGCTGAAGGAAATATTAAAAAGGAAACAGCTAAAATTAATGTAATTATCCAGGCAGCCATTGAACAAATCCAGGAAGCAAGTAAAAAAGAAGGGAACCTTTTAGGTGTTCCTTCAGGCTTCACAAAACTGGACAGGATTACATCAGGATGGCAAGCCTCTGACCTGATCATTATTGCAGCAAGGCCATCAATGGGTAAAACTGCCTTTGCCCTATCCATGGCTAAAAATATGGCAGTTGATCACGGCCGGCCAATTGGTGTATTTTCACTGGAGATGTCATCCATGCAGCTGGCAACCAGACTAATTGTTAGTGAAACAGAGCTACCATCCTCAAAGATCCGAAATGGTAAACTGGATGATCATGAATGGAAACAACTGGAATCAAAAATCAAAAAATTAGTTGATGCACCTATTTTTATCGACGATACTGCAGCCATTTCTATTTTTGAATTCCGGGCAAAGGCCAGGCGTTTAAAACTTCAATATAATATTGAACTGATCATGGTTGACTACTTGCAGTTAATGACCAGTACAGATAATAAAGGCAGCCGGGAACAGGAAGTAAGTACTATTTCCCGTTCATTAAAAGCAGTTGCAAAAGAACTGAACATACCAATAATTGCCTTATCCCAGCTTAACCGCTCGGTTGAGATGAGATCCGGAAATAAAAGGCCGCAGCTTTCTGATTTACGTGAATCAGGTGCAATTGAGCAGGATGCTGATCTTGTTTTATTTATCCACCGCCCTGAAAAATTCGGCATTATGGAAGATGAAGATGGAAACTCCTTAAAGGGAGTGGCTGAGATAATAATAGCCAAGCACCGTAACGGGCCCATTGATGATGTGAGTCTTTTATTCAGGGAACATCTTGCAAAATTTGTTGAACCGGATGAAATTAATGAATTCGATATGGATGGGAATTCAGATCTCTCAACAATAACCCTGGGATCAAAAATGAACAATGATCTGAATGATTCAGGATCATCCTTTCTTGAGGGGGATTCGGCCACTCAGGGAGTGGAACCTTTCTAAGTACTTTATAACGATTAGCTTCATAGTTATTTATTCTCCTCCAGCTGATCAAATGGCACTTTGGCATTTGAATACCTAATTATTTTATACCACCACAACATACTAATAACCAGGTATAACCATCGAATTGCTAGTGAATGACTATTGATTTAGCATTGATTTAGCATTGAATAATTAGGGCTTGCTGAAAAAGTCTGGTGGCACATTAGATACGAGGCGGCAAGGCGAAGCTGTATAGTAATACTGCGATGCCGAAGCCAACGAAGTAAATGATGTGTTACAGACTAACCATAAAGTGTAAGGTTTTTTGCTCATTTAATAGAAAAAGGTTGCACTTTGAATTTTCAGGTTTTACTTAAGGTGCTTTTATTAAGTTGATTATGTATTTTTCTGCAGACCCTAATTAAAGAATC
>Ga0164313_10002823_pt1 | contig 15477 bp, 14 predicted proteins | sample GuaBasSedimGuay4_FD_113735 | JGI IMG/M metagenome (GOLD analysis project Ga0164313, IMG submission 113735) | Subseafloor sediment microbial communities from Guaymas Basin, Gulf of California, Mexico - Guay4, Core 4569-4, 0-3 cm | ecosystem: Environmental > Aquatic > Marine > Hydrothermal vents... | reverse complement strand
GGGTTTGATGAAGGTAATATTTAATTGAGATGACAAATACAGAAATACAAAATATCGTAAGTAGTTGGAATGATAAATTAGAGTTTTCCGAAGAAGAGTCAGAGTTCTTAAATGTGATGGTTCCTCCGGAGGACATTCACGATATTTGCAGTCAATTAAAAGCCCATAAGGATTTAAAATTCGACTATTTATTTTGTGTTACCGGTATGGACTGGGGAAAAGAGTTAGGGGTGATCTATCATTTGGAATCCACTACTTTTCGACATAATATTGTAGTTAAAGTCAAAACAGAAGATCGCGAAAATCCCTCCTGGGATTCCGTTTCAGATATTTGGTATACAGCAGAATATCATGAAATGGAAGTATATGACTTCTTTGGAATAAAATTTAATAATCATCCTAATTTAAAGCGCTTGTTTTTGCCACCGGATTGGCAGGGGTTCTCGTTGAGAAAAGATTATGTTGATGAAGAAAACATGATTATCAAATAATTCTAAACACTATGGAGTCAACTGTAAAAGGGAGTTTAAAAACAGAGGAGTATTTTATAAATATGGGGCCGCAACACCCGGCAACTCACGGTGTTTTACGTCTAATTCTTACTATTGACGGAGAGATTATAAAAAATGTGGAACCCGATCTGGGTTATATTCATCGCTCCATTGAAAAAATGTGCGAACGTGACAGCTATCAGCAAATAGTTCATCTTACAGACAGAATGGATTATTTATCTTCCCATATCAATAACGAAGCAGTTTGTCTGGTTGTTGAAAAAGCCCTTGAAATTGAGGTAAGTGATCGCGTTAAAGTTATTCGAACTATCATTGGAGAACTGACGAGAATTGCATCTCATTGTCTGTGGTGGGGAGTGACGGGTATGGATCTAGGCGCATTAACAACCTATTTCTACGCCTTTAGAGATCGCGAGATGATCAACGATATATTTGAGGAAACATGCGGGGCCAGATTGACCATGAATTATAATATCCCCGGAGGTTTGATGTTCGATATACACCCAAACTTTGTAAAACGCACAAAAGAATTTATTGCTCATTTTAAAACTAAAATTCCGGAATATGATAGATTGCTAACCGGGAATGTGATTTTTCATAAAAGAACTAAAGGAATCGGTGTTTTGAGTAAAGAAGATGCCATATCTTTTGGTGCCTCAGGCCCTGTAGCCAGAGGATCCGGTGTTTCTTGTGACATCAGAAAGATACATAGCTATAGTGCCTATGACCGCGTTGATTTTAATGAAGCCCTTCTTACGGATGGCGATTGTTTTGCAAGATACAACGTACGGATCCAGGAAATGTGGGAATCTCTGTCTATCATAGAACAATTGATAGATAATATTCCGGAAGGTGATATTATAACACCTACTAAGGCAGTGATCAAATTACCAAAAGGAGAATATTACCAACGTGTGGAAACGGCCAGGGGTGAATTAGGGGTTTATGTGAATAGTACAGGTACAAAAAACCCATATAGATTTAAATTCAGGTCACCGGGATTATCGAATCTTTCGGTTATTAATTCATTGTCGAAGGGTTCAAAAATAGGGGATTTGGTGGCTATTATGTCAACAATAGACATCGTGGTTCCTGATATAGACCGTTAAATAAATTCCAAATAGGAAAATTCCAAAAGGAGTTTGATAAAAATAAAAAAATAACTGAATAAGAATTTAGAATTTGGTCAGAATTTTTAAAATATTATGATTAAAGATATACATAATTGGCTGTTTTCAATAATGCCGGAAGGTGTTGCAAGTATTACAGAAATGGTTTTAATAGCAACGGCATATCTAATTTTATTTGCTGTTGCCGGATTGTATTTGGTGTATTTGGAAAGAAAGGTTGCGGCCTGGTTTCAATTGCGACTAGGACCCAATAGAGTTGGGCCATTTGGATTGTTCCAAACGATGGCTGATGCACTTAAATTGGTTTCAAAAGAGTTGACAAGTACAGATAGAATTGATAAATTCCTTTACAATTTAGCACCGTACTTTGTTATAATCGCCTCACTGACTGCACTTGCCGTTTTTCCATTTTCCAAACAATTTCAGGCCTTTGACATAAATATTGGGCTGTTTTTCTTAATAGCTGTTTCATCGATGGGAGTTATTGGTATTTTATTGGGAGGATGGTCGAGCAATAATAAATATGCTTTGATCGGAGCTATGAGAAGTGGGGTTCAAACGATTAGTTATGAACTGTCCGTGGGCTTATCCTTATTGACAATGGTGTTATTGACAGGTTCATTGCAATTATCAGAAATTATAGAAGTACAAAGAACAGGAGGTTGGCTTATTTTGCAAGGTCATGTACCGGCTGTAATCGCTTTTATGATCTTTATGATAGCAGGTACGGCAGAAACCAATAGAGCACCCTTTGATCTAGTAGAGGCAGAATCTGAATTAGGAGCAGGATTTCATACAGAATATTCAGGGATGAAATTTGCCTATTTCTTTTTGGCGGAGTTTATAAATATGTTCATCGTAGCTTCTATTGCGGTGGTTGTATTTTTTGGTGGTTGGTTGTCACCTTTTGGAATTACCGAAGGGATAACTTGGTTTCCAGAAGTTTTATGGTTTTTAATTAAAGTGCTGATAATAATATTATTAATGATGTGGTTCCGATGGACCTTTCCGCGATTAAGAGTGGATCAACTGCTAACTCTGGAATGGAAATATTTGCTACCGATTAATTTAGTGAACATTGTTTTTATGGCAATTATTATATGGTTGAATTGGACAATTTAATAAAAGAAGAAAGAGAATAATGAGTTATTTTTCAGAAATATATAACGGAATAAAGACCTTACTCACAGGTATGAGTGTAACGGGTCATTATTTTGTGCGGGCCAGAAAGGGTGCATTGACACAGCAGTATCCTGATAATCGGGATACCTTAAAAATGTTCGACCGATTCAGAGGGGAAGTAATTATGCCACATGATGAGTTCAACGAACACAGATGTACAGGTTGTCAAAAATGTGAAATTGCCTGTCCAAATGGCACTATTGAAATAATATGGGATCGGGGAATTGATGAAGTTACGGGTAAAAAGAAGAAAAAAATTGATAAACATATTTATCATTTGGCCATGTGCACCATGTGTGGGTTATGTATAGAGGCCTGTCCAACAGATGCAATTGTTTGGGCACAGAACTATGAAAATTCGGTTTATGACCGAACCCATTTAACAAAGATTCTGAATCAACCGGGATCAAAAGTAAAAGCAGGTATAGAAGATTAACAAGATGGAAAGAATCATATTTTACATAATAGCTGTCATGATGGTATTTTTTGCCATTAAAGCGGTATCGAGCAGAAAGATGTTACGAGCAGTAATTTATTTACTTTTTGTATTAATTGGTATAGCGGGAATCTATTTTTTAGTGGATTATGCTTTTCTGGCTGCCGTGCAATTAGCCGTCTATGCGGGAGGTGTCATTGTACTTATTATCTTTTCAGTACTATTGGTACATCAAATTGAATTGCGACTGGAACTCAGTACGCTAAGCCAAAGAATTTTATCTGGAATTTTAAGTTTGGCGGGTATCGGGGTGACCTTGTACGCGATCTATACATACGAATTCAGTCCTGTAGAAAATTACAATTCTATAGAAGTTGATCAGATAGGGAATTTATTGTTAAGTTATAAAGAAGGGGGATTTATCTTGCCTTTTGAAGTGATAAGTGTGTTACTCGTGGCCGTGATGATTGGAGCCATAGTGATTGCTAAGGGGAAGAAGTTGGAAGGGTGAAGATTTTTGTTGAATTGATGTCAATGAGTTCTGCATGATCTGCGAGAATAAAAGAAAACGAATGGGAGAGAGAAAAGAGGAGAGAGGAGAGAGGAAAGAAAAAAGAGATAAAATAAGTACACGATCTGCGAGAACAAGAAAGAAGAAAAATTAAAAATTAATAGATATTGGAAACCCACTTCGGTCACCCGTCTACGGTAAACCGTCAAATAAATAAAATATAATGATAAACGGAATCAGCATTTATGAGATATTAACCTTAACCACTATAATATTTTTCATTGGTGTCTACGGGTTTTTAACTCGTAAAAATTTAATAACGATGTTGTTGTCAATAGAGTTAATTTTAAATGCTTCAGCTATAAATTTTGTTGTACTTAATACCTACTTATTTCCTGAAAATTTGCAGGGGGTAGTATTCTCAATTTTCATTGTAGCAGTTGCAGCTGCCGAAACTGCTTTGGCCGTTGCAATAATAATTAATTTGTACAAATTAATGGCTTCCATTGAGGTGGAAGACACAGAAACAATGAAGTTTTAAATAAGAAATAATTGGAGAGCGAATAAAATAAAAATTATGGATTTTACATATACAATATACATTCCATTAATTCCATTAGCAGTCTTTTTGCTGTTAGGATTGAATTATAATAAGATCAAACCGGCCGTATCCGGATGGATTGGTTCTCTGGGTTTGTTCACTTCCTTAGCTTTATCTTATTATACAGCCTATAAGTATTTTTTTGAGGTAGGAAAAGTAGACGGGGTTTACCAGACTTTTGTTTACAAATGGAGGTGGATGACATTTACAGACACCCTTCAGATAGATATGGGTGTGTTAATAGATCAGATATCTGTGATGATGTTGATCGTGGTTTCGACCGTTTCCTTTTTGGTTCATTTATACAGTAGAGGTTATATGAAAGGGGATACCGGTTACACTAAATTCTTTGCTTTTCTCTCCTTATTCACCTTTTCAATGATGGGGTTGGTACTCGCTGCAAACTTATTTCAGATCTATATTTTTTGGGAACTCGTAGGCGTTTCTTCTTATTTGTTGATTGGGTATTATTATACCAAGCCTTCTGCGGTGTTGGCAGCGAAAAAAGCATTTATCGTAACACGTTTTGCCGATTTAGGATTTTTAGTTGGAATATTAATTTTAGGTTATTATACAGGAACATTTGATTTTATGGAACTAACGGATCCTGAGGGACCTGCCATTACAAATTGGGCAGCTACATCTTTTATGGGATTGTCAGTTCTTACCTGGGGTTTGATGTTAATATTTATTGGAGGAGCTGGTAAATCGGCCATGTTTCCGCTACATATTTGGCTACCGGATGCCATGGAAGGCCCGACACCGGTTTCTGCGTTAATTCATGCGGCTACTATGGTTGTTGCCGGTGTGTTCTTGGTCGCTAGATTATTTCCTATGTATTATTTTGTCGAAGATGGTTTTGCATTGAATTTAGTGGCTTGGGTAGGTGCATTTTCTGCTCTTTTTGCTGCGATAATTGCCTTGACACAAAATGATATTAAACGAGTACTGGCTTTTTCAACCATGTCGCAGATCGGTTATATGATGTTAGCACTGGGTGTGTCAGAATACGATGGACATAATGGATTAGGGTATATGGCTTCCATGTTCCATTTGTTCACCCACGCCATGTTCAAGGCTTTACTCTTTTTGGCTGCAGGTTCTATAATACATGCAGTGCATAGTAATTATTTAAAAGACATGGGAGGCCTGAGAAAATACATGCCAATTACACATATAACATTTTTAATAGCTGCTTTATCTATTTCCGGCTTTCCGGGATTTGCAGGGTTTTTTAGTAAAGATGAAATTTTAGTTGCAGCCTATGAACACAATAAGCTGATCTATTATATTGGCGTTTTCGTTGCCGGACTAACGGCATTCTATATGTTTAGATTGTATTTCGGAATTTTCTGGAAGAAAGACACAAAATATGAGCACGTCCCGCATGAATCTCCTGCATCCATGACCATTCCATTAATGGTTTTGGCTTTTATGAGTATCGCAGCTGGATATATTCATTTTAGTGAATATGTAACTGCCGATCATCAAAGCTTTGAAGCACATTTAAATTATCCTCTGGCGGCAATAGCAGTTGGCGTTGGATTGATTGGTATCCTATTGGCCTTTGTCTTTTATAAAAAGGAAAATAATCGGTCTGCTAAGGTTTCCAAATCCTTTGGTTTCCTTTACGAATGGGCTTATAACAAATTTTATATTGATGAACTGTATAATTTCGTCACGAAGCAGATCATCTTCAAACGAATTTCAGCACCATTTGCATGGTTTGACAGACATATTGTTGATGGAACAATGGATTTAATAGGAAATACAACCGTTTTCACCTCGAATAAGATAAAAGGTTTGCAATCAGGTAGAGTGCAAGATTACGCTTTTGCTTTTATAGCAGGAGTAGTAATCTTAGCAATGGTTTTTATTTATAATTGGATTATTTAGAAGGAATGGATATACTAACATTATTTGTAGTAGTACCGGCACTCACCATTTTAGTACTGGTGTTTACAAAAGATTTAAAACAAGCAAGAATTATTGCATTGATTGGTATGTCGGTACAGTTTGTCATGTCAATAAATTTGGTTATTGCCTATTTTAAAGAGCGAAAGGTTAACGATGATATCATGGTTTTCGTTAAAGATTTTGTATGGTTTGAACAGTTTAATATTCATTATACAGTTGGTGCTGACGGTATCTCTGTGGCGATGATCGTTTTGGCGTCAATTGTAGTTTTAGCAGGTGTTTTTATCTCCTGGAAAATGGAAGATCTGCCCAAGGAATTCTTTATTGCATTGATCGTGTTGGCATCAGGTGTATTCGGATTCTTTATTTCTCTGGATCTGTTTACAATGTTTCTTTTCTTTGAAGTAGCAGTAATTCCGATGTACTTATTAATCGGGATCTGGGGTTCTGGCCCAAGAGAGTACGCTGCCATGAAATTAACCTTAATGTTGATGGGAGCTTCTGCCTTATTATTAGTTGGAATTTTAGGAATTTACTTTAATTCGAATGCAGATGGAGGCGCCTTGACTTTTAATATTTTGGAAATTGCTAAAGTTAATATTCCGGTTGCAGCTCAAAAATTATTTTTTCCTATAACCTTTATCGGCTTTGCAGTTCTGGGAGCACTGTTCCCGTTTCACACCTGGTCACCTGATGGTCACGCATCTGCACCAACAGCGGTATCGATGTTACATGCAGGAGTTTTAATGAAACTTGGTGGTTATGGCGTGTTTAGAGTAGCTATGTATTTGTTACCTGAAGGAGCGATTATATGGTCGAACTTTTTTATCGTTCTCGCTGTTATAGGCGTGTTTTATGGGGCTCTGGCTGCTGTAAAGCAAACAGATTTAAAATATATCAATGCATATTCTTCCGTGAGTCATCTGGGAATGGTGCTATTTGCTCTTCTAATGTTGAATAAAACCTCATGGAATGGAGCAATTCTGCAGTCACTTTCTCACGGATTTATGACGGCACTTTTCTTTGCCTTAATAGGCATGATCTACGGAAGGACGCATACTCGTGATGTTAGAAAATTAGGAGGTTTGCTTAAGGTGATTCCATTTATTTCAGCAATGTATGTCATTGCCGGTTTGGCCTCACTTGGCTTGCCCGGATTTAGTGGTTTTATGGCGGAGATGCAAATATTTGTAGGAGCATTTCAACACCCGGATATGTTTCATAGGGTAGCCACTATAATTACGGTTTCAGCAATTGTTGTTACCGCAGTTTATGTCTTGCGCGTTGTAGGTTTAATGCTTATGGGGCCAATAAAAAATATTGAATTTAATACTTTGCAAAAGGTAACTTGGTACGAGAGAACAGGGTTGATTTTATTGTTGATCCCTATTGTATTTATGGGAGTTGTCCCTATTTGGTTGAGTGATATGATCAGAGAAAGTTTAGAGCCTTTTATTGAAAGAATGTTATAAAGTTTATAGTTGAGAGAGAAGAGATTGAAGAAGAAATAGAATAGAGAATAGAAGAGAAAGAATAGAAGAAAGAACGAATTACAAATTAAAAAATAATGACCCTAGAAAGTTTTTTACTGATGCGCCAGGAGCTTATTTTACTAGCATTAATATTATTGTTAGTAATTGGCGAGATATTTTCAAATAATAAAAAAGGCCTGGTTTCTTTTGCCATCATAATGTTTGCCATTCATACTGTCATTGGGTTTTTACCAATGGATAACGGTACTTTGTTTGGAGGTATGTTTAAGACTACCACCTTGATCCATTTGTTTAAAAATATTTTGAATGTAGGTGTTTTGATAATCCTCTTGCAATCAGCAGATTGGATTAATGAAAAAATCGTCAAAGAAAATAAATCGACAGAATTTTTTGCATTGATGTTCTTTTCACTTTTAGGAATGTATTATATGATTTCCTCCGGAGATTTCTTAATGTTCTATTTGGGCTTAGAACTTTCTGCCCTGCCAATAGCAGCACTGGTAGCATATGAAACATCGAAAAGGAAATCGGCAGAAGCAGGAATTAAATTTATTCTTTCCGCAGCACTGGCATCCGGGACTTCCTTATTTGGAGTTTCTTTATTGTATGCAACCACAGGTACAATTTATTTTGAGGAGATCACGCAGGTAATTACCTATTCGAATTTGAGTTTGTTAGGGTTTATTCTTTTCTTCTCAGGACTCGCATTTAAAATATCTTTAGTGCCATTTCATTTTTGGACGGCAGATGTTTACGAAGGAGCACCTATTGCTATCGCTTCCTATTTGTCTGTAATATCTAAAGGCTCGGCCGTTATGATCTTAATGATCATTCTGTTTACTGTAATGGAACCGTTTGACATGGTAACACATAAAATGTTGTATATAGTTGCTTTGGCAACAATGTTTATAGGTAATTTATTTGCACTGCGCCAACAAAATATGAAGCGGTTTTTGGCTTTTTCATCAATAGCACAAGCAGGTTTTATCTTATTGGGGATTCTGTCTAACGATCAATTGGGTGTTTCTACGGTAGTATATTTTGTGGGTATCTATGTCTTTACTAATCTGGCAGCCTTTGGAGTTGTTCAATCAATTTCTTTACAAACAGGAAAAGAGAATATGGATGATTATGAAGGTCTGTATCGAACGAATCCAAAATTGAGTTTAATCATGATGCTCGCTCTATTTTCTTTAGCAGGTATTCCTCCGGTAGCAGGTTTTTTTGGTAAATTCTTTTTGTTCACTGCGGCTGCAAGTCAGGGATTATACCTATTGGTGTTTCTGGCAGTAGTAAATGTAACGATCTCATTATACTATTATTTATTGGTTGTCAGAGCCATGTTCTTAAGAAAGAGTGAGAATGCAATACCCTATTTTGAAAATAAATTTTATATGAAACTGGGATTGCTATTGGCTGTAATTGGCGTCTTGTTTATAGGATTATACAGCCCAATTTATGAGTATATCTTTGAAATTAGTATTTTATAGTTTATTAGGGGCATAGGCTACCCGGGGTATGCAGGGATGTGTGCTGAACAGCAGAATAAATTTTAAATCGAACAAGATAATTTTATGTTTGATAAATAATAAAGAAATGACATTAGCAGGAAAACATTTGTTTGGAAGCATAGCAGAGCAAAGGGTCACTTTTGTAGAGAAAAAAATTGAAGCTCCCCGAAAAGAATTCTTATCAAAACTATTGGAATATAATGGTTTCGAAGTTATTATTCAGGAAGAAAAAAGAAAGAGCGAAGAAGAACCGCAGTTATATACTGTTGGAGTTACCGACATGACCTTCCATCCAACCGTTTGGGTTTTTGAACGGCGGTTAAGAACTTTAGATGGAAAACACAGAGTGAACCAGGATTATTGGAATCAGACTTCAGAGGATACCAAACCTCAATATTGGAAAAATTCTTAACCAAAGAACTAAAAATCACCACTTTTTGGCTAAAAAAACGCCTAATTAGCAGGAATTTATTCATTTGAAATCACCACCTGTTAAATAATATTTTATATATTTACTTAGGTTTCATTAAATGATAAAATACCCTAGCCGGATATTTCAAGTTTATCGTTTTGTGGAGATGATATGGGTCGAAACGGGTAGATTTAGGTTACTATTTCAACGGATTTTATTTCAATGTAAAGCCGGACAAGCAGATGTGAATATGCAAATGAGCAACACCCTGATTTGGGTGTATAAATACCTTAAATATCCACATATATATTTGTGTTTCACGATATTAATCATGTGTTTTTAAATTAACGATGAATAATTCGGGTCAAAATAGGATAGTAATTCTTTGCTTAAATATTTTTTATGGTCATATTACATATAAGTGCAGAATGTTTTCCTGCCGCCAAAGTTGGTGGGCTGGCAGATGTTGTTGGTGCTTTACCTAAGTACCAAAATAAAATGGGGCTAAATGCAAAAGTAATTATTCCTTTTTATGAAAATGAATTTACCAAAAACAAGAAATTCGATGAGGTTTCCGACGGGATAATAAACCTTGGTGACCTCTTTTATAATTTTCAAATATTAAAATTGAAAACCAATTTGGGGTTCGAACTTTTTATGGTGAAAATAGCCGGATTACTCGACAGGGAAAATGTATACGGATATATTGATGATATGGAAAGATTTATGTCATTTCAAATTGCAGTTTTGGATTGGGTTTTGAAAAGCAAAGTAAAGCCGGATATTATTCATTGTCATGATCATCATACGGGATTGGTGCCGTTTATGCTGTCCAATTCTGTTAAATATAAAAAAATAAAAGAGATTCCTACAATTTTCACTATTCACAATGCCCAATATCAAGGTCAATTTGCACATGATAAAATGAATTTTATTCCACATTTTGATTTTGCTAAAGTGGGGCTGCTAGACTGGGATGGACATGTTAATCCGATGGCTACCGCAATTAAATGTGCCTGGAAAATTACAACTGTATCTCCCGGCTATATGGAAGAGCTAAAAATTAATGCTAATGGTCTGGAAAGTTTATTACGCCATGAAAGTGCCAAGTGTTCAGGTATTTTAAATGGTATCGATACGAAAGTTTGGAATCCATCAACTGATGAGCATATAATAAAAAAATATTCAGAAAAAACAATTTAAAAATGAAGGCACTTTTTTATACAAGAGAATTCCCCCCTTATGTTTATGGTGGAGCAGGAGTACATGTTGAATATTTGGCGGCAGAGTTGGCCAAGCTAATGGAAGTGGATGTCAGATGCTTTGGCGATCAGGAAGTAAAAACCGGAAATTTGACAGTTAAAGGATTCCCATTTGATAATCCGGTTTTTGATAACACCAATGATAAACTAAAGGCTGTATTAAAAACTTTAAGCACTTGCATTTTAATGAATGCTGATAATATTGATGCTGACATAGTGCATTGCCATACCTGGTATGCCCAGTTTGCAGGTATCGTTGCAAAATTATGTTACGGTATTCCCCTGGTAATCACCACGCATTCATTGGAGCCATTAAGACCATGGAAACGCGAGCAATTGGGTAAAGGATATGATGCCTCATCATGGGTTGAGAAAACCGCAATAGAGATGGCAGATGCTATTATTGCTGTATCAAAGGAGACAAAAGTAGATGTGTTAAAATATTTTGATGTAGACGAGGAAAAAATTAAGGTGATATACAACGGAATAAACCTGGAAGAGTACATCATTACAGAAGAATCCTCTACTTTGGATGCGTATGGTATAGACAGATCAAAACCATACGTGCTTTTCGTAGGGAGAATTACAAAACAAAAAGGAATAATACACCTGGTAAACGCCATAAAATATATAGACCCGGACACACAAATTGTTCTATGTGCAGGTGCCCCGGATACACCTGAAATTGGTAAAGAAATGGAAGACAGTGTTTCCGAGGTGAAAAAGACAAGAGATAATGTTATTTGGATAGATAAAATGTTGGATAAGAAAGAAGTCATTCAGCTGTATTCACATGCAGATGTTTTTTGTTGTCCATCGATATACGAGCCATTTGGAATAATAAACATTGAAGCAATGGCTTGCGAAACGGCAGTTGTAGCAAGTGCTGTTGGAGGAATAAAAGAAGTTGTTGTAGATGGAGAAACAGGAATATTAGTTCCTTTAGAACAGCAGAATGCAGCACCGTTTGAGCCTATTGATCCGGATAAATTTGCAAAAGATATGGCTGAGGGCATTAATAAATTAGTAAACGATAAAGAATTGAGAGCGTCCATTGCAAAAAATGGAAGAAAAAGAGTGGAAGATTTCTTTGACTGGACAGCCATAGCTAAACAAGTAGAGGCCTTATATAAATCTTTGATATAATGAAGGGTGATTTATTGAAAAAAAAAATTCCCATATCCGACACTCGATCAGGAAAAATGGTGAATAAATTAAACCTTTGCAAAAGATTTAATTTAGATAAAACCAAGCCATTATTTTCATTTATAGGACGTCTGGTTTACGAAAAAGGCGCTGATCTGCTCCCCCAAATATTTTATAAATCGTTGATAAAAGGGGAAGTTAACATATTGATTCTTGGTTCGGGGAAGGAAAAGATAGAAGCAGAATTAAAATCATTGGATATTCCTTTTAAAAATTCTTATGCTTCTGTTATCGGTTTTGATGAGAGATTGGCGCATCAGATCTATGCTGGATCAGATTTTTTATTAATGCCCTCAAGAGTAGAACCTTGTGGATTGAATCAGATGTATGCATTGCGATATGGCACTATTCCCGTTGTGAGAAGAACAGGAGGCTTAAGAGATACTGTAATTGATATAGGCGATAATGGCTTTGGAATTTGTCATGATCAGGCCTCGGTGGAGGATGTTAATTATTCCATTGAAAGGGCGGTACAACTCTATAAAAATAAAAAAGAATTTGACAAGATCAGAAAAAAATGTATGCAAATTGACCATTCATGGGATATATCAGAGCGAGAATATTTATCTTTATACCAATCAATTAATCATTAATATATGTTTAGTAGCAAAGTTTTAGGAATTATTTTAGGAGGAGGTCAAGGATCGAGACTATTCCCTTTAACAGAAAGCAGATCAAAACCGGCCGTTCCAATAGCAGGGAAATATAGATTGGTCGATATCCCAATTTCTAATTGTATCAATTCAGAAATCAAGAGAATGTATGTGCTGACGCAGTTCAATTCAGCATCGTTAAACAGGCATATTAAAAACACCTACCACTTTAGTTTTTTCAGTAAAGCATTTGTGGATGTTCTTGCCGCTGAGCAAACACCTCATAATGAGGGATGGTTTCAAGGAACAGCCGATGCAGTGCGCCAAAGTATGCATCACTTTTTACGCCATGAATTTGAATACGCTTTAATATTGTCCGGGGATCAACTATATCAAATGGACTATAGATTAATGCTTGAGGAACATGTAAAAAGTAAGGCAGAAATATCAATTGCAACCATTCCGGTCAATGCAAAGGATGCTACTTCATTCGGAATCCTTAAAGCAGATGATAAAAATGTCATAACTTCATTTATTGAAAAACCTGAAGCAAATTTATTGCCTGACTGGACTTCTGAAGTTAGTAAAGAAATGAAAAAAGAAGGCCGGAACTACCTGGCTTCCATGGGAATCTATATATTTAACAGAGACCTTCTTATTGATCTTATGAATAATCCGGATACTAATGATTTTGGTAAAGAGATAATTCCCCAATCAATTCACGATCACAAAACAGTTAGCTGCCAGTATGAAGGATATTGGACAGATATTGGTAATATAGATTCTTTTTTTGAAGCCAATTTGGGATTGACGGATAATATTCCGCAGTTTGATCTTTATAATAAGGATAAGAGAATATACACCAGGGCGCGAATGTTACCAACCTCAAAAGTTTCCGGGACAACGTTGAATAAAACGGTAATAGCAGAGGGTTGTATCATTCAGGCGGCCAAAATAGAGCGATCTGTAATAGGTATTAGGTCGAGAATAGGCCATGAGTCCACAGTGATCAATACTTATATGATGGGTAATGACTATTATGAAACCTTGCGGGAGATTGAAGAGAATAAAATTGGTGTTTTGATGGGTATAGGAGAACGGTGCTTTATTAAAAATGCTATTGTAGATAAAAATTGTCGTATTGGTGATGATGTCAGGATTAACGGAGGGGAACATCTGGAAGATGTAGAAACCGATACTTATTGTGTCAGAGATGGGATCGTTGTGATAAAAAAAGGAGCAGTTATACCAAAAGGCTTTGTAATTTAGCGTTTAATTATTTTTATGCAAAACCAAAAAAGAGTTGTTATAGATCGTGTTTACCCACAGGTAAATGGAGGTCAATTCCCTATAAAAAGGGTTGTGGGTCAAATTGTACAGGTTTCTGCCGATGTATTGGTTGATGGTCATGATCTTATAGAAGCTTCTATTTTATATAAACATGAGAAAGAATCAAAGTGGAAAGAGCAAAGAATGGACCCGACACATAACGACGAATGGATCGGTTCTTTTACGGTACTCAAACAAGGATTTTATAGCTATAAGGTTGAGGGATGGGTGGATCATGCATTGAACTGGCAACATGGTATATTTAGAAAAATTGAAGACGAACAAAGGGTGAATTCCGAATTATTGGAAGGCATAAGTTATCTTAAAGAAATCAAGACCAAAGCTTCACTTACCGAAAAAAAATATCTTCAATTATTGGAGAACCTCTTTGGGGATGAAAATTCATATGATCATGCCATAGTCGCGGCCAAAAGCGAAAAATTAAAAAATATTTTCAGAAAATATCCTAATAAGTTTCTGGCTAATTCTTCAGGAAACTATGCCATATATGTAGATAGATTAAAAGCCGAATTCAGTACCTGGTATGAGTTTTTTCCTCGGTCCGGTTCTGGTAAAACAGATACCCACGGAACATTTAAGAATTGTGAAAAATTGTTGTCAAGAGTAGCGAAAATGGGCTTTGACACCTTGTATTTTCCTCCAATTCACCCTATTGGAGAAGTGAATAGAAAAGGGAAAAATAATACCACCACAGCGTCGAAAGATGATGTTGGTTCTTGCTGGGGTATTGGGTCTCAGCAGGGTGGTCACAAAGCAATTCACGCCGAACTTGGTACTTTAAAGGAATTTAAAAGCCTTATCAAAAAAGCAAAGAATTTAGGCATTGAGGTTGCTATGGATTATGCCTTACAAACAGCTCCTGATCATCCATGGGTTAAAAGTAATCCGGATTGGTTTAAATGGAGACCCGATGGTACGGTTCAGTATGCCGAAAATCCTCCCAAGAAGTATCAGGATATATTACCGATTTATTTTGAAACTCCTGATTATAAGAATCTTTGGAATGAATGTCTGGATGTTCTCTTTTACTGGATTGATTGTGGTATCAATATCTTTAGAGTAGATAATCCACATACAAAACCATTTTATTTTTGGAATTGGATCATCAGTGAAGTAAAACAGAAATACCCGGACGTTTTATTTTTGGCGGAAGCATTTACAAGACCAAAAATAATGCAACAATTGGCCAAGATTGGTTATACACAATCCTATACCTATTTTACCTGGCGCGATAATAAGCATGAACTTATCGAGTATATGGATGAATTAACAAAGACCGAACAAAGGGAATTCATGCGACCAAATTTTTGGCCTAATACACCAGATATTAACCCTTTTCATTTACAAGGAGCCAATGAATC
>Ga0164313_10002822_pt1 | contig 15477 bp, 14 predicted proteins | sample GuaBasSedimGuay4_FD_113735 | JGI IMG/M metagenome (GOLD analysis project Ga0164313, IMG submission 113735) | Subseafloor sediment microbial communities from Guaymas Basin, Gulf of California, Mexico - Guay4, Core 4569-4, 0-3 cm | ecosystem: Environmental > Aquatic > Marine > Hydrothermal vents... | reverse complement strand
TCGGCGTCGTCCATTCGGAGTGGACGCCCGTGCCGGGGCGCTTCAAAGACTACATCGCGCTTCCGAAGTCCAACATGTACCAGTCGCTTCACACGACGGTAATCGGGCCAGCCAGCCGGCGCGTGGAGATCCAGATCCGCACCCATGAGATGCACCGGACTGCCGATTACGGCATCGCGGCGCACTGGCAATACAAACAACACACCGGCGGCATCGACCCCAAGGACGCGGCGCGCTTCGTCTGGCTCCGTCAACTGTTGGAGTTCCAGAAAGACGTCGCCGACCCCGAAGAGTTCTACGAAAGCGTGAGGGTAGACCTCTTTCCTGAGGATGTGTACGTCTTCACACCCAAGGGCGACGTCAAGACGCTCCCGCGCGGCGCCACGCCTGTCGACTTCGCCTATGCGGTTCACTCCGAGGTCGGCCATCGGTGCTCGGGCGCTCGCGTCAATGGCGCGATCGTCCCATTGCGTCACAAGCTTCAGAACGGCGACGTCGTAGAGATCATCACCAGCAAGAATCATCACCCGAGCAAAGACTGGCTGGAGTTCGTCATCACTAGCCGCGCTCGCGGGCGCATTCGCGTCTACCTACGGACCGAAGAGCGGAAGCATGCGGTGAAGCTCGGCAAGGAGCTGCTCGAAAAGGAGCTGCGCAAGAACAACATGTCGCTTTCGCGGTTCTTGAAGAGCAAACGTGCCAAGGAGGTCCTCTCGCGGTTCCACGCTGGGACGGAAGAGGAGCTCTACGCGCGAATCGGGATCGGCAAGCTCGCGCTGCCGAGCGTGATGGAAGAGGTCATTCCGAGCGAGGAGACCGAGCGCGACAGTCTGCGTCCCAGCTTCCTCGAGCGAACGGTTCAGCGTGTTGCAGGCGACGTCGACAGTGCCGGCATCCGCATTCAAGGCATGGACAACATGCTGGTGCGGTTTGCCCAATGCTGCACTCCCGTGCCGGGCGATCCCGTGACCGGCTGGATCACCCGAGGTCGCGGGGTTTCGGTGCATCGCAGAGGTTGCCCTCGCGTACTGGAGCTCGATCCTGAGCGCCGCGTCCAGGTCAGCTGGGCGGACGACATCGACGTCGATCTTCCAGTCTCACTGCGTGTCATGACCGACGACCGAGCAGGAATCCTCGCGTCGGTGTCTTCCGTATTTTCCGCCAATGGCATCAGCATCAGCGAGGCGTCGTGCCTGTCGAGGGACGGCCGCGCGGAGAATATGTTCCACTTTCGGATCGGCGATATCGATCGGTTGCGGGAGATCATGCGAGGGGTTGCTAAGTTGAAGGGCGTCCTCGACGTCGAACGGGTCTAGGGCTCCGGCAATCCGGTCATCCCTCGTCGGCAGTCGAACGCCACACGATGGTCAACGCTCCTCCGACGGCCGCCACCGACACCAACAACAGCAACCAGCCAATGTGCTCAACCTGCTGGCTCAATGTGTTGAAGCCCTCGATGCGAACCAGCCTTGCAGGCAGCAACAAGGGCAGGGCGTTGACTCCGGCGTGCATCGCAATACTGGCCAAGGTGGATTTCGTTCGTAACGCGACCGCGCCGAGCACGAGCCCTCCGAGCGCCGCATACACGACGGCCCCGGGTTGGATATGAACCAACCCGAATAGTAGCGAGCTCCAAACGAGTGCCCGACGTTGCCCGTACCGTTCCTTCAGGTCTTGGAGCAGCCAACCGCGAAAGATCAGCTCCTCAGTGACCGGCGCAACCAGGACGAGCGCGAGAAGGACCGAGACTCCGCCCCACCAGGTCGTCGGGTTGATCAGCCGGTGGCGCCGAGCGAGCTCGTCGAAACTGACCGGCCAAACCTCTTGAACGAGGTTTCCGACCTCGGCTAGCGGAAGCTGCATCAGCGCCCCGGCAATGAAGCACAGGGCGACGACGCCTCCGATCAGAGGACGCACGTGTACGGATTCCATCAGCCCGCCCTCACGTCGCTCGTGCGGAAAAGCGACGATGAAGATCACCCCGACGCTTGCGGCTTGGACCAACGCGTAGTTCAGTGGCGCCTGGGCAGCGGCCCCAATCGCCTGCCCCCAGGGCACCGACACGCTTCTCAGCTGTAGAAACCCCGCGAGCCCCATGAACAGATGATTCAGGACCGGGACAGCGAATGCGATGAGTAGAGCCTTGAGATATCCGCCCACGTCAAAGCGTAGCCTGACACGATCACCTGGGTCCCGCGCAAGATATGAGCCTGCCCTGATCGGCGGACCCTGCTATAGCGGGTCCACAGCATGAGGATCCGTCTCCTGTTCATTCTTGGGTTGCTGAGCCTCACCGTCGCGTGTGCGCACTCCAAATCGACTATCGCCGGCGCCCGCGTCAAGAGTGCACAGCCGATCCCTCAGGCGGAGTATCCGGACGCGACGAGGCGCTTCCTGCGGATGCCTGTCGACAACCCCGAGCGGCAGAAACTGCGGGACCGACTGGTCGCGTCGGTGCTCTCGCAGGCGCAAAGCCTTGCTGATGTCGGAGACTACGAAGGTGTCGTCCTCGAGGTGAGCCGCCTGACGATGTTCCTTTCTCCATCCGAGTACGCCGAGGGCGTTCTTCCGAAGGACGTCGAGCCCATCGCAAAGTACATCGTCGATCGAGGGGGACGGCTCGGTGATGAGGGTTATGTTCTCGCCGCGAACTTCATTCTCGAACGGTTGACCGGCGACGCGCTCTATCAGAGTCGCTACGACGCCGTGGCGACGTGGGGACGCGAAGCGCGCTCCCACCTCGACACGGTGTCCGACCAGTATGCCGGCCTCATTGCGGTGTGGACCGACCAGGCGGACTTGACCCCTGCTCCCGAAGTTCTCGACACGCTCGCCGAGCTGCACATCGCTGGACGCGATGCGGTCGCCGCAGAGTCGGCCGAGAATCGGCAGCGCCTAGGCATCGTAGGCGAGCGCCAGCTCAGGCTAGCGCCCTTGAACGTCGCAGCGGTGTATCTCGCGCACGGAGACATCAAGTCGGCTATCACGAAGGTCGAATCGATGGGTGCAGGTGGCGAGCTTCAGCTGCGGCTCCTCGACCTGCTGCGCACCGCGTGGAGCTCCGATGAGGTGGGCGCGGCAGCCACTTTCGAGTTGGTCGAGGGGTATCGAGTGGCGCGACCCGACGTCGCGGCAGGTCTTTGCCGCTCGACGCTCGTCCGGTTCCCCGAGGACCATCGGTTTCCGACCTGCATGGCTCGCGTCGCGGCCGATTCGGAGCAGTTCGCGGACGCCACCGCATGGTATGTGATCGCGATCGAGCTCGCACCCGAGATGATCGACCTCTACGATGAGGCGCTCGGCCGGCTCGACGAGTTCATCAAGACCCGGTTGGCGGACCCGCACCCGGAGCGCTCCAGTGCGCTTGCGCGTGGCGCCGAAAGGATTCTCGCCGAACGACAGGAGCGGTGGCCAGATTCCGATCCGCCAATCGCGCCCAACGAGCTCGAGTTCCTCATCGGCATGCTGGAGATGAATGCTGGCCACGCCGACGAGGCTCAGCAGCGCTTCGAAAACAGCCTCGAGAACAACGAGGATCCGGGCGCGTTATCTCAGCTCGGACTGCTGCTCGAGCGTACGGGTCGCCCTCAGGAGGCGGAGCAACGTTTCCGTCGCGCACTGGCGCTCACGCCATCCGATTCGCTTGCCGAAGACCTCCAACGAGCCGAGATCCTCGAAAACTTGGGTAACACGGCGCGTGCCCAAGGCAAGACCCGCGAGATGGCCACGCGGTACAAGAGCGCGCTCGAGGCGTGGACCGAAGCGCGCGACCAAGTCGAGGGCCCGACCGCGGCGCTGGTCGAGATGCGGCGCGGGGTCCTTCTCGACAACTTGGGCCGCCATGAAGCAGCGATCGATGCGTTTGAAAACGCGATGTCGCATGCGCCCCAATGGCGCGACGTGTATGCGAGCATACTCTCGCATCTGGTTTCTGGTCCGCCCGACTTCGCACTCGCGTCCTCGGTCTGGCGCAGGTCGCAGCTGCACCTCACCTTGCCTCCTGAGTGGAAGGTCTACTTCACGCTTTGGATCCAGCTCATCACCGCTCGCGCGGGGCAGCCGCCCGCCCAAGAGCACACCGACCTTCTCCATCGTCTTGGCGGTCTCGGCGGCGGCTCCAACTGGTGGGGCAAGCTCGCGAGCTTCGGCGCCGGCGACCTCGACTACGCCGGGCTCATCAGCGTGGCCTCGAGCCTCGGCGAGGAGACCGAGGCGCTCTACTACGAGGGCACGCGGCTGTTCATCGCCGGGGATCGCCAGGCTGCAAGTGATCAATTCCAGCGTGTCCTCGACACGAAGATGGTGAGCTTCTTCGAATACGAGATGGCTCGGAAACTCCTTTTCCAAGACCGGAAGGCCAACGAGCCGAAACCGTGATCGAAGTCTCAGACCTCAAGCTTGCTTGGAAGCGAGGCGGATCGTCTCGAATGCCTCGCGCACGTCTGCGGGGGCTTCGACCAGCTCGATCAACACGCCTTCACCGCTGATCGGGGCCGCCTCGTTGCCCTTGGGGTGGATGAAGCACACGCGGTGACCCGCGGCCCCAGCGCGAACCCCGCCGGGCGTGAACCGCACGCCCTGGTCGCCCAGCCACTGCACCGCTGCGTCGATGTCGTCCACCCACAGCCCGATGTGATTGAGAGGCGGCGTGTCGACCCGGGGCTTCTTGTCAGGGTCGATCGGTTGCATCAGGTCGACCTCGACCGTGAAGGCCCCTGCGCCCATCGTCACGATGTCCTCGTCGACGTTTTCCTTTTCGCTCTTGAAGTTCCCGTGTGGCGTCAGGCCCAACGTGTCGACCCACAGACGCCGCAGGGCGCTCTTGTCGGCCGCGCCGACCGCAATCTGCTGGATTCCCAAAACCTTGAACGGACGAGTTGTCATGATTTCTCTTTTTGGAGCGTCGGACCATACCCCGGTTGCCGCGCATGTCCACATGGGACAACCTCTCGCCCCGTGAAGACCTCTCTCACCGGCATCAAGCCCACGCACCTTCCGCACCTGGGGAACTACTTGGGCGCGATTCGCCCTGCGCTGTCGCTGGTCGACCAGTACCGCACGCTCTATTTCATCGCCGACTACCACGCAGTGACGACGGTCCGCGATGCGAACGCGCTGCGCGGTTACATTCGCGATGTCGCGGCCACCTGGCTTGCGTGCGGTCTCGACCCCGAGCGCACGCTGCTCTACAGGCAGTCAGACGTTCCCGAGGTCTTCGAGCTCACCTGGGTGCTGAGCTGTCTTCTCGCCGCGGGTCAGCTCGAGCGCGGTCATGCGTACAAGGATGCACTAGCGCGCGGAGAGTCGCCGAGCGCGGGCCTTTTCAACTATCCGGCGCTCATGGCGGCAGACATTTTGCTTTACGACACAGACGTCGTGCCGATCGGCAAGGACCAGAAGCAGCATCTCGAGCTCACGCGCGACGTCGCGATGCGGTTGAACCACGTTTACGGCGAGGACACTTTGATCGTCCCCGAGGCGCTGATCAGTGAAGCTCCGCTCGTCCCTGGCACCGATGGCGAGAAGATGAGTAAGAGCAAAGGCAATGGTATCCCGCTGTTCGAGTCGCCGAAGAAACTCCGCAAAGCGATCATGGGCATCAAGACGACCTCCGAGGGTCTTGAGGACCCCAAGGCTGCCGAAGGGTCTACGGTCTACGAGATCTACGCGTTAGTAGCTCCCGACCACGCACCCGAAATGAAGCAGAAACTCGCCGCAGGAGGCTATGGCTGGGGTCATGCCAAGGAGGAGCTCGTTCGAGCCATCGAGGCGGAGATCGGTCCCAAGCGAGAAGCGTATCTATCGATTCGCGCCGACGAAGAGCAGCTCGACGCGATCCTTCATGCGGGCGCTGCCCAGGCCCGTCAGATCGCGCACGCCACGATGCAGCGCGTGCGAGCTGCGGTCGGCATCGGCTGACTCAGTAGATGCTGCTCCACTGAGAGTCATCCTCGAAGTTCTCGTACTCTTCCTGCTTCCTCGCGGGTTGAGCAGATTGTTCGACTTCCGGGATGACGAGCAGACCCGGATGACCGCTTTCGATCGACTCGTTCGTCAAGAGAAACGTTTGCTTGTGCTTCTGCCACGTCTGTCGAATCACGGTGCTTGCGAGGACCATCGTGTTCTGATCGTACCAACGCACGGTCACGCGTGAGAAGGCGCCCTCACCCTCTTCATCGGTGTGCGGGTTCATGCCGAGAATCTCGGTATCCGCAATTTGAATGTCGCGGCCCCAACGCATGTGGGAGAGTTTGAACTGCGGCCGGAACGGGGGCGCAACGAAACCGCTTGCAACGTCCATTCGACCCCACCGCGCGCCCTCGTTGAGCTCGATGACCGAGTCGCGCAAGCGAGTCTCCGGGCTGAGGTTCTGTATCACGCAACCAAAGAGCCCGACCAACACACCCGCCCACCAGAATCGTCTCGCCATGGCCCGACGCTAGGCCCGACGCTCCGCAGTGCGCAACTAATTGGCCAGGCGCGCTCGAGCTGCCTTGTTCTGCGGGTCGACCGACAACGCTTTTCGCCATGCCTTGCGGGCTGCGGAGGCATCGCCCTCCAGTTGCAAAGCGTCTCCCAGCAGGATGTGATATTCGGCCCGGCGCGGTCGCTTTCGCGCTGCTTTCTTGGCCCACTTGGCTGCCCGTTCGCCATTCTTCTTAGCGAGAAAAAGACTCGCGTAGCCCGCCATGGCCTGCGGGTTCTTCGGGTCGAGCTCCCAGGCGCGATCGAGGGTCGCTTCGGCGAGGGAAAGCCTCCCGCTCCGGATCATCGGCAGGGCGCGGTGCACCAGCACGTCAGACGCCTTTGCGGGGTCCCGAGGCAAGTTATGCGTCGGAACCGCGGGGGCCCTCGGCTCCTTGGCGGCGGGTTTCGTCGAGGCCGGCTTGGCTTTGGTTTCCGCTTTCACCTCGGGTTCGGCTTCGACCGGGACCGGCTCCTGCTCTGCGGGGGGCTCCGCGGCACCACGTACGGTTGACGCTGGCTGGCCGTCAGCGGCGTTCCGAGCCTTTGCGGTCTTGGTGTCGATCTTCTCGACCGTCTCGAGCCCGTTGACCGGCCCCGTGATCGGGCCCTTCTTGCCTTCGGCCGCCTCGATGGAGGCCGTGACGCCGGTGCCGCTCCGTACCCAGAGTTGCCAGCCGAATACGCCGAGACCGGCGACGATGGCCACCAGCATCAACACCTGAATCCAGACGGACATGCCTTGAGAGGCTGGTGCCACCATAGTGGCGGGACCTTCCAGCATCCGTGCCAGCTCCGGCTCGAACTCATCTTCCGCCTGGAACATCGGACTCGGCGCAGACTTTCGGCTTTCGGGTGGAGGCGGAGGAGGAGTCGGTTTACGCGACACGGGAATGGTTCGCTGCCCCTCGAGCCCCTCCTCGCGGAGCGTCTCGAACACCGGCGCTAAACCGAGCTGCGTGGTTTTCGGCAGCCCTGTGACCGCATGGTCGATGTGGGCGTTGTTGCCGCTGTGCTCTTGCGCCCCCCGCACTGCCGGAGTGGTTTGCTGCTGCGTCTCTATGCGGCCGAGAGTCTGCGGCCTCTTGTTCGTCGGCGCTTCTTCCTCGGAAAACGCTTGCGGCGGAGGCCCACCGACGGCTGCTTGGAGATGCCGAAAGCGCGGAGGCGCCATCGTTTTCGCGCCTACTAATTCGGACGGTGGATTCGCCCCCGGCGGAATGGTGGCGTGTTCTTCGACTTCGGGCTCGACCGGCGGAATTGTTTCGGCGTTCACCTCGATGCTGCCGGCCCCGTCTGCGAATCCTAGCTGGTGCGACACGACGCCGAGCGCCTCGTCGATCGGCATCATGATGTTCGCCACCGACGGCAGGTCTTGCTCGCGCACCGACACGCGGGCCGCGTTGAGACCCCAAAGAGCAAGAAGAGCCGGCATGCCTTGGAGGGTCTGCGTGGTGTCCTCGCGCAACGTCGCGTAGGCGCCAACAATTGAATTGTCGGCAATGTCGATTTCGACGTTCCGTTTGTGTCCGCCGATCGCCAAATGGCGAACGCCCGGCATCGAACCCAGGGCGCGAAGCAAACGCCCCGGGCCAATGAGCTCGAGTCTGGTGTCGAAGTCGACTTCGTCTTCGACCCGGCGTGCCATCTCAGCGTCTTGGTCGATCATCGGCAGAATCCGATTCGCCAGTTGCGCAAGGTCCGGCTCGGAGTTCGATGCGAAGTTCGGCCAGAAGTCTTCCCACCGCACCACCAACATCGACGCCCAGCGAAGTTGCGGGTCTTTGCGCATCGCTCGCACGAAGTCGATGCCCTGGCCGCCCACGGCGCTGGAGTCCAACACCACGACCTGCGGGTCGACTTCCCGAATCCTCGGAATCACCGCGGTGGAAAAGTCTGCCGCTGCGATCTGGACGCCGCGGGCGCTCAAGACGTGGGCGAGTTTTTCGGCACGAAGCTCGTCCGAATCGAGGATGACCACGCGGGCGCCCCGCAGCCCGGACAGGTCGACGTCTTCTGGCTCCGTTGCCATCGGCAGCGTGGACAGCCGGCCGCCGCTCGTTTCGTGGAACTCGTATTGCAGAGACTCCGATTCCTCCATGGCTTCACGCAAGCGATCGAGAATCAGTTCCGTGTTGTGCGCTGACGCGCGTTCGGTCTCGACGACCATGGGCATGCCCTCGAGCACGCCTTTGGGAGAGCGAATGCTCAGGATCCCGGTCTTCATCTCGTTGGAGACTAGGTCGACGACATCTTGCAGGTTCTTCTCGTTGATCTCGCCGGTTACGAGTCCCGGCCGCTCCGGCACCTCGTCGGCGAGTTCGGCAAGCCTGCGTGCGATGGCGTCCGCACCAGCGCCCCGCGGAACGATCGCCACCGCGCCGGATCGGAAGTTCTGCCCCTCGTGCTTGAGCACAGCATCGTTTGAGACGACAGCGACAGGCAGCACATCGGTCGTTCGATTTGCCGCCATGCGTCGCACGACGCTCGCGCCTCCGCGGACGGCCGCATCGCCAATCAGAACCACTAAGTCCGGTGCGTACACGCGAACCGCTTGTTCGAGCTCAGCCGTTGCACAACCAGCGACGGATATCCCATGGCGCCGAAGCGCTTCCCCCAACGCTGTCTGCATCGGCTCGCCCTGGCCCACCATCAAGACAGTAGGCCGGTGCTCCTCATCCGACATTGTCGGGATGGTGGCTGATTCTGCCCGGCTTCGCCAGCTTGGTGCGGTTGGCGTTGTTGGCTACACTCCGCGCCGAATGACTGTTTTACCGATTGAGTTCCTTCGGGAGAGCTTTCCCAAGCTTTTCGCCCGGGGGGTGGAAGTTCTCGAGACGCGCGCGTCGGGGGGCGACGAGCGCGCCCAGCGCATCTTGGATGACGTGAAAGGCGTGACCGGGGCAGCCAGCCTTCAGATCGACGATCAGTCGCCAATTGTGCTCTCTGCCACTGCAGGTGTGCTCAGATCGGGCGATGCCCCTGCCGATGGGGTGCCGATTAAGATTACCGCTTCGCTTCCGGGCGATGCCGCAACGCTATTGCTCGGGGAAATCGCCAAAACAGGGGCTTTGGACGATGACGAGGTTGCGATTGGGGCCGCTCAAACCGCCTCGAAGCGGTTCGAGGACGCGCTCGCCGGGCAGCCTCTGACCTGTTTCGTCACGCTCCGGGGTGTCCCTGGCCTTGGTGATGTCGAGGTTCGCATCGGATTCAACGTCCCCGGCGTGCCGGAGGAGCCCGGCTTCACCGCCGAGTTGCAATTCTCGGATTTGGAGATGGTGCAACGCCGGGAGCTCACGGTTCAGGAGCTGTTCTTGGGCGGCAAGCTCAAAATGGAGGGGGATTATTCCCTGGCGCTTCAGCTCTCGATGCAACTCCTGACCAACCCCCTCTGAACGGACGATCCCCGCTTCGCCCATCCGCCTTCGGGCAAGGTGCGGGGGAACTTGCCCGCCACTCCCTGGGTTCGATACTCTGATCTTCGTTAACGGGGGGTCATGTTTCGGGCAATTGCCAAGAGTCGCTATCTCGTTCCCGGTTTCTTGTGCTTCGCACTCGCATTCGTCGTGGGGCCCGTCGGGGTCGCCTCGGGTGTGTTGGTGGGCGCGCAGGCAGCTTCCATTGCTGGCGTCGCTGCGGCGGTGCTCGGTGTGCTCGGGCTCCTGATCATCGCGTCGGGGTTGCCGGCGTCGATCGAGATCGAAGAAGTCGACGCACAGATTCGAGCGATCCATGGGGAGATCGAAGAGGTCGAGGAGGTCATCGGCGAGAACGTGAAAGCGCTTTCGAGCGGCCTCGGTGAGCAAATGGTGGCCGTCGAAGAGACGGCTCGCGCCTTGAAATCGATGGCAATCTCGTTGCAAGCGATCAGTGATCGGGTCGAGGTCCTTTCGTCGAGCACCGAAGAGAGCTCCTCGAGCATTCTGCAAATGACGGCGACGAACCAAGAGGTCGCGGAGAACATGGGCAACCTCGGGTCGAGCGTCCGCGAGACGGCGTCGTCGATCGAGGAGATGACCTACAGCATCAAAGAGGTCGCGCGAAACGTCGACGGGCTCGCGTTGACCGCGGAGGAGACGTCCTCTTCGATGAATGAGATGGATGTCTCGATCGACCAGGTTCAGTCCAACGCCAACGAGACTGCGCGCCTCTCCGAAGAGGTAGCCAGTGACGCGGAAACCGGTGCCGAGTCGATCCACAAGATCACCGACGAAATCAACCGAATCAAGTCGTCCTCGCTAGAGGCGGTGAGCACGATTTCCAACCTCGGCGCCCGTATCGAAGCGATCGGCGACATTTTGAACGTCATCGATGACGTGGCCGAGCAGACCAATTTGCTGGCGTTGAACGCGGCGATCATCGCTGCGCAGGCCGGCGAGCATGGCAAGGGCTTCGCGGTGGTTGCTGACGAGATCAAGGACTTGGCTGAGCGAGCGGGCACTTCGACGAAGGAGATCGCCGAGCTGATCAAGACGATTCAGGAAGAGACGAAGAACGCGATCGAAGCAGTCGAGCGCGGCGCCAGCACGGTCGACCGGGGCGTGCAAGTGAGCGCCGAGGCCGAGAGCGCGCTGAAGAAGATCCTCGGGTCGTCCAGGCAGTCGACCGCAATGGTCCGAGGCATCGCGCGGGCAACCGTCGAGCAGGCGAAGGGCTCGAAGCAAGTCACCGACGCGATCGGACGTATCGCCGAGACGGTTCAGCAGATCGCTGCGGCAACCGCCGAGCAGGCGCGAGGGTCCGAGCTGATCATGAAGAGCGCAGACAACATGCGGTTGATCACCCAACAAATGGAGCGCAGCAGCCAGGAACAGGCCGAAGGCGGCCGCCAAATGACGGGGTCGATCGAGAACATCTCCGACATGGTCGTGCAGCTCCAGCAGTCTCATCGGAAGCACTCGGAGAGCTCGGAGCAGACGCTCGCTGCAGCCAACCGGATCCAGGAACTAACACGCGAGTATGAGAGGCGGGTGCGCACCGTGAATCGGGCGGTCGAGCGCCTTCGTCAGATACGTTTGGGGTCGTGACTCGCGTCAATACAGGCCTGTTGTTCCTGGCAGCTGCTCGCCGGCGGCTCTGGTTGCCTTTCGGGGGTAGAGCGATTCATCTTAGGGGCTCATGTTTGGCATTGGCCCGACCGAGCTAGCGTTTTTCCTCGTGATCGTCCTGTTGGCCGTGGGGCCGGACAAGCTTCCCACGTTCATGCGGGCCGTTGGCAAGGGGCTTCGTCAGGTGCGGAACGCGAGCCGCGAGTTCAAAGACGCGATCGGGCTCGACGACCTCATGCGTGAAGGGGACCCATTTCGTGCTCCTCCGATCCGCCCGCCGAGAGCCCGGCCGGTTCCGGTTAAGGAGGAGACTCCGCCGCCACCGCCGATCGCAAAAGCAGCCGAAGCAGCCAGCGCGGCACCCGCTGCGCCTGCGACCGAAGAGTCCGACCCCGCCGCTGAAACAGATGCGCCGCCCGAGGCGAAGCGTCCATGACGTCCAACGAGATCCAGATTCCGGAGCCCCAGTTGCCACCGGTCGTCGAAGAGGATCCGCAGATGACGTTCTTTCAGCATCTCGGCGAGCTCCGCTCTCGTTTGCTGCGCTCGATCGTCGGGTTGGTTCCGGCCGTGGCCATCGGTTGGGTCTTCAAGAAGGAGATCAAAGACTTCTTGGTCGCACCCCTTCAGCCGGCTTGGGAAAAGCTCGAATTGCCTGGTCAGGCAGTGCTGCGATTCTCGGGGCCGGCGGACGCCTTCATGATGTACATGAAGAACTCCCTCATTGCGGGTGTGCTCCTCGCTTCCCCGTGGATCTTCTGGCAGCTCTGGATGTTCATCGCGCCCGGGCTGTACAAGAAAGAGAAGGCCCTCGCGATTCCGTTCATCGTCGCGTCGACGCTCTGTTTCGTGGGCGGGGCGGTTTTCGGCTACAAGCTCGTGTTTCCCGAAGCGTTTACCGTCTTGCTTGGTTTCAGCGACGAAACCTTGGTCGCAACGCTCTTCGTCAAGGACTACATGCCGTTTTTCCGCAGGATGCTGCTCGCGTTCGGCATTGTCTTCGAGGTGCCGGTCATCGTGACCTTCCTCGCCGGCGCGGGCATCGTGACCTGGCAGCAGCTGTTGAAGTTCTCGCGTTGGTGGATCGTGTGCGCATCGTTCATTTCGATGCTGCTCACGCCTCAGGACGTGTACACGATGGTGATGATGCTGATCCCGCTCGTGCTGCTCTACTTCGTCGGAGTTGGTTGCGCCTACCTGATCAGCGTCTTCCAGAAGAAGCCTTCCCCCTAGCCGCGTCCGGGTACCGGGTAGGGCGGGAACTTCGGCACGTCCTCCGGGATGAACCATTGCTCGCCCCAGAGGCTAGCGCCTCCGTCGATGTAGAACGTCTGTCCCACCACGAAGTCCGAATAGCGTGACGCGAGGTAGGTGATTAGATGGGACACTTCCTCGGCGGTGCCGAGCCGGTGGAGCGGGTTGGCCTTTTCGGCCGTGTCGAGTAGCTCCGGCGGGTACTGCTTCGTGCCGGTGGTGACGATCACACCGGGAGCCACGGCATTGACGCGAATGCCATGGACCGCCCATTCCACGGCAAGTGTCTTGGTCATGTTGTCGACGCCCGCGCGCGCAGCGCCGGTGTGAACCATGCCCGGAAACCCTCGGATGATCTGGGCAATGACGTTGACGATTCGCCCTCGTTTCTGAGGGATCATCGCCTTGTTGGCCACCGCGTGCGTCATGCTCCAGGTGCCGATGAGGTTGTTCCGAATGACCGCGGCAAAGCCTTTTGGCGAGAGCGCCTCGGCGGTCGTAGGGAACTGCCCACCCGCATTGTTGATCAGCACGTCGATGCGCCCAAAACGCTCGAGCACGGCGTCGACGTAGGCTGCGATCGCCTCGGGCTCCCGGATGTCGCACGGCGCGCCGAATGCCTCGATGCCCTTGGCCTCTAGCTCGGCCACCGCGTTCTTCAACGGGTCAGGACGCCTGCCGCAAATCGCGACCTTGGCTCCCAACAGCCCCATTTCCGTTCCCGAAACGAGACCAATTCCCGTGCCGCCTCCGGTGATCAAGACGACTTCGTCCGAGAACAACCCATCCGCATAGACCTGATCCATGCCGCGGCTCATACCACGCGAGTTGCGAAACGACGATTCGATTGTCAGCCAGCCGCGACCGTCTCTCGGTCTCGGGTGAGGGTCGTCACCAGCTCTCGCACGTCCTCTGCGAAAAACGGCTTGGAGAGCGTCGCTTCGACGCCGAGACGTCGCGCGATTTCGTTTCGGGCCGTGCTGGCACTCAGGAGGATGACGGGCACTTCGACGTTCCTCCAGCGTCGGCGGAACTCGCGCAGGAACATCTCGCCGTCCTCGATGGGAAGCATCAGATCAACCACCATCAAGTCCGGCAGTTGCACTGCGCACTGCGCCAGCGCCGAACGGACGTCCCCGGCAGCGATGACGCCATGCCCGTCTTGTTCGAGCAGCACTTGGAGCATATGCCGGACCGAGGGATCGTCATCGAGAACCAGGATCGTCTTCTTCGCAGTCACTCCTGCATCCTAACAGGAGGTTTGCCCATCGCGAATATGCGCTCACTGCCTACATCGGAGCTGCTACGCTCACCTCGTATGACCTCCGGTGTTCGTGCGGCTGTTGCCACCCTCGCTTTGAGCGTCGCTTGCGCAGGCCAAAGCCCAGTGGCTACGACCCACGTCGCGATCGACCCCAGCGATCTCTACCCGCTACAAACAGGCAACGCGTGGTCCTACGACGTCGATACAGGTGAGGCTTCGACCACCCTTGGAATCACCCGCGTCGAGGCGTTTGATGGGCGCATCGCGGAGGTGCACACCGGGCGCGCGGTCGTGCGGTACGAAGTGCTTCCCGAGGGCATCCGCGTGCCGCCCGCGGATGCATGGCTGGTCCGTGCACCGCTAGCCGAGGGTGCAACATGGCCCGGCCGCGGAGGGCGCACCGCGCTGTTGATCTCTACAGGCACGACAGTCGAGACGCCCGCCGGCACGTTCGATCGATGCATGGAGATATTGGAAACCGGCGGCAAGCTCGAGCTCGAAGTGCGCACCGTGTACTGCCCAGGAGTCGGCCCCGTCCTGGTGGTTTCGACGATGCGCTCGAACGTGAGCGATCGCGTAGTGGAGGTGTCCGCGCAGCTTCGCGGCTACGACGTCAGTCCTCTTTTGCCTTCGGAGCGGTAGGCGACACCTCCACTTCGACGAAGTGCATGCGGAGTTCCACCACCATGGATAGTGACCCCTCCGCAAGGAAGACTTGACGCCAACTCCGGCCGTTTGCGTCTCGCACTTCGAGGGCATGTCGCGTGCCGGGTGCTACCCCGAACAACGTGTTGTCGATTCTCCTGCCGTCGAGCAAGACTTCCGCTCCCGGCGGCACGCCGAGCAGCTCGACGGTCGCCATCGTCGCCGCAGCTCCACGCGTCTCTGCCGGCTGTGCGGTAGGGCCACGCTCAATCAGCGCCCAGGCGATGGCCACCAGCACCGCCAGGACAGAGAACGCCATCATCCAACGGCTATCGAGCACGCGTCCGACGCTGTGCAGAGGTTTCCCATCGTTGTCTCTAGGCGGGTGGGCCATCCGTACTCCGCATCGCCACGGTTTGCGAAACGTGCGCGATCGAGTTGCCATTGTAGGATGCTCGCGCATGTTCCGTCACCTTCCCGGATGGTTTTGCGATGACGACGGCAATTCTTGAAGCACGCGGCCTGACCAAGAGTTACGGGAACCAGGTCGTGGTCGATCATCTCGACCTTTCCTGCCATCGGGGCACGGTGCTCGGGCTTCTCGGCCCGAATGGAGCAGGCAAGACGACCACCTTGCGCATGCTCTACGGATTCGTTCCCCCGGACGACGGGTCGATTCACTACTCAGGCAAGCCCTTCGATGAGAACCGGGCCGAGATCAAGCGCTCGATTGGGGTGTGCACCCAGGAAGACTCTCTCGACTACGACTTCACCGTTGCGCAAAACCTCCTAATCTAC
>Ga0164313_10002821_pt1 | contig 15481 bp, 8 predicted proteins | sample GuaBasSedimGuay4_FD_113735 | JGI IMG/M metagenome (GOLD analysis project Ga0164313, IMG submission 113735) | Subseafloor sediment microbial communities from Guaymas Basin, Gulf of California, Mexico - Guay4, Core 4569-4, 0-3 cm | ecosystem: Environmental > Aquatic > Marine > Hydrothermal vents >... | reverse complement strand
TGGCGGAAAAAATCACGGTAACAATATTCAAGGTTCCAGGCGAAACCAATACCGATGACTTGTCTCCTGCCCAGGATGCCTGGTCACGTCCTGATATACCCCTGCATGCTAACGCCATGCTGATAAACCCGCGCGAGGGGCTGACCGATAAACCCCTGCAAAAAATTCAGGAGTTGAAGAAGCTGGGCCATCCGCTTGCCTATGTCGGCGACGTTGTCGGCACCGGTTCATCCAGAAAATCGGCGACCAATTCGGTTTTATGGCATATGGGTAAAGACATCCCCTATATTCCCAATAAGAACAATGGCGGCTATTGTTTTGGCGCCAAGATTGCACCGATCTTTTTCAATACCATGGAAGACGCAGGCGCCCTGCCGATAGAAATGGATGTTTCCAGACTCGAAATGGGTGATGTAGTCGATATTTATCCCTTCCGGGGCATAGTCACCAGGCATGACAGTGATGAAGTTCTTTCCAGTTTTGAGCTCGCGACCAACGTGCTACAGGATGAAGTGCGCGCCGGTGGGCGTATTCCGTTGATTATCGGTCGAGGTCTAACCGACCGCGCTCGTACGGCGCTGGACTTGCCGGCAACCGATATATTCGAGATCCCGGAGACACAGGCAGACAGTGGTAAAGGTTATACCCTGGCGCAAAAAATAGTCGGCAAAGCCTGTGGATTGCCGGGGGTTCGGCCCGAAATGTATTGTGAACCAAAAATGACCACGGTGGGTTCACAGGACACAACAGGACCGATGACGCGGGATGAACTCAAGGATCTTGCCTGTCTTGGTTTTTCTGCAGACCTGGTGATGCAATCGTTTTGTCATACTGCGCCCTATCCCAAGCCGGTCGACGTTATCACCCACCATACATTGCCGGATTTCATGCAAAACCGTGGCGGTGTGTCCCTGCGCCCCGGCGACGGCATCATCCATTCATGGATGAACCGTATGCTGTTACCGGACACTGTCGGTACCGGCGGTGATTCGCATACCCGTTTTCCTATCGGTATATCATTTCCGGCGGGTTCGGGCCTGGTGGCATTCGCGGCCGCGACGGGCGTGATGCCGCTCGATTTGCCGGAATCGGTGCTGGTTCGTTTCAAAGGCGAGATGCAGCCTGGCATAACATTGCGTGACCTGGTCAACGCCATACCTTATGCGGCGATTCAACGGGGCCTGTTAACCGTCGAAAAGAAAGGCAAGAAAAATGTGTTTTCCGGCCGCATTCTCGAAATCGAAGGTTTACCGCAGCTAAAAGTAGAGCAGGCATTTGAATTGTCCGATGCGTCGGCCGAACGTTCTTCGTCCGGATGTACGGTAAAACTCGATAAAGAGCCCATTATTGAATACATAAACTCCAATATCACCATGTTGCAGTGGATGATCAGTGACGGTTACGGTGATGTGCGTACCATCACTCGCCGCATTGAGGCAATGCAGGCGTGGCTCGAGAATCCGGTTCTGCTTGAAGCCGACGCGGATGCCGAGTATGCGGAAATTATCGAAATCGATTTGAACGAGATTAAAGAGCCCTTGCTCGCCTGCCCCAACGACCCGGACGATATCAAACCCCTGTCTGCAGTTGCAGGTACTAAGGTTGATGAGGTTTTTATAGGCTCCTGTATGACCAATATTGGCCACTTCCGTGCCGCGGGTAAGTTACTGGAAAAACTCGATGGCCCGGTTTCGACGCGTCTGTGGATAGTACCGCCAACTAAAATGGACGAACGTCAACTCACTGCCGAGGGTTACTACGGTATCTTTGGTCGCTCCGGCGCGCGCACCGAAATGCCGGGCTGTTCCCTGTGCATGGGTAACCAGGCGCGCGTTGCCGCAAACAGCACGGTAGTATCGACCTCGACACGTAACTTCCCCAACAGGCTCGGTAACGGCGCCAATGTTTACCTGGCCTCAGCGGAACTGGCAGCAGTGGCCGCGATCATGGGCAAGATCCCCAGCATGGACGAATACCTGGCTTATGCAAATGATATCAACACGATGTCGGATGAGGTTTATCGGTATCTCAACTTTAATGAAATGGAAAATTATCAAACCGCCGCTGAATCGGCATTTCCGGTACAGGTAGTCTGATAATACCCCCTCTCCCCTGCGGGGAGAGGGCAGGGGTGAGGGGGCATTATGACAACCGACCAGATATTCCTTTTTGCCCTGTTCGGCACAGTTTTCGCCCTGTTGATCTGGGGCAGAATTCGTTATGACCTGGTCGCTTTCAGCGCGCTCGTAATTGCGGTGATTGCGGGTTTTGTCACCCCGGTAGAAGCCTTCTCCGGCTTCGGTCATCCGGCGGTAGTGATCATTGCCCTGGTTTTGATCGTTTCTCGCGGCCTGTTGAATTCGGGCGCGGTCGAACTGATTGCGGGCGTCGTTCTTTCTTCAGACCGTCCGCTACCCCTGCATATTGGCGTCATGTCTATTGTCGGCGCGACCCTGTCGGCGGTGATCAATAATGTCGCCGCACTCGCATTACTCATGTCGCTCGATCTGGAAGCTGCTGAAAAAGCTAAACGGGCCGCCGCACTCAGTCTCATGCCCCTGTCTTTTGCAACGATCCTCGGCGGCATGATTACGCTCATAGGCACACCGCCGAATATTGTCATTGCCCAGTATCGTGAACGTGCGCTGGGCGAGAGTTACGGAATGTTTGACTTCGCCCCTGTTGGGCTGACCGTGGCATTTGCCGGGATCATGTTTGTGGCCCTGATCGGCTGGCGCTTAATCCCCAGTCGAGAACGCGCTTCACCTATTCACAGCGGCGAAGATACCGAACTGTTTGTCGCGGAAGCGCAGGTACCCGAGGATTCCACCGCTATCGGGCAAAGGGTAACCGGACTATATCCGCTGGCGATGGAGCACGACATCAGAGTGCTTGGGCTGGTACGCAGGGGTAAGCGACTGCCTGGATTTGCTCAATATGAAGAAATTCGGAAAGGCGATCATATTGTTCTCGAAGGCGATCCTAAATCTATCGAAGCCTTTCTGGGCGGTGCGCAGCTCGATTTTGCTGGCAAGGAAAAGCATGAATCGGGTATTACCAGTCCATCACTTTCCCTGACCGAGGCGATAGTGCCCGAGGGAGCCAGGATCGCGGGACGTTGTAGTTATGATTTACGCTTGCTGAGACGTCATGGGGTCACGCTGCTCGGCGTTTCCAGGCAGGGAAAGCGCTTTCGTGATCGGGTGCGAAAGCTCACGATTAAGCCAGGTGATGTGTTGTTGCTGCTCGGCCCGGAAGAACGTCTCGTCGAAGTCACCAACTGGCTCGGCGTGTTACCGCTGGACGACCGCCAGCATGCGGTCATACAGCGTAACAAAGCCTGGCTTGCGATAGGAATATTTCTGGGTGCGATCGCCTTGTCAGTTGCAGGCCTGGTTTACCTGCCAATAGCCCTGGCAGTCTGCGTAATCGCTTATGTGGCGTTAGGAATGGTGCCTGGGAGGGAGATTTACGAGGCGGTTGAATGGAAGGTGATCGTGTTGCTGGCCTCGTTGATACCGCTTGGCATTGCGCTGGAAAATTCAGGCGGTACCCAGTTGATTGCAGAATTCATCGTTGCGCAAACCGCCGGCTGGCCTCACTGGGCAATATTAACCGTGCTGATTATTGTCACTATGACCCTGTCTGATTTTCTCAACAATGTGGCGACCGCATTAATCGCCGCGCCGATAGGGCTGGATATAGCGAATGCGATTGGGGTAGCCCCGGATCCGTTTCTAATGGGCGTTGCAGTGGCTGCCTCCTGTGCCTTTCTGACCCCGATAGGGCATAAGAACAACACCATAATCATGGGTCCGGGTGGTTATAGCTTTGGTGATTACTGGCGTATGGGCCTGCCGCTGGAAATCCTCGTGGTGACTATTTCCGTACCCTCGATATTGTATTTCTGGCCTTTATAATTAGACGGATGCTCTCTTTAAAACCCTATTGCTGTATATTCTTGATTGCTGCGTCCACAAATTTCAGGCGTTATCGGAAAGATCGTTAAAACCAGTCTTTATCTAATCTCGATTTGAAATCAATCGCGCAGCGAGTACACTTTCGAATCCAGTTTTAAGCGAGTGTTCAGCATGGCAAATCCAGCCATCAGCGCGGTCACCACTGCAACCGACAATGAAATCTCCTGTGTTTCCGGGTTGATTAAAATCGCCCGTGAAGCCATGGCAGTGATCGCAGACGCCGACCAGGCACGAATCGATGAAATCGTAACCGCGGTCGCCTGGTCCCTGTATAAACCTGAAAATGCACAGTGGCTCGCCGAACTCGCTGTAGCGGACACCGGCATCGGCAATGTTGCCGACAAGGTGATCAAGAATCAGCGTAAAACCTTTGGTACCTTACGTGACCTGATGCGAGCCAGGACTGTTGGCATTATCGACAATAACCCCGATGCTGGTATGGTGCGCTATGGCAAACCGGTTGGCGTGGTGGCGGCGATAACTCCCTCGACCAACCCGGCGGCGACACCGGTGAATAAATCGATGATGGCGTTGAAAGGCGCAAACGCGATTATTATCGCGCCGTCACCCGCTGGCTGGAGTAGCACAAATGCGACGGTTGAATTGATGCGCGCGGCACTCTCCAGGGTTGGCGCGCCTCCGGACCTGGTACAGATCCTGCCCCATCCGATATCACGAAACATGACCCGCTTGCTGATGGAACAGGCTGACCTGGTTGTCGCCACCGGCTCGCAAAATAATGTTCGTTCAGCCTATAGCAGCGGTACCCCGGCGATTGGTGTCGGTGCCGGTAACGTGCCGGTGATAATCGACACCGGGGCGGACCTTGGCGATGCCGCGCGGAAAATCTGTGCATCCAAGACTTTTGATAACTCGACTTCCTGTTCGTCTGAGAATTCACTGATTATCCTCGACGACATATACGAGGAATCGATTAAAGCGCTTGAAAAGGCAGGCGCTTATCGCTGCAGTGTCGATGAAAAAAAAGCGATTGCGGCTAATCTCTGGGTGAACGGTAATCTCAATCGCGATCTGATCGCCAGGGATGCCGACCTTTTTGCAAACGGTATCGGTCTCGGGGAAGACGCTGCGAAGGCCGGTTTCTTCCTGGTCGAGGAAGTCTTCGACCCGGAGTCTCCATTTGCCGATGAAAAGCTGTCGCTGGTACTTAGTGTTTATCGAGCTCGCGACTTTGATCACGCGCTAAGCCTGGTTCGAGAAATTCTCAATGTGCAGGGACGTGGCCATTCCTGCGGGATTCACACCGACAATCCCGCTCACCCGGTACGCCTCGCCGAGGAAATCGACGTGGTACGTGTACTGGTCAACCAGGCCCATACTTTCGGCAATGGCGGCAGCTTTAGGAATGCCCTGAACTTCACGCTCAGCATGGGCTGTGGCACCTGGGGTGGCAACAGCATTAGCGAAAACCTGAACTACCGTAATTTTATCAACATCACCCACCTGGTGACCGAGGTGGGCGAAGATAAACCGTCGGAAGACGAGCTATTCGGTGCTTACTTCAAACGCTACGGAAAAGATTAGTGCTGCCAAAATATGATACCGTGCCTGCCTGCATCGAACGGCATGCCGAACAATCACCCCGGAAAACCTTTCTGATCGTACCTGAATCCGATCGCATTCTGAGTTTTGCCGGGTTGAGGGACGCGGTTGACGAAGTCGGTGAGGCGCTGGATCGTCTTGGACTGAAACGTGGCGCGAAACTGGCCTTCCTGCTCGACAATGGCTTCTGGACCTTGCGCCTGTTCCTCGGGGTGATGGCCAATAATCGTGTTATCGTGCCTCTCAACGCGGTCGCCGGAAACCTGCAGTTAACCCATGTACTAGATCATTCTGATTCCGAAGTCGTGTTCGTTGCACCGGAGTATCGGCAAAAACTGGACGAGTTACTGGAAAATATCGAACGACCGATTACCGTCATCGAAACCAGTGACGAAACCGGCCCTGTCTGGCCCGAGACCCAGAATTCGTTATTTGATATTCCCATGCCAACAGCCGAGGATACGGCTTTGTTACTCTATACATCGGGTTCCACCGGCGTACCCAAGGGCGCGGTAATCAGTCATCGGGCCGTGACCAGCGGCGGGCGTAATGTCATGTTCGGGCATAAGTTGACTGCCGAAGATCGCGCACTTTGCGTGTTACCGATATATCACATTAACGGCGCCATGGTGACGGTATCGGCGCCGCTTTACAGCGGCTCCAGCGTGGTCATGCCGAAACGTTTTAGCGCCCGCGACTACTGGCGACTGGTGGCCGAACACGGTTGTACCTGGAGCAGTATCGTCCCCACTATTATCAAGTATCTGCTCGACCGGGCCGATCGGGAACTCTTTGAATTCGGCAATGATGCACGCCTGGCCAGATTTCGCTTTGCGCGCTCGGCCTCGGCGCCTCTCGCCGCCGCCACGCTGGAACAGTGGGAGCAGGTATTCAAGGCGCCGATGATCGAAACCCTCGGTCTCACCGAAACTGCCGGCACGGTGGCGACCAACCAGCTCCCGCCAGGCCAGCGTAAACCCACCTCGGTTGGCCTGCCCTGTGGCAATGACATCAAGATCGTCGATCACAATCAGCAGTTGCGTCTACCCGGCACTGTCGGCGAATTGTGTATCCGTGGTAGTAACCTGCTCGATCACTATTACAAGAACCCGGAAGCCACAGAAGCGGCATTCGTAGACGGCTGGTTCATGACTGGTGACCTTGGCAGGAAGGACGAAGATGGGTACATATTTATCACCGGGCGGCTCAAGGAACTGATTATTCGTGGAGGTGAAAATATCGCACCGCGAGAAATTGATGAGGTGCTTTACCAGCACGAGGCGATTCTCGAGGCCGCAGCGGTAGGTGTCGATGATGTCGATTACGGTCAGGAAGTGGTCGCCTGCGTGGTACTGCGCGACGGCTTTCAGTGCAGTGAACAGGAGCTGAAGAATTTTTGTGAATCGGGCGTCGGTAATTACAAATGCCCCAAGATCATCTATTTCTTCGATGATTTACCCAAGGGTCCATCCGGCAAGATTCTACGCCTCAGGCTGCCCGGGTTAATAGACAAGGCATCAGCGTCAAACTAATCATTCCAGGTACAGGTCTGGTTAGTTCTACTTCCTCATATTTTATCGACAAAATGGCTGGATACTACTGCTACAGGATTATAACAATCATTTTTAGCTCTTTGTTTTCGCTGTAAATATGTTCTCTTGTGCCGCTTTAGTGCAATATACGGGCCCGTCCAACCAAACAGAGAGGAAGAAATGAACTGGACTGTCTATTTATCCGGAGAAATACACTCCGATTGGCGTGCTCAAATAAAGCAAGGTGCAGAATCACATAACATGCCGGTCGTGTTTGTGTCGGCGGTCACCAATCACGAGGCAAGTGACGCGGCCGGGGATGTGCTTGGCGACGAGAGTAATAATTTCTGGCGCGACCACAAGTCTTCGAAGGTAAATAGTATTCGTACCAGGACAATGATCGAGAAATGCGATATTGCGGTGGTACGTTTTGGCGATAAATACAAGCAATGGAATGCCGCGTTTGACGCCGGCTACTGTGCCGCGTTAGGCAAACCATATATCACCCTACACGATGAAGATATTATCCATCCGCTAAAGGAAGTCGATGCTTCGGCGATGGCCTGGGCCCAGACCCCAGGCCAGGTGGTCGAGTTGCTCAAATACATTACCACCCAGGAATAGTGCTAGCACTGAGCCAGGGCCCGACGAATCAGGCCCCAATGGCACTTACTTAAGGCCAAAATCGCCGTCATCCCGGGCTTGACCGAAGCGTCGGACCGCCGGCATCCATAGGGCGCTGGATTGCGCGGTCCGACGTATCGGCTCGGAGGCCGCAATGACGAGTTCTATAAGCTTAAGTAATTGCCATTAGGGTCAGACCCTGATTACTACGCAGTAGATTCTCCCTAAGTCCGACAAACTCCCAGGATTTCTCTCTCTACCAGGGCAGGGAAAAGGTTTTTACATTTGTATAACTGCTCATCGCTTCGATAACGCCTTCCTTGTAGCCCAGACCCGAATCCTTGATACCGCCGAAGGGTGACATTTCGATGCGATAACCCGGTACTTCCCAGATATTCACGGTTCCGGTTTCAAGCTCATTGATGAAACGGATGATGTCGTCCATGCGATTGGTGCAGACCCCGGAAGAAAGTCCGAAGGCGGTAGAGTTGGCCACTTCGATCGCGTGATCGATGTCGCGCACCCGAATGATTGGAATCGGCGGACCAAAGGTTTCTTCTACTACCAGTTCACAGTCATAAGGAACGTGATCGAGAACTGTCGGCGAATAAACCGCGCCCTGACGAACATTGCCGTAGAGTAATTTGGCGCCCTTCTCGATCGCGTCGTTAACCCGGTTCTGAAATAGAATGGCCGATTTTTCATTGATCACGGTGCCAACGTCGGTATCAGGATCCATTGGATCGCCGTATTTCAGTTTTGCCGCTTTCTCTGCAACCAGGGCGGCAAATTCGTCGGCAACCGAATCAATGCAGAGCACGCGCTTGACTGCGGTGCAGCGTTGTCCGGAATTTTTGGTACCGCCGGCGACTGCGAGCTCGGCGGCCTTGTCGAGATCGGCATCGTCCATAACAATAAGCGGTGCGTTGCCGCCAAGCTCGAGTACGGTTCTTTTGTAGCCGGCAGTCTCGGCGATGTACTTGCCGACCGGTACGCTGCCGGTAAAAGTAACCAGGTCAATATTTGCATTGGTCAGCATCTCATCGCCCATGTCCTCGGGTAACCCGGTGACCATGGAGAGCATTTGCGGTGGCAGACCGGCTTCGTAAAGAATGTCTGTCAGCAGTAGCGCGGTGAGCGGGGTTAGCTCGGTCGGTTTAGCCACCATGCAATTATTGGTTGCCACAGAGGGTGCGATCTTGTGCGAAACCATGTTCAACGGATGGTTGAAGGGTGTGATCGCGGAAATCGCATTCAGTGGTTCGCGTTGGGTGAAAATTTTGCGTTGCTTGCCATGCGGGGTCAGGTCACAGGAAAAAATTTGACCATCGTCCTTGATGCACAACTGACCCGCGAGACTAAACACGTCGAATGCACGACCCACTTCGTAAAGACTATCTTTTTTACTCAGGCCGCTCTCGGCGGTAATCAGATCTGAAATTTCATGTTTGCGTGATACGATGATATCAGCCGTTTTGCTTAGAATTTGCTGACGTTCGTAACGCGTGAGTTTTGGTTTGTAGTTGGCGGCAATTTCGAATGCGGCGGCAACCTGTTCACGGCTGGCGCGCGGCACCGTGCCGACCAGTTCGCCATTATAGGGGTTGAATACTTCAACCAGTTTGCCGGAATCGCCATCAACTTTTTCGCCGGCTATACGCATTTTTTCGTGTCTTACTGTCATTGGTATTTCTGCTAATATGGTGTTAGGCATAAGTCATCTAATCGGTTAGTGAATCGCGTGGTTGAGCGCGATATTAAAGATATCGAAATTTCGAAGCTGTTTGTAATTTTCCAGGTCGGTAACGGGTTGACTGAAAATCAACGGCACCTGCTGCTCGGTTAGACCACCGTGAGATCGCAGCGGTACCTCGAGTCCGGATAAATCGTGTCGGGAAGCCGTGGTACCAATCACCGTATCCTGGTTGGATACCAGAATGAGATCCCCCATGCGGTCATTGGCCAGCTCGAAGCGTTCACAACCTTCCGCATTGTCATAAACCTGCGCCATCCCATCTATTGCCAGCAACTCGGTTTTAAGGCTTTCGACATCCGCATCGTCGGGTAAATAAACGGTGGCGTAGGACCCGAGCGCGCCGTGGTGTACGACATAAGGATCGGTGATCGGCAAGATCACGCGTGTGGCGCCGGGGGATGTGATCCGATCCATTTCATCCTGTAGATAAATTATATTGGGTTCACCGGTCTCGTTGTGTTTGGCGTTCATGCCGTGGTCTGCGGTCAGTGCGATCACCGTGCCGAGTGCATCCAGTTGCGCCCAGTAACCATCCATCATCGCGTAGAACGAGTTGGCGCCATCGCTGCCGGGTGCGAATTTGTGCTGGATATAATCAGTGGTCGACAGGTACATCAAATCGGGCCGCACGGTTTCCATCAATTTAACGCCCGCCGCAAATATGAATTCCGAGAGCTCGGCACTGTAAACCGAGGGCACTTCCATGCCGACCAGATCGAGGACGTTGTCGATGCCGTTTTCCTCGAGGCTAACCTGGTCAGATTTTTCTGATGAAAAGCAAATGGCGCCGTCAGTACCAAATTTAAGCTCGTTACCCAGTAGTCGGCGCAACTTGTCCTTGGCGGTTACCACCGCAATTTTTGCACCAGCATCCTGGAATGCTTTAAAAATAGTTGGAGTGCGCAGTAACTCGGGCTCGTTCATCATTACTTCGCGATCATTTTCACGATCATAGTAAAAGTTGCCGCAGATACCATGCACAACCGGCGGTACGCCGGTGACGATAGAAATATTATTGGGATTGGTAAAACTCGGCACCACGCAATGCGCGCGTAAATCGGTGCCCTGTTCCTCGACAATTTTTTTCATCCAGGGCATCACGCCTGCCGCAATAGCCTGTTCGATATAAGCGGGCTCCGAGCCATCGATACAGACAACCACCAGGGGTTTATCGGGCCAGAGGTAATCGCGTCCATTGACGCTGACGGTTGATTTATTAGAACTCATGAGTGCTGCGAATCCAGGGTTGATGGTCAAGGGACGGCACTATACCCTGAGTGCTTGCATCAGGTTAAATCGATATTATAGATGCTTAATATCGATTTAACCTATAGAATTTATATCTTCAATTATTGTGCTTGCTGACTCGACTGGATCATGTCGAGGAATGCGTCGGTAACTCGCAGGGCCTGGTGTTCTTTCAGGCAGGTAACATACTCGGCATGATTTAACTCGGCGTCGCTGACGCGCAGAGAGCTGAGCCGTGAATCGGCGCCTAACTCGTTTTCGGCAACGATGCCAACGCCGAATCCGGCTGCGACCGCTTCGCGCACACCTTCACGCCCGCTAATTTCCATTACGTCCTTGAGTTCTAAACCAGACTGCCTGACCGCCTCTTCAAATATGGAGCGGGTTCGTGAGCCCTTTTCCCGCAGTACAATTCGCTGGTTGGTTAATTCCGCCATGTTAACCGATTGACGATCGGCCCAGGCGTGATCCTGGCTCACAAACACCACCAGGTTATCGGGTACCAGCGGTATAGAAAATAGCCGGTCGTCGCTCTGCGGTATATTGGGCAGGAAGGCCACATCACAACGCCTGGAGGCAAGCCAGGTCATGAGCTGCTCGGAATTGCCGTACTGGATCGAAATTTGAATACCAGGGTAAAGCCGCTGAAATTGCGCCAGCAATGGCGTGGCGATATAGGGCGAATCGGCTGCCACCCGTAGTTTCCCGGTAGTCAGCGCCCGCGCCGACTGCAGTAGTTGTTCAACTTCTTCTTCATAGCGAAACATATGGCGCGTAATCGCGTAGGCTGACAAGCCCATATCGGTCAATTCGATACGCCGACCATGGCGTATAAACAGTTTGATGCCATAGCGTTCTTCCAGTTCCTTGACCTGGCCCGACAGGGTTGGCTGGGTAATATGCAGGAATTCGGCCGCGCGTGTGAAACTGCCATGGGTCGCTACCGCATGAAACGAACGTAGGTGGGCGTGTGATATTGGCATGGCCTATTTAAAGCATTAGTAATATCGATTGGATAGATACTATTTAATAACGGTATAAATGGCAATCCAAAACACCAGCTACCGAGACCAATTATTATGATCAGCATTGCCAGCGAAAAAAATATCGCCAGTTCACCAACCGGTGACCCCTACTTATTGACGCCCGGCCCGCTCACCACTTCGGCAACCGTGAAGCAGGCAATGCTGCATGACTACGGATCGAGGGATAGCACCTTTATTGAAATAAACGCGCACATACTGGATCGACTAGTGGATATCGTCAATGGTGCGGGCACGCATGTCTGCGTACCGCTACAGGGTAGTGGCACCTTTGTCGTCGAAGCGATGATTGGCTGCTTTGTGCCGGCCGACGGTAAATTGCTGATCTTGGTCAACGGCGCCTACGGGCATCGGATTGCCAAAATCTGCGACTACTATAAACGCGACTACCTGATCCAGGAATCGCTCGAAGACATTCCAATCGACACCGAAGAGCTAGACAGGAGCCTCGCGGAGAATGCCGACATCAGCCATGTGGTGATGGTGTATTGCGAGACCACGACCGGCATACTCAACCCGATTAAGGAAATATCCGAAATTGTCGCCAGGCATCAACGCGGACTTTTAATCGACGCCATGAGTGCATTTGGGGCACTGCCGCTGGATGTAAATGAAATCGTGTTTGACGCGGTGGTCGCTTCCAGCAACAAATGCCTGGAAGGATCGCCAGGCATGGGATTCTGCATAGCTCGCGAATCGGCAATGCAAAAAACGCAGGGCAACTCGCCATCCCTGAGCCTGGACCTCTACGATCAATGGCAGGCGATGATGAAGAACAAACAGTGGCGCTTTACCCCGCCGACGCATGTACTGCTGGCTTTCGATCAGGCGCTGAAGGAATTTGAAGCCGAGGGCGGTGTTAGTGGCCGTGGCGGTCGATACCGGGAAAATGGTGAATTTTTGATTTCCGGCATGCGCGCAATGGGATTTAAAACCCTGCTGCCTGACGACCTGCAGGCGCCAATAATCATCACCTTTCATATGCCGACAAATCCTGAATTCAACTTCGATGCATTTTATGACGGCCTTCGGGGCCAGGGGTATGTGATTTACCCGGGTAAGTTGACCGTAGCCGAAAGTTTTAGAATGGGATGCATCGGACGCCTTAATCTTGAGCAGATGCAGGGTGCGCTGGATGCGGTCAAGGCAATGCTGCAGCAGTTTGGTATTGAGCGTATTAGTTAACAATCTTTATTGGTGTCCCACTAACAGTATGATTATTGCTAGCAACCGGTGATGTCGATAGATTTGGCTTATTACATATCACCCGAGACATGAATCGGTAACATCTGGCTGAGACACGCCGTGCCGATGCGCCGGACCGTCCCATCCATGGGGGCTCGGCATCCGCATCCATGCGGATGACGGTCTCAGCCAGACGTTCCCAATCCATGTCTCTACCAGTTAACAGCACTGAACAATATTAATTCTCTGTGCCTCGCGCTATTCAGGGTTAAATAGGAGAAATCGGGGTATCGAAAATGTGTCGCAGCATTTATTATCTGCGTCTGTATTATCGTATTAAATCTGAAGAGGCTAATGAGTATGTCGGTTCAAATTCCTGAGCGCGCGAGTGCTGTAATAATCGGGGGCGGAGTTATCGGTTCCAGTGTTGCCTATCACCTGGCGAAGCAGGGTTGGACCGATGTGGTATTACTCGAGCGCAAGCAGTTTAGCTGCGGTACCACCTGGCATGCTGCCGGCCTGGTTGGCACCATGCGCGCGAATGACTCGCATGCCAGGCTTTGCGAATATTCGATGGCGGTGTTGAACGAACTCGAGCAGGAGACAGGCCAGTCTACCGGTTTCAAGCAGGTCGGTTCGATTACGATTGCACATAGCGCTGCCCGTTTCGAGGAACTCAAGCGCGTCGCCTCGATGAACAACGCATTTGGTGTGACCCAGGTCGACATGATTACCCCGTCCGAAATCAAGGCTCTCTATCCCTTCGTCAAAACCGATGATCTACTCGGCGGCAGTTGGGTAGCACAGGATGGCACCGCGAGCCCGGTGGATATAACCTCGGCTTTTGTGAAGGGCGCACGTCAACGCGGGGTGAAATGCCTGGAAGGTATCAAGGTTACCGCGATCAGCCAGGCCAATGGCCGAGTCACCGGTGTGAAAACCGACAAGGGCGACATCCAGGCCGATTTTGTTGTCAACTGCGCCGGCTTATGGGGACGTGAGGTCGGCAAGATGGCGGGTGTTAACGTACCCCTGCATGCCTGTGAACACTATTACGCAATCACCGAAAAACAGGACGATATCCCCTCCGATTTACCCGTGCTGAGAGACCATGACAAGTGCGCCTATTACCGCGAAGACGCGGGCAGCATCATGGTCGGCGCATTCGAACCGAATGCGATACCCTGGGGGCAAAATGGTGTGCCGGATGATTTTGCTTTCGAAGAACTCGAAGGTCATCTGGATGAACAGTTCATGCCGGTACTTGAAGATGCGATGTATCGGCTGCCGTTTCTGCAAGAAGTCGGTTGGCGCAAGTTTTTCTGCGGACCTGAAAGTTTTACCCCCGACGATCAGTTTCACATGGGTGAATCGCCCGAGCTGAAAAATTTTTATGTCGCCTGCGGTCTGAACTCCGTCGGTATCCAGACCTCGGGCGGGCTCGGGCGAGCACTGGCCGAGTGGATGGAAAAGGGGCACGCGACAATGGATTTATGGGGTAACGATATTCGCCGCATGTTTCCGTTTCAGTCGACCCAACACTATATAGAGAATCGAGTCACCGAGACGCTTGGACTGTTATATGACAATCACTATCCGTTTCGGCAGATGGAAACCTCACGGGATCTTCGCCACTCGCCATTGCACGAGAAATTACAGGCGCACAATGCCTGTTTTGGTGAAGCAGCGGGATGGGAGCGTCCTAACTGGTTTGCCCCCGAGGGTGTAGAGCCGAAATATGAATACAGTTTTGGCAAACAAAACTGGTTTGAATACAACGCCGCCGAACATAAGGCTGCACGCGAGAACGTCGTCCTGTTTGACCAGAGTTCATTCTCCAAATACCTGGTTCAGGGTCGCGATAGCTGCGCGGTATTGCAACGAATTAGTAGTGCGAATGTCGATGTCGAGCCCGGCAAGATGGTTTATACCCACTGGCTTAACGAGCGCGGCGGTATCGAGGCCGATCTTACCGTTACGCGAATGCGCGAAGATCAGTACTGGGTCGTCAGCGGTGCGGCGCAGACTATAAAAGATATTAACTGGCTCAACCGGCATATCAAGGAAGACGAGTTCTGTTGTGTCAGCGATATTACCAATGCCTGGGCGGTAATGGGAGTGATGGGGCCGACTAGCCGTGCACTGCTGGGTGAGGCACTGGGCCATGATATGAGTACCGAAAATTTTCCATTCGGGTCTTTCCAGGCAGTAGAACTGGGCGCAACGCGGGCCTGGGCGGCCAGGGTATCCTATGTGGGTGAACTGGGCTGGGAGCTTTATGTGCCGGTTGACCAGGCCCGCCACGGATTCGATTACCTGTGGCAAAAAGGTGAAGCTCACGGTCTTAAAATGGCGGGCATGCACACGCTCGATACCTGCCGAATCGAGAAAAAGTTCGTTCACTATGGGCACGATGTGGCCGAGGTCGATACGCCGTTGGAATGCGGCCTGAGTTTCGTTTGTGACCTCGACAAGGACGTTGCTTTCATCGGCCGTGATGCAATTCTCGAGCAAAAGGAATCAAAGTCATTTATGAACAAACGGCTGGTT